>Ga0314771_100004_pt1 | contig 333849 bp, 300 predicted proteins | sample MetaGCB42018_FD_204522 | JGI IMG/M metagenome (GOLD analysis project Ga0314771, IMG submission 204522) | Cryopeg brine microbial communities from Beaufort Sea near Barrow, Alaska, United States - CB4 2018 | ecosystem: Environmental > Aquatic > Marine > Coastal | place: USA: Alaska | collected...
CTACCGATTTAATCGTCGCTTTGCTCTCGAAGACATGTTACCGCGATTTATGTATGTGGCATTGAGGACTGCTCCTATGCCGCAAAAGTATTTAAGCATGGCTGAGCTTTATGGGTAATCAGGTAAACAATTAAGACATCGCGGCCTTGCTGCATAAAATACTCCGCAATGCTGGTCGCTGCATAAGGGGCAATATAAGCAAGGCCCGGAGGATCATTGCCTTCGGTAACCACAACAACTGTGTATTCCAAGGCCCCTTGTTCACGCAGTGTCGCAATCACTTTAGCCACACCGGAGGCGCGTTGTCCAATGGCGCAGTATACACAGAGGACATTTTTATCACGCTGATTAAGTATGGTATCAAGGGCAATGGCGGTCTTGCCGGTTTGCCGATCACCGAGAATTAATTCGCGCTGACCAAGGCCGACTGGGATCAGTGCATCGATCACTTTAATGCCGGTTTGCAAAGGCACACTGACTGGCGCACGATCCATTATTGCAGGCGATGGACGCTCAACGGGTAGGCGTGCACTGGCAATTAGTCTGCCTTTGTTGTCCAAGGCCTCACCTATAGGATTGATAATACGGCCGATCAGGCCTTCCCCCACAGGGACATCCACTAGATGGCCGCAACGTTCGACTTCATCACCTGCCTGCAAATGCCAATAATCCCCGAGTAGTACTGCACCGATTTCATCTTCATCAATATTAAATGCAATACCAAAAATATCACCCGGAAATTTCAGCACTTCTTCAAAACCAACCCCAGGCAAACCGGACACTTTTGCAATGCCAGTGGCAATGCTGGTGATGCTGCCCACTTCTCGCGGCTGCAATTGTGGTGTAAAAGAGTGCCGCGCTTGTTGCAGACTCGAAAATGTCTGCTCAAATGTTGCTTGTAGCAATTCAGAGGCTGATTTCATGATGGTTTTTCTCTGTTGCTGCTGGGGGATTGAGGTTAGCTTTCTCGATATTGATTGGGGTTAGCAGTAACTCATCAACACACTTTGCCAGTGAACTAAGGTATTCGTTAATACTCCACGAGATTTTTTGCCCCTTGATGCTGAGCTCAATGCCACTGATGACATCGGGTTCGGCTGCGAACTGGAGCGGTATATCGTGGCCCAATATTTTTTCAATAGCCGCGGCAATGAGTGAGCACTGCTGCTTTGGAAGTGCAAAAGCGGTTCGAATTAGAATAGGTTGTGCAGCGACATTAATTGACGGGGAGAGGGCTGATTTCAGATCAGCCATCTCCTCATCGTTTACTGTGTGCAACCGGCGAATGAACATCTCTGTCATGGCTGCTTCCAGCGATGTGCCAGCCAGATCGCCAAGTACCTTGCGCGCAATCGAGAATATTTCTTGCCGCGCGCGCTGGCCAAGCGTCACTTGCAAATTGAGTTGCTCGTTTTTAAGCGCCAATTGTAATTTTCTTCGCAGTTCTTCTGCTTCTCGCCTTACCGCTTCGAGTAAACGCGCGCGCTCGGCTTTTGTTTCATCTCTTAGTTTATTCATGCAGGTGATTTTTTGTTGTTCAAAATCGGCATTCTTTTGTTGAAATTCTTGGCGCTGCTGCTCAGCCTCGGTTCTTTTTATATCAGTATCAGTGATTTCTGCGGCAATCCGTTGTTCACGGGCATCGATGGCATTAAGAATCGGTCGATATAAAAATCGTTTCAGCAGCCATACGAGCACCAAAAAGTTAATCACTTGCGCAAAAACGGTAAACCAGTCGATCAACATAACTTATATACCCGCAGCTTGGTTGATCACGTAATTCCAAAAGGGATTGGCAAATAGCAAGATCATCGCCACCACAAAGCAATAAATCGCCGTTGATTCGATCATCGCCAACCCAACAAACAGTGTGCGGGTGATCGTGGCGGATGCATCAGGCTGCTGGGCCAAAGAGGATAATGCCGTCGCGACGGCCTTGCCTTCACCTAGCGAAGGTCCAATAACACCGAAGGTGATGGTAAATCCCGCAGTGATAATCGATACCATTGCAATAATTGTTATGCTGTCCATAATCTCTCCTCAATACCTATAACGTGTTGGTTTATTGTTGGGCGCCCGGTTTTGTGTCATGTTCTTGGGTGGTGGCAGAATGGTCCAGTGCCAGTTCGCGCTCAGGCTGTTGAATGCGCGTAGCTGCAGCGATATACACGGTTGCCAAAATAAAAAAAATATAGGCCTGTATTATGCCAGTGAGCAAACCCAGCAGTGTCATTACGATTGGAAACAGAAAGGGGGTAATACTCAACAAAATACCAATGATCATCACGCCACTCATCATGTTGCCAAACAGCCGCACCGCTAAGGCCAGCGTACGCGACACTTCACTGATAAAGTTAAATGGCAGCATAATAACGGTTGGCTTGGTGTAAGAGGCGAGGTAGCCGCGCCAGCCTTGTTCCTCAATACCAAACATCGGCACTGCCACAAACACACATAGCGCCAGAGCCACGCTACTGGAAAGCGAGCCAGTAGGAGGTTCGAAGCCGGGGATCACAGTACCGATGGCGGAGATGGCGATAAACAAAAACAGCGAACCGAGAAAACCGAGATACTTATGGGGATGACTCAGGCCAACCTCTTCGATTTGTTTGCTGATGTTAATGACGACCACTTCCAACAGGTTCTGCCAGCGAGAGCGCTGCAGATCTTGGGACAATTTTCGGGTAATAAGGATTGAACCAACCACCAGTAGCAGCATTACTATCCAAGTAAATACAATCGTCGCGTTGAGCTTAACAACGCTCATTTGCCAGAAAATAATCTGATCAGGGCTAAGGTTCATAAACCGCCTTCTTCTATCGACGCTGACTGTTTTTCCAACGAGTGAGCCTGCTCTTTCAGCAGAGTGCAACGCGTTGCTATTAAGCGGACTAGAATAAATCCGAGCAATCCTGCCAGTAAACAATGCCAACCTTGGCCGGCAATAAAATAGAATCCAACCATTACTGTGCCAGTGCGAAATAACAAACTGAAGCTAAATAACAGCGCAACCAGTCGACTCGACTCAAGCTGGCGTACCGTCCACCATAGTCCGGCGAAAAAAAATCCCCCCAGCAATGCCCCCGCCAATAACGCCAGTACGATCTTTACCAACATGCCTTCTACCAATAAGTTTTCCATAATGACTTTTCCAGTAAGGTAAGTTTCCATCAACTAAGCTTCAATAATTAATTTGGCATCAAGTCAGTTTTCTATAGCTAAGCTTCTATCAAGTTAGCTTCTATCAACTAAGCTTCCGTAACTAATTTGGCATCAAGTCAGTTTTCCATAACTAAGCTTCTATCAAGTAAGTATCCATCAAGTCAGTTTTCATCAACTAATTTGGCATCAATAAGTTGCCACTAGCATCAATCAGCTTCATCACCTCGGTGAATTTCCTTGTCTTCTTTATCAACCCAACGCCAGGCATTAAAACAACCAAGGCATAAACCGACAATCAGTAACATCAAGGTCCATGAATGTTCACCCGAATAGTGTTTATCCAACCAAATCCCGAGTGCGGCACCCAGCACAGTCGGGATCACCACCGACCAACCAATGAGTCCCATCATCCCAAAACCGCTCCAGACGGTTTTGTTGATCTGCCGTTGTGCTTTTAGTTTTCGAGTTGCCATATCATCCACCTGCTGGCTAAACTTTTCGTTGTTGGACTTATCTTTTTCAGCCTTTGATGATCCAGCATTTGCTGTATCGGGATTTGATTTTTCCGGGCTAATGTCTTCCTCTGGTTTATTTGTCATAGTTAGGGCCTGTGGATCGTAGCTATTTAACATTTTTCGAGCTAAACGGTTTAACGCTTTAGATAAAGATGCGGTGTGCAGTGCGGCGCCTAGTCATTCTAAGCAAAGATCTGGCAACATATATCCCGCTACAAGGACCCGCCTTTCAAAGCGCTGAACCGTTTAGCCGAATGCTTCGGCCAGCGTTGGTAGCTTCTTGCTATTCATGATTGCTACAGCATGACTGCTTACTCATGCAGCACAACCACAGGTCATAAGCTCCACCTTGAATAACATGGCGGCAAACTTCATCGTGCAAGATCAACAGAGCCTAGTCTCGATCGTGATGAAATTCAGTCAGGCGGCGCATAAAATTACTCTCCATTTTGGCCAGCACCGAACGCAGTTGTTGTTCATGCTCATCAAGGTGCATAAATTCTTGCTCAACGGCTTGGTGTAAGTCGCTCAACGCCAAACCACCAATCGCGTTACGCACCGAAACCAACACATTAAAGCCCGTTTTAACCAGCACACCTTCATCAATCGCAACGTAGACTTCATCAACGCCGTCGCACTCAAAAACCAATAATCCCGCCGTCAGTGACGCCACACAGTCAAGCCGATGTGGCAAAATACCAAATGCACCTTGGTGGGTAACAGCAACAATACGCACCACCTGTGGCTGCTCGGTAAAGACCTTATAGGGCAGCAGAATTTTAAGGTTCATGTGTGCTGATGGCATTTTTCTGTCCTTGTTTGTCGATTGACTTATCCACGGCGACTGGCTGTTTATGCTGCCGAGCTGCGGTTTTATTATTGTTAATGGCTTCATCAATCGATCCAATCATATACAGCGCACTCTCTGGAAAGTCTTTAAATTCATCGTGCAGAATTCGTTCGCATCCATCGAGCGCATCATCCAGACTCACCAGTTTTCCGGGCATACTGGTGAACTGTTCGGTGGTAAAAAAAGGCTGGGTAAAAAAACGTTCGAGGCGACGAGCGCGCGCCACCACGTTATGATCTGCTGGCGATAGCTGCTCCATACCTAACATAGCAATAATGTCTTTAAGTTCTGCGTATTGTGCCAGCGTGCTACGTATTTTCTGCGCCAAATCATAATGCCGTCGACCGATAATGCTCGGCGTGGCCATCTTGGAATTGGATTGCAATGGATCAATGGCGGGGTAAAGTCCTTCACTGGCCCGTTTTCGCGATAGCACAATGGATGCTGAGAGATGCGAAAAAGTATGCACCGCTGCGGGATCAGTAAAATCATCTGCTGGCACATATACCGCTTGAATGGACGTGATCGCGCCGCTGTCAGTATTGGCGATCCGATCTTCAAGTTGCGACAACTCGGTGCCCAAGGTTGGCTGATATCCCAAACGGGCTGGCATTTGTCCCATTAACCCCGAGACTTCCATACCTGCCTGAATAAAACGAAAAATATTATCGATCAGTAACAACACATCGCGGTGTTCATCGTCGCGAAAGTATTCGGCCATGGTCAATGCTGCGTGACCAACACGAAAGCGTGCTCCGGGTGGCTCATTCATCTGCCCGAACACCATCACCATATTGTTCAATACGCCTGCTGTTTTCATCTCACGGTAGAGTTCTTCACCTTCACGACAGCGCTCACCAATACCACAAAAAATACTCACCCCAGCATGTTGGCCAAGCATATTGTGGATCATCTCTGTCAGTAATACCGTTTTGCCCACACCGGCGCCGCCAAATAGTCCCGCTTTGCCCCCGCGCTCAAGCGGCATTAACACATCGATCACTTTGATCCCGGTTTCAAATACTTGGGTTTTCGTTGCCAGTTGAGCGATGGCCGGCGGTTCGTTATGAACTGAACGCCACTGCATATCAATAGGTGGTGCTTTATGATCAATGGCGTTGCCAAAAACATCAAACATGCGCGACAAAATAGCGTTACCAACGGGGGCCAATAATGGTCCGCCGCTGTCTTCTACCAACATGCCCCTTGCTAAGCCCTGTGTTGGTGTCAGCGCAATGCAGCGGACTCGATGTTCATCTAGCTGTGAAAACACTTCGATTAAAATTTGCTGCTGTTGTCCGGTGGTTAACAAGGTGCGAATGGGGGGGAGTTGCTGAGCAAATAGGATATCCACGACACTACCGCGGATCGCTATAACCGTACCTGAATTGGGTGACGCATTTTTTTTATCCATCATCTTCTGTCGTCTGTCGATTATTCCCGATAACCAGATTGAAGTGCATAGCGGTAAAGAGTGGCAGGTTTACTGATGTGTTATCGCTCCCAACCATCTCGCTAGGCTTTGATTAAGTTTATGTTTGCATTTATGGCATATCATTCATTTGCGCCAGCTAGCCAATTAATTGTTTTATTCAAGTGTGATAGGCCCTTTAGTTATAGTACTAGCTGAGCCGTTTTACCATGGGTTTAGCTATGATCAGTGCGAGTAAGTAATCAAATGAAGAGACTCTGTTTGAAAGGCGCCCAAAGCCAGTAACAGACGCTACCAACCGCCGCCACCCGACAAAGCCCGTTAGCCATAAGCCGTGATCACTGTGCGACGGCAGCAACAAGCTGGCTATCACCACACATCCAATCTTAAAACTCAGCGATCACTTTTCACAAACGCTCACAGGGTTTGGCTAACTAGAGCATTAAAAAGTCTTTTCGCGAGCCTTGTCACGACGATGGCGTCAGCGGTGTTGATTTTGGTATAAATGCCAAATTTTTTTTTGGGGGGGGAGTGCATCTGTGGTTTGGTGTGGGTCAATAGGCATAAATTGAAAAATAAAAAAACAGGCGCGACTTTGATTGTCATCGCCCCGAGCTAGGAGCGCGGGACTAACGCTCTGTGATGAGCGAATATTTTACGCCGATAACAAAAAGGCCAGCCTCTATGGCTGGCCTTAATTTTCAGTCTATCATCGGGTTAAATCATCCAGCCACCCATATAGGAAGCCAGTAAACAAACCCCAGCATAATCTCAGTGATGATACCGCTTAATATAATAATGACTGCGCAGGGTCTGCTATTGCATCCACTTTATCACCCAAATCAAGCTTAGCGACCTTGCTTCGCATCAGTCATCCAACCGACATAAGCGCTGGTGCTTAAATCGCGATAGTGACTTTATTTAACCAGGCCAGCTCGTCACCTTGCATCAGTGGCGTTAAGGTTTGACGCACTTTTTGCTGATATTGGTTGAACCAATTCAGTTCAAACTCAGTCAATAATGACGCATCAATTAAGCGCGCATCCATTGGGATCATGGTTAATACATCAAACTCGTACATTTCACGCTCAGCACCTGCTAAGGCTTGGCATGCTTGCACTGTGACTAGGTTTTCAATGCGAATACCAAAGTTGTCGGCGCGGTAATAACCCGGTTCATTGGACAATACCATGCCCGGCAGTAAAGCTACGGCGTTAAGGTTTTTGCCAATACGTTGTGGACCTTCATGAACACTTAAAAAGTGACCGACGCCATGGCCAGTACCATGATCATAATCAAAGCCATGTTGCCATAAATATTGGCGTGCAAAGGCATCGAGCTGCTGACCGGAAGTGCCTTTAGGGAAGCGGGCGGAGTCTATGGCAATATGACCTTTTAACACTAAGGTCACCATTTTCTTTTGTTCGTCAGTGACCTTGCCAATGGCGATAGTGCGGGTGACATCAGTGGTGCCGTCTAAGTATTGCGCACCAGAATCGACCAAGTAAATGCTGTTCATGGTCATGGTGCTTGGGGTGCCATTTTTGTGGTTGTAATGACACATGGCGGCATTGGCGCCCGTGGCTGAAATGGTGTCGAAGCTTGGCTCACGGTATAACGGGTCTTGTAAGCGGAAGCTTTCTAATTTATCGGCCAGTTGCGCTTCGTCGTGCATGATATTTTGCTCAACTTGGCCGTCTAACCACGCCAAAAATTGGCTAACCGCGGCGCCGTCGCGAATATGGCTTGTTCGCATGCCGGTTAATTCGGCATTATTTTTCTGTGCTTTAGGCAGTGCGACAGGGTCTGTACCTGCAACAATGAGTATGGCGCCGCCTCTTTGTGCCAGTAACTGCGAGTAAGCGTTGGCAGAATGAGGATCGGCTAATAACTTCACGCCATTCATTTGAGATAATTCTGTAGCCAGTTCTGATTCATCTTTAAAAATCACCCCCGCGCCAACATGCTCTTCAATACCTTGAGGCACTTTGGATAAATCGGTAAACAAGGTCATGTCGCCATTGGCTGATAATAACCCGCAACCCAGTATCACGGGTAATCGAGGTACGTCATTGCCACGAATATTGAGCAGCCAACAAAAAGAGTCTAATGCGGCGATCAGCGCGATATCTGCACCTTGTTTTTTAACCAGTCGGCCTATCTGCTGGCGTTTCTCAAGGCTATTGCGGCCTGCCGCTTGGTGACTAAATAACGTCAAGGTTGACGATGATAGTGCAGGGCGATCGACCCAGCTAACATCGATTGGGTTTTGGCTCACTTCGACTAAATTGATTTGGGCTTTATCGAATTGTGCTTTAGTTCGTTGATACCAGGTTAAAGTGTGTAAGCGGCTGTCGATGCCAACGGTTGAACCCGCTGGTAAGGTATCAATTAACCATTCAATTTGCGGATCGTCATAAAGGCTTAAATATTCAAACAGATTGCCATCTACTTGTTGGCGCACCTGCACTGTGTAGCGGCCATCAGTAAAAATAGCCGCGCTGTCTTTTAACACTATTGCCATGCCTGCAGAACCGGTAAACCCTGTTGCCCACTGTAAGCGCTCATTGCGTGCAGGGACATATTCACCTAGGTATTCGTCGGCGCGGGGAATAATAAAGGCGTCGATTTGATTTACTTCAAGCTGCTGACGAATGACGCTAAGACGTTTAGCAATAGTGTTTAACATGGAAACTCCGTTGGAGATGACTGATTAAATCAGTGCTATCGAGTGAGCTACAATTATCGCAAGGGCAACACTGGGCTGGCAAGCGAAGTCTGACATATTATGTTCGTCTGACCGGCTAAAATTGTAACCTTATATTGTACACAATAACAAAAGGGCTGCAGACAGGATTATTTGTAACATTGTTTATAAGATTGATTACTGAACGAAACAAAGTAAGACGGTAAGTGGTAATTAACCTATTGTTAATGTAATACCTATTATTAATCTAATCTCTATTGTTAACGTAATGGTAATTAATCTATTACTAATGTGATACTAATGACCTAACGACTAATAAAAGTAGACCTAATGACTAATAAGACTAAAAATCGCTTAATGGTTAATAGCAATCACCTAACGGCGTATTTCATTTATTTTGGTTTGCGGATCAAGTTGTCGCCAACAAATTAGTTAATTAATCAGATTTGTATAAGCAAATAGCCTCTAATATAGAGGCTTTTTTAATTACCGCTTGAGGATCAATTAATCTCAAACAGCTCAATATCGAAAATCAGTACTGAACCACCGGTTATTTTACCAGTAGAGCGGTTGCCGTAAGCCAATTGGCTGGGAATATAAAAACGGAATTTATCCCCCACGGTCATAAGCTGTACCCCTTCGGTCCAACCGGCAATCACTTGATTTAAGCCAAAGCTGATGGTTTCACCACGATCGACAGAGCTGTCGAAAATCGTACCGTCAATAAGCGTGCCATGATAATGCACTGTGACCTTGCTGGTGGCGCTTGGGTGCTCAGTATTCTCACTGCTGACTAACACTTCATATTGTAAGCCGGATAAGGTTTGCATGACGCCTTCGCGCTTGACATTGTCAGCTAAAAAAATCCTACCTTTTTCAATATTTTCTTTGGCGGCTTGTTGATCGCTCGATTGAGTGAAAAAATAAAAAATAATGCCGGCAATGACCACGATGGCCAAAAGTATACGCATGTGTAGCTCTCGAATAGTTGGGAAACTGTGTGACTAGTTTAGCGTAAAAAAAAGTGATGAGCTAACACTCATCCCTGTGGGTGAAATGTCATAGTAGATTGATTTCAGTTAAAGATATGTCATAAACCGCGGATATAACTCTAGGTAACACACTACACTGACGCCGACGATATTGAGCACAATGCAGCACCACAATACGCGCTTAAATGACGACTTTTGGGTTTTATGGCGTAAATGATGCTGACCCAGTAAGGCCGCGGGCCAGCCGCCCAGTAAGGCAAAAAGCTGCAAGGTATTTTCACTCACGCGCCAATGTCCTTGCTTAGCGGCAGATTTATCGTGGTAATACAAACCGAATGTCAGTAAATTTATCAATCCATATGCCCCCGCCAACCACGGCTGGATAACACAGATAAGCGCGCCAATGAGCAACAACATCAGCCAAGCAAATTTAGTCATGTAATTTTAGTCATGTAAATTATACCCTGTGAGGTTTGGTTTAGTTGAGGTCGTTTATTGTCAACTCAACGACAGGGCATCATCTTGTTCCGATCCCCAAAGAACTGCAATACTGTTGTTATCTGCATGATTATTGATGGCGTCATTGTCTTCTATCTCGGGGATAAGTTAGCCGAGATCCGTAGAGGGAGATACCTTGCATAAACGCGCGGGTTGTTTGCGCTAGATTGTCGACTGCAACGGATTGAGTCGTTATCATTTATGAGCTAGTGCGTGAAACTAAGTATCGCCAGAGTGTTTCGAGCGGGCCTTGGTTAAATTTTCGAAAGTAGACATTGGCCAACAGCAACTGTAACACACTGTAGATAATGGCAATGGAGAGGTAACCTATGCGGTCTAAAACCAGCAGCCAATCCGGTGCGATATAGCGTAATAGGGCAATGCCCACTATCGATTGGAGAATATACAAACTAAATGCCAGCCGACCGACGTGTTGCAGGAGTTGCAGTTTATGCGGCGAATTTTGGCAAAATTTGACAATAATATGGATGTAAATCAATGCAGTCGCAATAGCGCTGAACCACAACAACAGATCTGACATAGACTCCAACACCCGCTCACCGCTCAGGCTTAATAGTGAATCTAATGATGACAATATAACGGCCCAAAAGACGCATTGCCACAGGGTGTGATTATCCAAGCCATCGATAAAAATATTGCGTTTATATAATGTCATCCCCAATAGCATTAACCCCGCGCTAAACCACATTAGGCTTAATGGGATCAGCGCTAACATATAACCAAATAAGGTTAAATGCAGCGTCAGTTGTTGTTGGTAGCTGCCCGTCCAAGCAGAGACTTGTTCGATGAAAAAGGCTGAGTTGCGGTAATAGACTTGCTCGTCAGGCATCAGCGACATGAGCGCTATGGGTATTAATGATAAAAAGAGAAACCATTTGGCTTTGCGCAGTAGCTCATCAGCATTGAGGTTGATATAGCGAAAGGCTAATAAGCCACTCACGCCGTAAGACAGCAAGATGTCGCCGGGGAAGATAAAAATAGCGTGGATCCCCCCAAAGACAATTAACCAATATAAGCGGGAGGTTATCCGGGTATTGATTGCTGCTGAGGCGGTCAGCAGACTCACTTGCTGGCGTTGGTATTGGATGACTAATCCCACCCCAAAAAGCATGGCAAATAGACTAAAGAAGCGCCCTTCTAAAAAGAAATTGCTAAAAATGAGCAGGATAATGTCGCTGGTGGGTTGAACGTCATGGGGAGCATAGCCATATAAGCTATTGCCCATAAAGTAGATATTGAGGAAGAAAATACCAAGCACCCCCACGCCTCTGATCGCATCAAGATTGGCTAAGCGTATAGCTTGAGTTGGAGCACAATGCTTATCCATGTTTGTTGCACTCTTAATCGCTGAATTCCTTTTGCTATTAACTGTTTATATGCCATCTTTATCCCATCAAGAGGCACTATTAGAGATTAACAGCCCGATGTTGGAATGCAACTATAAAATACGCTAGGGTAAATCATCAAAAAAACACGCGACTCGCTTAATACCGATCGCTTGGTTTTTTAGAATAGAGAGAGATTTATGGTGTTTTTTTGCACGTTACCACGGGATCCATAAACGGAATGTAAAATTCAAGTCCTGATTATGGGGGATCTATAATTTTATCGTTGCGCCGCAGTATGCCAGCTTCGCCCTGAGCAAGGGGCCCCGCTGTCAGCAACTGCTCAACACTATCGGCAACACAGCAGGAAGGATTTTATTAACAGTGATATGTGTTAGCTTGCGCCAAAGCATTTTTTAACATAGTGCTTATCGAATGATTAATATAGTGCTTATCGAATGATTAATATAGTGCTTGGCAAGCTTTAAACATAGTGCTTAGCAAATGATTAATATAATGCTTAGCAAAATTTTAACATAGTGCTTGCCTTGTTGTTAATATACGGCTTCCCTAGCAAAAGTGCATAAAGGGGGCGATGTCGATAACGTTTAGTTAGTTTGGTAGGTCGTTATTTTTGAGGTTTTTCTGATATCCACAGTTTAATATGCCCTTGGACGACCACAACACCGTTAGTGTCGAAGGCTTTTACGTCGACAAACATATCACCCACTTGCCATTGTGCTGGTTTTACCTCGGCAACACACAAAATATCAGTGCCTGCTTTGGCTTGGTATTCAAGGCTCATGCCTTTGGGGATCCAACGTAAATGCGCCGGGATAGAGGCTTCTGCCATGGTGCCCATGGCGATTTCGAGGCCATTACAAATGGCGATCACATGCACAGTGCCAATATGATTTTGGACTTTTTTACGTTTTTTAATTAAACACTCACAATGGTTAACGCGTAAATCGCTGATGTAAGGGTTCACTGTGGCAAAATAGGGCGCCATCCGTGACACCATTTTAGAAAAAATATGCTTACCCAATGGATATGCAGTGACTTTGTTGTATAGCGACATGACTTTATTGGCTTTAGTTTGGGTCATAAATAGGCTCTAATAGTTATCTGGTCGGATGAGATTAACATTGTTGTAACCTATGGAAAAGCATCCGTTACTATTTTCCATCGCTCATTACACAGGGCACAGGTATAATTTACCAGTGTAGACACATTAAGGATGAATTTTGAAAACTGACTCACTGTTATTGAATTATTTCAAAGGTATGGCCATGGGCGCCGCAGATGTTGTGCCAGGCGTATCGGGTGGCACCATCGCATTTATTACCGCTATTTTAGATCCATTATTGGATGGCATTCGCAAAATCAATTTGTCGTTAATCGGGATCGTTAAGCGACAAGGGATTAAAGCCGCTTTTTTGCATATTAATGGCCCTTTTTTACTTTGCGTATTTGGTGGGATCTTAACCAGTATTTTTACTTTAGCTAAGCTGATTTCTTGGTTATTAGTGACTCATCCCGTTCCCGTGTGGTCGTTCTTTTTTGGATTAATTTTGTTTTCCGTGGCTCATATGCTTAAACAGGTGGATAAATTCAGTGCCACCCGAGTCGCCATGTTTGTTGTCGGCATTGCATTTGCTTGGGCTATTACCGTGTTACACCCCATTGAACTGCAAGTGAGCTACCTAAACTTCTTTTTTTGTGGCGCCATTGCCATCTGCGCCATGATTTTACCCGGGATTTCAGGCAGTTTTATTTTGCTGCTTTTAGGCATGTATCCTGCGGTGCTCGCGGCGGCGAAAGGCTTTGATATTGTTTATTTGGCCTGTTTTGCTATTGGGGCTGTGGTTGGATTATTAAGTTTTAGTCACGTGTTATCGGCATTGTTACGTAAATTTCATGATGCCACATTATTGTTTTTAACCGGATTAATGCTTGGCACATTAGGTAAGATTTGGCCATGGAAACAAGTGATTAGTTGGCGCGAGAATTCTAAAGGTGAGTTAGTGCCATTGGTAGAGCAAAATCTATCCCCGTTTCAATTTGAACAAATCACCGGCGAGTCATCGCAAATGATGCTTGCTGTGGTGTGTTTATTGGTTGGCATTGGTCTAGTATGGGGATTAGAGCGCGTGGGGGCAAAGGCTTGATAGTGCGATGCGTTAACCGATCCACATTAAGCAGAACAGGGATTGTGCTTTTTATGGCCAACTTTTTATGGCCAATTTTTTATGGATAACCCATAGCAGACACTTATTGCACAAGCGATAATTCCCCCGAAAAAAATGATCTTAATGGGTGTTTTACTCGTATGCTTGTTAGTGGCGTAGGTTGTTAATATAAGCTCTTTTACAATCCCACTTCCGGGGTCTTACGCTTGCAACAGGAGTGCATAACTTGCCAAATATCGACTTATTTGTACCAGAAAAAATCCAAATAGGGATCAGCAGTTGCTTACTGGGTAATCAAGTCCGTTTTGATGCTGGACACAAAAACTCTTATTACTGTAAACAAGAAATCGAACCCTTTTTTGAATACACGGTAGTGTGTCCTGAGATGGCCATTGGCATGGGCACACCACGTAAAAGTATCCGCTTAGTACGAGACGGCGATGTGGTGCATATTCGCAGCGCCGATGGCTCGTTAGATGTGACCGAAAAACTCAATGAATACTCCAAAGCCAAAGTGGAACAATTAGACTACCTTGGGGGGTATATTTTATGTTCCAAATCGCCAACTTGCGGAATGGAAAGGGTGACAGAATACAAAGTCGGCACCAACAATGGCGCGAAAACTGGCGTAGGCGTTTTTGCTAAAATCCTTATGGAACGTTACCCCTTTTTGCCTGTAGAAGAAGAAGGGCGTTTACATGACTTGTCATTAAGAGAGAATTTTTTTACTCGAATATTTGCTTATAACGATTGGAGGAAAATGATCCAATCGGGGGTGACTAAGCACAAGTTAATACAGTTTCATTCGCGTTATAAGTACTTGTTAATGGCCCACAGCCCCAAGTGGTATCGTGATTTAGGGCCTATATTGGCTGATATCCAAGATGTTGAACAAACTGCGCAGCAATATTTTGCAGGCTTTATGACGGCACTAAAAATTATTGCCACCCGTAAAAATCACACCACTACCCTGCAGCATATTCAAGGTTATTTTAAGAAACAACTGACGACTGAACAGAAAGAAGAGTTGGGCGAATCGATTTTAAAATATCGCCAAGGGCTATTGCCTTTGCTGGTGCCAATTACCTTAATTAACCATTATGTACGTGAGTACCCAACATCGTATATTAAAGAACAAGTGTATTTAAATCCGCATCCAGAAGCACTAAAGCTTCGTTATGCATATTAGGTCAACGTTAACATGACTCATGTGAATAGCTTGATGTGGTTTAGGCAAGATTTACGGCTGGCGGATAATCCAGCTCTAGTGGCGGCGTGCGATTTTGCTGCCCGGCATCATAGTCATGTCAGAGCCGTGTATTTTGTCACGCCAGCACAATGGGCGCAGCATGATGTTGCGCCGATTCAAATTGATTTTATCCAACGCCATGTCAATTTATTGGTCCAAGCATTGGCCGCATTAGGTATTCATCTTGATGTGTTGCACGCCCAAGACTTTGATGAAGTCCAAACTAGGTTAGCTGCTTATATTGAGCAGCATCATATCGGCGCGGTATTTGCGGCCAATGAGCCTGAAATCAATGAACGTCGCCGCGACCGTGACTTAATTGATAATGGGGTGCCATTAACCCTGATAGACCAAGATTGTGTATTAGCGCCAGGAAACGTGAATAATTTAGCCGGTGGAATGTATAAAGTCTTCACCCCTTTTGCGAAAAAATGGAAGAGTATCGCCAGTCAACGGGCGATTATTGTGGTGCCAGTTCCCTCGCCGATGGCTGCGGCATTAACCTTGCCAGATGAAATTGTTTTTAGTTGCGACACAATCAGTAGCGATCAATGGCCTGCGGGTGAAGGTACCGCCAAAAGAATACTGGATAAATTTGTGGCCAGTCAGATTGATGATTACTTAGCAGAACGAGATTTTCCTGCACTTGAGGGTACGAGTCGGTTATCGCCATTTTTAGCTATCGGGGTGTTAAGTGCTCGTCAGTGTGTTGCGGCCATTCTATCGCGCTATCCTCAAGCCTTAGTGGACGATACTTGCCCAGCCAAAACCTGGTTAAATGAGCTGATTTGGCGTGAATTTTATCGTCATTTGCTGGTGGCATTTCCGCGTTTATCCATGGGGCATAACTTTAATGAGCTGGGCAATGCCATTGCGTGGCACAATAATCCACACCAGTTTAGCGCTTGGTGTGAGGGCCGAACCGGCTATCCGCTCGTGGACGCGGCGATGCGTCAATTGAACCAAACTGGTTGGATGCATAATCGATTGCGGATGGTGGTCGCCAGTTTTTTAACCAAACACCTGTTAATTGATTGGCGTTGGGGCGAACGTTATTTTAGGCAAAAACTGATTGATGGTGATTTAGCGGCTAACAATGGCGGCTGGCAATGGTCGGCAGGAACCGGCTGTGATGCGCAACCTTATTTCCGCGTGTTTAATCCCATGACTCAAAGTAGCAAGTTTGACCCAGATGCGAGTTTTATAAAGCGTTATGTGCCCGAGTTGTCTGCGTGGTCTTTGGCCGATATTCATCAACCGAAAACCGTAAATGTTAATGACTTATTTGCACAACGACAAGATGACGGATATCCACAGCCTATAGTTGAACACAAGATGGCGCGCCTTAGAGCGATCGAGATATTAAGTGCGCTAAAACGGGGTTAATGCTTTCGATTAACATTTACTTAAACGGACGTCTATTGGGATGACTTAGGCCATCTTGGTTCGATAAATCAGCAACAACATTTTCAGGCCACTATTGTCTTTTATGATAATAGTGGCTTTTTTGTTGCGCTAGATCACACTATGAGCTTGGCTGGTGAGTGGATTGATGAGTAATGATTGAAGCGCATCGATTAACAGCATAGGATGAGCACACAAAAGATCCATGTATTATGCATGTTTAAATCTTGATGATGTTAATCCACTTAGTGAGTTTACTGCTTATGCTGAATATTGATGATCCTGCAAAAATTGATAACACTCCTGCAATATGGCGTTTGGGCTTTAGACCGTTTTTTCTGGGTGGGGCAATTCTTGCAGCCTTATATATCCCACTGTGGTTAATGGGTTGGTTTACCCCCCAATATAGCTTATTTAACACTGAGTTTTGGACCAACGTGGTGCCATTGTGGTGGCATCCTCATGAAATGTTATTTGGCTTTGCTATGGCTATAGTGTGTGGTTTTCTGCTCACGGCAGTGCAAGCGTGGACCAATCAACCCACCATAACGGGTCGTGCATTAATGGTGACCTTTGGTTGTTGGCTTATTGCCCGCTTGATGTTGTTGCTACCGATGAATATTCCATTGGTATTACCGGCCATTTTTGACAGCTTGTTTTTAGGCCTAAGTGCCTTGGCATTATGGCGCTGTATTTATCCGGTAAAACAATGGCGCAATATTGGTTTTCCCATCATGCTCCTCGTTGCATTACTGGTTAATTTAGCCAGTTATTATGCCCTGTCAGAACGTAATTTTTCGTTATCGACTCAGTTATGGCAAGGCATGATTTGGTGGCTCGCGATGGTGATCACCATAGTGGGCGGTCGAGTCATCCCATTTTTTACCGCAATGAAAATTCAACAACCTAAGCCTGATCCCATTAAAGCGCTAGAGAATACGTTATTATTCGTCATGGGTTTACTGTTTATTCAAGCGATAAGCCATTGGTTCCCTAAAGGTATTGAACAGGTATTGCTTGCTGTTGCGGGCATATTACATTTAGTCCGTATTGCTCGCTGGCAAGCCCATAAAACCTTAAAACAGCCGATGTTATGGTCGTTACATATTTCTTATTTGTCGTTGCCGATCACGCTGTTATTGATGGCAATCAACATAGACAACGAATATGCCTATCGTACCTTGTTGCATTTGTTTGCCATTGGCGGCATAGCATCATTATGTTTATCAATGATTTCACGCGTTTCCCTTGGACACACGAGTCGTAATATCTATCAAGGCCCTAACATGACGGTGGCATTTTTATGTTTGCCGCTCGCCGCTATTCTACGTGCAGGAATGCCGTTATTGATGCCTGAATACACCCAAATTTGGTTATGGGCCGCAGGCGCGTGTTGGTTTATTGGTTTTGGTTTATTTGTGTGGTTTTATGCGCCGATCTTAATGCGCCCGCGCCTTGATGGTCGTCCAGGCTAATTTGAGCAATAATCACTAACATCACTGAGTCAATAACTTAGTAAACAAAAAGCAAACCGTTACCAAGAGTAATGCTACAGGCTAGCAGCTCAATGCAGCGGTTTTAATTAAACGATTAACAGAGGAAGGTTAGCAATATGATGGATCTATTTGTCGACGTGGCAATGAAAGCAACGCGGCCGATGCGAGGTAAGGTTGGATTAAGTATTATTCTTAGCGGCTTAACACTCTTGTGTTTAACATCTTGGTCGCTTAAAAGTGCAGAAGTGGATCCAAATCAGCTTAAATTTCCACAACAATATGACTCTTGGAAGGCGACAGAGGAACAGTCTGATCGCGAAGATTTGTTGGCACGATATCCTGCGAGTATTATTTTGTGGGCGGGCTCGTCCTTTGCCAAAGAATACCATAGTCCTCGTGGTCATCAATTTGCGGTGGCTGATGCCAGTCATACTTTGCGCACCGGTGTTGCGGTAGCAGAGGGTAGCAAAGGGTTATCGGCTAGTTGCTGGACCTGTAAAACGCCCGATGCGCCAAGGCTGATGGAAGAAATGGGCATTGAAGGTTATTCTGCAGCTAACTTTGTTGACTTAGGTTCTCAAATTAAATCTGTGGTGTATTGCAGCGATTGTCATGTTGATGGCAGCTCTAAATTGGCCATGCCGCGGCCACATGCTCAAAATGCTATGAATAAGATCAAATTACCATTTGATAAACAAGATCGCAGCATGCAAGGCGCGCAAGTATGCGGTCAATGTCATGTGACTTATTATTTCCAACCTGAAAATAATAACAAGGTCAATATTCCATGGATTTTTGGCACCACCGCCGATGATATTGAAAAATATTACGATACCCGTCGTTTTTATGAGTGGATACACCCGATTTCTAGAACCCCCATTTTAAAAGCGCGCCATCCTGATTTTGAACAATGGAGCCGTTCTCCCCATGCCAAAATAGGCGTGACTTGCATTACATGTCATATGCCATCGGCGACAGATGAAAATGGTAAACAGTATACCGATCATAAGGTCGCCGATGCGTTAGCTAATTTTGATCGTACTTGTGCCAGTTGCCATAGTAGTAAAAAAGCGATCACGGCAAGGCTTGATCAAGCAAAAGCAAAAATTAGTGCTAAAGCGCGCCATGTAGAAGATTTGTTGATTAAAGCCCATTATGAAGCCAAAGCGGCTTGGGATGCGGGTGCCGTTTGGGAGCAAATGAACGATGCCATTATGGGCATTAGGCATTCCCAATGGCGCTGGGATTTTGCCACGGCTTCCCATGGACTTTATGCGCATAATCCTGCCGAAGGTATCGCATTATTGGACAAGGCCACCGAGCAAGTGAATGCTACGCGCGAAATCTTAGCGCGGGTGCTGAAGCAATTAGAGGTGACTGATGTGGCTTATCCCGATTACAGCACTAAAGAGGCAGCCCATGCCGCAATAGGGTTTATTGAAGCCGATGCAATAAAAGCCAAGCAAGCCTTTATCAAAGCGGAAATTGATAAAAATTGGCAACCGGTTGCTCGTACTGGCTACTAACTCAGACTTTCCATAGCTTGTTTTTTCATAAACGCCTAAGCATTGCTTAGGCGTTTTGCTATGCGGCCTTTCTATACTGTCGTGCTATCTATACCCACTCTGGGTTCACACCAAGTTTCTATTTACTCCGATGTTCTACTCATCTGCTCACACACAACGTTCTACTTAATACTGACGTTCTATTCATCTGCTTACACACAACGTTCTACTTAATACCGACGTTCTATTCACACCTACTTTCGACAGCAATGATCTATTCTTCTGTGACTGACGTATTGATTTAGCAAGCAAATACCCGAGGGTATTGTTTATAACTCAGCAGATAACACTTTTATCTTATTGACATATAAGGCATTGTTATCGTTATGTTCGAATAAAAATTAACCATCGCATATAGAGGGGGTCTTTAATGCAAGGTACGCAGTCGATAGTTGATGTTCTGTCTCAACAAGCTACTTCTGATAATGCATCGTCTGTGAATCGTGTCCCAACGATTATTGATGCATTTATTAATATGTATCAAAAGCTTAATAAAGATAACTTATCTATATTAGCTCAAGTGTATCGTGATGATATTTGCTTTGAAGATCCTATGCATCATGTTGAGGGAATAGAAGCATTAACCGATTATTTTGCCAACATGTATCACAATGTCACTCAGATTGAATTTGATATCAAAGAAGCGGTCATCAGTGCTGACAAGCAACAAGCGGCATTGTATTGGACCATGATCTACTCGCACCCTAAATTAAACAAAGGTCAGCCTATCAATGTTGACGGTATGTCACAGCTTAAATTTAGCGATAAGATTTTTTCCCACCGAGATTATTTTGATGTTGGGCAAATGTTGTACCAGCAAGTGCCTTTTTTAGGCGGCCTAATTGGCTTACTTAAAAAGAGGGCATCCAAAGAATGACCAAGGCCAATGTTAATCAACTCGCAGTGCTGATCACCGGTGCCAGCTCCGGCATTGGTCTTGCTTTAGCTCAGCACTATATTCGCCAAGGTTTTGCGGTGATCGCCTGTGGTCGAAATGAACAAAGCTTGGCGACGATGTCATTGGCAACCCCTTTGGTGTTTGATATCACTGACATTGAACAAGTGGCCGCCGCCTCTATTCGCTTACAACAACTGCTACAAGCTAATGCTTGGCAGTTACACCATATCATCCTCAATGCGGGCAGTTGTGAATACATTGACGATGCATTGCATTTCGATTCGGCGCTATTTTCCCGAGTGATCAATACCAATGTGATTGCGATGGGGTACTGTTTAGAGCACTTTTTACCCTTATTGAGCCTGGGTGGCCGGCTAGGATTAATGAGTTCGAGTGCCACTTATTTACCCTTTTCTCGCGCCGAAGCGTATGGCGCCTCCAAGGCGGCGATCACCTATTTAGGTCGGAGTTTACGGGTTGACCTCGCGCGTCATGGAATTGGTGTGAGCATAATATGTCCTGGCTTTGTGAAAACGCCTTTAACCGCTAAAAATGATTTTTCCATGCCAATGCAAATTAGTGCAGAAAAAGCGGCAATCGACATTTTTAATGGGATGCAGCGTCAGCGACGTGAGATCCATTTTCCGACTAAATTTACCTGGTTACTTAAATTAGCCTCTTTATTGCCTGAAAAAATAATCGTGTTTTTGTTAGCGCCAAAGTAGCCGTTTTAGCTAAATAAACCATAATAAGTACTAGGGCCTGTTGATCTTTGCTGGTTAAATTTTGTTCGAGATAAAAACGTTTTAATCAAGGCGAGTGGATTGATGCCTAGCAATCTAAGCAACTATCACTTCGCGAAGATGCACTCAACAAAGAGTAAAACGTTTTTAGCCGAACCCTTCGGGCAGCGTTTGTTGGTCATTTTTACTGTGTTATCGACTTTTTATGTAGAATCACTACACCACAAAGTCTCTGCCTTGTACAAATGACCAACAATTCGCTGCAAAAACAACCTTGAAAGATCAACAGGCCCTAACATCAAGGATGAACTAAATGAAAAATATCGCTGTAATTGGCTCTGGCATTGCGGGCTTAACCTGCGCCCATTTATTGAGCCGTGAACATACTATTACCGTGTTTGAGGCCAATGATTATATTGGGGGCCACACTGCCACCGTTGATGTAGAAGTGGCGGGCCAGCAATACGCAATTGATTCTGGTTTTATTGTGTTTAATGACCGTACCTATCCGCGGTTTCAAAAATTAATGGCGCAATTAAATGTTAAGTCTCTGGCAACTGAAATGAGTTTTAGCGTTAATAATGCGCTGACGGGGCTTGAATATAACGGCAATAATTTGTGGAGTTTATTTGCTCAGCGTCGTAACTTACTGCGGCCGAGTTTTTACCGCTTTTTAGGCGAGATTGTGCGTTTTAATCACGGTTGTAAAGCCATCTACGAGACCGACAATTACCCGAGCGCGACACTGGGTGAATATCTCGACCAGCAAGATTTTTCGGCGTTTTTCTGTGAGCACTATATTTTGCCCATGGGGGCGGCTATTTGGTCTACCAGTATTAACGATATGCGCGACTTTTCATTGCGATTTTTTATTGGTTTTTTCCAGCATCATGGTTTATTAAACATTAATGATCGCCCACAGTGGTATGTACTTGAAGGTGGATCGCGCAGTTATATTCCCGCCTTAACCGCGCCTTTCAAAGACAGCATCCGTCTTAATGCCCCCGTTAGCGGGATTAAACGCGGTGATGATGGCGTGTATGTTCAAGTAGCTAAAGGAGAATGGCAGCATTTTGATGATGTGGTGTTGAGTTGCCATAGCGATCAAGCGTTAGCCATGTTAACCGATGCCACAGAAGATGAGATTGAGGTGTTGGGCGCGATGGAATATCAAAATAATGAGGTGGTGCTGCACACTGACATTAACCTGCTGCCTAAACGTAAAGCCGCGTGGGCAAGTTGGAACTATCGTTTGGATGGCGAGAACCCGCAAGATATTAGCCAGCGCCCAGCGAGTGTCACTTATAACATGAATATTTTGCAGCGCTTGCCCGCTAATGCGCCGACATTTTGTGTCACCTTAAATCAAACCGCATTAATTGATGACAGTAAAATTTTGCGCAAGTTTACTTATGCTCACCCCGTCTTTAATGATGCCAGCATGAGGTCTCAAGGGAAAAGGGCATTAATTAATGGTAAGCATCATACCTATTTTGCCGGTGCTTATTGGTACAGTGGTTTTCATGAGGACGGCGTCCACAGCGCGGTTGATGTGGGTGATCTGTTTGGGATCAGTTTATGACGCAAATCTCATCGGCAATGGCGCATGATCCGTTTAACAGTGGCATTTATTGCGGCCGAGTCAATCATTGCCGCCATATGCCAACCTTGTACCGTTTTGGTTATGATATTGCGATGCTGGCGATTGATTTAGATGAAATGACAGGGTTAACTGCAGTGAGTAAACTATTTTCTACCGATAAGTTTACCCCGCTTAAATTTAAGCCCAGTGATTACCTGAATGCACTGCAACAACAATTTGGTGATCAGTTTGCATTGAGCCAAGCCTGCAAGGGCAATGATGCAGCCGCATTGAAGCAACGCGTGTTGGCAACCATTAAGTATCTTGGAGCGGCACAAATATGCGATAAAGTCATCTTTTCTGGGCAAATACGTCACTGTGGATTTTACTTTAGTCCGGTAAATTTTTACTTTTGTTATCAACAAAATGAAATGATTTGCATGCTTGCAGAGGTTAGTAATACGCCGTGGAACGAACGTCATTGCTATCTGGTCGATATTGCTCATAGGACTCAAACCGACAAAGTATTTCATGTGTCGCCATTTATGAATTTAGATATGCATTATGTATGGCGTATTACGCCTCCTGGCAAACATTTGAACGTGACCATAGAAAATCGCAATGACAATAACGATAAGTTATTTGATGCCAGTTTAGCCTTAACACGACGGCCAATAACGGCGAGTTCGATGCGTCAATTTATGCTGAGTTATCCATTAATGACGACCAAAATTATGCTGGGTATTTATTGGCAAGCCTTGAAGTTATTTTGTAAACGGATCCCATTTGTTGGCAAGCAAACTGTTAAGTCGAACTAATCACTAACGAAAAATGTAAACCAAATAAAAGGTTATTACGTACTGATCTCTAATTACGCCAAATAAGCGAATAAGACAGTTTATGTTCTGGAGAGATGAAATGGAAAACACTGCGGTAGAAACTAGTATGACTCAAGCGAGTTTATCTGACAGCCTGGCAAGGAAAATTCTGCTTCGTGCATTAGCCCATCTTGCTCAAGGGCATTTAACCATTGTCGACGGTCACCAAACCTCGGAATTTGGTGATGTAAAAAGTGATATTCACGCCACAATGCAAGTCAAACATACTAACTTTTATCGTCAAGTGGTGTTTGGTGGCTCCATTGGTGCCGGCGAAGCTTATATTCAAGGTCACTGGTTTAGTCCAGACTTAACCAAAGTGGTACAGGTTTTTGCGCGCAATTTAGCCTTGTTAGACAATATTGAACGTTATTTTTCATGGTTAAGTAACGGACTTAACCGGATTAAGCATGTGTTTAATCGTAATTCTGAGCGTGGTTCAAAACGCAATATCTTGGCTCATTACGACTTAGGTAATGCCATGTATCAGCAGTTTCTTGATCCTGAAATGATGTATTCAAGCGCACTTTATCCAAGCGATGATAGCAATCTACATGAAGCACAATTGCATAAACTCCACACGATTTGTGAACGATTAGAGTTAATGCCTGGTCAGAGGTTACTTGAGGTCGGCACTGGCTGGGGCGCATTAGCTATTTATGCCGCCACACATTATGACGTCCATGTTACCACGACCACTATTTCCGATGCCCAATATGACTTTGCTCTGGAGCGGGTTAAGCAACACGGTCTTGAACATCAGATAACCTTACTTAAACAAGATTATCGCTTATTGACTGGCGAATATGATCGCGTTGTCTCTATCGAAATGATCGAAGCTGTGGGTCACGATTATTTAGCGGGATTTTTTGAAAAACTACAACATCTACTCAAGCCTGAAGGGCGAATGCTGATCCAAGCGATTACTATTGCCGATCAACGTTATGACAGTTACCGCAAGAGTGTCGATTTCATTCAACGTTATATTTTCCCTGGTGGCTGTTTGCCCTCAGTCAGTGAAATGACCCGCCACATTGCCCAAAAAACTGACATGGTAACTTGGTCGATTGATGATATGGGTAAAGATTATGCTCGTACACTCAGGCATTGGCATGAAAACTTTGATGCTGCTTACGATAAAATAAAAGCCTTAAATTACGGTGACGATTTTATTCGTATGTGGAAGTTTTATTTGAGTTATTGCGAAGGGGGTTTTTTAGAACGTACCACCAGTACTGTGCATCTGGTCGCTGTTCGACCTCAATATCGGCCGCGAATGTTGAGTGTTACAGCCCTGTAACCATTGACATCCCGGTCATTCATTACTTGGATGTCTGCTGCGTGAGGTGTTATGTCTACTTATGCTGCCCCCTCAAGGTTATTTATCCTGATGAATGCCTTGTGTTTTCAGCTGGTGTGGTGGGCGGGCGTGTTGGCCCATAACCAATTTATCTTGTTGTCGGTTTTACTGCTTATCAGTCATTTTTTATTCTCGAAGTCGGTTCGTCATGATGCCCTGTTAATGTGTGTCTGTGGCGTAATGGGGATAGCCGTTGACAGTTTATTGCTGTGGTTTGGCGTGTTTGAATTCAACATTACTCCCTATTGGTTGGCGCTATTATGGTGCTATTTCGCACTCAGTTTAGATTACAGCTTAGGTTTTTTTAGAACCTTACCTCTGTGGTTACAATCATTACTCGGTGGCCTGTTTGGCAGTTTAAGTTATCTGACGGGCGCTAAATTTGATGCCGTTGTGTTGCCTTTGGGTGATGTGTGGAGTGCACTGGTATTGGCGTTGATCTGGAGTGGATTATTTCCCGTATTACTCTGGGTGAGCAATCGTATTGTAACGGTTGATTTGGCTTTGGAGGATCATCAATGAAAACCTTACCTAGCATCGACAAGCCGCAGCAATGGACTCATCGGCTGAGCGAACTGTTATTTGGCGTAGTGGGGACGTTAGTCTTAGGACTGATTATCGCCCTGAGTATTAACCATGCCGCTGCCAATAATATGAGCGGCATAAATGTTAGCAGCGAAAATAACGATAAAGGCGGTAAGAGCGAAAAGAACGATGAAAGCGAAAATAGCGATAAAGGCGAAAAGAGCGGTAAGAGCGATAAGAACGGTAAGAACGATACGGGCGATATAGCGAATAGAAGTGATGCGACATTAATTCAAGTGGGCGCCGCAGACATGAGCCTGTTATGGCTTGATATCTACAGTGCTAAGTTATTCTCTGTCGATGGGAAGTACCAAGCGAATCGATTTCCATTGGTACTCGACATTCAATATCACCGTGATATAGAGGCCGTTGACTTAGTCGATGCCAGCATTGAACAATGGCAACATCTTGGCTTAACCGAAGACGATATTGCGCTTTACCTTCAGCAACTAGTGCATGCATGGCCCGATATTAAACAGGGCGACAGGCTTACTTTTAGGGTCAACAATCCTGAGGATGCCGCCTTCTTGCTCAACGACACGCCTTATTATCAGGTTAACAACGCGCAATTCCCTGAAGCGTTTCTCGACATTTGGTTGTCAGAAAAAACCAGCCGTCCTAAGTTACGTAAGCAACTGATTGGAGTTAATTAATGCACTCAATGCTATTATTGATTTGTCTGAAGGGGCTTGGTGGTGCGCGAGCGCTAACCAAAAAAATCACTCAGGTTTGTGTGTATGCGACATTACTTTTAGGGGTTATGTCATGCTCATCGGCATCGATTGAAGATTATCAACACACCACTCCAGCGTTAGATTTAGTCACATTTTTTGACGGTAAATTAACCGCAGCCGGGATAGTACAAGACTTTTCAGGTAAGGTGACGCGCAAGTTTACTGTCACTATGCAAGCGCATTGGACTGATTCTGCAGAAGGTAAGCTAGGCGTGATAAACGAATGGTTTGTTTACGATGATGGCGAAAAGCAAACCCGAGTGTGGAATATTATTGCTAAAGGTAATGGAATTTATCAAGGTAGCGCCAATGATATTTTAGGCATTGCCCAAGGTGAGTCGCGCGGCAGTGCATTACGTTGGCGTTATGATATGCAATTAGCTGTCGATGGCAGTGAGTATCAAGTGCATTTTGATGATTGGATGTTTTTAGTCGATAACCACACCATTATAAATAAAAGCGACATTATTAAATTTGGCTTTACCGTCGCTCAAGTGACACTCGTCATCTCTAAGCAACAGGACTAAGCCAAATAGCCCAAAAAAGGCTAATAGGCTAAGCAAAATAGCAAAAATAGCTAAATAAGATGACTGGTCAATAGGTCTAAATTAAACCCAAAAATGGACTCGTCAGAGTCTATTTTTGGGTTCAATAATGGGTGGTATTAACCTTTAAGCTTGGACTCGTCAGATTGTTTTTTATCGTAATATTCAAACGGAAACTGGTTACGAATTTGCTGTATTAGGGTATCGCCAATATTGGCTGATACATGTAAACGCACATCACCGGATTTTTCGGCCCTGACAGTACACGTCAGTTTATTAGATTTGACTATTGCACGACAATCACGTTCAAACTTCTCCGGTATTTTGCCTTTATGCTTATTGAGTTTGCCATCTTTAAAATGCATTTCAAAAAGTGTTAGTCCACGGCTACCACTAAAAATTAGTTTATAAGCCAGAAATAATGACACTGCAATGACCAGTATTTTTATGATGTTATCAGCCATGGTTTGCTCCTTTGTGGCGCTCACTTATACGGTTTAGTATATCAATAAGATACTCCCGTACACCGTGGATGCAACGCTATTTTGTTGAAATTTATGCGCAAGATCTAAGTCTGATAAAAACTGCTACTAAACAACCTCAGCTCTGGCTAATAAATGCAGCTCAAACAGTCCTTTGCACCGCTAATTGTGTTGAATTTGCTTGTGATAGGCTCGGTATTGATGCATACGTTCGCCTTGTTATCAGCCAAAAATTCAAGGTTGAGAGCCAATACTTGAGTGTTGACCAATGAAGAGGCGTTTATATCTTTAATCCTGAGTTGTTAAATAAATGCTCTGTGGGGCAGTTAAGTGCACTATTAACGTATGCAAACGGAAATGTTAGCGCATACAAACGGAGATATTAGCGCATACAAACGGAGATATTAGCGCATGTAAACGGAAGTCTCACTCATCTAAGGATAACCCGCGGTCATGGGATCATGCCGATCGTTACGCCGACATTTGTCAAATTAAAATGACGGTTATGAGTCACTTAGCCAACCACTTCCCGCAAGGTACCGAATCACTTCAGTCAGTAGCGGATGGTTAGATAAGCGTTAAAAAACCCATCAAAACCGGCGTGTAAACTTGCCCCAATAAAAGAGTACTCTTAGCTATCGCTGATGATGTTCGCGCTTTTGTCCGCGTCACAATAAAAAACCGCCCATTGGCGGTTTTTATTAAGCTTATATTTAGATCCTAGGGTGCCTAGCGTCAGACGCTAGGTACCTAGGATTAAAATGCATAGCTGACGCTAGCCAGTAAGGTCCCAGAGTTTTTATATAGACCCGAGTTAACTTCGTTATCACCATCAATGTCAGTGTCTAAATACGCCACTGACATGCCAAAACCGGCCACTTCAGTCGACACGCCAACAGAATAATCTGAGTAGCTGTCAAAGCCGTCTCCGTCATCAATGGCATCACCGAAGTTATAACCGTAGTGCAAGTCTAGACTCCAGTTTTCAGCAAATTCCCAGCCATAATTGATTTCAGTGTAATGTAAGTCTAAATCGCTGCCACTGTAATCATTGGTGTACCAATAAGCGGCGCGAAAACCACTAAAATCAATCCCTGCTGAGACTTCTAAATAATCTAAGTCACTGTCTCCAGGATAGTTGTAGCGATAAAGCGTCAGGTCATAGCTGGTGTTATCGTTGATTTCAGCGTAGTAACCTGCGTATAAATCCACTTCAATGTCTGGGCCATTATAGCCAGGTTCATCAAAGTCGACATTACTGGCCCAAGCGCCGAAAAAAAAGCCACTGTCATGGCTCCAATCAATATTACCTTGTAGCGCTGGATCCGCTGCCGTTTGTGATACCCCACGGAAGCGATAGTCGTTGGTTACCGTGACTGCACCAGACACTTCTGCTGTCGCCATCGGAGCCAGCAAGGTGGCTGATAATGTTAATCCGCTTAACAGTGCTATTCGCGTTCTTGTTAATGTGTTTAACACGATATTCTCTCCTTTTTACATAATAAACAGCTGTCACTATAGGGTCAGAAGACCTTAACTAAGCTGTATATGCCACTTATCAGCTCTAAAACCGCGAGGTGTTAGCCTGAACCGCATGGCGGTTAAACGTTATTGTTGTTGCAACATAACGTAGATTTTTTACCGGACGTTATCACTTCCAAGATGCCAATAAAGACGGCGGGGAGCACACACATATCTCCCACGATCACGATTAATATTTGGCCTTGGTTGTCGATAATAATGCTATTTTTTCAATAATGTCACCGTATTTATACTCGGTATAACGCCTGTTTAAAAACTCATTTTACCTTGTCAAATACCCACGTTGAACGGCTGATATGGCTTTGAATATGGCTTGTGTACTGACTGTCGTGAACATTAACCCACAGCGTTAATGGCATCGGCAAGCTGATTAACCATGTCATCGATTTGTGATTTTTCCACAATCAATGGCGGGGAAAGCGCAATAATGTCAGCCGTTGCCCGCACTAAGGCGCCATGTCTAAAGCAATGATCAAAAATAGCATAACCTCGTTTACCGACGCCTTTGTCACTTGGTGCCAGTTGAATACCTGCAACTAAACCGGTATTACGGATATCGATCACGTTGGGTAAGCCTTTAAGGCTATGAACCGCTTGTTCAAAGTAAGACTCAAGGCCTTTAGCCCGTTCAAATAATTGTTCATCTTCATATATTGACAAGGTAGCAAGTGCTGAGGCTGCCGCTACCGGATGACCCGAATAGGTATAACCATGGAAAAATTCAATTAATTCATCAGGGCCATGCATGCAAGTGTCGTGGATCGTATTGCTGACCAACACCGCGCCCATGGGAATGGCGCCATTGTTAATGGCTTTTGCTGTGGTGATGATGTCGGGCGTGACCTGCCAACGTTCACTGGCAAAGGCGGCGCCAAGACGGCCAAAGCCGGTGATCACTTCATCAAAAATTAATAAAATACCGTGTTTTTGGCTGATTTCGCGTAAACGTTTTAGATAGCCTACCGGCGGTAAAATAACCCCAGCCGAGCCTGACATGGGTTCCACTATCACAGCGGCAATGTTTTCCGCGCCATGTAAGGTAATTAGTTGCTCAAGCACTTCGGCTTTATCCAAACCGTGTGGCGGTAAACCGTGGCTAAAGGCATTATTGGCAATATCGAGTGTGTGAGGTAGGTGATCGACACCTTGGAGTAATTGTTGGCTGAAGGTTTTGCGATTATTACCGATCCCGCCGACTGAAATCCCGCCAAAACCGACACCATGATAACCAAGCTCGCGACCGATAAACCGAGTCCGAGTAGCTTGGCCATTGGCTCGATGATAGCAAAGCGCCATCTTAAGAGCGGTATCTACCGATTCTGAACCTGAATTAGTAAAAAATACATGATCCAATCCCGCAGGACTCAGTTGGCTGAGTTTATGGGCTAATTCAAATGCGAGCGGATGGCCCATTTGGAACGAGGGCGCATAATCCATTTGACTAATTTGCTGACTTACCGCTTGGGAAATTTCTTGGCGACCATGTCCCGCATTACAACACCACAATCCGGCTGTCGCATCGAGTATTTTATTACCATCAACATCGGTGTAATACATGCCTTGTGCCGACACCAGTAATCTTGGATTTGCTTTGAACTGCTTATTGGCTGTAAAAGGCATCCAGAAGTGTTCCATGTTGGGCCTTGCTTGTGATGGATCGCTAGTGCTATTTTGCTTTAATTCGCTCATAAATTGACTCAGCATTGATTGCAACAATTATCGGGAAGTCATCTCATATTGGTTAAATTATGAGTGGTTAATATTTGCTATGCTATGTCAAAAATAATGAACGTTAAAGCATTTTGTGCATTTTTTTAAACTAAATATGCCTATTTTGTAAAATATATTGAAAATATCTTGCTGTTAAGCATAATCAAGTGACAATATTCATTCACATTCTCGTGCCGATAATCCATTTTATACGGCACACATTTTAGGTTTAGCACCTGCTTTTTTTTACTTGGTTTGGTGCTTATCAATCCATTTATTATTTCGAGGTCACAATGAGTACTCCAAAAAGTCGTAGCGATTGGGAAGCACTGGCTGCGAGTCTAAAAATTACCGGACAAGCCTTTATTAATGGCCAATATCAGGGAGCGTTATCGGGAGACACATTTGATTGTATTAGTCCTATCGATAGCCAAGTCTTAGCCAAAATTGCCAGCTGTGATGTGGCCGATGCTGACGTGGCGGTGGCGAATGCGCGCAAGGTGTTTGAAGCAGGGACTTGGTCAAGGTTAGCGCCGGTAGAGCGTAAACACGTGATGATTAAGTTTGCCGATTTACTCGAAGCCAATGCCGATGAGTTAGCGTTACTTGAAACCCTGGATATGGGTAAGCCTATCCAATATTCCAAAGCGGTTGATGTCGTGGCCGCTGCCCGCGCCATCCGTTGGTCGGGTGAAGCAATTGATAAAATTTATGACGAAATTGCCCCAACAGCCCATAACGAAATAGGCATGATCACCCGTGAGCCTGTGGGTGTGGTGGCAGCCATTGTGCCATGGAATTTCCCGATGATTATGGCATGCTGGAAATTAGGCCCCGCATTAGCGACCGGTAACAGTGTGATTTTAAAGCCTTCTGAAAAATCACCATTAACCGCGCTTCGTATGGCGCAATTAGCACTTGATGCGGGCATTCCGGCCGGGGTGTTAAACGTATTGCCTGGCTTTGGTCATACCGTGGGTAAAGCGTTAGCGCTGCACATGGATGTTGATACCTTAGTGTTTACTGGCTCAACTAAAATTGCTAAACAATTAATGATTTATGCTGGCGAATCCAACATGAAGCGAGTGTGGTTAGAGGCGGGTGGCAAGAGCCCTAATATTGTGTTTAATGACGCACCAGATTTAAAAGCCGCCGCCGAAGCGGCGGCAACCGCCATTGCCTTTAACCAAGGTGAAGTCTGCACTGCAGGCTCACGCTTATTGGTTGAATCAGGCGTTAAAGATGAATTCATTAAGCTGATAGCCGAACAAATGCAAGGCTGGCAGCCAGGCCATCCACTCGATCCCAAAACCACTTGTGGGGCTATGGTGGATCAACAACAGCTCAACAATGTATTGAACTATATTAAAAGCGGCAGCGAACAAGGTGCCACCTTGGTTGAAGGCGGACAGCAAGTGATGGCAGAAACGGGTGGCGTGTATATACAACCGACCATTTTTAGCAATGTTAAAAATGACATGAGCATTGCCTGCGAAGAGATCTTTGGCCCCGTGTTATCGGTTATCGAATTTGATGGCATGGAACAAGCCATCAAGATTGCCAATGACACCATTTATGGCCTTGCGGCGGGTGTGTGGACTTCAAACTTAAGCAAAGCTCACAAAACCGCCAAAGCACTGCGCACTGGCATGGTGTGGATAAACCACTATGATGGCGGCGACATGACCGCGCCGTTTGGTGGTGTAAAACAGTCGGGTAATGGGCGTGATAAATCATTGCATGCATTTGATAAATATACCTATATTAAAGCTACTTGGATAGTAATATAAGGTGAGTTCCGCGTTATTGATATAGCGTTAAAGCCCTTTATGCGTGTCATAAAGGGCTTTTTTATTAAGCAAAATTATCGCTTAAATGCGCAGTATTGGCTCTAGACTTATTGATTAGCATAACGACACGTGACATCTGATCCTTGAGTTGTTCAACGAGGATTCAACAGCGCCTGTTTTATTGTGTCGCCATTGTCCTTGCTGCGGTTTTTTAGTTTCATTCTATGGGGTCTTTAGCCAACATCGGCAGTGCGTTTTCGCTATGATAAAACACTTCATTAGGGCGATAATATCGGCCAGATGTTGCTGTTGGGTACCCAGATCTATGTGGATAATTTAGCCCACGCTGTGGTCACTTTACACTCGGGCGCCTTCCGCTTTATTGCGCCACTGTGTACTGTGTTATTGTCGATATAGGCGTCGATATGGGCATCGATACGGGTGTTGATATAGGGCGTCGCGTGAAGCCATTAGTAAGGGATTTATTCCGTTATGAAGGCGAGCAGTTATCGACTTCATTGTCGCCAGAATAGATGTTATCTTATTTAATTATTTCAATTTGTTAGCTCGGAATTGTTGTTTCATCAATAACAATAGCAACCCAGTTTATATCAATGTTTTTCCCAAACGTACAGCGAGGTGTGATGTGAGTTTTCCTTTAGTGACCACAGATTGGCTTGCATCACATCTTGATGATCTTGATCTGGTGTTACTCGATGCCAGTATGGAGATTGTCTTGGGTAAAGAGCCACTGCTATACGATGAGCTTTACGTGATCCCCGGGGCTAAATCGTGCCAAATCGACAAACGTTTTTTTGATCATTACTCTTCGCAAACCCACGCAATGCCCACCGCTGAGCAATTTACTCATGCGGTGCAGGCCTTAGGCATAAACCATAAAAGCACAGTCGTTATTTACGACAACCAAGGTATTTACTCCGCCCCACGTGCGTGGTGGACGTTTAAAACCATGGGGTTTGATAAGGTATTGGTACTCGATGGCGGTTTGCCGCAATGGCAAGTGGAAGGGAGAGAGACTGTGCGTCAGTTTGTTTCTGTTGCCCACTTAGGCGATAGCAAAGGTCGGTTACAGGTGCACAAGGTTTGCGATACGGATTTTGTGCTAACTCAACTTGGTAATCTGAAGCTTGATATTATTGATGCTCGCGCCGCCGGGCGTTTTAATGGCACATTACCTGAGCCCAGAGCGGGTATGCGTAGTGGCCATATTCCTGGCTCATTGAATTTGCCGTTTGCCCAAGTATTAAGCGGGTTTAAAATGAAATCGACAGCCGAGTTACAGGACATTTTTGACTCGTTAAATGCCAAAGATCAAGCCAAACGGGTGTTTAGCTGCGGCTCTGGCATCACCGCCTGTATTTTGATTTTAGCCTCGTATGCTGCAGGTCATCATCAAGCGGTGCTTTATGATGGTTCATGGGCGGTCTGGGGAGGGGATCCGGCGCTGCCAATAGAATAATGTCACTTGAATAATTGGGTGATGTCGCTCTGGCCTGCGGCCACCCACCACCTCGTGGCGCTTCACCCAGTTCAGAGCAAAGGAGTAAAGCGCATGGTTATTTATCAATCAACCGTTGCAACCCGCAGCGTTCTGGCAATATTGTTTGAATAGCGAAAAGATCGCGACGAAAATTGATCCAGCGTTTAACTTCATTTGTAACTGGCTTAGCTCTGATAGGTAGGATGCCTGAATGCCTTGAAACATGGTCAATGATGTTCCCGCTATTTGTCCAATAAAGTGTCTTCATCGTCCTCAATGAAAATTGAGTCTGGTGGTTAAAAATAGCGATACCAATATCAATCAACGAATCTGGCGCTAGTTAGCGGAATTAATCGCTTTACATCAAAGACTTAAATAAAGTAGGCTGAGGCGATATAGCTTATCCGCCTGACTTTATCGGGCGATCCGTTCAATACCATTAGATCTCATTCACATCATATAGGAATACATAAATGGCACGACTGTGTGGAATTGAGCTTAAATCATCGGAAGCCATTTTGGTTGTGGTGCAATGTGAAGAAGAGAACATTGTGTTGGTTGATATTGAGCCCCGGAAGATCAAGCTTGGAGATGATGAGTCCAGTGAGTTCATGACGTCTTTTTTTGATTCCATTGTCAACTTCATCAGAGATAATCACATTGATACCATGATCATCAAAAAACGGGCTAAAAAAGGCAAGATGGCAGGGGGTGCTATTTCATTTAAAATGGAAGCACTTATCCAGTTAAATGGCATTGCGAAAGTTGAGTTTATTTCTGGGCAAGCCATTGCAGCCGCTCATAAAAAGGATCCATTCAACATGCCTGACAACATAAAAAAATACCAAGAGACAGCTTTTATGGCTGCTAGCTTGTATTGTAGAAAAAAATAGAATAAAGCGAAATAATAAAGTAATTGAACTCGTTACCGCAAGCTCAGCTAACAGCCGTGTCCAACGCCAAATTCTCTCAGCCATAAAAGATTATCGCAATAAATGGCTTGATTGTGCGCGATCGTTCTCATTCACTAACTCGCACCCACTCTCACCCACAGATTTTAGGCTATCAAGTTGTATTTAAATAGGTTGTTGACACAATCGTCCCCGTTCAGTCGCGACGACACTAGGGTGTTTTAGCGGAAGGTTATAGCCACTTGGCGCTATTGCCAATAAATGCCCCAGCGGTGTAACGATACCTTTCTCTTTGGATAATGATCCAATAATCGCCATCGTTTGATGTTGTGCTGCATTCAGATCAGTATCCTCGGTGTGCTATTGGGTGTTTTTTAAGCTGTCAGTCTACTATTTATTTTTCCTGATTTGTGCTTCAAGTTGTTGAATTTTTTTGCTCAGAAAGGCTGGCGTTAATTGATGGAGTGACGCCTTAATATGCTTGTCTTAGCTCGATGACACAAGGTTCAAAAGCCGATGCCTGTAGCCTTGCAAGCGGCACGGATAGTGCAACCTTGGGTAATTTTCAAGGTCAGCTGCCTCTATTTTAATACTGTTAAGTAAGTGGTTGAGTCAGTGGTTTGAGTCTTTATCACCGACTACAGCATTTTATTTTAAGAGGGGTTTACCTCATATCTGTGGGCCAGTTTATTAAACAGCAGTAATGAAGTGCGCAATTGGTTGGGGAATACCGTATGATCCAATATTAAAGTTATGTAGAGGAGAAGACGAATGGCTAAACACAATTACTCTTTCGAAAAGCGCCAGAAAGAATTAGCCAAAAAGAAAAAGAAGGAAGATAAACGCCTGAAAAAGGCAGCTGTAGACAATGATAAGCCGCAGGACGTCCAAGCTACACCGGAAAATGACGATGCAAACGTCACCATCGAAAACACAGAAAAAGCTAGTTAATCAGGAAAAAATAGTTAGCTGTTTTTGTTCGTCAACATTCTAGGCAACACTTTTTTACCCATTATTAGGGCGTTAGTGCTTTAAGGCGTATTAAAGTTGGAAGGTTTTTGTGTTTCCTCTCTAAAATCGCTGGTTAAACAACGTCCAACGTTACAACTTAAGACGTTATTTACAGAGGAAAATTGGCAAGGCTTGCCTATGTTGACTTGATACCTAGGCACCGACGCGTTTCTGTGAACTTGCCTTCTAGCCCCAAGTTTTGAATGATAGCCGCAAATGATAAACTTATCACCAGGTGATGTTGAGCTTGGTGGTGTAGAGCTTAAATTTAATTGTGCTAGGCCTATGTTCAACTATTCACAGAGATCGTTGAAGACTTTTATTTATAGAGGCCGTTGAAGACTCTTTAGTTATTAAAGGCCGTTGAAGACCCTTTATTAACAGAATGCGTGAGCCTGACAGGATGTCAGGCTAGCTTTCAAGAGGAAAGGGTATTCTTTGATACCTGACCCCTATGGATAGCGAATTTTTCATTATAATGTCTGCAACATCATTGACCATGTCACCACGTCGTTAATCCAAATGAAGTTTGACAATAACAGCGCTTATCTCGGCTTAAAATCATTAGTTGGATGACGCTAATGCTCTACTGAAACGATATCGTTGCTCACCTTAGCATCATCAAAGTAAATCCTTCATTCTGTGGTACAACATTCCAGCTGCAAGCAGTGGCGACCGCCACATTGGGCCACCGGGAAAGGTCATGTGTTTAATGCTAGCAAACACATCAATGCGTTGTGACTGTTGGCTAATCGCTTCGGCAATCAATCTAGCTGCCATGTGAGTGGTGTTCACCCCATGACCTGCATAGGCTTGGGCGAAGTAGATGTTGGCTGCGTCAGGTAAACGGCCGATTTGTGGCATACGGTTGGCGCCGATGCCCATCATGCCGCCCCATTGATAATCAATTTTGATGCCTTTTAATTGCGGGAAGACTTTTTCAAGATTAGGTCTTAACTCGGCTTCAATATTTTTTGGGTCTTTACCCGAATAAGTGCATAAACCGCCAAAGAGTAGGCGACGGTCTGCTGATAAATGAAAGTAATCTAACGCCACGCGCATATCGGCAAATGCCATGTTTTGCGGAATAATACTGCCACATTGTTGTTCGGTTAACGGTTCAGTGGCTAATAAATAAGTGCCTGTGGGCAACACTTTCCCGCCAAGGAAAGGGCTTAACTTATTGCCGATATACCCATTACCTGCAAGCACCACATAGTCGCAAGTGACTCCGCCTTGGGCGGTGAGCACTTTGGGTTTATTGCCTTTAATGATTTTTTCAGCGACGCTGTATTCAAATAATTGTACGCCGAGATCTCGTGCTACGCGGGCTTCTCCAAGGGCTAAATTGAGTGGGTGCAAATGTCCGCTACCCATATCGACCAAGGCGCCTTGGTAACAGTCTGAACCGATCACCTCACTGATTTGACTACGATCAAGCAGCTTGATTGTTTTTTGATAACCTTGGTGTTGTAAATCTTGATATTCTTGAGCTAAATCATCCATGTGCCGTGGCTTTACCGCTAAATCGCAATAACCCATGTGTAAGTCGCAATCAATTTGATGCTCGGCGATGCGCTCGGTGACAATATCAACCGCTTCAAAACCCATCTGCTGAATGGCGCTAACGCCTTCGTCACCAATCTCATTACGAAACTGAGTTGCATCATGGCCCATGCCTCGAATAAGCTCGCCGCCATTGCGACCCGATGCGCCCCAGCCAATGCGTTTGGCTTCAAGTAGCGCCACACTGTAACCGCGCTGCCTCAGTTCAATGGCAGTATTAATCCCAGTATATCCCCCGCCCACAATACACACATCGACGGTAAGCTCTCCGATTAGCTGCGGATGTTGATAAAGCTCTGTTGCGGTGGCCACATAATAGGAGTCTGGGTAGTGTTGGCTATGGATCGGGGATTTCGGGGGCATAAAGACTCCAGGTTATTAATTAAATCTATCATCATAATGTTAAAACCAGTGACTATAGAGCTGGCTGGCTCTTTAAGTGTGCATTTTATTTAACACTTATTTAGTGTAAAATACAATTTCTTTGATTTAGGCAAGCTATCATGCTTAATTGATAAAAAACATGTGTGTAGGTGTTAATGATTTACAACACCTTAACATCAGGCTATTGGCCAACATTAACTAGGAGAACGAATTTGGATATTGGTACAAGCCTAAAAGCGGTTCGTAAATTGAAAGGCTTATCTCAACGCGAGTTAGCCAAGCGTGCCGGGGTGACCAACAGCACAATTTCGATGATTGAAAAAAATAGTGTTAGCCCATCAGTGAGTTCACTTAAAAAAGTGCTAGCTGGGATCCCAATATCATTAGTGGATTTCTTTTCGATTGACGATGGATCCATTGGTGATCAAAAAGTGGTTTATCGTGGTAATGAGTTACTTGATATCGGAACTGGTGAGCTAGTGTATAAGCTAGTCGGTCGTGATTATCCCAACCGTGCAATGTCGGTGATGAGTGAGACATACCCTGCGAACGCTGATACGGGGGCCGAAATGCTGCAGCATGACGGTGAAGAAGGTGGCGTTGTTGTTGAAGGTCAGCTAGAACTGACTGTTGGTCAAGAAGTGTTTGTGTTAGCGACAGGTGATAGTTATTACTTTAGCAGTAAGCAGCCCCATCGATTCCGTAATCCGTTTGATGTTCCTTGTAAATTGGTGAGCGCAACGACACCCGCTGATTTTTAATTTTTTGATTTTATTTCTAGTACCAACATTTATATTATGAGGGGATAGGTGATTTACTTATTCTCGCCACTAGAGGTAGTGAATTAGTTGTCTACATTTATTGCCTAAGTTAGCTTGCCTAGCAGGAATAAATATCGTGTGTAAATAATATTAAGCAACACATGCCCTTTTTTTGTGCAATTGCCTCCCCATATTGGTGCCTTTCTCACTCGATAATAGGTCATTTTCTTTGACATTATTTTTTTAGATGCAGCGATTATTATTTGTTAACAATATGTTTTTAAATAGTTATGCGTTATGTTAACCAAATTTTTTTTTAATCCCTCGTTATCTTCTTGCCTAGCTAAAAAAATCCGTGTAGTGTGTGAAAAAATGAACACGAAAACAGTGCGTGGATCACGTTATGTATATAGGTGGGATATGTCTCAGTTAAATTGTCCTTTTATTGGGGTGATAGCATGCAACCAGCAAATTGGTCTTCATCCATTTAATATTGTGGGAGAAAAGTATTTGCTTAGTGTGGTCAATGGCGCTAAAGGATTTCCCTTGGTGATCCCATCACTCGGTATTGATATCCCCATTGATGCCATTCTTGCTCGCCTAGACGGTATTTTGTTTACCGGTTCACCATCGAATGTTGAACCTCACCATTATCAAGGTCCTGCTAGTGATGAAGGCTCCCATCATGATCCCAAGCGTGACGCCACCAGTCTGCCACTCATTAAAGCTGCCATTAATGCTGGGATCCCAGTGCTAGGTATTTGCCGTGGCTTTCAAGAAATGAATGTGGTGTACGGTGGTAGCTTGTATCAAAAAGTGCATCAAGTCGGCTCGTATATTGAGCACCGTGAAGATAAAAAAGCCCCATTAGATGTGCAATATGGTATTTCGCATCACGTTAATCTTGTTGCTGGCGGGCTGCTTCACGATGCATGGGGCTGTGACACTGCAGAGGTTAACTCTGTCCATACTCAAGGCGTGGAGCGCCTTGGTGAGGGGTTGCAGCCAGAAGCATATGCTCCAGACGGATTAATTGAAGCATTTTCAGTGAAAAATGCTAAAAATTTTGCATTAGGCGTCCAATGGCATCCTGAATGGAAAGTGACTGAAAATGCATTTTACAGTGCAATTTTCGAGGCATTCGGACAAGCCTGTAGACAACATGCGGCAACACAAGTGAGATAAAAAATGGACAAGCTCGTTGATTTTTTTAAAGAAAAGAAAGTTACTGAAGTAGAATGTGTCATCGCAGATATGACAGGGATTGCACGAGGAAAAATTGCCCCAGTTGACAAGTTTGTGTCAGAAAAAGGCATGCGCTTACCTGAGAGCGTATTATTGCAGACGGTGACTGGCGATTTCATTGATGAAGACATTTATTATCAACTTCTTGATGATGCGGATATCGATTTTGTCTGCGTACCGGATGAAAACGCCGTGTTTATGCTGCCATGGACGGTTGAAGCCACCGCTCAGGTGATCCACGATTGTTATGATCGCATGGGCAATCCTATTGAGTTATCACCTCGTAACGTGTTGAAAAAAGTGCTTAAACTTTATGAAGATAAAGGTTGGGAACCGATAATTGCACCGGAAATGGAGTTTTACCTCACCAAGCGTTCTGACGATCATGATTTACCGCTTAAACCACCTATTGGGCGTTCTGGTCGTCCTGAAGCTGGGCGTCAATCGTTCTCAATCGACGCCGCAAACGAATATGATCCGCTGTTTGAAGATATGTATGATTGGTGTGAAATTCAAGGATTAGATATTGATACCTTGATCCATGAAGACGGTCCGGCGCAAATGGAGATCAACTTCAGCCACGGTAATCCATTGTCATTAGCCGATCAGGTTTTTATCTTTAAGCGCACATTAAAAGAAGCCGCGTTAAAACATGATGTTTGTGCGACATTTATGGCTAAGCCAGTGACCGACGAACCTGGCAGCGCGATGCACATTCATCAGAGTGTGCTTGATATTAAAACCGGTAAAAATATCTTCACTAAAGAAGATGGAACTCAAAGTAAATTATTCCTCAGCTATATTGCTGGGCTTCAACGATATATTCCTGAATTGTTACCGTTAATGGCACCAAGTCCTAACTCATTCCGTCGCTTCTTGCCGGGCACCTCTGCGCCAGTAAACCTTGAGTGGGGCGTTGAAAATCGCACCTGTGGTTTACGTATTCCTGAATCCTCACCCCAAAATCGTCGTGTTGAAAACCGTATACCAGGTGCTGATGCTAATTGTTATCTCTCGATTGCTGCCAGCTTATTATGTGGTTATATCGGTATGGTGGATGACTTAAAACCTTCTACACCTGTGACAGGTAAGTCGAACGATAGCCGAACGAATAATGACAACTGCTTACCTTTGACGTTAGAAGAAGCCTTAGTGGCGATGCAAACCAGTGATGCCTGTATTGAGTATTTAGGTCAATCCTTTACCACTGGTTTTGTGGCGGTAAAACAAGCCGAGTTGGAAAACTTTAGACGGGTGGTGAGTTCTTGGGAACGTGAGTTCTTATTACTAACAGTGTAATGATGGTTGAGCCCGTTGGCTCACACTATGAATGTTTGTGGATAACAGCAGATAGCAAATACAAACGGGTTTGCTATCTGCTTGAAAGGATATAAGTATGACAAACCCATTATCGACAGATGCGATGAAGCAGCAGCACAAGCTTGAGCGTCTGCAAACTGCAGACAAACAGCATTTTATTCACCCATTTACCGATTCAAAGGGGTTAGCTCAAAAGGGAACCCGGGTGATAGAGCGGGCCGATGGGGTGTATTTATGGGATGTCATGGGTCATAAACTGCTGGATGCCATGGCGGGTTTATGGTGCGTCAATGTCGGTTATGGTCGGCAGTCTATTGTGGACGCTGTTAGTAAACAAATGCAGCAACTGCCTTTTTATAATAGCTTTTTTCAGTGTTCACATCCGCCCGCTATTGAGTTAGCCCAAAAAATTGCTTCGCTAGCGCCTGCGCACATGAACAATGTGTTTTTTACGGGGTCGGGTTCTGAGTCAAATGACACCAATTTACGCATGGTGCGACGTTATTGGGATTTAAAAGGTAAACCAAGCAAGAAGACTATCATCAGCCGGGTTAATGCTTACCACGGTTCAACCGTTGCCGGTGCCAGTTTAGGCGGCATGTCGGGGATGCATGAACAAGGGGATTTACCGATCCCAGGCGTGGTGCATATTGCGCAACCTTATTGGTATGGCGAAGGTAAAGACTTGTCTGTGGAAGCGTTTGGCTTACAAACGGCACAAGCATTGGAAGCAAAAATCATTGAGCTAGGCGAAGACAATGTTGCCGCTTTTATTGCTGAACCTTTTCAAGGTGCGGGTGGGGTGATTATTCCACCGTCAACTTACTGGCCTGAAATTAAACGCATTTTAGCCAAATACGATATTTTATTTATTCTCGATGAAGTTATTAGCGGCTTTGGCCGCACAGGTAAATGGTTCGCGGCTGAGTATTTTGATTTGCAACCGGATCTCATTACCATAGCTAAAGGTATGACCTCAGGTTATATCCCCATGGGCGGAGTGATTGTGTCAGACAAAGTAGCTGAGGTGATTAAGCAAGACTGCGGCGAATTTACCCATGGTTTTACTTATTCCGGTCATCCTGTTGCCGCTGCCGCAGCATTAGAGAATATTCGTATTATTGAGCAAGAAGAATTAGTTGAACGTGTGGCTAACGATACCTCGCCGTATTTACAGTCGCGCTTACAAGAATTAGCCGAACATCCATTAGTGGGTGAGGTACGCGGCCTTGGGTTGGTTGCGGCCATTGAGTTAGTGAAAGATAAATCGTTGCGACAACGATTTGATGCCAAAGTCAGCGTGGGAAGCTATTGCCGCGATGCATGTATCACCCATGGTTTAGTGATGCGTTCTGTCGGCGACACCATGATAATTTCGCCGCCGTTGACCATTAGTCACGCTGAAATTGATGAGTTAGTCACTAAAGCGACGCTAGCGCTAAATGATACTTATCAACACGCAAAAGCCATGGGGTGACGTCCCGTTACTGAATGATTATTGCAATATAGTGATTTTATAACCCAATCCATTGCAGTGCTCGAGTCATTGGCAATATTGTTGATAACATTAACATTAACATTGAAGAAAAAAGCGATGTTGTTGTAACCATACCGATGCATAGTTAAGTTGTAGCATTGGATAATTTCTTTCATTAGAAAGAAGATTTTACACGCTAGTCAGTCTAGCGAAAAAAAGAATGTCAGTGTCATGCTGACCATTATCCAACAGGGAGGAAGTATGAAGCTATTAAACAAACTATCCACATTGGCCTTAATTACAGCAGGTGTGTTTTCAAGCACTGCTATTCAGGCCCAGGAAGTGGTTAAAATGTACAACTGGTCGGATTATATTGCCGAAGATACCTTAGCCAATTTTGAAAAAGAAACCGGTATTCATGTCATTTATGACGTGTTTGACAGTAATGAAGTACTTGAAGCGAAATTACTTTCTGGCCACAGCGGTTATGACATTGTGGTTCCGTCTAATCACTTTTTAGCTAAGCAAATTAAAGCGGGTGCCTTTCAAAAGTTAGATAGGGCTAAGTTGACTCATTATGCCAACTTAAAGCCTGATTTAATGAAGCAGTTACAAAAAGCCGATCCTGGTAACCAGTATTCAATCCCGTATTTATGGGGCACCAACGGGATCGGATATAACATCGATAAAGTGAAAGCCGTTTTAGGTGAAGATGCGCCATTTGATTCTTTAGAGCTTATCTTCAACCCTAAGTATGCTGAAAAGATTGGCTCATGTGGCTTCTCTATGCTCGATTCAGCCGACGACATGTTACCTCAAGCATTGATTTATTTAGGGTTAGACCCAAACAGTAAAAATCCTGCTGATTATGATAAAGCTGCCGCAGTATTGGAAAAAGTGCGTCCTTATGTGACTTACTTCCATTCATCACGCTATATTTCTGACTTAGCTAACGGTGATATCTGTGTCGCGTTTGGTTTCTCTGGTGACGTATTCCAGGCTGCCGCGCGTGCTGATGAAGCGGGTAACGGTAATAAGATTGGCTATTCTATTCCAAAAGAAGGCGCCAACTTATGGTTTGATATGTTAGCTATCCCACAAGATGCCACTAACGTAGATAACGCCCATAAACTGATTAACTATTTACTTCGCCCTGAAGTGATTGCACCTATCAGTAACTATGTGGCCTATGCTAATCCTAACGCACCAGCACAAGCATTAGTTGATGACGCTATCCGTAACGACCCAGCCATTTACCCGCCACAGTCGGTAATTGATAAGTTGTATATTGGCGATATTCGTCCATTAAAAATTCAACGTGTAGTCACACGCGCTTGGACCAAAGTCAAATCAGGTCAATAATCTAAATCACTAGGGCGGCGGGAAACCTCGCCCTGTATATTAAACAGTATTGATGTATTTATTGGCTAATTTAGCCACTTAACAGATTGTTACGCGTACCCAAAAACAGGCTGTTCTGTTGCGGTACGCATACTCCAAAAAGGCGGAGCAGTATTATGGTAAACACCTCGGGCGTCACTAATAAACCCACCACAAAGACGCAAGATAAAGTACTGCTTAGGATTGATCGCGTAAGCAAACTGTTTGATGATGTGCGCGCAGTAGACGATGTATCACTTACCATTAACAGTGGCGAAATATTTGCGCTGCTGGGCGGTTCAGGTTCAGGTAAATCAACCTTGCTACGCATCTTAGCGGGTTTTGAAAAGCCAACCGAAGGGCGCATTTTTCTTGATGGTGTCGACATTACTGATATGCCACCCTATGAGCGTCCGATTAATATGATGTTCCAGTCATATGCCTTATTTCCTCATATGACGGTCGAGCAAAATATCGCTTTTGGACTCAAGCAAGATAAAATGCCCAAAGCTGATATCGAAGTGCGCGTCAAAGACATGCTGAAACTGGTGCACATGGAAAAATACGGTAAACGTAAACCACATCAGTTATCGGGTGGACAACGTCAGCGTGTCGCTTTGGCTCGCTCGTTAGCAAAACGTCCCAAATTACTATTACTCGATGAGCCCATGGGTGCATTAGATAAAAAGCTGCGTACTCAAATGCAGTTAGAAGTAGTCGATATTTTAGAAGCGGTAGGCGTAACGTGCGTAATGGTGACCCATGACCAAGAAGAAGCCATGACCATGGCCGGGCGTATTTCGATTATGCATGACGGTTGGATTGCCCAAACTGGCAGCCCAATGGATATTTACGAGGCGCCAGCCAGCCGCATGGTGGCTGAATTTATTGGTACGGTTAATTTATTTGAAGGTGAAATCATTGAAGATGAAGTCGATCACGCGATTATTAAGTCGCCGACCTTATCGCAGCAATTTTATATTGGCCACGGTATTTCAACCAGCCTAGAAAATAAAAATGTATTTTTGGCCTTACGCCCAGAAAAAACCATTATTAGTCGTCAGAAGCCCGAACGTGAATATAACTGGGCTCATGGCGTCGTTCACGACATTGCCTACCTTGGTGGCTTGTCGGTTTATTACATTAAGTTAGAAAACAACCAAATCGTTCAATGCTCAATGATTAACCGTGAACGTCGCTCCGATCACCCAACGTGGGAAGACGAGGTTTACATCAGTTGGGAAAACAGCAGCGGGGTTGTATTAAACTCATGAAGAATCCACTGAAGCTATTTAAAGGTCGACATCTCACCATGGGTATTCCTTACCTGTGGTTGCTCATGTTTTTTGCCTTACCGTTTGCCATTGTATTAAAACTGAGCTTTTCGACTGCAGCGATTGCTATTCCACCTTACGAGCCAACGTTTAATTATGTTGATGAGGCGCTCAACATATTTGTCAATCTGGGTAACTATTTATTGTTACTCCAAGATTCGATGTATTACATGGCTTACCTTTCCTCATTGAAAATGGCTTTTATTGCGACCCTTGGTTGTATCATCCTCGGTTTCCCCATGGCTTATGCTATCGCCCGTGCACCGGTAAAAATGCAGGCAGTATTCTTGCTCCTGGTGATGTTGCCGTCATGGACCTCATTTTTGATCCGTATCTATGCGTGGATGGGTATTTTAAGTAACAACGGTTTAATCAATAATGCCTTAATGTGGCTAGGGGTTATTTCAGAGCCTATTCAAATGCTTAATACCAATTTCGCGGTATATATCGGTATTGTTTATGCCTATTTACCTTTTATGATTTTGCCGCTTTATGCCACCTTGGTGAAATTAGATTTAAGCTTAATTGAAGCCGCTTCCGATTTAGGCTCTAGCAGCATGAATACTTTCTGGAAAATTACCCTGCCATTATCAATGGGCGGCGTCATCGCGGGCTCTATGCTGGTATTTATTCCTGCGGTGGGTGAATTTGTTATCCCTGAATTGCTGGGTGGCCCAGACACATTAATGATAGGTAAGGTGTTATGGCAAGAGTTCTTTAATAACCGCGACTGGCCGGTGGCTTCATCATTAGCGATTGTGATGCTGGCGTTATTGATTATCCCAATTACTTTATTCCACCGTTATCAGTCACGCAACATGGAGAGCGATGTATGAAGCACTTAAGTTTCTCTAAAGTGATGTTGTGGGTGGGGTTGGTATTTTTATATGCACCAATGCTTATTTTGGTTATCTATTCATTTAATGACTCTAAATTAGTGACTGTGTGGGGTGGTTTTTCTGCTAAATGGTATGGTGAATTATTTCAGGACCAGCAAATATTAAATGCAGTCTGGACCAGTTTACGTATTGCCTTTTACAGCTCCACCATGGCAGTGATTATTGGCACCATGGCGGCGTTTGTGATGACCCGTTTTAGACGCTCTTGGGCTAAGTTAACCTTGTCTAACATGATCACTGCGCCTTTGGTGATGCCTGAAGTGATTACCGGCTTATCCTTGTTACTGTTGTTTGTACAAATGTCAGAGACCTTTGGCTGGCCAACCGAGCGTGGCATGTTTACGGTATGGATTGCCCATTCTACTTTCTGCGCCGCTTATGTCGCTGTGGTGGTGTCGTCAAGACTGCGTGAACTGGATTTGTCGATTGAAGAAGCGGCCATGGATTTGGGAGCGACTCGACTTAAAACGTTTTTCTACATCACAGTACCAATGATTGCTCCTGCGCTGATTGCTGGCTGGTTATTATCCTTTAGCTTGTCGCTAGATGACTTAGTGATTGCCAGCTTTACCTCTGGCCCAGGAGCGACCACCTTGCCTATGGTGGTATTTTCATCGGTACGTTTAGGGGTGTCACCTAAAATTAACGCCCTAGCGACGATTATTATTTTAGCCGTGTCTTTGGTGGCTTTCTTGTCTTGGTATTTTGCACGCCGAGCAGAGAAAAAAGCTAAAATTGCGATGGAATAACAACACTTAACAAACACTATATAGAAGCCATGCTGATGTCAGTGTGGCTTTTTATTTTCGATAATCTATTGGCTTTATTCTGTTGATAGAGGTGTTTAATATATTTAACAAAGTGTCAAAAATTACATTATAAATGCTAGTGTTTAAATTTGCTTAAGTGTAGGATAAGTGAGTTGTATTACGTTTTGAACCTATAAAGGAAGTGCTATGTCCCCCACACCTCATGCTAGTTCATATTATGCTGCATCGGCTAATGATAAAGTCGAACGTCCACGCTTAGAATCTACAATTGAAACAGATGTTTGTGTTATTGGCGCGGGTTATACTGGATTGTCTTCTGCACTGCATTTATTAGAAAGCGGCATGAAAGTTGTGGTGCTTGAAGCGGCAAGAATTGGCTGGGGAGCCTCCGGTCGAAACGGCGGTCAAATTGTCAATTCTTTTAGTCGTGATATTGATTCTATCGAAGGCGTTGTCGGCAAAGAGCAAGCTAAGTTATTTGGTCAAATGGCGTTCGAAGGTGGGCAGATTATTCGTGACCGTATTGCCAAATACAAGATTGATTGCGACTTAAAAGAGGGGGGTGTGTTTGCCGCCATGAACGCCAAGCAAATGGGCCATTTACAGAGTCAAAAATCATTGTGGGAAGCTCATGGCCACAATAATCAATTAGAAATGCTCGATCACCATGGCATTCGTAACGTGGTGAATACCGATTTATATGTCGGTGGTTTGCTGGATAAAAGCGGTGGCCATATTCATCCCCTAAACCTTGCATTAGGTGAAGCCCGTGCGGTGGAATCACTCGGTGGACTGATTTTTGAAGATTCAGCGGTTATTAAAGTGGACGACGGTGCATCGCCGGTTGTACACACAGCACAAGGCCGAGTTAACTGTAAATTTGTGGTAGTGGCTGGTAATGCTTATTTAGGCAAATTACTACCAGAGCTACAAGCTAAATCTATGCCATGTGGTACTCAAGTGATAACCACTGAACCATTATCAGATGAGATGGCTGCCAGCTTACTGCCGCAAGATTATTGTGTAGAAGATTGCAATTATCTGTTGGATTATTACCGTTTATCTGGTGACAAACGGCTTATTTTTGGTGGTGGGGTGGTTTATGGTGCCCGGGATCCGGCTAACGTTGAAGCCCTGATCATGCCTAAACTATTAAAGACCTTCCCGCAGTTAAAAGGGATTAAAGTTGACTATGCTTGGACAGGCAATTTCTTAATGACGTTATCGCGTCTTCCCCAAGTGGGCCGCATTGGTGACAATATTTATTACTCCCAAGGCTGTAGCGGTCATGGGGTTACCTATACTCATTTAGCAGGTAAGTTAATTGCCGAAATGCTCAATGGCCAAGCCACACGTTTTGATGCCTTTGCGGCGTTACCTCATTATCCATTCCCAGGTGGACATGCGCTTCGAGTGCCCTTTAGTGCACTTGGCGCATGGTATTACACCCTTAGAGATAAATTTGGTATTTAACCTGCGTCGAGTGCGGGTAGATAGAGTACGAATAGGTTGAGTACAGCAAGTCAGTTTAGGAGAATATTGTGGAATTGAATGATCCAAGTTTATTACGTCAACAGTGCTACATTAATGGCGAATGGCGCAATGCCGATAATGGCCAAACTATTGCGATAGCCAATCCAGCGACCCATGAAGTCATTGGCCATGTCCCACTGATGGGTAGTGCTGAAACGCTTGCGGCTATCGATGCTGCACAAGCGGCATTACCTGCCTGGCGTGCATTAACGGCTAAAGATCGTGGCCAAAAGTTGCGTCGTTGGTTTGAGTTAATCCATCAACATAGCGATGACTTAGCGTTGTTGATGACCACAGAACAAGGCAAACCTCTTGCTGAAGCGAAAGGTGAAGTGGGTTACGCAGCATCCTTCATTGAATGGTTTGCCGAAGAAGCCAAACGCATTTATGGCGTGACGATCCCTGGGCATCAAGCGGATAAACGCATTACGGTGATCAAACAACCTGTAGGGGTTACCGCGGCAATTACACCATGGAACTTTCCTGCGGCAATGATTACCCGTAAAGCGGCTCCAGCGCTGGCGGCGGGTTGTACTATGGTAGTGAAACCTGCGCCACAAACGCCGTTTACTGCACTGGCTTTAGCAGAACTAGCTGAACGTGCTGGTATTCCTGCCGGTGTATTGAGCGTGGTGACCGGTGACTCAATCGCCATTGGTCAAGCCATGTGTGAAAGCCCTATTGTGCGTAAGTTGTCGTTTACGGGTTCAACCGCCGTGGGCATTAAATTGATGGCGCAGTGTGCTCCAACGCTTAAAAAACTGTCACTTGAATTGGGCGGTAATGCGCCATTTATCGTGTTTAATGACGCCGATATTGATGCCGCAGTCGATGGGGCCATGATTGCTAAATATCGCAATGCCGGCCAAACCTGTGTGTGTGCCAACCGTATTTATGTGCAAGCGGGCATTTATGATGAATTTGCTAAACGTTTGGCCGTGGCGGTGACTCAGCTCAAAGTAGGTTTAGGTACTGACGCTGGCGTGACAACAGGGCCATTAATCAATGCAGATGCAGTGGCAAAAGTACAGCGTCATTTAGATGATGCGGTAGCAAAAGGCGCGCAGATTATTGCCGGTGGCAAACCTCATGCTTTAGGTGGCTATTTCTTCGAACCTACTATTTTACGTGACGTTGATAAGTCGATGTTGGTGGCGAGAGAAGAGACATTTGGTCCGTTGGCCCCCTTGTTTAAGTTTGATGAAGTGGACGATGTGATTAAGCAAGCTAATGACACTGAATTTGGCTTAGCAGCTTATTTTTATGGCCGCGATATTTCGCTAGTGTACAAGGTCGCGGAAGCTTTGGAATACGGCATGGTGGGGGTTAACACCGGATTAATCTCGACAGAAGTGGCGCCATTTGGTGGCATTAAATCGTCTGGGTTAGGCCGTGAAGGATCTAAGTTTGGTATCGAAGAATACCTTGAAATGAAATATATCTGCATGTCAGTTTAAGAGGGCGGGCTATGACTAAAACAAATGATGGATTAATGGCACGTCGCCAGGCGGCAGTGGCTCAAGGTGTTGGGCAAATCCACCCGATTTTTACTGAGCGTGCAGAAAACGCCACGCTATGGGATGTCGAAGGGCGTGAATATATTGATTTTGCCGGTGGCATAGCGGTACTCAATACCGGCCATTTACACCCTAAAGTTAAAGCGGCAGTAGCAGCGCAGTTAGATGCATTTTCTCATACGTGTTTTATGGTATTGGGTTACGAAAGTTATATTGCCGTGTGTGAAAAGCTTAACCACTTAGTGCCTGGTGATTTTGCTAAAAAAACCGCGCTATTTACCAGTGGTTCTGAAGCGGTTGAAAACGCGATTAAAGTTGCTCGTGCTTACACTAAACGTGCCGGGGTGATTGCATTTACCTCGGCTTACCACGGCCGCACCATGGCCGCACTGGCATTAACGGGTAAAGTTGCTCCTTACAGTAAAGGCATGGGCTTAATGTCGGCTAATGTGTTTCGGGCAGAGTTTCCATGTGAGTTTCATGGGGTGTCTGAAGATGATTCGATGGCATCGATTGAGCGTATTTTTAAAAATGATGCCGAGCCCGATGATATAGCGGCAATCATTTTAGAACCGGTACAAGGTGAGGGTGGTTTTTATGCCGTGACACCTTCGTTTATGAAACGACTGCGCCAGTTATGTGACCGTTATGGAATCGTACTGATCGCCGATGAAGTGCAAACCGGCGCAGGGCGTACTGGTACCTTTTTTGCCATGGAGCAAATGGGTGTGGCCGCTGACATTACTACCTTTGCCAAGTCTATTGCGGGCGGTTTCCCACTATCAGGTATTACCGGTAAAGCAGAAGTGATGGATGCTGTTACCGCGGGTGGTTTAGGCGGCACTTATGGTGGTAATCCATTGGCGTGTGCCGCAGCTTTAGCTGTGATAGAAGTGTTTGAAGAAGAGCAATTGCTTGCTAGAGCAAATGATGTTGGTGCCATGCTGAAGTCTGCATTGGACGATATGCAGGCTAAATACTCGCAGATTGCTGAAGTGCGTGGATTAGGTGCGATGATTGCTGTCGAGTTGATGGAAGACGGCGAGCCAGCGCCTCAATACAGCGGTAAAATTTTGGCTGAAGCGCGTAATCGTGGCCTGATTTTATTGTCTTGTGGCACCTACGGTAATGTTATTCGCGTATTGGTACCGTTAACTGCGCCCGATGAGCAAATTAACGCCGGACTGGCAATTATGGATGCGAGTTTTAATGCGGTATTTAATTAACTTTATCGTGATGTTACGGTATTGTGAAGCGTCTGTGGAAGCTAAATTGTGGCCGTTAATTTCCGAACAGTCGCCGTTGGCGAATAGTGCCCGCAACGCAGTGACGGCTTAGCCGATGTGCTGCACTGGCGATTAGGCAAACGACGAACTTAATGCTGTTTAAGCTTGGCATCACTGACATCAAAGGTGGCTTATAGGCCACCTTTTCTATTATTATCTTCATTTAGATTTTTATACTGTAGTGTTATGACCGAATTTATTGCTCCACCCTGCGATGGGATCATCGATGTGTTATACCAAGATGAGCATCTGTTATTGATTAATAAGCCGACGGGATTATTGAGTCTCTCAGGCAAAAACCCACTCAATAAGGATTCGGTACACTATCGTTTAGTGCAAGATTATCCCACGGCTACGTTAGCGCATCGGCTCGATTTTGGCACCTCTGGGATCATGCTGGTGGCACTCAATAAAGTGGTTAATGGGTTATTGACTAAACAATTTCAGCAGCGAACCATCACAAAAACCTATACGGCAGTATTATATGGTGATTTGGTTCATCAATGCGGCGATATTGAATTGCCCATCGCTAAAGACTGCGACCATTTCCCATTAATGAAAATTTGCCATGACACTGGCAAACCTGCCCACAGTCAATATCAGGTGATTGGGCGGCATCCACAAGGGTTATCGACACGGGTCATCTTTACCCCTATCACAGGGCGTACACATCAATTACGTTTGCACAGCCAGCAAATCGGTCATCCTATTTTAGGGTGTGACTTGTACCATAATGAGCAATCGCAGCAGATGTCGAGCCGATTAATGTTACATGCCAGTGTATTGTCTTTCACCCATCCCATTACCGCGCTGCGGATTGATTTTGTGTGTCCGAGCCCATTTTAACTATTTCGATAAAAAACTGATGTCAGCATGATGCAAACTCATGCATAATCAATACATTTTTATTCTGTATAGGTTAATCACCATGGTGATTTCATTGTTAGATTTGCTGGCCCTAATTGTATTTATACTCAGTTGGCTAGGGTATACCGTTTTTGCACGCCGTAAAGCCAAAACCACTAATTGCATTGCACGAGTGATGCACCAACAACGTATTCATTGGATGTCACAGGTTATCGCCAAAGAAGTACGCATTGCTGAAGCGGCGCTATTGGCTAATTTAGAACGTAATATTGCCTTCTTTGCTTCAACTACTTTGCTGGTGATTGCCGGGGTGCTCACGCTATTTTCTCAAGTTGAAAAACTCGAAACTGTGATTGGCTCTATTCCCTTTGCGGCATCGTCTAACCATGCGCTGGTACAAGTCAAACTGGTACTTTTAGCCGGGATTTTCGTGATAGCCTTTTTCCAATTTACTTGGTCAATGCGTCAATATGGCTTTGTGAATATTATGATTGGTGCCGCACCTTTGGATAAAACCGGTACTGATAAAAATGCATTGGGCTACGCAAGGCAGATGGCCGTGGTACAAGATCAGGCCGCTCACTCATATAACTATGGCTTACGTTCTTATTATTATTCTATGGCAGCCATGTGTTGGTTTATGCATCCTGGGATGTTAATTTTTGCCAGTTTATTCGTGGTATATACCTTGTATCAACGTGAATTCAATTCCAAAGCCGTCATTGCCATTACTGCAGCCCAAGCCTATTTAGAACAAAATCCTGCTTATCATTATAAAGATCAATAACCAAAGGCCATGCCTTTGCCGTTGACTATTTTGTGGCTGAATACAGGCACGGCAAAGCTTAACTATGAGCGGGATACTTGGCAGCAATCGCCTCCTTTTCACGCTATCTAGGTAATCATGTTGCAAAATCGTTTAATGGCTAGGCAAAATACAATTGCCCCAATTAAGATTAATGCAATAAATTGTGGCTAGACAGCTTTAAACCCCGCGCCACGGAACTGTATTGCTTGGGCCGCCGAGATGAAATGGGTTGTTGGTGCAAATGAGTTAAGATATTAATTCATCCAACAGCTCGTTTTTAACCGACGCCATTTAGCCTCTTTTATGGCTGATTTTTTAGGGGCAAGGATTTAGGGTTAATGATTTAGGAGCAAGAACAGTGTCGTGATGGGCTAATGTTGATCGCCTATATTCATTTCTTTGGGTCTGCGGCACAAGAGATGACCTAGCTGCATAGCCCAAATGAGACGTTGGCGCAGCAAGCGAGTCGTCGCGCTGACAGCCTTTGCCGAATCGGGCTGGTTGAGCGAGACCCGGATTGTGGATTATTATGCTGAGCAAGAAGGCTATTAGTCACAAGCATTACCCCAAATCCTCGCATTCAATGGCAAGGGCCTATCATTAACCAAAAATACCCTGATGATGAACTTGATCTGCGCTGCCTTAGCAACATATGGCACTCAAATATGCAGGCATGGCTGGCCGTTAATGAACTGCCTCAAAAAACTGCAACTCATCTGAAGGTTCACCTTACTGTACCGACGCAGCATCGAGCAGCAAAAGAGCTAGCGTCACAATAAATAACAGCAAAAACAGAGTGACCGCAAATGACCAACGCTGTAGAAAGTATTCACCAGAGTCGAATACGCTTTGCCATATACGTTTTTGCCAGAGCCCATCCCATTTGGCCAACCATAAAGCGCGAAATCTAGGTAAGGTATCCATTCCCGTCCGCCGCCCCCAAGCAATGAAAGCGTTAAACCCGCGCTCCATCTTCAGTGCCGTCCGATCCACCGGCTTTGGTCTAGACCTCTTATCGTTAGCATTAGAGCATTGGAAATTGACCATCATTATCGCCACCCCTAATCCCGCTATAAACATGAAGATAGGCGCCGACTCGCCATATCGGTTCCATAGGATTGGATCGATTAAACATGCCCCCAAGCCAATAACAAAGTTTGCCGTCACTATGATGACAACATAGGCGGGTAGTGGGGTGCGCTGTGCCCGCATAACACCAAAAAGCACGACATAAAAGATTGTGACCGTGCCAATGGCTAAGAGCAAGATCCCCGGGATCGGTGCGGCCATCTGACCCAGTGGCAGCCAACGTACCACACCAAGCAATCCTGTTGCGACGGGGCCAATCCATAACAGCAGTGCCGTTGCAGGGCGAGCTGTAGCATATGCCAATGGTAGCCATAGATGTAGCGGCCATAAACCGACCTTGAGGGCGAAGCCAACAACCACTAGCGACAGATAGAGATCTGCGGAGTTGGACAGCGATATCGTATAAGCCAAAGTTGCGAAACCTAGATTGTCAGTTATCGTAGCGGCCATCAACATCGCCTCCAATAACAGAATATCGGCGCCAATCAGCAAGACTAAGTATACCCGTCCGGCGCGGCGCGTCGTAGCATCAGCATCGGCAAGCAATAAGCCAACACACGCATAGCCCATTAGCGTTGTAAATGCGAAGAAACTGACCATATCGATTGCCAGAACCGCGCCCAGCTGCCCCGTCATAGATAATAGAACCAAGCTTGTTTGAGGTGGATAACCATCACGTCTATCTGCGGTGAATAAAAAGGTTGCCACAAGGGCCCACACCATCACTGAGATAGCTAACCACCAGCGGGATTGCGCATTGAGACCCAGCCCGGCACCTAACTGAAACCAAGGCAGTTCAATCCAAAAATTCACCGGGATAAACACCAGAGCAACCGCTGGCAACAGAGCAAGGTGTACCGGCCAGGGCAGACGACGATGCAATGCTGGAAACGCCAACACCAGCGGCAATCCCAGTGCCGTTACCAGCAGGGAAGCACTCATTACGCCGTTCATTGAGCGTATCCTCGGATCACAATTAAACGAACCCATTCCAATAGACCGAACGGTGCCGACGCCAGTAGTCCCAGAACCACTGTCATTATAGCGGTAACCACTGGGGGAACCAGTAACGTCCAAGCTGTTTCCTTATTGCCAAAAGATCGTTCGGCTGGCCAGCTAGCGGGAGGTTTTTTAAACCAAGCCAGATACAATATGGGCAGAAAATAGGCAGCGTTAAGCACGCTGCTTGTCGCCAAAATCCATATCACCCAAGCTTGATCGGCGTCCAATGCCCCGAGCCCGAGATACCATTTGCTGAAAAAACCTGCTAGCGGTGGCGCGCCTATCATCCCCAAGGCACCAATGGTGAATGCCGACATGGTCCACGGCATGCGCCGCCCGACGCCGTTCATTTCACTGATCTTGTGAATGCCCAGCGTCTCGGCAAAGTTACCAGCGCATAAGAATAGGGTGATTTTCTGTACCCCCTGATGTACCAGATGAAGCAGGCCTCCTATGGCCGCCAGAGGACTCGCCAGCGCGATACCAAGCACTATGTATGACACTTGGCTGACCGTAGAGAATGCGAGCCGACGTTTCAGTTCATCCTGAAACAGGGCCCGCAGCGAGCCGTAAATGATGGTAGCAGCAGCCAATATAGCTAGGGGCAAGGTCAATCCCAAACTGGTGGCAAACTCAATGCCATACACGTCGTACACGACCCGCACAATACCGAATGCACCCGCTTTTACCACAGCAACGGCATGTAGCAGTGCACTCACTGGCGCCGGTGCCACCATGGCCTGAGGTAGCCAGCCATGAAGGGGGATCAATGCCGCTTTGACACCTAGGGCGGCAATCAACAAGGCGAAGATAAACATCAGTTGTGGGTGGACAGAGGCATCCAAACCGGACAGGAAACCACGCTCGGTGAATTCGAGTGTACCTGCAAGGGTATAAAGCCATACCGTTGACAGTAACAGCAGTGCACCACCACAGAGGGTATAGGCTAGGTAACTTCTGCCAGCTTTGCGTGCCACCTCGGTTCCGCGATGCACTATCAGCGGGTAAGTACACAGGCTTAGTAGCTCATAAAACAATACGAAAGTAATCAAATTACCCGCTAAGGCCACCCCCACAGATGCCGTGACACACAGGCTGAAGAAGCCGAAAAAGCGGCTGCGATAAGGAGAGTCTTCTAGATAACCCACGGCATAAACGGTAGTGAGTAGCCACAGTCCGGCAGAAAGCGTTACGAAAAGCATCGACAATGGTCCGGCACGCAGGACCAAATCCAGTCCAGGCAATAGCGGCAGGCGCGTCTCGAAATGCTGGCCGTGTAATATGCCCCAAAACATTGCCCCGACCAGCACTATCTTAAGCAGCGCACCGGCCAGATTAAGCGTTGTGCGGGTGATGACACGCTCTTCGGCCAAAAAGAAAATCATCAGTCCCGGCAACAAAGAGCTGGCGAGGACGAGCAAGGGCAAGGCCGTACTCCAATTCATCCGCTATATCCTCCGCCAAAGGGGGAGCCAATTTCCATCATTGCCAACGGCCAGGAAGTGAACAAGCCCAAAAGGACTGCTATCAATGCCAGCACTAGGGCCGTCCACTCCATTGTGGCCGGCACCTCTTTCGCCTCGCTCATCGGCTGGTCATGGGTAAACACATGACCAATGACTTTGAAAACATAAGCCGCAGCCAATAATCCACCGAGGATCAGAATAATGGCCCACCACCACTGGCCCGACTGTATTGATGCCTGCAGCAGTAACCACTTGGCGATAAAGCCGCCACTGGGCGGTAGCCCCATAATACTGATACCTGCGAGGGAAAATGCGGTCAGCGTCAGCGGCAGGTGTTGAGTTATCGGATCCAGTTCTGCTATGCGATCATGTCCTGCCACCGCCTGTATATTGCCCGCAGCCATAAACAGCGCCGCCTTGGCCATGGCATGAGACAACAGCATATAGAGCGCGCCCTGCCAGGCAAGACTCGTCCCCAGCGGAAAAGCCAAGAACAGATAACCCAGCTGCGATACCGTCGAGTAGGCAATAAGCAATTTAAGCCGAGTCTGGCGCAGCGCCTGGATCCCGCCCCAAAGGACGGCCGCCGCGCCAAGCAGTCCAAGTAGCTGAGCGAATGAAGCTCCGACTATGGGAAAAATTTCCAGCCACATGCGCAGCAGAATATAGAAGGACGCCTTCACCACCAAGGCAGACATCAGCGCACTCACAGGTGCTGGGGCAGAGGCATGGGCTGGTGGCAACCAAAAATGCAGAGGGAAAAGCGCAGTCTTGAGCAGCAGGCCGGTACTTATCAGTCCCACCGCCACCCACACTGCAGGCGACGGTTCCACCCGTTGCGCTAGTATTGCAATGTCTAGGCTGCCAAAACTGTGATAGAGGAGGGCAACCCCCAACAGATAGAACAAAGAGCCCAGCAAACTGACCAGCAGGTAACGCATGGCCGAGGTTAGAGCCTGAGCGCCACCCGCCAACGCAACAAGGGCTACCGCCGCCAATCCCAGTAATTCCAATGTGACATAGAGATTGAAGATATCTGCGGACAGAAATAGTGCATTCAGCGCCGCCCAGAGGAACAACCACAACGGCCAAAAATGGTTTGCTTTATCGCGACTGAAATAACGGCTGGAATAGACACTGATGCCCAGCCCCACCAGAGCCGTCATCACCAGCATCAGCAGACTCAGTCCATCGGCGTAAAGATCGATCCCCAATGGCGCCCCCCAGCCTCCCATGGCATAGCGCTGCGCGCCCGCGTCTTGCAGTTGCCAGCTCAATCCCGCCACACAAGTGAAAATAGTCAGCGAAGTCAGTAGACCCAGTGCTGTCGATATTGCTGGGAACAAGAAGCAAGCCATGCCTCCCATTAGCGGCAAGATGATCAACATGACAATCCACGGGACGTCCCCCAACATTAACTCCATGCAGCAATATCATCCTTTTCAGTGTTCGGTGCCTGTGGCGCCATAGCGGCAGAGACCTCAGTGCGCTACGGCAGAAATTCACCCTTTACAGGGATGGCCGCCAATACTTTGCTTAAATCTGGCCATGGATCTGCAAGTCAATCGCAGGGGGTAAACGTTAACCATTATCTGGGATACCCACAGGCGAGCACTTGCTTTGCTTCGTTTTTCTTCGTTTTGTTCACCGACATATCAGTCTGGGAGTTCATTTTTACCGGTTGCCAGATTTACCTTTACCATCAGGATGAGTGCCAACGCAGTGGCTGACACGGCAACCACGATACCGGTGATCACCATGGCATGGGGCACGGGATCTGGCTGGGCAGCTAGATTACGTGAAGCCAGCGCCACCAGCACCAAAAACGCCCCGGTACACATTACGTTGACAGCCAAGATCTTGCGCAGCAAATTTGCGTGAATGATCAAGGCATTCAGACCCAGCACAAACAAGCCCACGCCAAGCAGTGCATAGAGGTAAATGTAACTCATAGTTCCGCTCCCATCGGCCGGCCACCTAGGAACATGGCCGCTAGCGTTGTACCTATGGACAAGGTCGCCGCCGCTTCGATTATCAAGATCAGCCCGCCGGCCGCTGCAGGCGGGTATAGCAAGAATCCGCCTTGGAGCAGAAGCAGTCCTATACCCGCGATGACAAACATACCTAGGCCCAAGACTAACAGCACTCTCAATGGCAGCCCTGAGTATCTGTTGTCCAAGCGCCACCCGCAAAGCAGCAGTAATACCCCCGCCGCAGCCAGCAGAGAACCCGCTTGGAAGGCTCCACCAGGTGCGTCGGCGCCCGCCCACAGCAGGTAACCGGCCACCAAGATCAGCACCGGAACCAGCTGGCGTGACATGATGTCCAAAACCTGCCCTGGGCTCGATTCGCGATTCTCGACTATGCCGCCAAGAGACCACACGCCAAGCAGAGCCCCCAACAACACCCCCATCTCCAGCAGAGTATCGTAGCCGCGAAAATTGAGCAGCACCGCGGTCACAGGATTGGACACGCCACTGACTTCCATGTTGTTGGCCAGCATTGTTGGCAGTTCTTGCCCAGGTTCAGGCATGGATACGACGGCATAACCCAGCGCCACACCTAGCGCCAGTAATAGTGGCAACAACAACCAATGCTTTGTGTCCATCTCATTTCTCCTGGTTTTTCCTCGGGACAGTTATCTTGTGAGTGTCAATTGGGTTCAATCTCAATACGCTTAATGCACAGCACTGGGCGTGAAGTCTCACGGCTTAAACCACTGCAGTGCCACCACAATAAAACCATTGAGATGAGCCAATAATTGCGTTTATTGGTCATGTTTAATTAAACTTATTAGGTGATTAAGCCTCTTTTTACTCGTCTTTATTTGGGTGCTCATTGGGATTATGTTGCATGTGTGATTGAACTTCGTTGCTGTCAGATGCACCGATACTGATATCCTTGAGTCGAGCAAACGCGGCAAGCAACAGCGCGCCAGTCAAGCCCGCACCAATAGCCGCCTCAGCCAGAGCGATATCCGGGGCATTGAGCCGCACCCAAGCTAATGCCATCAGTAATCCAAAACAGATAAACAGCACAATCGCCTTAAAAAGGTCTGGGCTTGCCAGTGCCTGCCAAGCCAATAAAAATAGGCCCAAAGCCAATAGGCTATCAAATACCCAGTAAAGCATGCTCAAGGTCTCCACGGCTTGATACCTCGCTGCAATGCCCGGCTTGCAATCAAATGGGAAATGGTGGCGCTGGCAAGCATCACAAACACCCAGATCAGCAGCAACTTGCCTGCAATGACCCAGCTTTGCACCTGAACGGCCAACCCTGCGACCACCAAACCTAGGCCCACGTTGTCGGCTTTGGTCAAGGCATGCAGGCGTGTGTATACATCTGGGAAACGTAATAACCCCAAGGTGCCCGCTAGGAAGAAAACCCCACCAGCGATGAGCAGCACACTGGAGAGGAGATTAATCGGCGTCATGTGTTGTCTCCTTATCCCGCCAAGCGCGCCGCACAAAGGCGACTGCAGTTACCGCTGCAAGCAAGGCTAATACCAGTGCCACATCACGCAATACTGATTTGTCCGTCGCCTGAGCCAGCAATAACATGACCGCCACCGAGGTGGTGCCGAATAACTGTGATGTCAACATGCGATCGGCCGTGGTAGGACCGTGCAACACTCGCCACATTCCGACAATGAGGTTTAGTAAGAGGAACAAGGCTAGGGTGAAATATAGGATTTGCATAAGGGTTTAATCATCCATGTTAACCGGCGTTTTAAAGCCAGGAGGTTTAATCGCCAGTACGGAGCAATCTATCTGATTCAGGATTGATTCCGCAGTATTGCCCATGATAAAGCCAGAAACACCGGTACGGGCTACCGTGCCCATGACGATAAGATCCGCGTCGATACGCCTAGCCAGTTCCGGTATTTCTTTGCGAGCCCCTCCCTTTACCAGATGCGTGCGCGGTTTTAGATATTTCAACGCATCCTGGCCGATATCGGCGCTCACCTCGCGCATCAGATCATCCAGATTAGCCCCATGTTGTAACCTAACTTGCTCAACACAGGCGTTGACCTCTTTTTCCGCTGCACGAATGAATCCCCCATTACGCATGGACCCTTCACCTAAAACACTCCAAGCATGCACGATATGCAGATCCGCAGCCTCGGCTAGCGCCAGATAACTGGCCATTTCCAGTATCTGACGGTTAAGTGCATGGCGTGATCCCAACTCTTGGGTTGGATAGGCATCATCTACATCGACTGCCGCTAGGATGACCCTGTGGGTCTTTGGGGCCTGTGACTTGATTAACCAAACAGGACATGGACACTTGCGCAAAATATGCATATCGTCACTGCCAAATAAGCGTCCTAACCAATCCTGATTTTCAGGGACTTTGATCACCAGATCGCAGCCGTGGTGCAGCACCTCACGAATGATCTCTAAAAAAGGCGTGCCAACCAACACCTTCGTTTCGATCTTAATCCGCTTAGTGAACGGCTTGACGAATGCCTCTAGTTGTTGTTTGTGACTACTGATCATCGTGGCCTGCAAATTGGCTAAGCCAGAGCCACCATCAGACATCCCAAATCCCACAGTGACATATGGCGCCACGTCAACGACAGTTAAACAGGCTTGATTATTCTCGGCCAGAGTCACCGCTCGTTCCAGAGCGGGTTGGCAAACTTCCACGGGTTCCAACACACAAAGTATGTTTTTAAATATCTTCATTGCATTTATCTCCTTTAGCATCCTGCAGGGATAGATTGAATATTTTGGCAATAATTTGTTCTAACATCATAAGTTCCGATAACACATTTTTTCGTGTATCAAGCACATGAACTTTCAGATGGTTAGCACCCAACTCGACACTCAATGTCCCAGGTAGCAGGCTGACCGTATTCACCATGAATACCCGGGATATTCCTGGTGGCAGGCGTAAACTGAAGTCAACAAGATCTGGGGAGATGGGCATTTTAGGGTGAAACGCACGCCACGCCACATCGACGCCGCCATGCAGCGAGTACCAAATAAAATAGGGCACAAAACGGACAGCCCCAACCACCGAAAAGGAAAATCGAGGTATTAGAACCCTACTTATCAAGGTCACAACCAGCACTACTGGTGCACCCACCAGCCATGAGTTTACTGATCCCGCGGTGAGCATCCACCACATAAAAGTAAAAGCCAGCGCGCGAAACCACATCCCACGGACATGAATATTCATCCAATCATTAAATCCGTCTTTACCTGATAGTCGCTTCATCCAGCCCCCACAAGAACTACTTCATCGCCTTATTGGACACATCCATGTACACGTCCATATAGGGTGTCAATATCAGGGTGACTCCCGTCTTATTCAAACCCGCTACCGCCTTCTAACCATGAGTGGCTAATTCACTCAATAGGCCTTGAAAAATGCTCTTTCATCCGCCTTAAGACCCTCATCGCGACGGCGCAAGTACTTATTGGACTTCAGTAAAGTATAGATCAATATCCGCCGCTTAGTATTATGCTTGGAGGGTGATTGTTGGACACCAGTAGAAAGAAAGTTGTTCAAAACTTAATCTATTACCCTAATCAATTACAGATGTGGCTATGGGCGTATGGAACGGTATAACAGGAGATCGGCCACTCAACATTTGAAATGGCGATTACAGAGTAAACGTGGCGGTTGGCATTTATTCGCTGATGCCATTGGAGGAGCAAGTTATCTAGCTAAAGCCAATAATAGCGGTTATAGGCCAGCAACAATTAAGGATTTGGCTTGGTTAAGATAAAAACCTGCTATCACATTGCTTTTTTGTGTCCATCTGTGTCCATAACACTCGACATTTATCTGTCTTTTCGGACACATTAGCCACTTTAGGATGAAGTGGTTAATGTTAAGGTCTGTTAAGTTTTGTTATGCTCTAAAATTGAACAAAGTGTTGTGTTGAATGGTTCAATATTTTAGTCGTCGTAATTATGACGTTTAAGGGCTAGATGTTTAGTTAACATTTCAAGGAAGAATGTATGGCCTTGGTAAAGTGTCAAGCATGCGGTGGACAAGTCAGTACGAAAGCTAAAGCTTGCCCAGCCTGTGGTATCGTCCCAGCTAAAAAAACATCGATGCTGACATGGTTGATATTGATATTGATATTGATGTTTATTTTGCTAATGGTTTATGTGTTGGCGCAGGTTCCACCCGTTAACCAATCACCTACTACAGACGTTAATGTTAAGCCTGAAAGTACGCTGGTTTTACCCCTCAAGATAATAGCAAAACCCGTTAAGGCGATTCCATCAAAGCCGGCTTGGACAACATCAAATTCCAAAGATGAGATGACAGGCGCATTTTTTGCTTATGCCACGTCCCCGACAAGCTATCCGGCTCAAGAAATGGACTTTCCTTATCGTGACGTAAATAGTTGGCTTGCTATTGGCTGTCATAAAAAGAGTGAATGGATTTACTTCGGCTTTAATAATTCTCCCAACCTAATAAACCTAACAGGCAGTGAAACCCGTGATGGTTACAATTTGATTAGCACTAGGATTGAGTGGGATGACGCAGTAGAAAATGTGCAATTAACTCAAGACGTGTCTTCTCAATTTATCCACTTTAGAAATATAAAGGAATCAATATTTAGGGTAGAACGCGCTAAGACAGCAAAACTTGAACTTCATTGGTACGGTCTATCTTCAACTTATTTTGAGTACACTCTTAATGGGTCATCAAAAGCACTCGCTGAAATCCGGTCGCAATGTGCTAAACATCAATAATACTCAAATATATTTTCAACTATCCTGACACAGGGAGAATCTAGATGAATGAGTCTGTAAATAATTTTTTGTATTCACTTTAAAAATAAAAACGTTTTAACACGTCAAATACACGGCAAGCGCAACAACATAAAAAACGTTAAATCTGGAAGTGGACGACCAATAGGTTGGCTCACGAAGCTAAAAACTAAAAGAGCTTATTCACCACCACAAGTGTTAACGAGTATTGTGTGGCGGTAAATAACCTATTTTTAAAACAATCAGTTAACCACACCGACTTCTTGCCATATTTTCTTATCGCGATAGCATGCTCTTAATAAATAGTGCTATTTTGTGAGGCATGGAGGGCCAAGCAAGAGATTATTGATGGATTTGAATCATTAAAGCTTCGACTTAATGATAAACAAGGTTATAAGCACAGCAAACTCAATTTTGTATCTCCAAATGCACGTCATGTAATGCAAGATAAGCTATTTTATTAAAACGTAAGGAGGTATTAGCCGCCGCGAGGGCAAGTAATCCAAAACGCGGGCCTAACTATAAGGAGCGGTGAAGCTATCGGTGAAGTCATACTGAGCCCTGACAAAGAGCCAGAAATAGAAACAAGAAATGCAGCTTAACATTTAAATAAAGAGTGCCAACTACCTTGAAAAACACCAGTGTAATACCATTGTAATAAAGGTGATGTCTGTCTCGAAAATATTAGTTAAATGTGTTAGTCTGAATTTCCATTAGTTTTCATCTAAGTGTGTATGCTAAAAATTTTGTTAAATATAGCGATTATATTATCACTAGTAGGGCAATTGTTTATGCCTAGCTACGCTATGTCTACTGAAATGGCTATGTCTACTGAAATGACTATGTCTACTGAAATGACTACGTCAGGATCGCAATCGAGCAATCTGCACCCATCAAGCATGACAGACATCAATTGCGACAATTACGATATCAACAATAAAAACGATAACTGTTGTGCAGGCTATTTAAGTCAATGCATTAGTCATTGTCATGCTATAGCTCATGCTTTTATGTTGTTTTCGGCCGAAGAGCTTACCACTATACGGTTAACTGGCGCCAAAGTTAGCCTAGCTTTATGGGTATCAACACCGACCACTCTAACAAGCCAAAATCCACCTCCGATAGCGTAATTCTTTATTCAAATTAGTCACCCACATTAATTTATAAAGATTTTTGTTGCTGTAATTAACAGCATCAAAACGTAACGGAGTTCATCATGAAAAAATTTATTGCTATTTCACTTCTATCTATCGTTAGCTCAGTATCAATGGCTGCAACTATCTCATTACCTGACAATTTAATTTTTACAGCGGTCGATGGTAAAACAGTGCAAAACAAGAGCCAAATAGACATTGCACCTGGTCAACATTTAATTCAATTACAGTTTTTTGACGTGTTCAGACGTGGAGTCGATGATACTGATATGATTAAATCAGATGCACTATATTGGATCTATAATCTGGCTAAAGATGAAGATATTCAAGTCAAAACAAAAGAGGTTCTGTCCTCCACCAGTGCAAAGAACTTTATCAAATCACCCCTGATAACATTAGATCGCGCCAACATAAAAGGTGAAACCGTCAAGTTAGTTAATCACGAAGAGTTAATGGCTATCATCATGAAACAACATAGTAAAATGATGCAGCAGTAACCGTTAAATAATAGGGCACTCAAAATGTGCCCTATTATTTTAATATTCAAAACCTGCTTAACCTGTGTGTAAAACATAGGTTTATAATCAAACTATCGTAACGATTAACGTTTACTTTAGGAGGCAGTATGAAAGTGAATCAACTTGCTAATGAATTAGGGATCACCGCCGACACAGTGTGTTTTTACACTCGTATAGGATTACTTAATCCCAATAAATCTCCTGTTAATGGTTATAAAATATATGACCATAAAGATAAGTCTCGAATGCAATTTATCTTAAGCTCTCGCACGCTTGGCTTTTCCGTTGAAGAAATCAAAGTGATTTTTTCCAAGACCGATCACGGTGAAAGTGCGTGTCACCTTGAGCGGGCATTAGTAAAACACAAGCTGGATGAAACAGAGCAACAATTTAATGAAACGGTCAAACTAAGAGCACGGCTTTCACAGGCTGTTGAACAATGGTCAACCATGCCAGACAACTTACCCACAGGAAATATGGTTTGTAATTTGATTGAAGGCACGCATCAAGCTGATATTCCTACAGCAACCGTGACTCAGCAGGACAAGATGAAATTAATGTCAACGGAGGTTATGTAATGGATCACACAACACAATCACCAATGCAACTCAATATCCTCGGCGCAGGCTGCGCGAGTTGTGTTGGCAAAATTGAAAAAGCGATTAAAAGTGTGCAAGGCGTTGATTCGGCAGACATGAATTTTGCCGACAAAACGGTACTTGTTACTGGTAAAGCGTCAGCCGAGTTGATTATAAAAGCCGTTGAAAGTGCCGGTTATAACGCCACTCAAATACAGGCTGAGTCGGCAGAAGATGCCATGGATGAAAAAGAACAGGCTGATTTACAACATTATAAAAGTTTATTGCGCCATACCATTATCGCGTTGTCCGTCGGTATTCCGTTGATGATTTATGGACTATTTATCGGCGAAATGACGGTATCAAGCCTATCTGAGCAAGTGGTGTGGGGACTGGTCGGTGTGGTTACTTTGGCCATTATGCTGATATCGGGTAGGCATTTTTATATCGGCGCTTGGAAATCCTTTTTAAACCATAACGCCAATATGGATACCCTCATCGCCTTGGGAACGGGTACGGCTTGGATTTACTCAATGTTGATTGTTGCATTTCCACAATTATTTCCCGAGATGGCAAGGCATGTTTACTTTGAAGCGACCGCAATGATTATTGGTTTAATTAATCTTGGTTTAGCACTAGAAGTTAAAGCGCGCGGTAAAACCTCTGAAGCCATTAAGCGTCTCATTGGCCTACAAGCTAAAACGGCTCGGGTTATCCGTGATGGCAAAGACGTCGATATCGATATTGCCAATGTATTACTGAAGGATCACGTTAGAGTCCGTCCTGGTGAAAAAATCCCAGTCGATGGGGTTGTTATTGAAGGTAAAAGTACCATAGATGAGTCAATGTTGACCGGTGAGCCCATGCCGGTCGAAAAAGTGCTTGGTGACGATGTGGTCACAGGTACCTTGAATAAATCTGGCTCAATCATATTTAAAGCCACTCGTGTTGGTAAAGATACCGCACTGGCGCAAATTATTAGTATGGTCAAACGGGCACAAAACTCTAAACCACCTATTGGCCGTTTAGCTGATGTAATAGCCGCTTACTTTGTGCCAACCATTATGATCATCGCCATTGTTAGTGCCATGGTGTGGTTTAACTTTGGACCCGAGCCATCGAGCGTATTTGCCATCGTGTCCGCAACAACAGTATTAATTATCGCGTGTCCTTGTGCACTAGGATTGGCCACGCCTATGTCGGTAATGGTCGGCGTGGGTAAGGCGGCTGAATCGGGCGTGCTTATCCGTAACGGTGAAGCATTGCAAACAGCGTCTAAAATAACGGCAATGATATTAGATAAAACGGGCACCATTACTGAGGGTAAACCCCAAGTTACCGATATTATTCTGGTTAATGCAGACAGTGAAGAACAGGTACTTGCCTTGTCTGCTGGGATTGAAAGTCACTCAGAACACCCATTAGCGCAAGCCATTGTTGAAAGCGCACATGCTAGAGGCATTGAAGCCATTAACACTGAACACTTTAATGCCATTTCGGGCAAAGGTGTCGAAGCCGAAGTGGATGGAAAGACATTATTGTTTGGTAATCAAAAACTGATGCAAGACAAAAATATTGATATTGGTTTTAATGAAGCTAAGGCCCAAGTATTAGCCGAAGAGGCTAAAACACCTATGTATTTGGCGCTTGCAGGGCAGTTGCTCGCCATTATTGCGGTATCAGACCCTATAAAGCCCGATTCAATTGAAGCGATTGCGAGACTGAAACGCAGTGGCATCAAAGTGATTATGTTAACTGGAGATAATAAAGCGACCGCCGCAGCCGTGGCCAAAAAAGTGGGTATTGATGACTTTTTCGCCGAAGTCATGCCAGAAGATAAAGCCAATAAAGTGGCTGAGCTTCAGCAACAAAATGAAGTGGTTGGCATGACCGGTGATGGAATTAACGACGCACCAGCGTTAGCGCTAGCCAATGTTGGTTTCGCGATTGGCACTGGCACCGATGTCGCGATAGAAAGTGCTGATATTACCTTAATGCGCGGTTCACTTCATGGATTAGCCGATGCGATAGCTATTAGTAAAGCAACGCTGCGCAACATTAAACAAAACTTGTTTGGGGCATTTATTTATAACGCTGCGGGTATTCCCTTAGCGGCAGGTGTGCTTTATCCGGTATTTGGTATTTTGTTAAATCCAGTGATTGCAGGTGCTGCGATGGCTTTCTCATCGCTTACCGTAGTGAGTAACGCGAATCGATTACGTTTATTTAAAGCTAAAGAACACTAAGAGGCCCAATATGATTATTAATTTACTTTGTCTCGCGCTAATCGGTTTCATTGTTTGGTGGTTTTGGTTATATAAACCGGCAAACGATTCTAGTCTTGATGCTAGCACATCAATATTAGTTAAAGACGGCGTGTATTCACCCGCAAGAATTAAGATTGCTGCTAATACACCGACAGAAATAACCTTTTTACGCCAAGATAAATCGGGGTGTTCAGCCACGGTATTGCTACCCGACTTAGAGATTAGCCAGGATTTAGCGCTGGATAAACCGACAACGATAGCATTACCTGCACTGGAAAAGGGCGAGTATCCGTTTCATTGTCAGATGCAAATGTATAAAGGGGTGTTGGTGGTTGAATAATCATGAGCAGTCGATATTAACCCTTAGTAGAAGGCGTAGTAATGATGAAAACAACAAAACCAATCACTTATATCTAGTTGATTTTAGCCGTATGCCCATCACCGAGGCGGTTGGCACCCTGTCGATGAATAAACACGCCTTCGCCTATGGAAATAAACTATAGATGTATTTAATATCAAAGGTTTACATTTCATGTATGAGCCATTCCCACTTGATTTGTTACTTATAAATGTGACCTAGGTCAGGTTCTTTAACGTTAAAATTCATTAGAATTAACTGAGCTGATTTAGGCTAATTGAGTTTTAATTATCATCAGTAATATTGGAGTTATATTTTGGTTGGTAAGCGATTTATCACAGTAATCTTTATCTTGATGACATTTGTCAGCCAAGCTTTTGCATCTGTGATTTTGCCATGTCCCTCTGATATGAACTCAATGTTAAGTCAATCTAATCCAGTTAATACAGCTGCGACTAACGCTTGTCATCATCAATTAATGTCTGACACTGATTTAGTTAACAAAACAAGCAGTGATACTTTTGATTGTTGCGATAATCAATGTGACTGTCCGATGGGTAGTTGCTTTTCAATTGCGCTAGAAATGACGACAGTTCAATCAGTAACGTTTTCTAATGTGAGTCGTTTTATACCTAGTTTGACTCAACATACCACCCCTCAATTTAACGTTTCTTTATATCGCCCTCCAATAATTATTAGTTAGACAGGAATAGCTTGATCAATTTTCGATCATCTTTCCAACTCAGTTATTTTTTTAAAATAAATTAACTAGATATTACCTTGGTCGAATTAAGTTCGTATCTAGGTAACTAATTTGGAGGCTTTATGTCTTTAATTTCCAAAAGGTTAGGTGGCATTTACTCCTTAAAATTTTTCATAGCAATGCTGTTACCGCTATTAAAAATAAAAAAGGGATTGAGCTTCGTTATTGCTCTTGTCATAACGCTATTTCAAAATATAACTCTGTTTTTCATGCATATGTCCCTACAAAGTTTATCCAGAAAATTTTGCAAGAAGCTCATGCTGATCCTGTGTTTGGCTTGTCAGTTCCCGCAATGCCAATGGCAAGGTCAGCAATGGACATTGGCGACAAATTTAGGCCATATCAAGTTTTATTACTTAAACATGATGGTGCTAGCGAAGTTTATGTTGCTGACAATTAAAGCAAGAAGCTGTGTCAGTGAGTATAAATTTGCGGTCAATTCAAGTAAGGAGCAATACCAGTGATTAAAAGTAAAAACCATAGCAAAGAGTGGGTAATGGTTGGCTTAGGGCTATTAACCATGAGTAGCTTGACTGTTTTTGCAGAGCCGTTATCTCAAAAGGCTGAAATACTTTCTTTTGAGCAAGCGATTAGCGTTGCGCAAAAGAACGACCCTTGGTTAAAAGGAAATCGTCACCAACAAAGTGCTATTGAATCTTTAAGTATTGCTGCTGATACATTGCCTGATCCAAAAGTTTCTGTTGGTTTGGTTAATATGCCTACCGATGGTTTTAATTTTAATCAAGAAGGTATGACGCAATTTAAAGTCGGTATTAGCCAAGTGATCCCTCGAGGTGACACACTGGAACTCACCAGTCGTCAATTAAAGATCAAAAGCCAAGGGTATCCTTTTCAACGAGAAAACAGAGAAGCGCAAGTTGCGTTAACCGTGGGGCAATTATGGCTTGATGCTTATCGTGTACAACAAAGTGTTGCCTTAATTGAAAAAGATCGTTCGTTATTTTTACAATTAGTAGACATTACCGAGGCGAGTTATTCAGCTGCTTTAGGGCGAACCCGACAAACCGACATTGTTCGTGCACAGTTAGAATTGACTAATCTAGATGCACGTTTGGATGTGTTAGCACAAGAGAAAAATAAATTTGAAGGACAATTATCTCAATGGTTATCTGATTATTTATCAGGGCTTGATGATCCGCTATCGACTAATTTGGCACTGCATGACATTAATTTAGGCAAACAGATCCCACAAATGGATTTGCAACAGAGTGAGCTAGTTTATGCTGATAAATGGCACAAACCTGAACAATTAATAAGCTATTTTGCTCAACACCCTGCGGTTGTCGCTTTAAATAAAAGAATTGAAGCGACTAAAACAGGCATTGCGTTAGCGAAACAGAAATACAAACCTGAATGGGGTGTTAACGCAGGCTTTGGTTCTCGCGGTGACGATCCTGCTGGTAATAGTCGTGCTGATTTAATGTCTGTAGGGGTAACTTTTGACTTACCATTTTTTACGCAAAACAAGCAAGATCAAGATGTTAAATCAGCAATATCACAAACTGAATCGATAAAAACTGAAAAGCTATTATTACTTCGTCAGTTGCTTAGTAACTATTCAACGGCCAAAGGGCGTTTGTTACGACTTAATGATCAACAACGGCTTTATCGAGAAAAATTATTACCACAAATGTATGAACAAGCAGAAGCTTCTTTAACCGCTTATACCAATGATGACGGTGATTTTTCTGAGGTTGTTCGAGCTCATATCGAAGTACTCAATGCTGAAATTAGAATTTTAACCTTAGATGTAGCACAACAAAAAATTCTATTGGAATTAAATTATTTATTTATTGGTGCAAATAAAGCGACCCGATAAATTGCCAAATACGGAGAAAGACATGAGTTCAAGTAATAAATCCCAAATGAAGGGTGTAGTGATCGGTGCCGTAATTGGTGCTGTTGTAACATTAGGTGCCTATACTGCATTTGCGCCATCGGATCAGGCTAGTTCTGCGGGGGGCGAAAGTAGTGAACCTGCGAAGGAAAAACCTTTGTATTGGGTCGCGCCAATGGATGCTGATTATAAAAGTGATAAACCGGGTAAGTCGCCAATGGGTATGGAGCTGATCCCTTATTATGGCAATACTGGTGCTGGCCCTGATGAAGGAAAAGGCACTATTCGTATTTCCCCTGATGTTATTAATAACTTAGGGGTACGTACTGTCAATGCAGCATACCAACCATTGCATATGCAAATCGATACTGTGGGTTATGTTGCCTGGGATCAAGATGCTTTAGTCCATATTCACCCGCGAGTAGAGGGCTGGGTTGAAAAACTTTACGTTAAAGCAATTGGTGATCCGGTTAAAAAAGGTCAACCTCTATATGATATTTATTCGCCGGAATTAGTAAATGCCCAAGAAGAATTATTATTGGCATTAGATCGCAGCAACCAACGTTTAATCACCGCCGCGGAAAATCGTTTAGTTTCGTTACAGATCCCGAAATCAGCCATTATTCAATTAAAGAAAACCAAAAAAGTCCAACAGAATATTACTTTTTATGCGCCGCAACAGGGTGTCGTGAAAAACTTAAAAATTCGTGAAGGTTTCTTTATCCAACCAGGCTCAACCATGATGTCGATTGGTGATTTAGCTGAGGTATGGGTTGAAGCAGAAGTATTTGAGCGCCAAGCCGGACAAATAAAAATCGGTACTCCTGTAACCATGACGTTAGATTATTTGCCGAGTAAAAAATATAACCTTAATGTAGATTATATTTACCCAACCTTAGACCCTAAAACACGCACAATGAAAGTAAGGATCCGTGTAGACAATAAAAATGGCGACTTTAAACCCGATATGTTTGCACAAATTAGTCTGCACACCTCGGGCGATGAAAGTGCGCTATTAATTCCCAAAGAAGCCTTAGTACGAACTGGTCACCAAGATCGGGTGGTATTAGCACTAGGTCAAGGTAGCTTTAAAGCCATTGAAGTTAACGTTGGCCGTTTTGATAGAGACAATGTGGAAATCTTATCAGGCTTAGCGGCAGGTGAAAAAGTAGTTACCTCAGCACAATTCTTACTCGATTCAGAATCAAGCAAAACCTCTGACTTTAAGCGTATGAACCATGAACAAGCTAGCATGGCTGATCAGGACATGACTGATAAGGACATGGCTGGTATGAATCATAGCTCAATGGAAGATATGGATCATAGCTCAATGGAAGATATGGATCATAGCTCAATGGCAGGTATGGATCATAGCTCAATGGAAGATATGGATCATAGCTCAATGGAAGGTATGGATCATAGCTCAATGGAAGATATGGATCATAGCTCAATGGAAGATATGGATCATAGCTCAATGGCAGGTATGGATCATAATTCAATGGCAGGTATGGATCATAGCTCAATGGAAGATATGGATCATAGCTCAATGGAAGGTATGGATCATAGCTCAATGGCAGGTAAGGATATGCAAAAACAGATACCTTCAGCCATGGTTAACGGTACCGTTAAATCAGTTATGGTTGCACACCGAATGGTGAATGTTGACCGAGAAGCTATTGTCGATTGGGATCGTCCTGCCGCTAATGTTGATTATATTGTCAGCGAAGATGTCGATATGTCGTTATTTACCGAAGGCGCTTACGTGATGTTTACCTTTGAAATTCGAGATGATGACTTTGTTATTGTTAACGCCATGGCAATGGCGGCACCTGAAGGTACAGTTAACGAACAAGGCGAGGGTCAATAATGATAGCTAATATTATTCGCTGGTCTATTGCAAATAGATTTTTTGTAATGCTAGGCACATTGGTCATTATGGGGTTTGGCATATATTCAGTCAAAAACACCCCGATAGATGCCTTACCGGATCTATCCGCTGTGCAAGTTATTGTCAAAACATCTTTTCCAGGCCAAGCGCCACAAGTGGTAGAAGATCAAGTCACTTATCCGTTAACAACGGCAATGTTGTCGGTGCCGGGTGCGGAAACGGTTCGGGGTTATTCATTCTTTGGTGACTCATATGTGTATGTTATTTTTGATGATGATACCGATATGTATTGGGCGCGCTCTCGGGTGCTTGAATATTTAAGCCAAGTAGCGCCAGATTTACCGGCGGCGGCTCGTCCACAACTAGGACCAGATGCCACCGGTGTAGGTTGGGTTTATTTATACTCGTTAGTGGATAGAACAGGTAAACATGATTTAAGCCAATTACGCTCTTTACAAGACTGGTTTTTAAAGTATGAACTACAAACGGTAGCGGGTGTTTCTGAAGTTAGTACTCTTGGCGGTATGGTAAAACAATACCAAGTACAAGTTAATCCAGATAAATTACGTGCCTTTGGTTTTTCGCTTTCTCATATTCAAAAAGCTATTAAACGTGGTAACCAAGAAATTGGTGCTTCGGTAATTGAAATGGCGGAAGCTGAATATATGTTGCGAGCTACCGGTTATATTGAAAGTGTTAAAGATTTAGAGAGTATTCCCTTAGGTGTTAACGATGATGGTACGCCAATATTGCTCAAAGATGTGGCAGACATTGGTACTGGTCCACAAATGCGCCGTGGTATTGCCGAACTGAATGGTGAAGGCGAAGTCGTTGGCGGCATTGTGGTCATGCGTTTTGGCGAAAATGCACAAGATGTTATCAACCGTGTTAAAGCAAAGCTTGAGAAATTAAAAAAAGGTTTGCCTGAAGGTGTCGAAATTGTTCCCGTGTATGATCGTTCTTCATTGATCGAACGTGCAGTTAATAATTTAGGTTTTAAATTATTGGAAGAATTTGCAGTAGTTGCACTGGTTTGTATGGTGTTTTTATTTCATGTGCGCTCAGCATTAGTGGCAATTGTTAGTTTACCTATCGGTATTTTAATGGCCTTTATTGTTATGCATGCCCAAGGATTAAACGCCAATATTATGTCATTAGGGGGTATTGCCATTGCGATCGGTGCGATGGTCGATGGTGCTATTGTCATGATAGAAAATATGCATAAACATATGGAACGAACACCGCTCACTAAACAAAACCGATGGCAAATTGTGGCAGATTCGGCTGCGGAAGTCGGGCCAGCATTATTTTTCAGTTTGTTGATTATCACTGTCAGTTTTATGCCAATATTTACCTTAGAAGCACAAGAAGGTAAAATGTTTGCTCCATTAGCCTTTACTAAAACGTATGCGATGGCGGCTTCAGCGATTTTAGCTATTACCTTAATACCTGTTCTAATGGGGTATTTTATTCGCGGTAAAGTGTTACCTGAGCATAAAAATCCGATAAATAGATTCTTAACCGCCATTTATATGCCGGCATTAAAAACCGTGTTGCATTTCCCTAAAACAGCCATATTTATTGCACTGTTATTACTGGGTGTTGGTGCGTATCCGCTTGATAAAATTGGCAGTGAATTTATCCCTCCATTAGATGAAGGGGATATAATGTATATGCCAACCACCTATCCATCATTATCTATTGGTCAAGCACGGCAGTTACTACAGCAAACCGATAAGTTGATTAAAACGGTACCCGAAGTTAAAACCGTATTTGGTAAAATTGGTCGTGCTGAAACGGCAACAGACCCGGCACCTCTTACTATGATCGAAACCTTTATCCAATTAAAGCCGCATGAGGCGTGGCGAGAAGGCATGACGACAGCAAAATTGATCAAAGAGTTTGATGCTTTAGTTAAATTGCCAGGGTTAACCAATGCTTGGGTGATGCCGATTAAAACTCGGATCGATATGTTAGCAACGGGTATTAAAACCCCCGTGGGTATTAAAGTGGCTGGCGCTGATTTAAATGTTATTCAAGGCATAGGTAAACAGCTTGAAGAAATTTTAGCAAAGGTTCCTGGTACTGCCTCGGTTTATTCTGAGCGTGTTTCGGGGGGTCGTTATGTAAAAGTTGATATCCAACGAGAAAAAGCAGCGCGTTACGGTTTAAATATTGCTGATATTCAGCAAGTTGTTGCAACCGCTATTGGCGGCATGAATATATCTCAGACCGTTGAAGGATTAGAGCGATATCCCATTAACCTACGTTATCCGCAAGATTACCGTAATTCACCTGAAAAATTAGCCGCTATGCCGATAGTCACACCCAATGGCCAACGAATTCCGCTAGGTGATGTTGCCAACGTGTATGTTGAAGATGGCCCTCCAGCCATTAAAACTGAAAATGCCCGTTTAAATGGTTGGTCGTATGTTGACATTGAAGGCATCGATATCGGGACTTATGTTGAAAATGCACAAAAAGTGGTAAATGAAAAATTAGTATTGCCAGCAGGTTACTCAATCAAATGGGCGGGTCAATATGAATATATGCAACGTGCAAAAGCGAAACTAATGTATGTGGTACCGTTAACCTTAGCGCTTATCGTTTTCTTGCTTTACTTAAATTTCCGTAATGTGATTGAAGTCTTGATGATTATGGGTACTTTGCCAATGGCAATGATCGGCAGTATTTGGTTAATGTACATTGAAGGTTATAATTTTTCGGTGGCAGTCAGTGTTGGTTTTATCGCCCTGGCGGGGGTTACGGTTGAGATCGGGGTAATTATGTTAGTTTACCTAAATCTTTCGTACCGAGAGATGTTAAAAGATCACGAGGAAAAAGGGTTATCTACTAATCGTGATGATGTCTTTAAAGCGGTATTAGAGGGTGCAGCTTTGCGTATTCGCCCTATTATGATGACCGCGGCGGCCATTATTGCCGGCTTACTACCGATTTTATATGGTACAGGCACTGGCTCTAAGGTAATGAGTCGTATCGCTGCTCCTATGGTGGGCGGCATGGTAAGTTCGGTCATTTTAACCTTGTTAATACTGCCCGCGTTATTTTTCTTGTGGCGTGCTTCAGGATTAAAAAAAGCAGACTAGTGTAGGTGGGGGGGTAACCCCCATTTGGTTAAGATATTAATAAATAACAGTCAATGCCCGTCTACAATATTTTATAGGCGGGTTATTTATTTACGTTATACCCAAGTGAATTTTAATATACGTTGAGTTTATTTGACTATAAAAATAATAAGAGTAAAGGAAGTAGATGAGTGTCGGTCTCTTGAACAGATCATATAAGGACAGGCCTGACGCCAATATAGCTTTGGCTATCGGTTATCCAGCCACTCTTTTATGCTGTTTATCTGAGCCTTGCAAAATGTTACTCAAGCTCACTATGCCGGTCCTTGTTAGGTGATAATCAGAATTGCCGCACCAATGGTGGGCTGAATGGTCAGTGCAATAATACTGACTCAATTGATACATGAGATAGGCTAGTTTTCAGTTAATGAGTATAACGATGCAGATAAACAACTATCTGCATTGTTATACTTTATTTTATTCTATATACTTGATTTTAAATGTATTTTAATATCGATTTAATTATGTTGTGTATAAATTTTATTTGCTTAACTTAGCCTTTTTCACTATTATTGATTGATAATTATTGGAGATATAGTTTGCGTAGAGTCCACCTAATCATGATGTTTGTTTTACTGACGTTTGTCGGTCAAACTGTTGCGTCTGTGATTATGCCAGGTACTATGCCAATGAGTTCAATGACGGCTTCAAATATGCCTGTAGATAATGGCATGTCATGTCATGATGCAAGCATGCAAATGAACATGATGACTAATATCAATGATAATACGGATGATAGTTGCTGCGCCCAAGCTTGTCATTGTCCTGTCGGTTCATGCTTATCTGTTGGTTTAACGATGGCAATGCCAACGCTTAAATCAGCAGGCAGTTTATTTAATTCTGCAACAATGTTTACCTCAGCACTTATGCCTCAGTATCGTACTTCTTTATACCGTCCTCCAATATTTGCCTAACATAGGCACAGTTATATCTTTTTATTACTAACTGTCCTAACCAATCATGTGTTTTCTATTTGTTTAACTATTATCGGTTAACAAACTGACATTGAACCGCGTTGTTTGATGTTACGAAATTTGATTTGGAGGCAATATTATGTCTGCTATATATCGTAATGTAATCATGTTTTATCGTGTTATTGGATCTATTTTTATTCTGCAAATGATGGGGATGATGTTACCTGTCCAAGCTGCGGAACTCGACACTACAACCCCATTACTCACTGTCTATAAAGATGCCAATTGTGGCTGTTGTGAGAAATGGCTGACTCATATTAGTGAGCGCGGATTTAGTGTTAACGCCCACAATATTGACAACCTTTATGAGTTTAAACAATCCAAAGGTATTCCTACCTCGATGCAATCTTGTCATACCGCAGTGTCATCTCAAGGATATGTGTTTGAAGGCCATATTCCGGCAAAATTTATTAGTCGTTTTTTGGCAACACCACCTAAAGATGCTCTCGGCCTATCCGTACCGGCTATGCCTGTAGGCAGTCCTGGTATGGAGTACCAAGATAAATTTATGCCATACCAAGTTTTACTGATGAAAACTGATGGAAGTAGCCAGGTTTACGCCCAAGTGAATACTCTTGAGGAGTCTGTAAAATGAAATCTCAATATATGATAAAACCAATTCTTCAAACGACAAACCGTGAACTCAACAACAGCCGACGTCGTTTTGTGTTTGGGGCTTCCGCCATGCTGGCCTTGATGTCGATCCCTTTTCCTAAAAATGCCTTTGCCAATGCGTTGAGCCAATCTTTGACTCAACTCTCTGGCAAAGTGTTCGACTTATCAATTGACTATAAAATGGTTAATTTTACCGGAAAATCTGCTCGTGCCACGGTCGTAAATCAATTACTACCGGCTCCGTTATTGCGTTGGAAAGAAGGCGAAACGGTCACATTAAGAGTGAAGAATAATCTGGACCATGATAGCTCTATTCACTGGCACGGTATTATTTTACCTACCGAAATGGACGGTGTTCCTGATATTAGTTTTGATGGAATTAAACCAGGTGAAACATTTGAGTATCAATTTACAGTCCACCAAAGCGGCACATATTGGTATCACAGTCATTCAGGCTACCAAGAACAAACGGGTTTATACGGCGCTATTGTGATTGATCCTGCCACGCCCGATCCGGTCATATATGACCGTGAATATGTGGTGATGCTGTCTGATTGGTCAGATGAAGAACCTGAAAACATTTATGCCAAATTAAAAAAACAAGCTGATTATTATAATTATCGTGAACGTACGGTAATGGATTTTTTCTCTGACGTTAATAAAAATGGTTTAGCCAATACTTGGAACGCACGTTCAATGTGGAATAATGCACGCATGAGTGATCGAGATATTTCTGATGTGACCGGTTCAACTTATACCTACCTAATGAACGGCAATCCTCCACAGCAGGGCTGGCAAGCGTTGTTTCAACAAGGCGAAAAGGTTCGATTACGCTTTATTAATAGTTCTGCTATGACCATATTTGATGTGCGTATACCGGGTATTAAAATGACGGTTGTCGCCAGTGATGGTCAGAACATTCAGCCTGTTTCTGTGGATGAATTTCGAATTGGCGTCGCCGAAACCTATGATGTGGTCGTTGAACCAGAGGTCGATAATGCCTACTGTATTTTCGCTCAAAGTATTGACCGGACAGGCTTTACTATAGGTAATCTCACCTCAAACCCCAGTCTATATGCCTCTATCCCCAAAATGGACCCGGCACCAATACTTGGACATAGTGATATGGGCATGGATATGAGTGGTATGGACATGAATGGCATGGATCATAGCAAAATGGCCATGGATACGGGTGATATGCAAGGCATGGATCACAGCAAGATGGCCATGGAAGCAGGTGATATGCAAGGCATGGATCATAGCAAGATGGTTATGGATGCGGGTGATATGCAAGGAATGGATCACACCAAGATGGCTATGGAAGCAGGTGATATGCAAGGCATGGATCACAGCAAGATGGCCATGGATCCGGGTGATATGCAAGGCATGGATCACAGCAAGATGGCTATGGAAGCAGGTGATATGCAAGGCATGGATCATAGTAAGATGGGCATGGACGCTGGCAAAACAGCCTTGTCAGGCTTAGGACTTGCGGGCTTTGGCAGTAACAATGAAATTAAACACATTGATACCGAGTTCGGTCCACAAGTGGATATGCGAGCCGATGCTCCCAAAAGTGGCTTACAGGATCCCGGCATTGGATTACGTGACCATCAACAGCAGTTAAACCGTAAAGTATTAACCTACGCCGATATTAAAGGCTTACATCCTACTTACGACAAGCGCCAACCCAGTCGTGAAATTCAACTGCATTTAACCGGCAATATGAACCGCTACATGTGGTCCGTTAATGGGGTGAAGTTTATGGACGCCGCGCCATTAGAGTTTGAATACGGTGAAAGACTGCGGATCACATTAGTTAACGACACTATGATGACTCACCCTATTCACCTACATGGTATGTGGAGCGAGTTAGAGACTGGCGATCCTGATTTCATCCCACGTAAACACACTATATTAGTTCAGCCAGGCTCTAAAATTAGTTACTTGGTTACAGCGGATGCTATAGGCCAATGGGCATATCACTGCCACTTGTTATTTCATATGCCAGGCATGTTCAGAAAAGTCGTGGTGAAATAGGAGGAATAGATATGAATAAAGTTAATTTAATTGTCTTGGGACTCTTGAGCCTGAGTGCCTCTTTAGTCAGCTCAGTAGTTTATGCTGGTGGTAATGATGATCCCTTATTAGCCAAAGTGATGCTTGACCAACTTGAGAAAGGGGTTGATCCACAAGACGCAACACAATTTTCTGCACAAGCTTGGCTAGGTTACGACTTAAATAAACTGTGGTTAAAAACCGAAGGCGAATATTTAAATAGTGACGAACAAGACCTTGAAATTCAGGCCCTTTACAGTCGGCCTATTGCACCATACTGGGATGTGCAATTCGGTGTTAAAACCGACATTAAACCGACGCCTACCCGTAATTGGGCCGTCATTGGTATTCAAGGTTTAGCGCCGTATTTTTTTGATATTGATGCTGCCTTGTTTATTGGTGAAGAAGGTCGTACGGCCATGCGCTTGAGTGCAGAATATGAACTGTTAATTACTCAACAACTGATACTCAGTCCAGAAATTGAAGTGAACTTATTTGGTAAAAATGACGCAGAGCTTGGGATCGGTTCAGGCGTATCAGATGTGAGCGCAGGATTACGACTGAGATACGAGATTATTCGAGAATTTGCTCCATATATAGGTGTTGATTGGAGAAAAAAGTTAGGAAATACAGCAGATTATGCCAGAAATGAAGGTGATGATACACAAGAAACACAGTTGGTTATTGGGTTTAAAGCTTGGTTTTAAGGCTTGGCGTTAAGGCTTTAGTTAAGCCCATATTCAATCATTTATTTAAGCCGTTTTTCGATAGTTATAAACAATATAAAAGGAAATATCATGAAATTATTTAACAGTGTTTTAGTCGTAACAGGTCTATTGCTTAGTGCTTCAGCATTTGCTCATGTCGGACTGGGTAGTTCTATGCCCGCTAACGGAGCCATGATCAGTCAGGCCCCAACAACACTTGAACTGACCTTTACTGCTCCCGTGCGTTTGGTCAAGTTAACAATGCAAGATGAAAAGCAGCAAAGCATACCGCTAACATTACCATCAAGCGCGACCAGCCAAGAGGCATTTTCATTCGCCCTACCAACATTAAACGCAGCTAATTATACGGTTAATTGGATGATCATGGGTGACGATGGCCATAAAATGAAAGGGCACATAAACTTTATGCTGCACAATGCTGGCATGAACACTCACAGTGCAACACCTATGTCGATGGATCACGACACAAAAGAGCATAGTGAACATCAATAATTGGATGCGTAAATCATGATATTAACCGAATTTGATATAACGGTGTTGATTTCAAAATGGGTTATATATCTTAGTGTTGCCGCCATTATTGGCGGCACATTGATGCAACACCTCATTAAGGATCAACAGCAACTTGGATCGGTTGTTGCAAAATATATTGGCTATGGCGCCATTGTAGGTTTGTTTGCTGTTTGGATTAATTATTTTGCTCAAGTCGGGTCTTTTGCTGAAACTGGATTGATGGGGATGTTTGATGCGCAGATGCATGCTTTCCTCTGGCCAACACAAGTGGGTGAAACCGTCTTTTGGCGCTTAATCGGTTTTGGGTTAATGCTATTAGTGAGTCGTATGATGCTGCATAAAAATAGTTATATCAGACAGTTTTCCGTGGTATTAGCCATCAGCAGCAGCCTGTTAATTGCCGTTACGTTTACTTTTATTGGACACAGTACCGAACTGGGATTGATTGCTCAAGGCTTGATACTGATACATGTATTAGTTGTAGCAAGTTGGATAGGGGCTTTTTATCCGTTATGGAAAATATGCAATATCGATGACAACAGAGTAATAAAAGATGTTATGGATAAATTTGGCCGTTTAGGCAGCGTCATTGTCATTTTAGTGCTGTTTACAGGCATCGGGATGATATGGATGTTGTTTAATAACCCCAATGAATTGCTCACTTCAGATTATGGTATTGCGGTCACCATCAAGCTGAGTTTGGTCGGTATCATTTTACTTATTGCGGCATGCCATAAATTTATTTTGGTGCCACAATTAGCCAATACCACAAAACTGAACCCTAAGCGGACGTTACAAAAATCAATTGGATTAGAAGCATTAGTTGCAGTGCTTATATTAGTCACAACGACAATATTTTCGAGTGTTCTAGGTCCCGTTAGCCTTGGATAATCGCTATAAATTAACAGAGAGATAATAATGAAAAATAGACCTGTAACAATATTATTAACGGGCTTGATATTACTTATATCGACAGGGCACAGCAACTTAACGTTTGCTCATGGTGATGAAACTCATCCCGTCGAAAAGACTGAGTTTGTCGGTGTAGATTCCGCAGCAGGTCAAATCGTAAGACAGTTTCATCATGCACTACAAACGGGCAATGAGGCTATTGTCAGGCAGTCATTGGCTGCCAATGTGCAAATTTATGAAGGTGGAAAAGTAGAACGTTCACTTACGGATTACGCCAGTCATCACATGCATGCCGATATGGCTTACTTAAAAGGGTTAACCATAACGCCAACAGAACACCAAATAACGATTACGGGTGACATCGCTATTTCAACTGCAATAAGTCATGCACAAGGTGAATATAAAGGTAAAAGTATTGATTCAATAACCATGGAAACGCTTGTGTTAACTAAGCAAGCAGATGGTAGTTGGAAAATTACCCACGTGCATTGGTCGTAAAGGTACAGATTTCATTATGTAGATAAAGGATTATCTTGAGCTACTTTGTCGGTGCTCCCAAGCAAACCACAATGACTCATATTATGCTGAGACATGATACTTTATGGAAAAGGATTTCCACTTTTTTAAATCGAAGTCGCCCTTACTACTGTTTGTCTAGATGTTGAAGGTGAAGAAAATTATGCTAAAAATATACGACGTGATTTTTACCATTAATATCTTTCTTAACATTGTAATCATAAAACTTAAAATAATGTATTTTATAGTTAATTAAGTTATTTTTGGTATCAGAAACCTGTTTCTGTACATTAACTTCTTGGCAATTTGACGGTAAAGCAACTGCCTAAACCAAGTTCACTTTTGACTTCAATTATCCCGAAATGTTTATCTATAATACTCCAAGATAAAGCGAGCCCAAGGCCCGAGCCTTGACCTTTGGCTTTAGTTGTATAAAAGGGTTGAAAAATTTGATCCAATTTATCTGGTGGTATACCAGGCCCGTTATCCTTCACACTAAACCAGACCCAAGACTTATCACAGCCAGTATTTATTGTTATAATACCCTGTGAATCAAATGCTTGAGCCGCATTTAATAATAAATTAAGGAGCACTTGATTTACTTGTGATGGTACACATCGAACAAGCGGTAAGTCAGAAAATAACTTTTTTACTTCTGCTTTATATTTCAGCTCATTGTCAATGATATTCAGCGTGCTGTGGATACCTAAATGTAAATCGATTTCAATACATTCGGCATTATCTAGATGTGAGAAATCTTTTAGGTTGCTTATTATTTCAATAACTCGTTTCAATCCATCATCTGACTGAGCTAATAGTCTAGGTAAGTCCTGCTGTATGTATTCAAAATCATACCTTTGCTTCAAATTATAGGTTTGCTCTATTGATAGCCGTTCACTCATCTGCTGGATCAACATCATAATGTTGTCGGTATATTCATTGAGGGAAACTAGATTTGAAGCAACATAGCCAATGGGATTATTAATCTCATGGGCGACTCCTCCCGCTAGTTGACCTAAAGAGGAAAATTTTTCAGATTGTATTAATTGCGCAGTCAGCTGTTCACCGTTCAGTGTAAGTCTCTTAATTTCCAACTGTTCTACTGATATATGTTTCCACCTATTACTTGCTATAATCGCTTACTATTTCGTTTATACAACCGGAATACGGCAATTATTTCTTTTCTAAAAAATCATCCTGCCAAGGCTTAGTAATAAACTTATGAATAGATCCGTGATTGATAGCATCTGTCACTGAACGAAGACCGGTATATCCAGATAATACTAGCCGAATCGTATCTGGGTACATGTCCTTCACGCGATTAAAAAATTCAGTTCCATTCATTTTTGGCATTCTTTGATCGGACACTATCACCTGTACATTATGTAAAGCCATTAAATCGAATGTTTCCGCTGCCGAGTGGCAAGTCAAAATATTAAAAGTCTCCTTGCGTAAAATTCGCTTAAGCGAATGCAAGATATTTTCTTAGTCATTAATGAGTAAAAGGTTTTCTCTTTCTATATTTGTATCAGAGCTCCCAGCAGGCAAGTAGTGCTGTAAAAAAATTTCTAGCTTCTCCACAGATAATGGTTTTGAAAACAAGTATCCTTGAAATTCATCACACAAGCTTTTATGTAGTAAGGTCGCCTGGGATATCGTTTCGACACCTTCGGCTATCACTTTTAAACCTAATTGGTGGGCTAATGCAATGATGGCACTGGTAATAGCAGCATCTTTTTGATCTGTTACTAATTCACGAATAAATGATTTATCAATTTTAAGCTTATCTACGGGTAAGCGTTTTAAGTAGCTCAAGCTCGAGTAACCCGTACCAAAGTCGTCTATTGCGATACTAATGCCAAGCAGTTTAAGATGTTGTAACTTGTGTACGACTTGTTCAATATTTACCAGTAATAACGATTCGGTCAACTCTAACTCGAACCACTTTGGTGCTAGTTTTACCCTTTTTAACGTTTCTTCTAATTTTTCGACAAAGCCCTCTTGTTCAAATTGTAGGGAGGATAAATTCACTGCCATAATGAGTTTAACTAACCCTCGATCTTGTAATGAACGATTATAGGAAGCGGCCTGTTCGATTACCCACTGACCTATCTCAATAATTAATCCCATTTCTTCTGCTATCGGAATAAATTCGTCGGGGCCGATAAAACCGAGATCTGGTTGTCGCCACCGCAATAATGCTTCTAAGCCAATCAAACGGCCGCTTCCTGCTTCTACTTGTGGTTGGTAATACAGTTCAAATTCTTGATTTACAAGAGCCTGCTTTAACATAGTTCTTAGATTCTGCCGTTTGTTCAGCGTTGTTTCCATCTCCTCGTTGTACCACTGGACATTATTACTTCCAAGTTGCTTTGCCTGATACATAGCCAAACCGGCTTGTTTAAGCAGTTTCATTGGTTCATCTATGTCATCATCAAAAATACTGATACCGATGCTCGCTGTTACTTGTAACTCTCGTCCATTTATATCAAGCGGAGTTGATACCATGGTCAAAATGCGTTCTGCTGCAACGTTGAGCTGATTAATATCTTTAAGATCAGGTATCAATAAAACAAGTTCATCCCCTCCCATCCTAGCTAACGTATCGCCCGGCCGAATTTGGTTATTGATCCGAGTACATATTTGGCGCATAACATCATCAGCATTAAAATCGCCAAAGTTGTCATCCATGAAATGAAAACCATCTAAGTCAATGCAAAGTATTGCCACTTTCTGATTGCGTCTGCTACTACTCTTAATACTTTGTGATAATCGGTCTCGCAATAGGCTTCGATTAGGTAAACCCGTTAGCCGATCATGGGAGGTGTTAAACGCTAACTCTTGTTCATATTTTATTTGTTCCGTTATATCTGTTTGAATACCAACGTAATGGGTAATTACACCTGAGTCATTAGGAACCGGAGATAAAAATAAGTTATTCCAAAATGCGCTACCATCTTTTCGGTAATTCTTTAGGGTAACTCTCGTTTCTTGTTTTGATTGAATAGCAGACCGAATTTGTTCAATCGCCAACGGGTCACGTTCTTTACCTTGTAAAAACCGGCCGCCTCTTCCTACTGACTCTTCCTGGCTGTATCCTGTAAGCTTCTCAAAACCATCATTAACATAGACAATAGGCATCTCTGGCTTCGTAATTTCAGTTATGATTACACCATTAGAGCAGGCATCAAGAGCTCTTTTAAATAATCTAAGTTGATTTTCTATTTGTAAGCGCTTCGTGATGTTTTTACCTATGCCTATCACGCCGGTTATTTTTCCACTAATCAAGGTGGGTATTATCGTGAGTTGTAATTCATGTTGTTTGCCTGAATGGCTAAGAATACTCGAGTTAAAGCTCATAGGTTCACCAGCTAAGGTGCGGGCAAAGTATTGTGACACTTCCACGTGTTTTTCATTGAGAATCACACGATTAAAATGCATTCGTTTTAACTTGGATAAGGGCAATTCCAACAAGTCACACCCTATATTGTTCATATCGGTGAAATAACCTTGATCATCCAAAATAAAAACCGCATCAGGATTTAACTGGTATAGTGATCGGAAGCGTTGTTCGCTTTCAATTAGTCGTTGTTTTTGTTGCGATCGCTCTATCGCATTTGCGGCAAAACGACAGTAGGTCGTCATTAACTCTAACTCTTCTGAACTAGGTGCTCTGGCACTTTTACAATAGAGCGCGAAGGTACCTAAAATATTTCCGTTATCCAATAAGAGCGGCATAGACCAACTGGCATATAATTGTTCTGCTAACACAACGTCTGCGTAAAGAGACATCTTGGGGTCGCTGGCAATATCTTCAATAATAATCACACTCTTTTGAAAGGCTGCAGAACCGCAAGAACCTTCATTATCAGCAATAGATATATCAGCCAGAGCAACATGGTAATGTTGACTAAACGAAGGAGCAGAAGCAATTTCCAGGTGTTGATCTACCTTGATCATCACACAGGCTTTAACTGCTGAATTATTCTCCTCAGCCATTAAACAAATTTGCTTTAATATTTCCGCGATAGGCTCCTCAATAGAGATGAGTTGCAAGATATGTTGTTGAGCCTGCTGAAAGCGTTCCGCTTTAACAAGATCACTGATATCTCTTGCTACAGCATACATAGTTTGAAGACTTGGTTCACATCGAGCAGACCACATCAAGTGCACTACATTACCGTCCTTCCTTATGTACCTATTCCGGAAGTATCGGGTCTTTTGACCGTTATTTATTGTCTCAGCTTCATGTGAGGTCATGTCACCATCGTCGGGGTGAACAAAATCCATGTACATGCGACCTTCAAGTTCTTCTGCAGAATAACCTAGCACAGAGAGACTTGAGTTACTGACTTCTACAAATTTTCCATCAGTATCAATGATGCATAAAATATCTGCAGAGTTCTCCATAATCTGCGCGTGATGAGTTTGCAATTTTTTTTGTAGCGTAAGACTATGTCGTAATTTTGTATTTCCTGCTATTAAGCGCCTTTGTTGGCATTGCATTTTATTTTGATACTGATTAGCTAGCAGAGCTAAAAAGCATGCTAACCATCCAGTGATTAAAACAACCACGGAGACTAGCATCAGATAATTAAGCTCAATGTCCATATCTCGATAAAGCTCTAAATGCCAGTTGATATCACTGATAGAGTTAACGTCATCCCCCCCTAGTCGGAAATATTGACGTTGTGGATCAAGCTGGTTAATCAATAATTTCGCTTTGTTTTCAGAAGCTAACGTAATTGCATAACCTGTCGGAACTATTACAGAAATAGTTGACTGCATTACCTTTTTAAAGTTTATACCAGTAATAATTGTGGACAAACCCGATGCATTTGGCTGGGGCAGTTGCACTCTTATAAATGTATGGTCTATTTGGTCGTTATAGTAAACGTTGGCATTTTCAGGGGCCTTCACATTAGGTCCCTTAGACAATAAAGGATATTCAGAAACTAGATATATATCATACCATTGCTTGATAACGTCACTTTGAGCGGCAGAATAATAGACATTACCCATATTGTCCAAAACAGCAATATAATCGAGATAATTAAAATCACGTAAATATGTACTCAAATCCGAGCTCAGTTGTTGTGGCTGGTAGGTAACATTTGATAAAGAGATACGATCCCCTAGTCGCTCCATGAATCCTTTTTTCCTCGCTAAAAGCTTTTCAGTTTGTTGCTGAAATTTTAATATTGTTTCCTTTATTATTTTCTGATTACTACCTTCTAATTGGTGCATAAAATTCAACCAGAGCAATATGGTAAAAACCGTGAGTAGCACCGCGAGCCACACTCCAACGCTACGGCTAAGCTCTATTATATTGAAGCGTAAAGTCGATGGAACCGTCAATCCTGCTATAGAAGAAAAGAGGATAAAAATTGCAGTATTGAGTGACTCGGAATAACTTCCCCCAAATTGCAGACTTCCTAAAGTGCCGCTATTAGTCAACAGTAAAGCCAACATTAATAATACTAAAATAGCAAGACTAACCAGACTCAACCAATTCCAAACAAGATAAGTTTTCTTAAATCTGCCCATCAAACCCAACATAAGAAGCATCCAACTGGCCAACTGCAGACAAGGCATGTTGGCATTTTCTAATGGGTTATGTGGTAATAAAGGTGAACTTAAAAACAATATCGTGAGCATGATGCTAAGGCTAGACCATAGAAGTGCAGTATGTTTTCGAATGATTGCAATAAGTAAGAAAACAGTGCAAACCAGTAAGATGATTACATCAAGAGGTAAAATAACGTTATAGATCTCTCCATTGAAAGAAAATAATGTACTCAACATAGCAAACAAACTGCCAACAGATAAAAAAACTGTACTACTTAAAAAAAGACTGCAGCAGACCATTTCTCTGAAATGGTTCCATTTTTTGGTTCTCATAAATTTCTCTAAGCAATTGATAATAAAGCTGAAAATGAAGCCAGCCTGAGTAAAGGTAAATTAATAGTCTGTAGTGGCATAATAAATTTGGTCAACTATTTTGAAATATTATCGGTGATCAATACTCAGTTGCAGGTTTAAACATCGTAAAAAATTAACTTAACCCTTGTGGTGTTCAAGATGAGAAAGCAAATGTTATGTAAAAACATTAGTATATGAGTAGAAGATTGTGACTGGCGCAATAAAAACAAAGTCATCACATAAATATGAGGTCACATATGAAGTTAAATAGGAGGTTGATTTGAGGTTAATTTTAGGTCAAATATGAGAGCACATATGAGAGCACATATGAGGTCAAATTTGAAGTCGTGGATAATACGCTATTCTGTAAAAAATACCAACCATTTACTGGAAGTTGAGCCGGTAAATAATTTTTGTGTAACTGCTTTTTAATTAATACCCTATTAGGGGCAATGGAAGGTAGAACATGAACAAACAAGAATTAAAAGCTTTTGCTAAACACGCAGCCAAAGGCATAAAGTCTGAAGTAGACCTAAATGATTTCAATATGCTCTTATTGTTTGTAACTCATCAATACTTCTACCTTGTGAATAGGTTAAAACTCGCTTGTTATGAACGGTATTACTGAATTTCAGACACAAAAAAAGACGCTAAAGAGCGTCTTGATTCGTTGAATTGGTGGCCCCTCCCAGACTCGAACTGGGGACCTGACGATTATGAGTAAAGGGTAACGCTTCAAAAAGTGAGGCAACATAAGGCTATGTTGAAGCGATGGACTAGGCTGTTTTAACCTCAAGCCATAAAAGAGCCAATAACCCCAATACTAAATCCAAAAGACAGGAGAAAGACCGGAAGGTGTTTTCAGGCAATTTCTTTTCGATGTTAGGTAAGCGCACTCACAGAGAAGCCCAGTGACACGTTCAAATACCAACCCAGACAATGTCACTCTTAGGTCGAAAAAGGCTGAAGGATTACAACTCCGGCGCACAGGCCCCACGGCGAGAGCCTACCCACATCTTCTTTAACAAGTACACACTAAATTTTTTTTCAATTCGAGCTGCTCTCACGTTGGCGAGAAGTGAAATTAAATTGAGTATGTATAACATCTCGCGACAGGTAGAAACGCCAGAGCGAGCGAACTAGACTAACAACTGGCTGAATTTTTCGGTCAATCCTGCAAGATTAAAAATTCTGAAACAGGCTTCACCTTGGCCAAAAGCCATACTCCACTCTTTGGATTTGGCTGACCAATTAACATGTTCGCTGTCGCAAAACGGATTTCGGACAAAAGCTTGTTAGTGCATATACACAGCCGTTTGCACTTCGCATGAATAAAAGTATGGATATACCAATAGGATCCCTCGAGCAAAAATAATGTTATCAATTGCTTTATACAGAGCTAATTGCTGCGGTGTTATTTGGCTCATTTAATACTCAACACCTCGTTCACCGGCGAGTAAGTTGGTGCCGTTTTTACCGCTTTTTCTTTTAGCAAAAACAGCGACAATTGTATCGAGTTCGCGTGACACGACCTGTTAAATTTCCGTTGTATTATTCGACATTTCAAAGCTCTGTACCGAGCCAGTGACACTACTCGAATCAATAGTGTTAGCGTTAAAAGTACCACGCATTGCATCTCCATATGCTTTCAACTCAGACATAACGCCTTGAGAAATTACTTTGGAATCTGACCTTATCTCTACTAATAATTGGCTAGTTTCAGCATTAACTTTATCCGAGTCTTTTTTAAATGATAATGCTAACCAGATAGCAATAACTGCTAAAATTAGTGAGGTTATTGAAGCAACAAGGGATATTCCATCAAAGATGGCAAACACATTAGGATCTACGGCGATCATTACATCACTCATCATCACTCTCCAAAGAGTTTTGCGGCGTAGTAACTTGCTTACCAAATGTAGAAAGCAGCATTTCTATAAATTTCTTCGACTGTCCCTCAGCTTGATAAAATGAAGATAAAAGCCCCAATGTTCTTGCTGCATCATCTACAAATTCCCACTGAACTCCATTTAAAGAATTATTACTAAATGTTAGAGGACCTCCGCCATATACTAAAACACAATTTGTAAACTTATTACCCTCAAAAGTATTTCCATCAAGTTTTATTCTTTGCCCTGTGAATGAATTACTATTATAAATCGCCATTTTCGCTCCAAAATTGTGACTAGTTAAATTAAAAAAAAAAAAGATTCTATTCCTGAACATTATTATCAGCATTTTCATCTATATTTAACTATTTGTAAATATTGATGTTACAGTTGTTTTGATGTTTTCATAACACCTTATAATACATATTCACACGACTACAGTACAAAGAAACAGCACTAACGATTGCAGAGTGATTAATTCTTTGTCTAGAGTATTCATGGGTGCTAGGAGGTGTTGACGGAAGGTGATCTATTATAACCATTGACTTATATTGATCATACGTTGATGCATAAAGTCTATTTTAACTGAGCCTAACTTATAATGGGGAAAAGCGTGTTAGGTAAACAACGAGATAGCAGCCAAATCCACCTACATTTCCATGCTAGCATTAAGCGACTGTGTTAAATTTCGATTACCAAATGACGCCGTAGTCGGCCATTCTGATAATTACATTCCAAGTGAGAATCACCATGAGAGACGTGTTTCAGTAAACCTAGGGGTGATGCTCTAAGACGTAAGGATTGGTTTCAATCAGACTAGAGCATCACTAAGCCGCAACGGTTAAGGTATTGGGTCTACTTCTGGTGTTACATTCACCTGATGTTTGCGAAGTATCTTACCTCTTGAAGATGTCTTGATTGATCGAATGTTGTAATCATAACCAAACGGACCAATTTTGCTAATAATGAAGCTTTGCTTACCACCGGAACGTTTTTCCTCATACACAGTGAAGTCCCGTATAATCGCGTAAATATAACGACTCGTTAATTTAAACTTGTTATTTTTCTGCACGCTAAGGCCGTTGATTTTCAGCTTATCAATGAAATTTTTAAATTCACCATTTTTCTTAGCAAATTGACGCAAAGCCTCTAGAAAGTATTCCTCAATAGCTTTTTGCCCCTTTAGTTCGACTTTCCCAGCACGTTTTAAATCTTCTTTTAGTACATCAATAATAGGAATAATGTCTAATCGTGTTTGCACTGAACGTCCAAATGCCAAAACCTTTTGCTCTCTGTTCTGTTTGATGGCATCAAATGCTTGATCTGTTGGAAGGATAAGAGAAAGTTTTAGCAAACTTTGAGCAATTTCACCGATGGGACCAGATTGTTGGTACTCCCCAGCAAGTTCATTTATTACACTGGCAGTCAAATTCGTTAAATCATTTTCAGTACAATCTGCCTCTGCCAAATAGTCTGCAATCGCGAGGTTTCTAGTATTTTCTAAGCTCTCACTTACTTGAGCTAAAACCTCACAAACTTCGTCGCTATGCTCGTCAGTATTAGAATTAAAGAACTCAACACTTTCAAAACAATCGAGTCCTATTAATGCCTTATTCAACGATAGGTCGTTCTCATACTGTACTTCCATAGTTGAAGTGTAAAGTTTTGCTAATAAGGCAATAACGTTGATGCTTGGTGGTAGATTGTCTCCACTATCGTAGCGTATTGGCGAAAATCTCTGATGATACTCAACTGTGCCATTTATTTCCGAAACAACTAAACTCATCGACGCGCCACGTCTATTCAAACCATTGCATAAGCCAAGTGCATGATCACAAAGAGACTCAAGGCTTTCACGTTCTTCACTGAGCTCAATCTTTACACGATTCAATTCATAATTAAATAAGTGTAAAAAAAACTCTGGCGATGATTTTCGGCATCTCCCAATGAATTGCTTGATCTCATCACAGTGTAACTTGCCAAAAATGTGTACCATTTCAATGTTGGTATTCTTAATGTTAATCGCTTCATCCAGTAAGGAGGTACACAGTACAATGTCGTAGTTCTCTATGTGACTGGTTTCTAAAAACTGGATGACTTCACTCGATTTTTGATTATCACTATGGATTACAAGCACTCTCATGCCTTGTATTTCAAAGCCCACTTTCATCTGTTTGATCGTTTCTTTGTTATTAATTCGAATGATAGCTACCTTCCCTTCAGAAGGCGAAATAGTTAGCAACCTCTCTTCCAATGACTTCTTAGTCTTATAAAAGAGAACCTCTGCTTTTGGTTGTGTCTTGTTTTTATGGAATATCTCAATTCGCTCGTTAAATTCTAATGGGAAGATATCTGATTGAAATGTCGCACTTATCGTTATAACTTGCTTGAAAACATGGTCATGAATGGCATGTAGAATGGGAGTCAGAGCATATTCACGATAGCTTGCAGCTTGATATATTTTATGAGCCTCATCAACAACCAGCGTGTATTCGGAAAAGTGAATGCCTGAATCAAGGAGTGATTGTAGCTTGTCATACACACAAACAATTACATCACCATACAAGCTATTACTTGTTTCATTTCCTGTAAAGCATTGCACTTTTCGGTTATCTCTAAAATCATGAGCAAGTTGTGCGACCTGTACTTTAACTGGGCATAACATGATTATTTTCGACTTCTTTGCCAACTGTTCAATAACAAAGGTTGTTTTCCCGCGTCCGGTTGGTGCACCTAAATGAGTAAGATAGTGCTCGATTTTAATAGGTAAATCGGAAATAAACTGGTCTTGCTCAAGTGTAAATGTGGTCAGTAAAGTCATAATATATTCGCAATGTTTTAATGTGTGTGAGGCGATTATGACTGTAACCAGGGAAACATCAATATGTGTTCCTATGTTAAGTAATTGATATTAAGATAGTATTTTGTATTTTTTTTGTAGTGGCTTAACCCGTTTTGAAGAAGCAGAGCCGTTCGAAAAGGTATCTAAAACCGTCTTAAAAGAGTCCCCTTGTAGATTTTCCTCGTGGTCTTTTTAAGGCGCTGTAAACCCGCTTTTAAGACGTTTATAATATTTTGATTGGTACTTATATCTTTTTGGAAGAGCAAAAGGCGAGGGAGTCTTTTCAGTAAGCATCTGCTGATGAAACAGAGTGAAATCGTTTTAGTGTAACGAGTATCACTAGGCATGGGTAAATACTCATAAGGCACTCTGGTATTTTGTATGAACCTTAAAAAAAATGTGATACTCAATAACGAGTATCACATTTAGATTGTAATATTAACGCTTACGCATAAATGCCAAACAAACCGAACAGTGACATAAGGCCAACGCTAGATTTAGAAGGCTCAATAACGGCTGGAGGCATTACTACACTGAGTAAAAACCCTGTGCTTTAAAGTTGTTAAGTCATTTGTGTGGCATTGGTAATAAAGGCGGACACATTACTACTCACGTCACGAAGCCTACCCGATGCCAAGTGTGCATATCGCTCAGTCGTTTGAGCACTGTGGTGACCAAGTAAATGCTGTACGTCGTAAAGTGTTGCAGAACCGCTATTGATTAATATACTGGCGAATGAATGACGTAAATCATGGATGCGCAGTTTGTCTAAACCGTTAGCACTCTCTTTTACCCGCATGAAGGCTTTTTTAGGATGGGACATTGGCTTGTCACCAAATCGACCAGCAAACACGTAAGTATGATTGTTTTTTCTCATTGTTCTTTGAAGCTCAATAATTTCAATCGCACTACTGTTGAGTGGCACTGAGCGAGCAAGACCTGCTTTGGTGTGAGGCAAGAATAAACTCGGTTCACCATCATTAAATCGTAAATCTTCCCATTTAGCGTTGAGTATTTCACCTGCCCGCATACCTGAAAGCAAAGCAAGCTTGAAAAAGTTTGCCGCGCTTTGATTAATCTCATCATCACAAGCGTTTAGAAAACGTGTGATTTGCTCGCTGCTCAAAAAGAAATTTCGTTGATTGTTCTCCTTGAACTTTTTCAGATGGATAGCGGGGTTAGTGTCTAGATGTCCCCACTCACAAGCCAATTTAAGCATACGATGTATAAGTGACAACATACGATTGATACTTGCAGGTTTCAAAATGCCGACACGACTGTCCATGAAACGTTGAATTTCTTGTGCTCGAATCGCATTCAATTTACTTTCTCGCCACAGAGGATAAAAGTAGTTTTTCAATATGGAGATGTCATTGCGATAACTTAACTTGTTGGCCTTGGCATAAGGCAGATAGTGTTCTTCCGCAAATTCATAAAAGTTCACCACGGCACGTTTTGCATCACGTTCTGCTTTAGGGTCTAGACCATCGGCAATCATACGTTTCAATTCATACGCTCTCAGTCGAGCATCTTTTACATCAAATGCGCCCAGTTCCCCAATCATTAAAGAACGTTTTGTGCCCTGAAAACTGTAGCGAAATAAGAAACGTTTAATGCCTTTACGATTGACCAGTAAGCGTAACCCCGTACAGGCGGTATCTGAATACTCTGTCTCTTTACTTGCACTGTCAGGTGGTGTTGCAGGTAGCTCAGCTAACTGAGTTTTTGAAAACTTAAAACGTTTGTTGGTCATATTCATCAGGAATACCTATTTTTGAATGAGAAAGGAAGACGTTGAACTGCCGCTTGAGTACAGGACAAGGTGACAGGCGTTTTTGAACGGGCGGAATTACCCATTAATTGATTGTTGTTTTTTCATTAGTCAAAAAAAGTAGGCGAGGAGGGGCTAACGTTAAAGTGAGGCTTAGCAACGGCTAAACCTCATGACTTACTGTTTACCGAGTTTTTTGAGCTTCTTACGCCATGCAGCAAAATCACCAGTAAATAGGTGTAGAAATAGATTCTTTTCACTGACCGATAAGATACCTTCCGCACGTAAACACGCACAAAGGAATCCCGCATTGTTACTACTGCTGCCTTTAGTAAATACCGGCTTTAACATCGAGCTTTTAAAAGCAATAGCGGGTGTCAGTGATTTGCCTAAGCATTCTTCAATGCAATCAAGCGATATCCATTCCTTTGAAAACAAACCACCCGAAGCGTTCGCACTAATTCGTAAGCAAAAATACCCATCGATCAATGCCAGTTGATATTCCAATGCTTTACTATCCTCTAGGCTGGCATTGAGCTTGTTTGCATTCGCCGTTTTCAATAAGCAAAAGGTGGCGTTTTCAATTGAAGTCGATCCAGTTTCAACGTTCATAGTGTTCCCCATTGTTTTTGTAAGACTCCAACAGCTTGTCTAAAGCGCTATGTACTCCGCCTTTAAAAAGTAAATAATTCCCTCCACCTGCTTGGGTGGTAATGACCAATGCTAAATACCAATTGTCAGCTAAGTGCGTAATGAACTCAGAGCATTCAAATGAATCAGTAAGGTAAGTTACGTTTTTCAACACCAGTTCAATGTTGTCATCGGGCATAAAAGCAAAGAGTTGGGTCTGGTAGTCATGCCAAAAATGTTCAGCCGCATCAAAGGATTCAAATGGGGTTAAACATTCAACCATCAACGCGACCTTGACCGTTTCGGCATGGTTAAGGTGTTTGATCTGTTTTAGTGAGGTGAGTATCTTCATTTAGCTCCCCTTAATCATTTGGACCAAAAACTAGACCGATTAAACAACCTGCTGCACCACCAATAGTTGTCCCTATTCCTGGAACGATACTACCAGCACGCATTCCGGCTATAGCACCTGTAAGAGCACCCTTTAAACTTGGTTTGATAATGATTGATGAATCTTGATTTGTGATCATGTATTACCCCTAAATCGTCAATAAAATGAAACTCCCAGAAGGTGAAGTTCAAGTCATTAATATCTATTTGACATTGAGTTAGATCCGGTAAGTAGTTGGACACAAAACGTCAGAATCATTGAATCTTTATAATCTATAAAAATACACTCAGCCACGTTCGAGGCCGCTTCGCTTAATCTTTAAATATTAGAAAAATTAAATAATAGTTTTACTTAGGGGCCGCGACGGTGGAAAAACAGTGAAATGGTGAGGGGTTTGTTCGGTAAATCGAAATTGAAGTCGTGAAGTTGCAGCTTTGAGAAATCCTCAAATTGCCGGCGTTTGGGTTGTGACTAGGATTGGTAGTCGTTGGGCCTATTGCCAAGTATTTGCTTGGTGAACGTGGCTATGTTGAATTGAGTAAGGAAAGGGTAGGGAAGTGCGAATTTGGCTGGTCTATTACTGGTCTTTGCAAGTTTTTTGAAGGAGGGCGTTGAATTGGTGTTGAGAAATTTTTGTGGAATACAGTAGGTGTTTGTTTACTTTTTTGCAGGCGGGGTGGAACGAGGTGATTTGCTTGTGCGGACGGTCTAACAAGAGGAAAGGGTTTTAGTCGTTAGTGAATCAAAACCCCCAGCCATGGATCGGCCTTTAAACGAAAAAGACCCACGAATTTCTCCGTGGGCCTCATCTGTATTGGTGGCCCCTCCCAGACTCGAACTGGGGACCTGACGATTATGAGTCGTATGCTCTAACCAACTGAGCTAAGGGGCCGACTTAAGATAGTCGTCACTATCGAAAGCGGAAGGAAGTATACGAACTTTTTTAGCGCTTGTCACCCGTGTTATGAGTACTATTTACTTATCTTGTTTCAATTGCTTATCTGTTAAGCAGTTGCGGTGTATTTATAAACAAAAAAACCTGCCGAGGCAGGTTTTTTTCGTCCTTTCAGAAATATTATTCGTCCAAGAACGACTTTAAGATTTCTGAACGAGAAGGGTGACGTAATTTACGTAACGCTTTGGCTTCAATTTGACGAATACGTTCGCGTGTTACATCAAATTGCTTACCCACTTCTTCTAAGGTGTGGTCAGTATTCATGTCGATACCAAAACGCATCCGCAGTACTTTAGCTTCACGGGCGGTTAGGCCTGCTAAGACTTCGTGTGTGGCGTTCTTGAGACTTTCGCTAGTCGCAGAGTCTAATGGTAGCTCAAGGGTGGTATCCTCGATAAAATCACCTAAATGCGAATCTTCATCGTCGCCGATAGGGGTTTCCATTGAGATTGGCTCTTTGGCGATTTTCAGTACCTTACGAATTTTATCTTCCGGTATCATCATACGTTCGGCTAATTCTTCAGGTAACGGCTCGCGGCCCATTTCTTGAAGCATTTGACGAGAAATACGGTTCAACTTGTTGATGGTTTCGATCATGTGTACTGGAATACGAATAGTACGTGCTTGGTCAGCGATTGAACGGGTGATTGCCTGACGGATCCACCACGTTGCATAAGTCGAAAACTTGTAACCACGACGGTATTCGAACTTATCTACTGCTTTCATCAAACCAATGTTACCTTCTTGGATTAGATCCAAGAATTGTAAACCACGGTTGGTGTATTTTTTAGCAATAGAAATAACCAAACGTAAGTTGGCTTCAACCATTTCTTTTTTCGCGCGACGCGCTTTTGCTTCACCGATGGACATACGACGGTTAATGTCTTTAATGCCTGCGATGGTTAAATCAGTTTCTTTTTCGATAGCAGCCAGTTTAGTCACACAACGAGTCACGTCTTCTGTGATCATACGCAAACCTTCAGCGTAAGGCTTGGTGCTTTCTTTTTCTTTGATAAACCAAGCTAAGTCTGTTTCGTTACCGGAGAAGGCTTTAATAAAGTTTTTCTTTGGCATCTTAGCTTGTTCAACACAAAGCTTAATCACTAAACGTTCTTGAATTCGTACGCGGTTCATCATGTTACGCATGCTTTTCACTAAACGGTCAAACTGTTTAGGGATTAAGCGGAATTCTTTGAATAATTCACCAATAACAAATAATGAACCAATCGCTTCAGGGTGATCACGACCTTTCTCAGCAAAAATGGCTAAGCTTTTCTCGTAGGCTTGTGTGAGTTGAGTAAATTTTTCTTTGGCTTCTTCAGGGTCAGGCCCTTTGTTGCCTTCTTCTTCCTCGTCGTCATCATTGTCTTCTTTATCTTCTTTAGACAATTCTGAACCAATATTGGTGGCAGTAGGTGCGACCTCGTCATCGTCAGGATGAATAAATCCAGCGATAATATCAGACAAGCGCAATTCGTCTGCTTCGTACTTGTCGAATTGCTCTAAGATCATTGCGATCGCTTGCGGGTATTCACTGACAGAACTCTGTACTGTATTGATACCTTCTTCGATACGTTTAGCAATAACAATTTCGCCTTCGCGAGTCAGTAGCTCTACCGTGCCCATTTCACGCATATACATGCGGACAGGATCTGTGGTTCGGCCTAACTCACTTTCGACGGTTGCGAGTGCTGCAGCGGCTTCTTCTGCAGCATCTTCATCTGTGTTATCTTCCGACATCATCATGTCATCGGCATCTGGCGCTTCTTCAAAAACGCGAATACCCATGTCATTGATCATCTGAATAATATCTTCAATCTGGTCGGCATCGACCATGTCTGCAGGTAAGTGGTCGTTCACTTCTGCATAGGTTAAATAACCTTGCTCTTTACCTTTAGCGAGCAACAGTTTGAGTTGCGACTGCGGAGTGTGATCCATAGATATCATCCAATTTTGGGTAACTGATAAAACGATAGGCCAATTAGCTGTGCTAAGTGGCGCGCAAATCGTCAATTATAGCTGTATGGACTCATCTTAGCTAGTCCACGGCAGTGTTTGTACGCAGATTCTTAACGAATCAATTGCGTATTACTTCGCTTTGCCTTTCATTATCGAAATCAGCTTTTTTAGCTGCATTTTTTCTACTTTTGTTAAAGCCTGTTTCAGACTTAATTCCTGGTATCGTTGTTCAATATATTGATTATTCAACCAAATCAGGGTTTGTTTAAACTCTGGCAATACGTTTTCATCCGCCACTTGATGCTCCCATTGGGCTAGCTTAATTAGAGTGCTTATGTGATTATGCTCTCTATGCAGTTCAAGTAGTTGTGCGCTGTTTAACGTTTGCTCTCGAGTTATATCTAACAAATGGTTGAGCAATTCTATGCCAGTCATTCGTAATCGATCTAGTGCGGGCTGTTTGGCTAAACCTAAGCCTAAGCTTGGGTTTTGGACCAATAGGCCAATGGCCAATCTTAATGGCGTGCCCCGACCTTGTAAGCCTCTAGCATTTAATGGTTTTATCTGTTTTACAGAGAAACCTAATTTCTTTTTTAAATCATCAGCACTGTTCATACCTAACTTATGTGCTAAATTTTCCAGTAACAAATTTTGTAGAACGGTATCTTGTACCTTTTCAATTAGCGCCATGGCTTGCTTTGCTAATGACCCTTTATCGGTACCATGATTTGAACTTAATGTGTCAAATAAGAACTCGGGTAATGACATGGCTTTTTGCATTAAGGCTTCAAAAGCCTCTTTGCCAATTTTTCGGACCATAGTGTCTGGATCTTCACCTTGCGGCAGAAACATAAACTTAACTTGGTCACCTGGTTTTAACAGTGGCAATGCGGTTTCAAGAGCGCGCCATGCGGCTTCTCTTCCTGCTCTGTCACCGTCATAACAACAAATAACTTGTTTTGCACTACGCACTAAAAGCTGAAATTGTTCAGCTGTTGTCGATGTCCCTAAGGAGGCAACTGCGTAATCAACTCCAAATTGGGCGAGTGCGACAACATCCATATACCCTTCAACAATTAACACATGTTGCGGGTCTCGGTATTTTTGTTTAAGCTCATATAAACCATAAAGCTCATTACCCTTATGAAATATGGGCGTTTCTGGAGAATTCAAGTACTTTGGGGTACCGTCACCCAAAACTCTTCCACCAAACCCAACCACACGACCACGACGATCGCGTATTGGGAACATTAATCTGTCGCGAAAACGGTCATAGCGTTTACCGTTATCATTAGCAATTAACATGCCTGCAGTCAGCAACTTATCTTGGGCGGGCACATTCTGCCGGTAACGGCTCAGTAAGCCATCCCAACCATCGGGTGCAAACCCAATACCGAAATGCGCAACAACTTCAGTTGATAGTCCACGAAACTCAAGATAATCAATGACTTTTTGTTTGTCTTTATGTTGCCTAAGTTGGCTTTGATAAAAGAGGTTGGCTTCTTCCATCAGTTCGTATAGATCGCGACTTAATCCTTGATCGGGTCTTTTTCCTGTACCTTGTTCTCGTGGTACAACAAGACCAAGTTGACCTGCAAGTTCTTCAATAGCATCAATAAATTCTAGGCGATCATATTCCATGACAAAATCAATGGCATTGCCATGGGCACCGCAACCAAAACAGTGATAAAATTGTTTGTCTCTGCTGACGGTAAAAGAGGGTGATTTTTCGCTATGAAAAGGACAACAAGCCGAGTGATTTTTCCCGGTTTTTTTCAACGGGACTTTGCGATCAATGAGATCGATTATGTCTATACGAGCTATTAGCTCATTGATAAAATCACGAGGTATCGCCATGGATTGCTGTTGCTCTGGAATTTACTTTATCAACGAATGTAAACAAACAAGCCGTGCAAGTGCACGGCTTATTCAACATTAAAAACTAATTACTTCAATTTAGCGCGAATTATTGCACCAATGGCACTCATATCTGCACGACCTTGAACTTTCGTTTTTAGTGCTCCCATTACTTTACCCATATCCGCCATGGATGCCGCACTGACTTCGATAATGGTTGCATCGATAATCGTTGCAATTTCATCTTCCGTTAGCTGCCTAGGCAAGAAATCTTCGATTACTCGAATTTCTTCTGCTTCTGCAGCGGCCAATTCCGGACGATTCGCTGCTTCATATTGAGCAATCGAATCACGGCGTTGTTTCACCATCTTGGTTAATACAGCTATTGTCTGTTCATCAGTCAGCGTTTCGCGGGTATCCACTTCAATCTGCTTGATGGCAGCAAGTGCCATACGAATGGTTACTAAGCGCACTTTATCTTTAGCACGCATGGCATCTTTCATGTGGTCTTTTAGCTGATCGGTTAAGTTCATAATGAGATTAATATAAACGTACGCGACGTGCGTTTTCGCGAGAAAGCTTCTTAGCTAGACGCTTAACTGCAGCAGCTTTTGCACGCTTACGGGCAGTCGTTGGCTTCTCGTAAAATTCACGAGCACGCACGTCAGCTAAAATACCAGCTTTTTCACAAGAGCGCTTGAAACGACGTAGAGCTACGTCGAATGGTTCGTTTTCACGTACTTTAATAATTGGCATACGCCATCACCCCTAGGTGTAGTTATGTTGGTTTGACTAAATTAACTAAATTTTTAGTGAATTCTCTCAAAACAAAGGCTATTCAAAATGGTGCGGAATTTTACACCGAGCAGAGGCCCTTTGTAAACCCCTGATTGATTTTCTCTTTGGCTAAGGTGTCACCGTATCATTTTTAATCTTTAATAAAAATGCTATTGATTCAAACAAGCTTAGGGGTGGAAGGTAACTGTTTGTAAAACAGATACTTGCACCGATAATGTGATTGGGTTTACTTACGTTAGGCTCGCGATTGACGTATCAGTTGGCCTTGTTATCAGCGCAAAGTCCAAGTTTAAAATGAAATATTTACATTGTGGCCAATGCCGAGCCGTTTGTTCATCTCTAATCTCGAGTTGATGTTAAATGCTGAAACATTGGAGTATTGACACTGAGACGGGTAGAATTAACGGCCTTATTTTTAATGAAGACGAAAGATTATGCGGGTTATTGGTATTGAGACATCCTGTGACGAGACTGGGGTTGCAGTATATGACGATAAATTAGGCTTATTATCACATGTACTATACAGCCAAGTTAAATTGCACGCCGATTACGGTGGTGTGGTGCCAGAGCTGGCCTCTCGTGATCATGTTCGTAAAATTGTGCCCTTGATTAGGCAAGCGTTATCCCAAGCCAATTTGAGCTTAGGCGACATTGATGGTGTGGCATATACCAAAGGACCTGGGTTAATTGGTGCATTGCTTGTCGGGGCCTGTGTGGGGCGTTCGTTGGCCTATGCTTGCAACAAACCTGCCGTTGGCGTGCATCATATGGAAGGTCATTTATTGGCGCCGATGCTGGAAGATGATGCGCCGGAATTTCCGTTTTTAGCTTTATTGGTGTCAGGTGGCCATACAATGCTAGTTCAAGTTGAAGGCGTCGGCCGTTATCAAGTACTTGGCGAGTCAGTTGATGATGCTGCTGGAGAGGCTTTTGATAAAACGGCCAAATTAATGGGGTTAGACTATCCTGGTGGGCCGCGGTTAGCTAAATTGGCACTAAAGGGACTACCTGCAGGGTATAAGTTTCCACGCCCGATGACGGATAGACCTGGATTAGATTTTAGCTTTTCTGGATTAAAAACCTTTACGGCTAATACTATCGCTAAAGAGCCTGATGATGAACAAACGCGTGCCAATATTGCACGGGCTTTTGAAGAGGCTGTAGTCGATACATTAGCAATCAAATGCAAGCGTGCTTTAAAATTAACCGGCTATACGCGTTTGGTGGTTGCCGGTGGTGTAAGTGCTAATTCACGCTTGCAAGAGACTTTGGCTGAGATGATGACCAAGTTAGGCGGTCAAGTGTATTATCCTCGTGGCGAGTTTTGTACCGACAATGGTGCCATGATTGCTTATGCTGGATTACAGCGTTTACGTGCAGGGCACATAGAAGATCTCGCGGTTAAAGGTCAACCTAGATGGCCTTTGGATACCTTGCCAGCGGTTGATTAATACGTGGTTGTTCTGCTTGAATGAAGATAAAAGCTAATGCGATTTAGTGTTCGGTTTTTTTATGGCATTTTTTCGTGAAACTTTGCTTTCTTTGCCAATACGTAAACGACCAATATTGTCTTTATGACGAATTAAAATCAGGGTGGATAACATGGCGACAGGAAGAATAAAACGTTCGTCTAACCACCATGTATATAAGGGTGCTAGGGTGGCGGTTGCCATCGCCGCGACCGATGAATAACGAGTTAATAGCACAAACACCATCCATGTGAGGATTAGGCATAATGCTAAAACACCGCCAATAGGAGCCATTGCGCCAAAGGCGGTAGCGACACCTTTACCTCCTTTGAAGCCAAAAAAAATCGGGAAAATATGCCCTAAACAGGCGCTGACAGCGATAAGCCCTAGGGACACAGCATCAAGCCCCATAAGGTAGCCTAGGTAAGAGGGCAGCGCGCCTTTGGCCATATCGAAAAAAAGCACCATAGCAGCAGAACTTACCCCGCCAATGCGTAACACATTCGTGGCACCAGGATTGCCAGACCCGCTGGTTCTTGGATCCGATAAGCCTCTAATTTTACAGACCAATACCGCACTTGAGATCGAACCAGCTAGGTAGGCGGTAATGATCATCAATATCGTGACGGTAACAGTGTTCAAATTGGTTTCCTTACTCTTCTTAGGGTATTATTGCGCATTCATTTTTGAGACCAGTAATTTTCAGTATCCACTGAAGTCGCCATCGCGTTATTCGCGTAAACATTAACCATATAGTTGATGTTAATTGCACCATAGCGCCTATCCTACTGCTTTAATTCATTAGGAAAAAGACTAAATGTGGATTATTAAGCATATATTCAATAATAAAGTCTGTTTAACATGACCTTGGGGTCATTTAACGTCGATTAAGGTAGGGATTTATATGGATAAAGTACTCATACGTCAGTTAGCGATAGAGACCATTATTGGTATCTATGAATGGGAAAAAAAGCTCCATCAAACATTACTTATCGATTTAGATATGGCGTGGGATAATCGTCTTGCTGCGGCCAGTGATAGTTACCAACAGGCATTGTGTTATGAAACGGTATCAAATCGTTTAACGGCATTAATTACTGAAAATCCGATTGAACTGATTGAAACGGTTGCTGAAATGATTGCCCATTGTTTGCAAGATGAATTTAATGTGCCCTGGGTTAAAGTGGTGGTGATGAAACCTGGGGCGATCCCACATGCGGTTTCTGTTGGTGTCGAGATTGAACGCGGTAGTATTTAACCTGAACTCGGGATAACAAACGACTCTCAAACAGCCCTTTGCCTTCCTAACGGTGTTGAATCAACTTGCAATAGACTCACTATTGACGCGTTAATTTGCCTTGTTAGTAAAACAAATGGCAAGTTTGATAGATATAATGACTAAGATTTATCTTTATCATTATATTTTCATCTCTTATCCCGAGATCAGGTTATTTAAGTCTTATTTTCTTTTTATTGTTTAGCATTAGGTCAGTCAATGGCACGTATTTACATTAGCTTGGGCACGAATATTTCACCTGAGCAACACCTTAGAGCCGGTTTGGTTGATTTACAACAACATTTTGGCCCGTTACAGTTATCACGCGTCTTCGAGAGTGAATCGGTAGGATTTAAAGGCACTAATTTTTTAAATATGGTGGCCGCCGCGGATACTGAATTATCGATTACAGAGGTTGTGGCAACATTTAAGCAAATTGAACAGGACCACGGACGCATTCGGGGCGAAAAGAAGTTCAGCCCACGAAGCCTTGATATTGATTTATTATTGTATGACGATGTTATTTGCGCGGTTGCGGTCGAATTACCCCGTGGCGAAATTTTGTTTAATGCGTTTGTATTATGGCCTTTAGCCGAGTTGGCCCCCACGTTAATTCATCCAGTGACGTTACAGACCTATCAGGCGCTTTGGCAGGCTTATGACAAGCAGTGTCAGCACCTGTGGCCTGTTGCGTTTGAGTTCCCTCCAGAACTATTACCCACTAATACCCACTAACACGTTATAACCAATCGATAAGTGAATCTCTAACAAGGACAAATATGGACACGTTTCAAGTTATCTTGCTGGCATTAATTCAAGGTATAACTGAGTTTTTGCCTATTTCTAGCTCGGCACATTTAATTTTACCGTCACAAATTTTAGGCTGGGAAGATCAAGGTTTATCATTTGATGTTGCAGTGAATACGGGCTCCTTATTTGCGGTGGTTATTTACTTTCGCCATGAAATTGTCGTACTGGCTAGAGCTTGGGTTATGAGTCTAGTGAGTCGAAAACAAACGCAAGAAAGTCACTTGGCTTGGTGGATTATTTTAGCCACGATTCCTGCTGTTATTGTTGGTTTTACGGCCAAGGATTTTATTGAAACCCATTTCAGAAATACCTTAGTGATAGCCTCAACGACGATCATCTTTGGGGTGTTATTATTTGTGGCGGATCGCATGTCCAAAGCACAGTTAAGTGAACTAAAAATGGGCTGGAAAAAAGCATTACTGATTGGTATTGCTCAGACGATGGCTTTAATACCTGGCACATCTCGCTCTGGCGCCACTATGACGGCGGCACTGATGTTAGGCTTGACTCGTGAAGCGGCGGCTCGATTTTCATTTCTACTGTCTGTACCGGTAAGCTTTGGTGCGGCATTATTGGTGACCAAAGATTTAGTCAGCAGTCCGGCTCAGATTGATTACCAAGCGCTTGGTTTAGGGATTATCGTATCGTTTGTTGCTGCTTATTTATGTATCCATTTCTTTTTAAAATTTATTAGCAAAATAGGCATGACGCCGTTTGTGCTCTATCGTCTTGCGCTTGGTGGAGTATTGCTTGGATTGATCTACCTATAAGCTCAAGGTTTAAGCGACTTTTCATTGCATTGCGGGTAGTCATACACTAGTCGCAGTGTTTTATCATCTTCCAATTAACTATCTGTGTAATTATGACTTTATCTTTATTATGTCCAGTTTGTTCAGTTCCATTAAAGCAACATCAAGCCTCATCGGGATTTTATTGTGAGAATAAACATCATTTTGATAAAAGCCCGCAAGGTTACTGGTCGCTGCCGAGTAACACAAAAGCCAAGACTAAGGCGCAAGTTGAACCTCGCCAACAAATGCGCGGTCGACATTTTTTATTAGAATCAGGACTGTTTGCCCCATTAATTGAACAACTTCAAGCTGTGATGTTGAACCTATTAGCCCCTCATGCTGGAACCGAATTTCACCATGTCGATTACCATTGTGCTGATGGGTATTATTTACGCCAGCTCGTGCCAGCAATAGCGGGTGCAAATTTGTCGTGCGAGCATTGGGGTATTACGGATGCCGAGAATGCCATCTTTGCGGCTGCTAAAGCTGAAACCCCCGCGAATCTATTATTGTCGGCGTTAAAGAAACTGCCCTTTGCTTCGCAATCAGTTGATGTGGTGACCGTACTATCTTCGCCTTTAAAGGGTAAAGAGTGTATTCGGATCTTAAAAGATGACGGTCGTATCGTGCTATTACAACCTGGTATTCGGCATTTATGGCAGATCAAGCAACAAGTTTATGCTGACTTAGTGGAAAAACCACTGCAACTTAATTTACCCAATGATGTTGAAATTGACGCGCAACAACAGGTGACATTTACTCAGTCGGTAACCGGTGAGCAAGCATTAACATTACTCGATATGTCGGTATTTGGTTGGCGCGCTAACGATCAACTAAAACATCAAATTAAATCTACTGCAATTAGTGAGTTAGAGTTTGACTGGCAGATTATTACGCTTAAAAAACGGATAAAGAACGATGACAAGCGGTGAGAGCGTTTACAAGCCTAGGGGCTAGGGCGCTTCGCTGCTAGATGCTATACAAGCAAAGAAGGGTTGCGTTGGGTATTCTGCGATGACGAGCGGTAAAAACGATGACAAGCGATGACGAGCGGTGAGAGCGTTTACAAGCCTAGGGGCTAGGGCGCTTCGCTGCTAGATGCTATACAAGCAAAGAAGGGTTGCGTTGGGTATTCTGCGATGACGAGCGGTAAAAACGATGACAAGCGATGACGAGCGGTGAGAGCGTTTACAAGCCTAGAGGCTAGGGCGCTTCGCTGCTAGATGCTATAAGAGCAAAGAAGGGTTGCGTTGGGTATTCTGCGATGACAAGCGGTAAAAACGATGACAAGCGATGACGAGCGATGACGAGCGATGACGAGCGATGACGAGCGATGACGAGCGGTGAGAGCGTTTACAAGCCTAGAGGCTAGGGCGCTTCGCTGCTAGATGCTATAAGAGCAAAGAAGGGTTGCGTTGGGTATTAGCGATGACGAGCGATGACGAGCGATGACGAGCGATGAGAGCGTTTACAAGCCTAGGGGCTAGGGCGCTTCGCTGCTAGATGCTATAAGAGCAAAGAAGGGTTGCGTTGGGTATTCTGCGATGACAAGCGATGACGAGTGATAAAAACGATGACGAGCGGTAACGAGCGATGACGAGCGATGACGAGCGATGACGAGCGATGACGAGTGATAAAAACGATGACGAGCGATAACGAGCGATGACAAGCGGTAAGGGCGAAAATGCGGTGAGAGCGTTTACAAGCCTAGGGCGCTTCGCGAGCCTGCATCTAGGAGCGCAGCGATCTACACTCTATGTTTTTATAATCTCTGAATGAATAACGGATTATTCATGCTTTTCTCAAAAACGACAATAAAGTAACACTTTAGTAACTTATCAGTGTTTTTGACCTCTGCGACATAATCCTATTTGCAGTTCTTGCTTATTATATACACCATGATTTAAATAATGCTCAACTTGCTACGCTTCCAGGTTTTTAGGTTCTAGGCCGCTACGCGGATAGTGCGCTGCGCTTCTAGGGCGGACTACGTCCTGCTAGGGACAGCTCCGCTGCTAAGATTGAATCGCTGCGCGACTGGGCTGTTGATTGTATAGCATCTAGCAGCGCAGCGCTCTAGGCTTTTGCTTTTAAAGCGCTCTAGGCTTGATACCGCTTGATACCGCTTTCTAAGAGAAGCACAAATAGTTAAGGCTTGATGTTGAAGTACTACTTAAGGTAGTGGTATCAACAATCAAGCCCTAATAATCAACCTATTAAATAAGCTAATTTTTAATAGCAGTTCTTACTTTTTGTAAGAAGAAGCCATGTTGTCTAAACGGTCGTTAGCACGTTTAGCTTCGGCTTTTGCGTCCATAGAAGCTGCTTTAGCGCCTTTAACATCAGAAGACAACATGCTTTGTTGAGACTTTAAAGAACCAACTTCTGCTGATAGTTGATCAACTTTGTTACCTAGGTTTGCTACGCTTTCTTCTAGAGCAGTAGTGTTAGCACAACCACCTAATAAAGCAGTCATCGCAACACCGGCAATCATCAGTACTTTCTTGTTCATGGGTCAATCCCTTAATATAGGTTGTTAAATAGTGCAACGGCATCTGCCTTTGCAACGAGGTAATTATGTCACAGTTTTTTTTATTTGCTATAGGCAAATATAAGATTATTAATCTAAAAGTAGCGAAATAAATGAAAATTGCAAGCCTAGTGGACCAAAAGCAGCATTTTTTATTGATTTTATATAAATTTTAGTGATTTGTTGCTTTTTTCTCTGCTAAAAATGCTTTTTGTCGCTTTTTATCAACAAAGCAGAAATTAGCGCTTACCTATGGCATTTATTCACATCAATACCTTGTATTTTATAGTGATTAACGGCTTCAATCCGCTTTAGCTGTAGTTGGTTTTTAATTTGCGCCCCTTGGTAACCCGCTGCAATAATCGATTGCACATCTATGTTGTTTGCTAGCCGATAACAATGGTGTAAATATTCTGCTTGTGGGTAGGGGGCTTGTTCGGATCCGCTACGACCTCTTATGTCTGCGTGGCAACATAATAACAGATGGTTTAAACGTTGAGGTTTACGCCAAAAATCACCTTTATCGAACAGTTTGATGATGGTTTCTGCCCGTAGTTCGAATGCATTGTGAATATTTTGGTGCTGATCACTGACTAATAATGCCAGATCTCGATACTCATTGGGGATCCGCAATCGTTGGCACAGGCTTTTTATCAGTGGCAGGCCTTTTTGACCATGGCCGTAATGTTTGGGCCATTCATTTTTAGGGGTTAATGCCTTGCCTAAATCATGAACCAAGGCGGCAAAGCGCACCGCTTTATTGGTGCAGAGTAAACTGGCTTGCTCCAGCACCATTAATGTATGAATACCGGTATCAATTTCTGGATGCCATTGCGCTGGTTGCGGCACGCCAAATAACGCCTCTATTTCAGGAAACAAAATGACCAAAGCATGACATTGTCTTAATACATCGAAAAAAACCTGTGGGCTTTGGCTCGACAAGGCTTTATCCAATTCTTGCCAGACTCTTTCAGGCGTGAGGTGGTTGAGTTCACCACTTTGGGCAATCGCTGTCATCAGTTGCAGGGTTTGGTCGGCAATCGTAAACCCTAAGTGATGAAAGCGGGCAGCAAAACGTGCCACTCTTAGTACTCTTAATGGATCTTCTATAAAGGCACTGGACACATGGCGCAGCACTTTAGCGTGAATATCATCAATGCCATGATAAGGGTCATGTAGATTTCCATCGCTATCTTGGGCGATGGCATTAATGGTAAGGTCACGACGTTGTAGGTCTTCGGCGAGAGTGACATCTTTATTCGCATCACAACTAAAACCTTGATAGCCGTTGCCGGTTTTTCGCTCCGTTCTGGCTAATGCATATTCTTGTTGGGTTTTTGGATGCAAAAATACCGGAAAATCTTTGCCGACTTGCTGATAGCCTAATGCTTGCATTTCTTCGATGCTGCTGCCGACAACAACATAATCTTTATCGGTAACGGCTTGCTTAAGAAAGGTATCGCGTACCGCCCCACCTACTAAATAAATCTTCATTGCACATCACAACATGTCATAATTAATGGCTTAAATCTTATCAGAGTTAGATTTTTACGGCTAACTTTTGATAAGCTATTGCACAAGCATTAACGTGAGCCGTCAATTTCAAATAAGGATTTTTGGTCGAATGTATAAAGCCTTCTATGGATTAAACGATAATCCATTCTCTATCGCGCCTAACCCACACTATATGTTCTTAAGCGATCGTCATCGCGAGGCATTGGCACATTTAACTTACGGGTTAGGTGAAACCGGTGGGTTTGTGTTGTTAACGGGTGAAGTGGGTACAGGGAAAACCACGGTCTCGCGTTGTTTGTTGCAACAGTTGCCTGACAATACCGATACTGCTTTTATTCTCAACCCATCGCTTACCGAGCTTGAGTTACTGGCAACTTTATGTGATGAGCTGGAGATCAAATACGGTGACAATCCAAGCTTAAAACAACTCACTGACTTACTCAGTACGTATTTATTGGCCAATCATAAAAACGGCCGCAATACCGTATTAATTATTGATGAAGCCCAACATTTACGTTCTGAAGTATTAGAGCAGCTCCGTTTACTGACCAACTTAGAAACCGATACTAAAAAGTTGCTGCAAGTTATTTTAATCGGTCAACCAGAACTGCAGCAATTATTAAAGCGTCAAGATTTACGTCAATTAGCCCAGCGTATTACGGCGCGTTATCATTTATTACCCTTGGATTATGACGACGTGGCATTGTATGTGTTGCATCGTTTACAAGTGGCAGGTCGACATGAACCCCTCTTTACCCATAAAGCGATAAAAGCACTGCACAAGCACACGGGCGGCATACCAAGGTTAATTAATTTGTTGAGCGAGCGCGCATTGATGGCTGGCTATGGCCAAGCTAAGGTGCCAATTGATCATAAGATGGTTAATCAAGCTGCGGTAGAAGTGTTAGGCGAAACCGAGACATCTAACGATAAGCGTTGGCCGTTTGTGGTGGCGGCGGCGCTAGTCCTCGCCTTTGGTTTGTCATTGTATGGGTTTAATCGTGCAACGATTGACAGTCACTTTATGGCCAAGACAGCTGCTGCAACTCAAACAGAAGCTCAAACTCAAGTTGAAATAAAAACGCAAGCATCAGTCACAGCGAGTCCAGCAGCGGTAAATCCAGGTGCCGTAGAACAGCCTTCAGCAATCAATGCGCAGCAACAAGTGATGCGCCAAGCGATGGCGCAAAGCACCAATATCGAAAATGCCTTTGCTGGATTATTTGGCTTGTGGAATAAACAACCCATTATCGGTTTATCTGCCTGTCAGGCGGCGCAACAACAAGGCTTAGCTTGTTATCAACAACAGGGTAATTGGTATAGCATTATGCGTCTAAATTATCCTGCAGTGGTGTATTTGCAAGATGCACAAGCCACTATGTTCTACGGCGTAATCGTTGATCGCCAAGTAGAGCAAATTTTATTACAACTTGGTGAGCAACAGTTTTGGGTGAATAAAGACTGGTTTGATCGTCACTTTAGCGGCACATTTGAAATCTTATGGCAGCCCGATGCGGTTATGCCTCGAGACATCAGCCAGTCTTCGAGTATGGCGCAAGTGCAATGGTTAGAAAATAGCTTAGCATTAGTGAATAAGCGTCCAGCTCGATTGTTAACTCAGTTTGATGCTGAGCTTGAACAGCAGTTAATGCATTTTCAACGTCAACATGGTCTTAAACCAGACGGGATTGCCGGTAATCAAACCTTAGTGCAGTTAAACTTATATTTAAACCAGCAAGGCCCACGCTTGAGTGCTGTTGTGGAGCGCAGTTAATGTCAATTTTATTGGATGCAATTACCCGTAAAAAACAGCAACAACCGAGCAATATTGTTGATGTTGTTGCAACGCCTAGAGCCCATCAATCATCCCAACCTAAGGTGTCTGCGACCACCAAGAAAATATCTGTGCTTGCATTAGCCATTTCGCTCGGAATTGGCGCCGCGTGGGGCATGAGTCGGTTATTGCAACCTGCGATATTGTCTAGTCCAATGGCGACATTACCCGTCATTAACCCTAATGTTAACCCGCAGGTGAACACCGCGGATGTGACGATGCGGAGCAATGGCAACATTGAGCAAGCGTTGAGTGATAAGGGGCGTGATGCTCAGGCTCGTGATGATCAATATGGAGCTGGTCAAGGATATGATCCGGTTCGTTTAGCCGGTAAAGTGGCGTTGCCTCTCGCGCAACCTTATACTCCACACGTTAATCAAACGTCTATCGATGTGAATACCGAGTCTAACGCTTCAGCATATAACGACACTGACTCAAGCCATCAAATTGTATCAGCCCAAGATGATGAACAATATGAGCGTTCGGATACCCGTTCGAGGTTAAATCAGACCCATGCGAACCGAAAAGACCAAGCTGAAGTGGAAGCATTACGTTTACAAGTCAATGCCGCTGCAAATGAGGTGGACTTTGCATCAGTCAGAGCTCCAAACAGAGATGAAAGTAATAACCTGTTAGCCGATTTTCAAATGGCGCTTAAAGATGTTGAATATGAAAAGTCTGTTAATCAGCAAGTGACACCGGCAAAGCTGGATCCTATTCCTCGGCCAACAAATCAACAAATTGCCAAATATGGCGATTTACCTGCAAGTATTCAATTACAAGTACCTGAATTTAATATTAATGCTCATGTGTATTCATCTGAACCTGCTAATCGTTGGTTAAACGTTGATGGGCTAGAATTACAGCAGGGTGACAGGATAAAAGAGAAGCTGACAATCATTGAAATTAGGCCCAGAGATATCATACTTGAAATCGATGGCGAGCAATTTAGAGTGCCTGCGATTTAAATCGTTTGGCCATTTAGCCATAAAAAAAGGCGCTATTAGCGCCTTTTTTTTATGGCTTTAACGCAAGCGGCAATCTTAGCCGTGAATGTGATTGGCTAAAAATAAGGTTAATCCATAACCAATGCAGTAGCACAATAATAATGCGGGCACGTATTTTAGGTAGCTTACAAATGTCAGTTCTTCTACTTTACTCATGGCGATAATGCCTGATGCTGATCCTATGACTAATAACGAACCGCCGACACCAACAGAGTAAGTGAGGCCTAACCATTGTGCTGTGGTTAAGATAGGGTCCGCTTTTAATAACGCGGCCGTTAATGGCACGTTGTCTAAAAGCGCAGAACCCACACCAGTGAAGAAGTTAGAAATACTGGGGTTATACAGCCCATACACTTCGGTTAATAAATGCAGTGTACCAATTTCTTTAAGCATGCCGACGAGTAATAAGATCCCGAGGAAAAACAGTAAAGTGTCGAATTCAACCTGACGGATATATTCTAATACTTGCACTTCTTCAGTGTTGCTCTTACTCGTGCTGCCGACTAAGAACATCACAGATAAACCGAATAAAAAGGTCAGTACCGGAGGAATACCAAACAAGACGTTAAGTACCATGGTCAAGATGATGGTAATAAAGAAAATCACGCCGATAACGATATCAACAGTATGGTAATTTTGCTCTACCGGGGTGGTGCTTACTTGTCCTTCGGCTTTAAGTGAGAACAATATTGCCAATATCATGACGCTAACACCTGCTGGAATAAACAAGATTAATAACTCAGAAATATGCACTTTACCCCCAAGGAAAATCATCAGTGTAGTGACATCACCTGTGATTAATGCCACCCCACCCGAGTTCACCGCAAAGATAATTAATACCGCCATACGGCGACGCATTTGTTTATCTAAATTAAATGTTGTCAGTAATCCTAATGACACTAAGGTGGCAGTGACGTTGTCACAAAATGTCGACAGTATTAATGAAAATAATCCAACCTGCATCATCAACATGCGCACAGAGACTTGCTGTGGGAATATTTTCTGTACCAGCACTTGGATCATACCTTTAGCATTGAGGTAAGCTACAAAGGTCATAGTAGACATTAAAAACAACCATAAAGTGGCAATTTCTAATAAGTTCTCATTGAGCTCTGTTGCCACAAGCTTACTTTTTTCTAGGCTACCAGAGGCAATAAATAAGGTGATCCAAGCAATGCAGCCAAGGAACAAGGTCGTTTTCGCTTTGTTAATATGGGTCACTTCTTCGAGCACAATACTGAGCAGAGCAAGCACTGCAAGTGAGATCAGAAAGGTATGTAGCATGACTGCAATTCCAACTTTGTGTTGTAGATAATCAACATCATTACCCTGAATTTTTGCTGACCTAATTTGGCCTTATTTTTTAAGGTTAAGTTAAGTTTTTGTTTGGCGGGCTGATCACATCACAACACGGGCATTTTCGCAACACAGATCACATTTATTTTAGCGTAATCGATCAAAGTAGTGCATTGAAAACTGAACACAATTGTACGCCATAGCGCTATTATACCAATCCTATTAAATATGTGATCTTTCAGCGGGAATTCAAAGTGCTGTAGGCAAGGCAGATGATTGAAGCGAATAGTTATTCTATTTTGAAAACATCTAACAAAGCATAAAGTACTTTGAAACCCGCCAGAATGGAGTCTCTCAGGTATTCCACTTCTGTGTTGCATCGATTTAAAAGGGAACAACCATTTCTACATCAATGCGCCTTGAATTGAAAAACCTGAGAGACTCTGAACTGACCAGATATTTAATGAGATTGGTATTATTCCCTTTGTGATGGTTTTGATCGTGAACATGAGCCTGCGGCAATCATGGTTATGGATTTTTGAGGTCAGTGTCTGTCGGTAAACGATGGGTGCATTCGGGCAATGGCAGGCCATTCTTATCAATAAAGAGTCCTCAATAAAGGACTATCAATAAAGGGTCCTCAATAAGGCGTCATTAATAAGAGGTCATCAGTAAATAAAGGGTCATCAATAAGGGTTATCAATAAGGGTTATCAATAAGGGATTATAAATCGGCAATGCAATACTTGTGAGGCAAGGCTAATGACTAATACCCTAGTTATTTAATTTGAGCGTATTTGATACCGCATAACAACATGACGACTATGGGTGTTGATGAGGATGTTGAAAAAAAAGGGATAAACAGCTTAGCTATTTATCCCTTGTTGGTTATCACCGCTTGTTAGCGGTAATGGACTGGATTATTTCATTGCGGCAAAAATACGATCAACGGCAGCTAGGGTATATTCAATCTCAGCGTCGTCGTGGGCCATTGACATAAAGCTTGCTTCATAAGCACTTGGCGCCAAGTAAATACCTTCATCTAGCATGGCATGGTAAAAATGACGGAAGTGTTCGATGTTGCATTTAGTTACTTGGGCAAACGACATCATTGGCGCTTTATCTTCAGTAAAGAATAAACCAAACATGCCGCCAACATAGGTGATGTTTAATGGAATACCATGTTTATCAGCCGCCGCTTTAATACCTTCGGCAACCCGTTTGGTTTTCGCCGCGAGTGCGTCATATAAACCGGGTTCACACAAGGCATCCATTTGCGCTAAACCTGCTGTCATGGCTATCGGGTTACCAGATAAGGTTCCCGCTTGGTAAACCGGACCTGTTGGTGCGAGATACTGCATCACGTCTTTGCGGCCACCAAAAGCGCCGACAGGCATGCCGCCGCCAATGACTTTACCTAAAGTGGTTAAGTCTGGTTTAACGCCATAATGGCCTTGTGCGCCGCTCTTTGAGACACGAAAGCCGGTCATTACTTCATCGATTATCAATAACGCACCGAATTCATCACAAATTGTCCGTAAGCCTTGTAAGAAACCGTCAACAGGTGGAATGCAGTTCATGTTGCCCGCAACGGGTTCAACGATGATACAAGCGATATCCTCTGGGTGCTGCTCGAACAAAGCGCGCACAGAATCAAGATCATTATAGGTGGCGGTTAATGTGTGCTTGGCGAAGTCTTCAGGAATACCTGGCGAGCTTGGTTGCCCTAAGGTTAATGCACCTGAGCCTGCTTTAACTAATAAACAGTCAGCATGGCCATGGTAGCAACCTTCAAATTTTAAAATATTGTCACGGTTAGTAAAACCACGGGCTAAACGGATCGCACTCATGGTGGCTTCAGTACCTGAGCTGACCATGCGAACTTGTTCTATTGATGGCACCATCGAAATGACTTTTTCAGCCATGTTGACTTCAAGTTCAGTGGGCGTACCAAATGACAGTCCGTTTTCGACTGCGGCTAATACGGCTTGACGAATTTTAGGATGATTATGACCTAAAATCATCGGTCCCCATGAACCAACATAGTCGATATACTTTTTACCATCGACATCAAAAATATAAGCGCCATCAGCTTTTTCAATGAACAAAGGTGAACCACCCACCCCATTAAAGGCTCGTACAGGTGAGTTAACGCCACCAGGAATGGTTTTTTTAGCCTGTTCAAATAAAACTTCGGAACGGGTCATGTTTAATCCTTAATATTGTGCGCCAATTATCAATCGGCTTTACGTGAATACCAGTTTACTGGGCACTCATAATTTTGGAGTTGGTTTTCAACTCCAAGTGTTAATGCAAAAAGTGCCATACGGATCAGTAAGCCATTATCGGCTTGTCTAAAAATAGCCAAACTTGGATGGCTGTTTAAATCTTTGTCGAGCTCATTTGCTTGCGCACGCGAATCACGAGGTAATGGATGCATAATCACAGTATTTGATTTGCAGTGCTGCGTATAAATATTGTGATTTAAGCGAAACTTACCGCGGTACTTATTGGCTTCTTCCTGTGATGGAAAGCGCTCTTCTTGAATGCGTGTCAGATATAAAATATCTGCTTGATGCAAATTCCCTTCAAGTTGTTCGGTTATTGTGATCTTATGGCCAGCATTTTCAATGGCGGCGATCACATAGTCAGGCATTGCTAGTTCAGTTGGCGATATCAATGTGAACGTAATGTCTTTATGCATGCAAAGTAAGCGGGATAATGAATGTACGGTGCGGCCATATTTTAAATCGCCCACCATCGCGATGTGCATCCCGTCAATACCCATACCTTTATGGCTTAACTCTTTTTTGAGGGTATATAAATCCAGTAAGGCTTGAGTTGGGTGTTCATTGGGACCATCGCCACCATTGATCACTGGCACGCGGCTGCCTTCGGCAAATTCTTTGATGGAATAGGCATCTGGGTGACGCATGGCAATCACATCGGAGTAAGTGGATAACACTCTAGCCGTGTCATACAAGGATTCACCTTTGGATAATGACGATGATGCCATTCCAGTTGTTTCACGCACATGCCCGCCAAGCAAGTTGAAGGCGCAGCCAAAGCTAACGCGAGTACGGGTGCTGGGTTCAAAAAACAGATTACCTAAAATGGCGCCGTCCAATACTTTGGTGCGTTTTTCACGCAAAGCATAAGGGGTCATTTTATTTGCGACGTTAAAAATAGTGTTAATCGAATCCAGATCTAACTGGTTTACAGAAAGGATATGTGAACCTTCGAATTGCTTCATCAGCCTGATTTCCAAATTTGAGGGCAAAATAATCACCAAGACAGCATGCTATTTTACCGGATTATTATCGGTATTATTATACAGGGTATTATATCGGCTGTTATAGCGGTTATGTGTAGGGTGGCTGAGGCAAAATTGTAGCAGAAAACAAACGCCAAATAAATATAATAACTGGGTTGAAGTATGAGATTCACTTGCTGCTATTAAGAACATTATGGTTTATTAACTGGATGCTGAAAATACGTTTACCCAGGTGCTTTACTCTAGGGCTTAGGCGTATACCAGGGACACTTTACCGCGTTGCGGCATAATCGTGTTCAGCTATCACAGTGTAAAACCATGGGGCTACGGCATGTATTGACTCAACTTATGGTTGAAAGATTTGATTATATCTGCCCAGAACGAATTTCTTGCCATAAACGAGTCCAACTTATCACCCCAACGACGTTGTGATTATCGCTTCGATAGATATACACTTCACCAGAGCGTTTAGGGGCCAATGCTTCATAGGCTTCATTGAGCGTGGCGCTGTCGGGCAATCCTAGCATGGGGTGACGAGACAATGTGGTTGTGTCTTCAATGGATGGCATTTCAAGATGCAGCATTTCGATGGTGCCTTGGGTATTTCGCACCAGAACAGGCCGACCTTCAGCTCGTTTAAGGACTTCAAGTAGCAGTTCATCATTATCGTTTACAATGACAAAGCGTCGGTCCATTAACACTCTAACCCCTTTATTTTGCAACCCTTGATTCAGTGGTGCAACTTTGTAACCCAGCTCCATAATATCGAGTTGTTTTAACAGCATAGAGTGGGTGTTAAAACCTTGGTATGCCACCAAGAAAGCGGGAACAGTGACAAACATAGCCGGTAAAATAATCGAGACATCGTTGGTTAACTCAACTAGAGCCACTAACGCAGCTAAAGGCGCACTTAAGCAGACGCCCATCATTGCCGTCATGCCGATCACTGTATATAAACCAACATAAGGGGCAATGGATGGGAACAGTAAACTAATAAGTAATGCTAAAATTGCACCGATTAATGCACCAATACCGTATAGCGGGCCAATTAGACCACCAGGGACCCCCAAGCCGATAGCGGCAATGGTGGCTATCATTTTTGCCAATAACAGTGCAATTAAAAAAAGTAGACTAGGATGTTCGCTAATGGCTTCAGTAATGGCTAAATCACCAGAGCCTAATGCTTGTGGCATGACTAATCCCACCAGCGCGGTGATGACTCCAGCAATAAGCAGCCGAGACAATAATGGCCAGTGTTGACCCATAGCGGTGACTTTGACCAAGGAAAAATTAAATAGTGCAGCGGTACAGCCCAACATAATGCCGCCAATTAACAACATGGGATAGTGATCCAGTGGAATATGGATAACATTGATTAATTCATATTCGTGAATATCACCAAACACCAGTTGGCTGGAAACTGCACCACAAATAGCGGAGAGCATGATCGGGAAGAAGTAGTGGATTTTGTATTCTCGTATGATAACTTCAAACACAAATAGCACCGCAGCAAGGGGAGCATTGAACGTGGCGGCAATACCGGCGGCAATACCGCTGGCACACATAATGCGCACACTGTTATCGGGCAGCGAAAACCTCTCGGCTAAGACACTCGCACTCACCGCGCCCAGATGGATCGCTGGACCTTCCTTGCCGACAGAGAAATTGGTCATTAAGGCAATTAATGCTTGGGAAAACTGACCGACGGCAGACTGAAGTGGTACTTTACCGTAATGCAGTTTAAATCGATGCAATACGTAAGCAATACCCATGCGCCGATAACGTTTTGACCCCAGTAATGACAACAGCCAAATTAGTAATGCGCCCACTAAGGGTAAGTATGATCGCCAATCAGATAAGGTTGAGCTGATGCCCACGGCCTCTGAATGTAGGTATTGTTCTGCCCACACCAAGCTGAGACGAAATAAGATAATGACCAAAGAGGCAATACTGGCAAACAGCAATGCGAGGCCACAAAGTTGCACACTAATTGTGGCCTCAGATAACTTATCTCTAAATTCGTTGTTCAGATATTTGCGCGTAGCGCTTTTGGCGTGAATAATAGCGGCTTTATTTATCTTAAATTGCACAGTTTGACTCTAGGGTGTATTTATCTTTTAGGGTTAGCTTTTGCAGTTGCATATTTATTATAGGAAAACGCACGGGTGTCATGTCATTACTCTCCATCAATAAACGTTGAGGTCGGGTTAAAGGACAAGCAATCTTGTCCGGAAATATCACTTGCAGGATCCTATGCTGGATAATAAGAGTAAGCTCACTCTCATCTGCGCAAGGGTGTTGGGTATACGCAAGATCGACACAAAGGTGAATTAAGTCTAAGACGAATAAGTCTAGTCAAGCATACTGTATTTTATTAAAAGGTTGTAATTTTATGTTAAATTATCATCGTTGGTTAGACAGACTGCAAGTTTTAGAACGTAAAAATCGGACATCGAGCATATACTTGCTCAGTTTAATGCTGGTGTGTGGTTTACTGGGGGCGATTAGCTTTAATTTATGGCTTTCATTGGCGCCGGAGGCGACGCCCAATAGCGCGAGTGGTAAGCGTAAATTATTGCAACAATTCGACACCCAAGCACAAGCACTTGCCAGTCGGAATTTAGCTTTAAGTATTGCAGAAAATGCCAATAAAGAAATGCAAGAGATGTTCAGCCGTCAATTAACCGAGCAAAAAGCGTTAGAAAAAGAATTAGCCTTTTATCGCAGCGTCATGGTTGCGGATGCCGATGTTGAAGGGGTGGTGATCCATGGGGTGGAATTGTCCCAAGGGTTAATGCCAGAGCAATATCAATTGCGATTAATTCTAACGCAGTTACAAAAACGCAAAATGAAAGTGAACGCTCGGGCTACGGTCATGTTGCTCGGTTTACAAAATGGCCAAGCCGTTGAACTGTCACTGAGCAAGTTAGTGAATAAGGAACTGGATTTCGAATTTAATTATTTTCAAATTCTGGACACTGATTTTACCCTGCCTGCAGGTTTTAATATGCAAAAAATATCTGTTAAAGTGAAGGTCAACGCCAGCCGAGGTGTAAAAGGTGGTGAGATTGAACAAGTCTTCAATGTGCCAGAATTATTAATGGGTGAAAAAGAACTGCGGGTAATACTTGAACAAAATAGTCAGGTAAAGGATAATTCGCTATAGAAACTGAAGTAAGAGGTAGTAATGACTGAACATATTGATGCACCAATGCCGATCCAATTTACCGATGCGGCGGCGATAAAAGTAAAAGGGCTGTTGGAAGAAGAACAGAATCCTGAATTAAAGCTACGTGTGTATGTAACAGGTGGTGGTTGCTCTGGTTTTCAGTATGGCTTTACCTTCGATGAAAAAATTAACGAAGGTGATTTCACCATTGAAAAACAAGGTGTTCAATTGGTTGTCGATCCAATGAGTCTTCAGTACCTTGTGGGTGGTGAAGTGGATTATACATCAGGTCTTGAAGGGTCGCGCTTTTTCGTTAAAAACCCAAATGCCACCACCACATGTGGTTGTGGGGCGAGTTTTTCGGTGTAATAGGTTTTATTGTTACGATAAACATTGAACTGATAAACATTCTACCGATAAACATTGTACCGATAAATTGTGTACTGATAACGATAGTGTGATCATCTAATAGAAAAGTCGTCTTTCGACGGCTTTTCTGATTTTGAGTAAAACCTGTATTTTTGAGCAAGACCTATGAATAGGGGGCCGATGGCTAGCTGCTCATAATATTGAGATTCATCCGCGGTTTAAACCACGCCTTTACCTTAGCATTAAAGCTAATCCACACTTGGATAATCCCCAGCGCAATGAGCACAGAGTAGATCACCCAATCGGCTACAACCATTTGAACGAAACCAAAATCAAACGTGGTTGGACCGGCAACTAAATTGTCGGGATCATACATAATAATTGGCAGCAGGCTGTATAACAAAAGTTGCAGCACACAATAAACCCGCAGCATGTATAAGCCCGCTTTTTGGCGCCCCATTATCGCGACTATCATCATTAAGGTTAAAATGCATAACATTGCACTTAACTCTGACAAGGAGTTGGCGGCCAATAATCCGCTGATGGCCGATAAAGTATAAATGACCATTAAGCCAATTAACCGTTTCGGTAAATGTGGCTTGATAATGGTGTTTTCCTTATCCACGCGGTTTGGATCCGGGTTGATATTTGTCATCACAATTAATGCTTTTGCTGTATCTTTGGTGAAACTCGTTCATTCACTTCGTACGGCGGTACGACGACACCTAAGTCTTCTTGAACCGGGAAGACTGCGATAAACAAGTCATCATCTTCCATGCCGCTAACCCAACGTTCCTGAAACTCGTCCAAGGGAATGGCTAATGCTTCACAGTCTTTCCATTCGTCTACCGCCCAAAGCGTAGCCGTTTCTTCTGTTGGCCACATTGGGATGCAATCTTCATCTTCAGTGGTTAGCATGACGCAACCATCTTGATCTTGAAGTGTCCAAATGATTTTTTCAGATTTAATTTGCTCAACCATATAATCGTAACGACCTTCTGGCGTTAGATTCAGCAGTTCAGATACACTTTTGCTTTTGTTGCTCATATTGGCTCTCATCTTAATTAACGATTTTGCTCAATCCTAAATGGTCGAGCAAATTAGTGGGCATTATAACATTGAGGCCACAATTGCAAAAGTAAACCACACATATTGGGGTATTTATCTCGCTTTAAAACGACCACCTAACACCGCCGCCCGCGATGCGCCGGTTACTGCAGGTAAATTAGCGGGTAAATCATGGTGATGACGCATCGCTAACCAGGCAAAGGCTATCCCTTCCACCCATTTAACGTCCAAACCTAAAACATTGGTGGTATCGACTTTATAGCCGGGAAGTAAGCTTGTGAGTCGCCGCATTAATGCTTTGTTTAACGCGCCACCGCCACACACAAACAGCTCGCCAGTCGATGACAGTTTATGGATATCATTGGCAATACTGTGGCAAGTTAAATCGAGCAAGGTTGATTGAATATCTTGTTGATCCAAGTGGCTATAATCAGCGAGTTGTTGTTCAAGCCAAGCATGATTAAACAGTTCCCTGCCGGTGCTCTTAGGGTAGGCTAATGAGAAATACGAGTGTGATAATAAGTGTTTGAGTAAGTCTGGATGACTGGTGCCAGAATCAGCCCAAGCGCCATCGTCATCAAAAGGTTGCCCGAGTGCTTGCTGGATAAATGCATCGATTAAGGTGTTACCGGGTCCTGTATCAAAACCTAATACTGGCTCACTATTGCCGGGTAAATAAGTGACATTGGCAATGCCGCCAATGTTTAATATCACTCTTGAATGGTTTGGCTGAGCAAACACTTGCTCATGAAATGCCGGAACTAAAGGTGCGCCTTGGCCACCAAGGGCAATATCTTTACGTCTAAAGTCAGCAATAACATCGATATTGGTTTCAATGGCTATGGTGTTTGGATCGCCAATTTGTAAGGTAAAGCTTATTTCTAAATTGGGCATGTGACGCACGGTTTGCCCGTGTGAACCAATCGCGATTACCTCACTGGCAGCCACGGTTGTTTTAGCCAATAAGTGATTAACGGCTTGAGCAAACAACTGACCAACACTGCGATCGAGTCGGCCTAAGCGGTTAATTTCATCTGTTTCGGGTTGACATAAACGTTGTAAACCTTTGAATAAATGTGCTGGAATAGCTTCAGTATGGCTGGCGATCAATCTTGGTTGTTTTGCCGAAAAATCGACCAATACGGCATCAACACCATCCATGCTTGTGCCTGACATTAGGCCGATAAAATATTCTGGCTTAGACATGTGGTTATTCTCTTGTAGCAGTATTAAAATAGACGATTAATTACTGGCTAATTGCTGCTGTTGATTTGATTTTAGTTGTGCCATTAATTGTTTACTGATCTCAGTAAATTTATTTTTTTCTTTACGATTGATCGGCACCGATTTAGGTAAGTCAATCGTCCTCGGATTGCGATGTACGCCATTAACAATGAATTCATAATGTAAATGTGCACCCGTTACGCGTCCTGTTTTCCCCAATGTGCCAATGATTTGGCCTTGTTTAACCGACTCACCACGTTTAACTTTGCGTTTGGTTAAATGCAAATACTTAGTGGTATAGGTTTCATTGTGCTTAATAAACACATAGTTACCATTATACTGGTTATAACTAGACTTAATAACCTTGCCCTTGCCGGCCGCTTTAATCGGTGTACCAATGGCGGCCACATAATCTACCCCTCTATGGGGCCTAACTTGCCCCGTAACAGGGTGTAAACGGCGTGGGTTAAAGTTAGAACTGACGTATTTAAAATCAACTGGCGAGCGTAAAAATGCTTTACGCATGCTACGGCCATCTTGTGAGTAGTATTCACCATCGGTATAACGAACCGCAGTGAAACGTTCACCTCGGTTAATAAACTCAGCCGCTAAAATCTTGCCATTGCGTAAAAATTGGCCATCTGCATATTGTTGCTCAAACAGTAATGAAAAGTGATCGCCTTTACGAATATCAAGCGCAAAGTCGACATCCCAACCAAAAATATTGGCCAACGCCATGATGTGGTTACCCGATAAGCCCGCATCTGCAGCCGCATTCCAAAAGTTACTTTTAATCTTGGCGCTAATAAATGATGTTCGGTTTTCAATTTCTTTGGTGGTGACGGTTTCTTTATATTCGCCATTATGATGACTGATCACTAAGGTTGACACTTTATCAACGCGATAGGTTAACTCGTGTAATTCACCTTGCGCACTTTTACTGATAGCAATTTCTTCGCCGGGGATAATTTTAAGTAGGTTCTTTTTCGCTAATGGTAATTGGGTAATGTCATAGACATCTTTAGCGCTCAGTCCTGCCCGGCTGAACAAGCCACCTAAGGTATCTCCTTTAGCCACTTTATAATATTCAACACTATAGCCATTGTTGGCCGCTTGCTGTCTTAATAGCGCTTTTTGAGTAGCAACTTGCTGATCGATATCATTGATCATGCCATCAATATCGGAGGTGCTGGTCTGTAACATCGCAAGATGCTGAGCAAAAACCTCATCGTCCGCGGTGGACCCATGACTGGCTGTTGCGTTCTCATCAGTGTCGTTGGCGTTATTCTGCGTTGTAGCATCAAGTGGTTGTGCTTGATTTTTGTCATTATCAAGGTTTACGCTGGAGGCTGTCTGGGTGAGAAAATTCAGCGGAACCGCATAGCGCTTATGGGTTGCTATACTTGATTTGTCAGCTGATGGGGTCGCCAAGGTAGTTTGTTTGGACGCTTGAGCATCTTCCGATGGAAACATCAGAATAATCGCGGTTAACATCACTAATAAAGATAACGTGATTTGATGCACTTTTGGCAACAAGGTGAATAAAGTAACAAGCTTTGCCATTGAATCAGGTACCAATTTCTCTTTCCCATAATTATTGGCTAAGTGTACACTCTTTCATTTGCCGTGGCTAACAAGTAACATAGAGCTCTTTATTTTTTGTGCAAGGACTAGGAGTTGCAGTCGAGATGGTGAATTTAGATCAAGTATTGGCAGAAATTAAGCGTGGTACCGATGAGATATTACTTGAAGCAGATTTGCTTGAGAAACTCAAAGAAGGGCGTCCATTACGCATCAAATTAGGTGCTGATCCTACCGCTCCTGATATTCACTTAGGTCACACGGTTATTTTGAATAAAATGCGTACCTTTCAAGAGTTAGGTCATGAAGTGATTTTCTTGATTGGTGATTTTACCGGTATGGTCGGTGATCCTAGTGGTAAAAATAGCACTCGTCCGCCGTTAACCCGCGAACAAGTGATTGCGAATGCTGAAACCTATAAAGAACAAGTCTATAAAATTTTAGACCCAGCCAAGACGCGTATCGAATTTAACTCTAGCTGGTTAGAGCCATTAGGTGCTGCAGGGATGATCCGCTTGGCCTCTCAACAAACCGTTGCCCGTATGATGGAACGTGACGATTTTAAAAAGCGTTACGCATCTGGCCAATCGATTGCCATTCATGAGTTTATGTACCCTTTACTACAAGGTTACGATTCGGTTGCATTGAAAGCCGATGTTGAATTAGGCGGCACCGACCAAAAATTCAACCTATTAATGGGGCGTGAACTGCAAAAGTCGGAAGGGCAAAAGCCACAAACGGTTATCATGATGCCATTGCTTGAAGGGTTAGATGGCGTTAAAAAAATGTCTAAATCTGCGCATAATTATATTGGTGTCAGCGAGCCTGCCAACGAAATGTTTGGCAAACTCATGTCGATTTCTGATGACCTAATGTGGCGCTATTTAGAACTATTGTCATTTCGTCCATTAACTGAATTAGCCCAATTCAAATTAGATGTTGAAAATGGCACTAATCCACGTGATATCAAGATTTTGTTAGCGAAAGAAATTATTGCTCGTTTTCATGATGAAGTCCAAGCCCAAGCGGCTCATCAAGCCTTTATCGACCGCTTCCAAAAAGGATCAATCCCTGATGACATCGAAGAAGTGGTATTAGCAGCAGGTGAAGGGTTAGCCATTGCTAACTTACTTAAAGATGCTGGCTTAGTCGGTTCAACCTCTGACGGTATGCGGATGATCAAGCAAGGCGCAGTAAAAATGGACGGTGAGAAAGTTGAAGATAGCCGCCAACGTTTTAATGCAGGCCTTGAAGCTGTCTTCCAAGTCGGCAAACGTAAGTTTGCTAAAGTGATGTTAAAGTAATTATCACAGTGACCATATAAAAAAACGGCTTAGTCACTAAGTCGTTTTTTTATGTCTGCTACATAGCTAATCCGTGTTGAATTTATATGTGTGGCATTACTGAGATTCAAGTTGGTCAGACATGGTCTGATAATCCATTAAATCCATTTGTTCGACTAAACGCTCGGTGTCATTGTCAAACTTGAGTGTGGTTACACCCGGTACGGCAATTTCAATAATCTTGCCCGGTTTACCAAACTGATCGCCAGGACCTCGTAGTCGATAGCTGCCAATAATCACCACAAATGAACCCGTATTAAACATATGCTCAATGTTCAAACGGTATTCTAAGACCCCTTCATGTGCACGTTGTAAAAATGCAATAATATGGCGTTCACCTGTGTATTTAGTTTCTGCTGTTTTGTCATAAAAAACACTCTCTCGAGAATAAAAACGCCGCAAGACGGTATAGTCATGGTCGGTGAGTGCTTCCATGTATTGCATCGCGAGTTGTTGTGCGCGTGGCATATCGCCAATATTGGCTTTACTCGGAAAGCTCAATAGTAAACAGCACAAAATGACAATTATTCGCACATTAAATTCTCTTTGTTTTCAAATCAAAAGCCGGTAATGATAGGTGCCAGCGGATAGCACTTAGACGGATGATTAGCGTGCTGAACATGGCGATCAACATTGATGTCATGCTATCCATGCCGACGAACGTGCTTACGGTATAACCGATCCCTCCGACGATGGAAGCGGTTGCGTAAATTTCTGTGCGTAACACCATCGGAATTTGCCGACACAATAAATCACGGATAATCCCGCCGCCAACACCGGTAATTAATCCCATCACAACCGCAACCATACCTGATAACCCTAATACTAAGGCCTTTTCTGCGCCTATGATGGTAAATATTGCTAAACCCAGCGCATCCGCAATGGGTAAGGTTATTGTTGGCAGTTTATAAGGTTTACGGACCAAGGTTATGCAGGCGATTACGGTTGCCAGAATAACAATAATATAGTTTGGGTCGGATATCCAAAATACCGGTGTCGCACCGATTAATGCATCGCGAATACTGCCACCACCAATGGCGGTAACAGAAGCTAACACTATGATACCAAATGGATCCATGCGATGTTTTCCGGCAGCTAATGCCCCGGAAAGTGCAAACACTGCCGTACCGCATAAGTCAAAAAAGTAGATCCAATGGGTCATTTACTTAACTCTTCAAGGTGAATATTGAGTGCATCTACTGAAATGCGAATTTCAATCACAGATAAAACCAATGAATACAATAACAACAATAAGCTAAAACCAAAGACTAATGAGCCAATTAGATTGAAATCAATATAAATTAAGATCATACATAGTACACAAAAAGCAAAACTGCTGACACCGGCTTCTTGCATTTTACGAATAAGAATAATTCGTTGGCGTAAATTTTTAATTTCATCACCATGGATGGGTTTATTGTCTTTACTCAGTTTGCGGATCAGGGCAGCTAATGAGAAAAAGCGATTAGTGTATGCCAATAACAATAACGAAATTGCTGGAAATAATAATGCTGGAGTCGTTAAGGATAGGTGCAAATTATTGAGCAAAATAGGATTCCTAAGTCTGTTTACAGGGTAATTTAATCTTTGTTAAATGATAGCTTGTTTAAAACAGGATTTATACTTATTAGAGCAATCTTAATCCGGTCCACAACAGCGGTAATAACAGCGTTAAGCTTATCCAAAATAAATTAGCGTTTTGGGTCACCAAAATGGCTTGGCTGATGTGTTGATGACCAGGTAAAGGGCCTGCTTTTACCTTAGGTAAATCAACTCGAAGGGTTTTACCGTTATGAATAAATTGCTGAGGTCCACCAAGCTCTATCTTCAATAACTTAGCCGCTAATGCATAACTGCTGTAATGATTATTTAACCGATCTTTATTGGCTTGAGCCGATATTGGCTGCGAAAAAATAGACCTAATACCCAGTTGCCCAAACTGAATAGCTAACGAGCAATGCCATAACAAGGTTGGAATGATAAAAATCACCCGATTGAATTGGCCAACAAAACTCGAAAAAAGATGAAAATGTGGATGATACGGCGGCCAACAATGTTCTAGTTGCCTTAACATCCGCACCACTAGTGCCATGGTGGCACCGCCGATGCTAAAAAAAAATATGGTCCCTAATGTGCCGTAAATGGGGGAGGTAAACAGTTTCTCAATGGTGGCTTTACTTAAACCGACTTCAGACAAGACTTGAGTATTTTGGCTTACCCATGGGGTGAGTCGTTGTTTTGCGTCCTGCTTATCACCCGTTTTTATTGCTGCAACGACCTTTTCAGCCACTGGTTTAAAAGCTGAATCGCATAAACAAAAATACAAGATGATTAGTTCAAAAAACCATGGGTAGGCGGCAAAACTGAGTAAAAAACTGACGATAATCCCGCTAGGTACTATCAAAATAAGGGTAGCTAAAATCCCCGCGGTAAGTTGCTGACTCACGGCTCGGTCTGGATGATTCACTTTGGCTGCCAGCAGTGTGGCTAACTGATTAAACCACAAAAGTGGTTGCCATTCTCTTGGCAAGGGTAGAAACCGGGCCAAGATTAAGGCGCAAAATAAAATACAACAGCGTTGTAATAAGCCGCCATCTTGGCTAAGTAATTGAGGATTGAATAATTGCTCGATCATACATACTCAATAATAAGGCTGTTATCCGTTGTGGTGAGACAATCTTATAACAGTCTGATCTTATAATAGATTAGTTTTAACCAAAGCCACATTGGTCGTCATCATATCGATATGACCTCACAGCTTGGCGCGCTAGCTGTCAATCGAGGTTGGCCGCTAGCCGCAAACCAGTCGCTTAAAGTTGTTGTAACAGCGCAATCACCATCATGGCTGAATGCATACCCGCCTTAATAATGTAAGTATCAAAATCAATTGGAGAGTCATTATTGGCATTGTCTGATAATGAACGGATCACCACAAATGGCACGTTAAATTGGTGGCAAACTTGCGCAATTGCCGCGCCTTCCATTTCACATGCGGCCATGGTTGGGAAATTTTCGAGCATGATTGTCGTGCGCACAGGATCGCAAATAAAACTGTCACCGGTGCAGATTAATCCTTCAATGGCGTTCACTTCACCTAATGATGCGACCGCTTCTTTCGCGGCATTGACTAAAATACTATCGGGGATAAATGCCGCCGGCTGTTGAGCCATTTGGCCAATTTCGTAACCAAAAGCGGTGACGTCCACATCGTGATGGCGCACTTCTGATGAAATAACAATATCACCAATGGCAAGGGTATCAACAAAACCACCGGCAGAGCCGGTATTGATCACATGGGTGGCCGCAAATTTTTCAACCAGTAATGTGGTGGCAATACTGGCTGCGACTTTACCGATCCCAGAGCGAGTGACAACCACGTCTTTCCCGCCAATGTTACCGCTAATAAATTCGATGCCTGCAATCGTGCTATGCACTGGCGCGACGATGGCTTGAATTAAATGCACCACTTCTGGCTCCATAGCGCCAATAATACCGATTTTCATGTGTAAACCTTAACTGAATGAGCAAATACGAATGGGCGCTAATATACCACGAGCACAATAAATTAGTGAAAACCGCCAGTGATTTAATTGGCCTTTTTAATGCCGCCCCAGTGTTTAATGCTTGGCTGTATTTTGGCCGTCATAGGTTTATTGATATACACCAACAAGACGTTAAAGATGGGCAAGATTGGCCGGACAAGCAAGTGTCTGTTCATAGAGGTGCCTTTTTATAGGTGAAGCCGTATAAGACATTGATGCCGTAGCGCTGGAAGGGATTGAAGCTAAAGTCGTGGCAGCCGAGTTTGGTTTAGGTGAAAAAAGTGACCGCAGTTTATTTGTAGCGCAAATGGGTTGTAACGTTCAACAATTTGATTTAAAAGCTAAATTAATCAATCCGCGTTAGCTTATTCAGATAGGCTGACTCAAGTGTAATGTCGATTAGCACTAAAATGTAGCCTCATACTATGCAGGCTACATTTTACTCAAGTCGAAAAGTGTCTTGCTCGCTATGCAGGTATTACTGCTGACTTTGTGCCAGTAAATTATCGATCGCATGAACTACACTGATGCTAGCATCTTCCATTAGTTCAAGTTGCGTCGAAATAGCATGTTCATCACCCGACCGCATTGCCTCGACAGCGGCTTTTCCTGCACTGTGCACTGTTTTATGAGGGTGTTCAATAGCTTTAAAGCTCGATAAACTGGCGAATTTTTGGCCTTCACCTTGGTAATACCATTTACCGAGTCGACATTCTTCGTGGCTATTGACACTTGCATTAAGATCTTTACTGGCGAGTATTCGGTATACATCACTTTTCCACACGCTATGATCTAATTTGACCGTTGTTAAAAATGCAGTCAACGAGGCCTCACCAATAACTTGTTTCATTACGTCAGAACTTTGCAATACATCGGAGACTACCTGATTAATTTGTTCCGAAGATACCGCAATATCACTCGCACAAGTTTGGTTTGTTACTACCATTTGCTTAATTTGTTCAGTTTGGTCAATTACTTTGGATACTAATTTCTCTATATTCGTGCTGGCTTCATGAGCATTACCTGCCAATTGACGAACTTCGCTCGCTACCACGGCAAAACCACGACCAGCATCACCTGCTCGGGCGGCTTCAATAGCGGCATTGAGCGCCAACAAATTAGTTTGTTCTGAGATTTGTTGAATAGATGACACTAGATTGCTGATCCCATTAGCAGATAGACTGAGTTCTGCCGCAGTCGTCATGCTTTTCTCTGCGTGATCATTTAAATGTCCCGCGCGGTCTTTTAAGTTGCCTATTGCTACCCGCGTTTGACCAAATAACTTGTCTAGTTCAGACAGCATTTGTTTTTCATTATCTAGCTTAATTGAGTTTTCTAGTGTGGTATCACGAATATCGTTGAGCATTGTCGCACCTTGTAATTGAAGGTTGGCGCGTGCGGCATCGTATCCGGATTGGCTATTAGAATGATTTAATTGTTGACTTAACTGAGAAATAGTCAGTTGTAATTGATTTAATTCATCAGAGTGTTGCTGTTTGTTAATAACTAATTGTTGTTCTAAATCGGCTATTCTAGCTTTTAAACTTCGGGTAAAACCGATCATAATATCTCTATCTGTTATCAACACATTGCTAGCATTTTGATTATTTTTAATAGATTAATCAAGCGCTTCACCCGTTGAATATCACAAAGCGACAGAATAAATAATATAAACAAAGAGCTTCTAACCGTACTAAGTGCTATTTATATATTAAATACAGTAAGTTGTGCTTAATTTTTATCTGTCATATAAAATCGATGCTGATTTACGCTCAATAAGGCGTTATTTTTTAGTGATAAATGGCATCCACAATAAGCCCGTTAGCCATGCGTTTTGTTTTGCGTCGGGGTAATCCGTTAACCCAATATCAATTTGGTTATCGGGTTTACTGGCATCGTTGGAATAGGTGCCAAAAATCCGATCCCACCAAATAACACTAAAGCCAAAATTAGTATTACTTTCGGCCATAATCTGGCTGTGATGTATGCGGTGGAGTATTTGGGTAACCACTACATAACGTGCCACTTTTTCGAGTTTTTTTGGTAAACGAATATTAGTGTGGTTAAAAATCGCAAATCCATTAAGCAAAATTTCAAACAGTATGACGGCTTCAGCGGGTATCCCCAATATCACAATCGCGAGCGCTTTAATCCCAATGCTGGTGATAATTTCAAAAGGGTGAAAACGTAAAGCTGTACTGCTGTCGACCAGCCGATCTGCGTGGTGGACTTTATGTAAGCGCCACAACAACGGAATGAGATGAAATAACCTATGTTGCCAATAAATAAGCATATCCAGTAGCAGTACACTGATAATAATATTAGCCCAATATGGCAGCTCAATGTAATGCAATAACCCCCATTGTTGTTGGGTGGTATATATGGCAAAACCTGCTAAACCCAGCGGCAGGATTAATCTTGCCAGTACAGAAGAGATTATCAGTAAGCCAAAGTTACCAAACCAACGGGTCAGCATAGTGGTTGATTGTGGTGTTTTGGCCAGCTTTCTCGCGGGGAACAACAGCTCTAGACTCATCATCAACACCAGAATGGTTAAAAAGACCCCTAATCTGATTGCTGCTATTTCATCTATCATATTCTAGGCTCCTCAATGACCGTTTCCTTAACTGCAGGTTTGTTAACGTCAGGTTTCTTTGAGCCGGGTTCTTTAACGGTATGATTTTTCAATGTGTGATAACCGCCATGTATACGGGTAAAAATGGTAATCGCGCCTAAAAATGCAAAACTGTATGCCAGTTCTGGGAAATAGGCTGGCCATAAACAAAAGGCGACAAAAAAGGCGATGGTTTCTGTGCCTTCGGTTAAGCCATTTAAATAATAGAAACTCTTATTGGCAAATTGTGGTCGAGGCAGATTAAGCTGCTCTGCTGGTATCGCAAAAGCCAAAAAACTTGAGCCGGTACCAATAAACACGGTTAATAAAACCGCTGCGGCTAAGGCATTTTCAATGGGGCTCGCCATTGCAAAACCTAACGGAATCGCGGCATAAAATACAAAGTCGACGCAAATATCTAAGAAACCGCCTGCTGCGCTAGTATTTTTTTGATGGCGAGCCAAGGCGCCATCGAGGCCATCAATAATACGATTAAGTGCAATAAAAAATAACGCCGGATACCACAATTGCAATGCGAGTAATGGCACGGCCAGCATCCCTAAACCAAAGCCGACTAATGTCAGCTGATCTGGGTGCACTTTTTTGTTATCGAGTAGCACCACGACTGGGGTTAATAATTGTTTAATCACCGGAGTAATAAATTTATCTAGCATGCGTCGTTTTCCATTAAGCTGTGGTTTATGTCAAATCAGTGGCTGATACAAATTCAGTTCGTATTGTTAACCATAAGGTTAATGACATCAGGACCCTTTATCAAAGTGAAATCACTTTGCCTTGGGCGGCGTCCGCATCGGTTTGATCGTGCGTTACCATGATGGCGGGTAACTGATGTTGGCGTATTTGATCAAACACCAATTGTCTTATTTCTTGGCGTAATTGACTGTCGAGTTTACTAAATGGCTCATCCAATAAAATGGCTCTAGGTTGACTCAGTAATACGCGTAACAATGCCACTCTAGCTTGTTGGCCGCCAGATAAACTTTGCACACTACGTTGCTCTAACCCACTCAGACCCACTTGGGTTAATGCTTGGCTAATGGCAGTTTGTCGCTGTGCTTTAGGCCCTTTGGGCATAGCAAAACTAATATTACCTGCCACGGTTAAATGTGGGAACAACAAAGGGTCTTGGTACAATAAACCAATACGGCGTAAATGACTGGCGGTATCAGTAATGTGTTGACCATTTAAGTACAACTTTCCCGTCGCGCGAAAGCCTTTTGGTAGCATACCGGTTAACCAGTTTAACAAGGTCGATTTACCGCTGCCAGACGGCCCCATGATGGTGAGGATTTCACCACCTTTAATGGTTTCATTTAACGATAACAGCAACTGCTGTTGTCGATATATGGTTAGACCATCAATGGATAGCGAAGGGACGTCCTCTGAGATCAACGTTGAACGAGTTTGCATTGGTTTCCTTATTCGCGATGTCTAAATAGCATTTTCGGCAGTAACCATGCCAGTAAAAAACCAAGGGCCGGGAGGGCCATTTGCACTAATGCATACACAGCACTGGTGCGACGACTGCCACCATTGGCGAGCGAAACCGCTTCGGTGGTAATGGTATTAATGCGCCCACCCCCCGCCAGTAATGTGGGTAAATATTGACTAAAACTAATGGATAATCCTAATGCGCAGGCAATCAAAATAGGCGCTAGCAACATGGGCAGTTTAATTTGCCAGAATATTTTTGCTTCGCTCGCGCCCAAACTGGCGGCGACGGTGCTAAAGCGTGGGTCTAAACGGCGATAGCTACTGGACAGCGACAAAAACACATAAGGCAATACAAACAACAGATGGGCTAGCACCACATTGATGAAGCTGTGATGGCTGTTGATTTGCTCCAATAACCACACTAAACCAAATAGAAAGGCAATGCTGGGGATAAGCAGGGGTAAATATATGATCACACTGCTTAATCTCGACACCATTTTACCTGTGTATTGCTCAGCCTCCAGGGTGAATAAGGTCAAAATGATTGCCAAGCTGGTGGCGCAAACACCAATCAAAACGGTATCGAGTAATGGCGTGTGCATTTGTTGTAATGCCGACTGCCAATGTAAACTGACAAATTGTTGCGGCAATACCGTAGGAAAATGCCAGAAACCGGCAACAGACCATAACATCATGCCCATTAATGCCAAACCAATGGCACTGATTATCACAACAGTAAGCACATGAGTGATGTTTTGCATAATGGCGCCAGCATACTCACGTTGGCCGTTGATAAGCATGGTTTGGGAGGATTTTTTTATTAGTTTTTCGAGCAGCCACCAACTCAGTAGCAAGAGTAATGTTAGTACAATTTGTAATATGGCGCCTGCTGACGCTTTTATTCGTAAGCTTAAGTCAACATCATGGAACCAATGCATAATGGCAACGGCCAGTGTCGGTGGGCTATTAGGACCCAAAATTAATGGAATTTCGACACTGGCACTGGCATAGGCGAGCACGGCCAAGATCGGTAAACGTAAAAACGGGTATAAGCTCGGTAACACCACTTTGAAAAAAGCGGTCATTGGGCAATAACCTAAACTCAATGCGACTCTGTGTTGGGCGCGCAAGGTGTGGCCTAACTCGGGCTGAGCTAATACGCCCAGTGCCATCAATAATAGAAAGGGGAGTTCTTTTAGCGTCAGTCCAATAATAATGCTCAGGCCCATCGCGTCGTGAGGATACAACCAATCAGGCGGTGCATCCCAACCGCTTAGCCAAGGCGACACAATCCGAGATAGCATGCCCGAGGGTGTAATTAAAAAGCCAATCGCAATTGCGGCAGCCGCATGGGGGATGACTAAAATAGGCCCTAACAGTCGTTGAATATAGCCGAGCCAAGGGCTGGTAAAGTAACTGCCTAATATTAAAATGGTGATCACAAATGCCAGTAAGGTACTGATAAAACTGGTCGACACGCTGAGTAATGCCATATAGCCAATTCCCGGTGTTTGCCATAGATCGACAAAACCAGCCACGCTGAACTGAGTATGACCTAAGACCGGAAACCAGCCAAAAGCAGGCAAAATAACGGCAATTAAGCCGCCCATTACCGGGATCACCAATAATGCCATCATTAAATATGGACTGCTGCGCACTAAGGTTTTAAATCCACTAGTGGACGTCATCATCGCATTACCCCATAGCGTTGTAGCCACTGGGTTGCGATCACCTTGGTCCAACTTGGGTCCGGTTCGCTCAATGCTGGGCTAGTATCTTGGTTGGCGATAATGGCACTGGGGTGAGACTGGGTTGGCGGTTGAAACCAGGCTTGTTGCGCTGCGGGCAGTTGCGATAGTGCGATGACACTGGTATCGCCCCATACGCTAGGTTGTTGTTTTTTCGCTTGAGCCTCTGGGCTGAGTAAAAAATTAACCACCAGTTTAGCGCTGTCAATATGCGTCGCATTATATGGAATGGCGATAAAGTGAATATTACTTAAGCTGCCATCACGCATGCGATAACTGCGGATGCTGTCTGGCAAGTCAAAGCGCGCCACTGCGGCTGGAACATCGGCGGCTGAAAAGGTAAATGCCAATGCCAGTTCGCTATCACCCATTAAGCGGCGCAGCGCCATGCCGCTGGACATAAAGTGTTGGCCTTTACGCCATAAATTGGGATGCAATTTATCTAAATATTGCCAAAGCACAGGTAACAACAACGCTTGGCTTTGTGCTGTAACAGGTTGATACAAAAGATTTTTAATCGCATCAGGTTGTGAGCTGTTGAGCACAATTAAGGCATATTTTAAAAAGCTCATGGCCAAAAAGTCGGGTGGTTTAGGATAGGTAAATCGGCCTGGATGTTCTTGTGTCCATTGGCTTAACTGTAGCAAGGTTTGTGGTGGCGTTTGGCTAACAAGATTGTCGTAATAAAAGGTTAACGAGGCTTTGCCCCAAGGCGCTTCCATGCCTAATGTCGGCACGCCAAAGTCACGGGTCATGGCAGGGTTATTGTCAGGATCGGTTAAATCAAAGTTAGGTAGCTTTGGCGCCCAGTGAGGTGTGAGCAGTTGATGCTTTGCCATTGCGGCAAAATTATCACCATTAATCCATACCATATCCACTTGACCATTATGGTCGTTCGCGGCGGACTTTTCTGCCAGCACGCGACTGACCGCTTCACTGGTGTCGGTCAGTTTTACATGATGTAACTTGATATGATACTGCTGCTTAACTTGTTTCGCCGCCCACTGGATATAGCGATTGATTTGCGGATCGCCGCCCCAAGCATGAAAATACACGTCTTGATTTGCACCACGTGCTTCAATGTCTGACCATGCTGCTTGCTCATTGGTTTTTGCATAAGCCACACCAGCCCAAGGACTGGCGCATATACTGATGGTTAGTGCCGTTGCTGCAACAATATGCAGTATAGCTTTAGGCCTTTTTATTAAAAACATGATCTTATCGAGCGACATTAAGCGACCAGTCATAATCTAAAAAATCGATATCCAATTGTTGTTTTTCCGCGGCAGCCCGCTGCGCTGGACTGAGCTTTAATGCGCTAGGATACAGTAATAAAAAGGCATCGACTGAATCGGCGCCGGCAAAATCTTGGGTAAAGTCATCGCCATACCATTTAAAAATCGATGATAGATACAGAGTATTGCCTTTGGCGTAGTTTCGGCTGCTATCGCTAAGAAAACGCTCAGTTTGTGCTATGAGTTGCTGCTCAAGCTTGGCACCTGTGTAGGCTTCTTCTCGCAGTGCAGGGCAACCTATGCTGGCACAGTTTACGGCAAAATGAATTCTGGGATCATTGTATCTGTCACTGCCGCGAATGAGTTTATGTTCAATGTCATTTAGACTGCGGGTTTCCCCCAGCAGTGGAATAAAGCTTTTATCCCAAGGTGAGCTAAATAATCCGCCTAAGTCTTTGATGGAGTCGAGATCAGGGTACTGGGTTAAGATAAGTTCAACCGTCCAGGCATTGTAAGCATTGATTAACAATGCTAATTGCGACGATTTATCCCAAGCATCAAATTCAGTTTGAGTAATTTGACTGAGTTGTGTCAAATAGCCCTGCAATTTGGCATGATCTTGTTGCATAGCTGAGTAATCTACCGCGCTACTGTGACCTTGGTTTATGGGTTGTACATGCTGGCTGACTAAGTACTGCCAGTCTTGGTGTAACGTCTGCTGCGCCTGTTGAGCCTTATCTATTTGTGCTGACGCTGCAACCTTGACTGCAACCTTGGTCGCAACCGATGGCTGCGACTCAGCGGCAACGCTTATTGTGTTAAAAACAAACGCGAACATAACCACTGCAGTTGAACATACCTTTATTATTTTATTCATCATGTTTTGCTCACTTACTGTTTGTGCCATTACTCTTGCCTATTCTGTGTGTACTCATTAATCAGTGCTGTCACACAATAGGCGTCAACTAATATCTCTTTAGCTGACGCTATGACTGGTTAGTTTCTGGGACATTGATGTTCATGGGCATATAGCTTCATCAACACTATCTTTACACCATTAACCACGACGCCATGTGTGGTATTTTTCTAACCAACGCAGCACTGTTTCTGGAGCGTGGTTACGCTTCCATTCACCGGCGGCGGATTTATTACCTTCAGCCCAAGTCGGGTAGCTGTGAATAGTGCCTAAAATTTTATTCAGTCCTAAGCCGTGTTTCATCGCCAATACAAACTCAGCAATTAAGTCACCAGCATGCTCCGAGACTATGGTAACGCCTAAGATTTTGTCCTTGCCTTTGGGGGTGATGACCTTAATAAACCCCTCGGCCGCGCTGTCGGTAATGGCACGGTCTAATTCGGCAAAGTCAAACCGAGTGACTTCGTAATCAATGCCTTGCTGCTTGGCTTCGTATTCGTTAATACCGACACGGGCTACTTCGGGGTCGATAAAGGTGGTCCATGGAATGACGCGGTAATCGACTTTAAACTTTTTAAATTGACCAAATAACGCATTCACCGCCGCATACCAGCCTTGATGAGCCGCCACATGGGTAAATTGGTATGGGCCAACAATGTCGCCTGCAGCGTAAATGTTGGGATATAAGGTTTCTAAATATTCATTAGTGACAATGGTGCGATTGGTTTCGATGCCTAATGCTTCTAAACCGTAACCATCTAAGCGGGCACTGCGACCGACGGCGCACAGAAGCTCATCGTATTCGATTGCCAGTTCTTGCTCTTGATGCTTGACGATAATGAATTTTTTATCATCACGCAGCTCACAACGCAGCGCTTGGTGCGAGGTTAAAATATTGACGCCACTTTTTTGCAGCGCTTGGGTGGCAAACTCAGACACTTCAAGATCTTCTTTGATCATAATGCGCTCAGCCATTTCAATTTGGGTCACTTCGGAACCTAAACGGGCAAAGCTTTGTGCCAGTTCTGATCCAATTGGGCCGCCGCCTAATACCACTAATTTTTTTGGTGCACTATCAAGTTTAGAAAATTCATCCCATAAAGTATCGCTGGTGACATAGCCGACTTCTTCAATGCCAGGTAATGGCGGCACAAACGGACGAGCACCCGTGGCAATCACAATACTGCGCGCGGTTAAGCGGCTGGTGTTGCCGTCTGGGTAGCTAATTTCTACGGTCCATGGGTCGACTAATTTGGCATAGCCTTTTACTACGTCAACGCCAAGGTTGGTGTAACGCTCAACACTGTCATGGGGGGCAATATCGGCCACTATTTGGTGTACGCGGGCCATAACCTTTTTAAATGAAAATTCAGGGGTGCTGTTTGCTAAGCCATAATGATGGGCATTTCTTATTTGCTCAGCCACTTTGGCACTTTTAATAATCGCTTTACTGGGTACACAGCCATAGTTTAAGCAGTCGCCGCCCATTTCACCGGCTTCGATTAAGGTGACTTTAGCTTTGACTGCTGCGGCGATATAGCTGGTGACTAGGCCACCGGCGCCGGCGCCAATAACAATCATGTTGCGATCAAATTTGGCTGGTTTGGTCCAGTTGCTGTATACCCGACGTTTTTTGATCATGTTAACAATACCTTTTGCAATAATGGGGAAAAAGCCTAATAGTGCAAATGACACAATCAGGTTAAACGATAAAATGTTCGCTAGGCTGTCTATTTGGGCTAATTGAGTCCCCGCATTAACGTATACAAAAGTACCCGTCAGCATACCGACTTGGCTTACCCAGTAAAAAGTCCACGATTTAAACGCGGTGACGCCCATCAACAAGTTAATCACGAAGAACGGGAATATAGGCACTAAACGTAAGGTGAATAAATAGAATCCACCTTCTTTTTCAATGCCCGCATCAATGGCGGCCAAACGCTCTGGGAAACGCTTTTTGATGGAGTCGCGTAATAAATAGCGTGACACTAAAAACGCCAGTAATGCACCAATACTAGAGGCAAATGAGGCAATAATTAAGCCCTCAACAATGCCAAATAGTGCGCCAGAAGCGATGGTGAGAATGGCTGCACCCGGTAGAGACAATGCCGTCACTGCAACATACAGTAAAAAGAACCCGCCAATAACCAAGATTGGCGATTGTTCGCGCCATTGGTGGAAATCATTCATTGAGCTTTTTAGACCATCCAGTGTGAGTAATTGATTTAGGTTAAAGTGGAAAAATAATCCCACTAGCCCCGCCGCAATGATTAATAGAACCATTTTTTTAAACATTATCTATAGCCTTAAAATGAGTGCTGTAAGGTGAGTGTGGCGTTAACCGGTAGTTCAGGATAAACCAAGGTAGAACCGAAATAACCGCCTTCAAATACTGGGCGCCAGTTCTCTTGATTAGTAATGTTATTCACGTCTAGCCTTAAACTTGTTTGCTCGCTAAAGTCATAGCGAGTGTTGATATTTAGCGTGTACTGATCGCGAATATAGACAGTCGCTAAATAATCCAATGGATAACTCTTGGTATAGAGACCGGAGAAACCCGCTTGCCATTTCTCAGTAATGGCAAATCCGCCATTTAATGTGAACGTTTGTTCAGGTAAGCCTTGTACCCGGCGGTTTGATGGTGAAAATGAAGCAAAATTGGGAGCCCCAATACCTGTGCCTTCAATGATATCGGGACGCGAGTTATCAAAGGTATCGGCGACTTGTACCGTATCTTGACTACTGGCAGAGTCATCATAACGGGCATCTAAATAACTGTAGCCGGCACTAAACCAAAATGGGTCGGCATCATAAAAGGCTTGTACTTCAAATCCTTTGGTGCGAATGCCAGTATTGCTGCCATCACGATTGCGCAGCGTGCGCTTTTGATCAAATACCGCTCCGTCGATATACCAAGGGCTGTATGTCGGCGCATATTTAATGCCAATTTCGGTGAGGGTGTTTTCGGTGGCAAAGTTTTGGCTACTAATCTGGTTATTAGCGCCTAATGTCGTGCCACCTGCCATGCTATTTGAGGTCGATTCGTTATAACTGGCGCTGGCATAGGTCGTGATATCGTTAGTAATGCGATAGCTTAAACTGATTTGCCCAGACTCGAGCATCTCATTGATTGAATCGCTGGCGGCGATTTGCCCTTGTGGGGCGATAGGATCGCGCGCTTTCACATCATAAAAATCAGCCCGATAGCCAATACTGGTGAAGAATTTATCGGTCCACTGGCTGTTATGTTGAACAGCTAACCCTGTTTGCCAACTGCTTGAGTCTGTGGTGTCAGACAATGAAAAATTGCCACTGCCATCGGCATTGGTATCGTATTGGGCGCCAGGTGACACAAACACACCAGGGCGAAGTTCAACTAATCGGCCTTGCTGCTCTGGTGTGAGCGCGATACGGCGATTTTCAAGTGGACCGGTTAAATCAATCGGTAAGTCAGCTTCGGTGGTAAATTGGCTGTAACCTAACACCTTGTTGTAGCGGATATCGATAGCGGTGATGGTGCTTTGGGCATCATTCCATTGGTAAGCTAACTCAACGCGGTTTTGGGCGGTATCGGCACCATCAATGATTTCAACAAAACTGTTTTGGGCGATTTCTTCTCGCGTTAAGTGCTGATAATAGCTAATGTTTTTAAAAGTCGCTTTATCGCTTAATTCGCGCACATACGTGCTGTGCAGTAACAAGGTTTGTGCGTTATTGATATTGTCGGGATCAGTTAATACTTGGCTACGATCGATCTCAACTAAGCCAGTTGGCGACACGATGGCATTGGCGCCAGCAATGGTGCTGCCATTTGGCTGAACGCCTTGGCCAGTAACGTATAGGCCATGATCAATTAACGTTTGAGTCGGGCGATTAATCCCTGCGTTATCGGTAAATTCAACATCATAATATTCGACGTTTATGTCCCAGGTGCTGACATCGTCTGGCAGTAAACGAAAGGCAACATATAAGCTGTCGCTTTTAAAGCTTGAGTAATCGTAGTAGCTGCCATTATCTATGTGCTCTGCACTTAAGCGAACACCGCTTTGGTTGGCGACAATGTCGCTGCCGACATCAAGTTGGGCGCGATAATGATCCCAACTGCCGCCCGATACGGTTACCTTGCCAAATTGGCTATCGGTTGGCGCCACTTTTGAATGCACATTAACAAAACCACCGTTACGTTGGCTAGTACCCAGTAACACTGGAGGCGCACCTTTTACCACATCAATTTGCTCAATGGCGTTAAATGACATGGGCACCCCAAATCCGTTGTTACCGGCTTGGCGACGCATACCGTCTTGATATAGTTCGCCTAACTGCCCGCGAATTGTGGGCAGGCTTGATGCGCCAAAGCCGCTGGCAGAATAACTGTTAGGGCTGACTTTTTGAATGTCAGATAAGTCAGTAATATTAAGCTGTTCAATCATTTCACTGGTGATAGGTGTGACCGAGCGGGCGATATCTTTTAATGCTATGCCATCCCCAAAGGGGCCGTTGATCTTAGTATATTTAGGTGACATGCCTTTATCGTTAATCGCTTTACCTGACACTTGGATCACTTCGATAGTGGAAGTGTCTTCCGCTGCAGTTGTCAAAGATGAATACAAGGCTAGGCTAATGGCCAGCGCAGTAAGTGAACGGTTAGGATAACGATCAAATGGCATAATATTTTCTGCTGTGATGAACTTAGCCTAATAGACCTAGGTATTAAAAGGATAATTTCACAAGTGTTATGCTTATTTATCTGGTTTTATAATGAATTGGAATAACGACAACTGCAAGATTATATCATTAGTGACGGTCAAATGGTTGCCGTTTGGTTTTATGGCCTGCGGTGGTCTTTTTATACCTGAGTCAAGGTTAATACTATGTTTAAGGAATTGTGATGCAACAAGCATTGAGTAACGATGTTCAACAAAAACTGCAGTGGTCGTTATTGGCTTTACGTTTAGGTGTGTTTGTGGTGATGCTGGTATGGACGATAGATAAGTTTGTTAATCCAAGTCACAGCATGAAAATTTTTGAAAAATTCTACAGTGTCAGTGGTATGAGTGAAATTGCGGCCTATATTCTAGGCGGTCTTCAATTAGTATTACTGCTGGCGTTTGGATTAGGTATTAAAAAACGCATCACTTACGGAGTTATTTTTCTAATGCATGGCGCCTCAACGTTGTCGGCGTTTAATCAATATTTTGATGCATTTAATAATTTATTGTTTTTTGCTGCATGGCCAATGTTGGCGGCGTGTTTTACGCTTTACATGTTAAGAGAGGAAGACACTAAGTTTACGGTAAAATAAATTTATACCGTAATTGATGTAGCAACAAAAAGGCCGACTAAATAGACTTAGTCGGCCTTTTTGTTAAGCTAGTTTGTGCTTAGGATTAGGTATTATTTGGCGTAACGATCACGTATGACCAAAAAGCTAAATAACAAGACAATCACCATTTGGGTGATTAAGCCTTGCCAAGTTGAGGCGATACCTAACCAGCTAATCGACACATCAATAGGGAAGGGCGTCAGGTGAATGATGGCCGCTTCTTGTAACGCCGAAATTCCTTTGCCTGCCAAGATAAAGGCTAAAATAAGCATAAAGTAAGAACTCACGGCAAAAAAGCGTGCCAAGGGTAATTTAACCGAGTAACGCATCATTAACCATGCAATCAGCGCTAGAATGGCCATGCCTGATAATAAGCCATACAGCAAATAACTCATTTGTTGATCACCGCTGGTGGACCCAACCGCTTGAGTCAGCAAAGACTGATAAAATAATATAGTTTCAAATACTTCACGATACACAGAAATAAATGCTAGTCCCGTGAGTCCCCATAAGGTGCCAGTATTTAAATGACGATCAATATTATTTTTTATGTAACTCTGCCATTTTGAACCCTGGGTTTTACTGTGCATCCAATAGCCAACATAAAACAACACCAACGCGGCTAGCAATGCGGCCCCGCCTTCCATTAACTCGCGTGAGGCCCCGCTAATGCTAATCAGGTTTTCTGCCGCCCACCAGGTTAATCCCCCAGCAACGAGGGCTGAGACCCAACCAAAGTGAACAAATTTAATGGCATCTTGACGTTCGGTTCTTATTAATACCGTCATTAAGGCGATGATCACCAACAGGGCTTCTAATCCTTCGCGTAACAGGATTATTAACGCGGCCGAAAACATGGCGTTGTTTGATAATGATTGCCCGGTTAATACTGTTTCGGCTTGATTGAGCTGTGTCAGTATGCTGGTCAGCTCTTGATTGACCTGCGTGGTTTGCCCTGCTGTTTTAAGTGAATGTCTAAAGTTGAGCAGTTGGCCCTCAATTGATTTGCGCAAGCCACTGTCGTGAGCATCTAAGGTGTTTTCAATTAATTCAAAACCGTCGAGATAGGCGCTTACGGCTAAGGTTTGCGCTTGTGCCAACTCATTGGCTTGATATGCTTTTACAGCAGCCTGCAAGTTTGTCCGCGCTATCGAGATAGGCGAGTCTGCGTGTTCAAACCATAGCTCAGGTTGTGAGCGTAGTAATGCTAATTGGGCTTTATCAAGCCCTACATTTTGTTGAATTAACTGGACCGGATTGCTATTGACCCATTGTTGTAATTCAATATTCGCATCCTGCTTGATGTGCTCGGTTGTGCTTGGTGTGGGCTCAAAAGCTAAACTGCCGACATAAAAAGCCAGTGACCAGCGTTGTTGATCGTTTAATTCACTGAATGCCCGCATGGCACTGCCATCTAAACCATCAGAAATAGCATCATACAAACCCAGTAATGAACGGTTTAATGCGCGTGCTTGATCGGTAAAGTTTGTCGGCTCAGGTGATAGCGATTTGGCTAGTGATCCATTGCCTTGACCTAAAGCACCATGACAGGTGGAGCAGTTGTTGACAAACAGCTGCTTAACATGATCTTTGGCTAATAACTGCGATGGCAATATTAATGCAGGTGACTGGCTTAATAGTTGTTTGCGGATCTTTTGGCTCAGCCCTTGAATAACATCCAGTGATGATTTGTCAGCAATGGCTTGCTGTAATTGTAATGCATCGGCCGTTAATGAGGCTGAATGATCACTGGCGAGTACGCTTGTTTTTTCGACAATAATACTGGCGAATTGTTGCATTTCAGCAAATTCATCGGGATTAGTAATTTCTCCTAGGCTGACCGCTTCGGAATAATCTACACCAATGTATTCCGCTAACTGCAGAATTTGTCGTGTTTGTTTTAGACTATCTTGTGATGTTAGTTCAGTATTCTGAGCCCATAAAGACGTTGAAAATACAGTACTAATGACAATCAGCAGGCATTTATTGAACACAGAAACTGTGAGCTGTTGTCGCCAGAACGTGAAGTTGCTTAAGAAAATAGTCAAGGTATTGCCTTAATAAAAATGAATGAATTGTGCTTTAAATCAAAGCTCATAAATGATAATCATTATTATTCTACTTTTTTAACGATGGCTTATCAATCATTCCGAAGGTTTGTTAAATAATGCTACCAGTTTAAAAAACGCGTTAAGGTGAGATACGTGGCCATGTAGAACTCTTTAGAGAGCGTGTTAAAATTGATCTTTTACTTTAATAACAGTGATTTAATTTTATTATTTGTCCGCTAAAAGCGTTAGCCTTATGCCTTATTGATATACAATCGTCAGTATTAATTATCGCTGTTGGGTATAAGTAACCTCAGATGGGGTTAGCTAAAGGTGATGAAACATCCCTTGGTGCTGTTATCTGCATTGTATGGACTTAGAATAGGTTAGCTATTGATGTGCCAATATGTGTTGTTAATAGAACACCTGCCAAATATGATATGCCAGTCTCGACATAAACTCGCGGCTCGCGATTTTTGCATCGACTTTTGCATCGATTATTCAGGGGTTAGGTAAGATAGGATTAGCACTACGCGAGTGACTCTCAAACTAAATCTGCTATGTTAGTGTTATTAACTGTTATTAACTATTATTGGAGTCGATAGATTGATAGAAAAGAGGTCCATTATGATGAGTAACCCGATGGCAAATAAACAATGACAACGCCAGCCAGAGCTGCGTTGTATGCTGATCTTCGCCTGATTGATATCGGTATGGAATTGTTCGTTGAAATTCATTTTGCCAATGGTAAAACAGTGCAGTCACGTTCGAGCTTGATTGGTTATCAAGTTGGGCGGTTTATCTTGATTGAATATCCCAATAAAGGTTTTTCTGAGGGTTATCAACATATGCTAGTGAATACTGACATTGTGGTAAGGGCGATGACCAATAGTGGTTTTAAAGATATTGTTGCCTTTAAGTCGACCATATTATCTGTAGTTAATCAACCAATTAGAATGCTGAGCCTTAGTGTGCCTAAAACCATCATCAAGAAAAAGGTCAGAGAGCAGTTGCGAGTTAATATTGAGCAAGAGGTGTTTATTCTGCACAATGACAATAAAATCAGTGCAAAAATGCTCGACTTTTCTTCTACTGGCTGTTTACTCATGGTAGACGCCAAAACGGTGAGTATTGAACAAGGCGAAGAAATACATCTGGCTATCTCGATTAACACTGATCTTGCAGGGAATTTAACGGGTAGCACGGTCAAAGTTCAAAAAATTGAAGGTGTATTGCATATTGGGGTAAAATTTTCAGATGAGCAACCACAATTAAAAGATAATATTTTCAGCTATTTTTTAGTGAGTTCAACTAAAAAATTGTGACCCAAAGTGAATTCTAATTGTGGACTATCAGTGTGAATCATCGTCCTTAAAAAAGATAAAAAAAAACGCATCAAAAGATGCGCGAAAATTCACAAGCAAACACGGTATTACAGCTTTTATTGTTAGTCTGAAAGTAGGCTAAAGGTAAGCTACCTTTAGCCTACTTTAGCCCTATATAGGCTAGCAAGCTGTTAATCTAAATAGTTTAAAATGCCTAATGCAGCATCTCGTCCTTCTGCTATAGCAGTTACAACGAGGTCAGAACCTCGCACCATATCACCACCAGCAAACACTTTTGGGTTAGTGGTTTGGAAAGGATTGTCAGCGGTTTTACTGGCCTTAACTAATCCCCATTCATTGGTTTCAATGCCAAATTCACTAAACCAAGCCGCAGGGCTGGCTTGGAAACCAAAGGCAATAATCAACGCATCGGTTGCTAATACTTGCTCACTACCGGCAATAATTTCAGCGCGTTGACGTCCGCTGGCATCCGCTTCGCCCATTTGGGTTTCAACGCATTCAATCCCGACCACTTGGCCATTGCCTGTTTTAATTGCCACAGGTTGACGATTAAATAAGAAGTTGACCCCCTCTTCACGGGCATTTTGTACTTCTCGGCGCGAACCCGGCATGTTGGCTTCATCACGGCGATAAGCACATGTCACGCTGTTAGCACCTTGACGAACAGCGGTACGTACACAATCCATTGCAGTATCACCGCCGCCTAACACCACCACATCTTTACCCTCAAGGCTCAAGTAGGGCGTAGCGTCGTCTTGAGTCCCCATAGTGTGGTGAGTATTGCCAATAAGATACGGCAGTGCTTGGATCACGCCTTGCGCCTCTTCATTAGGCAATTTCGCCTTCATGGCGGTGTAAGTACCCATTCCAAGAAAGACAGAATCGTACTCGTCTAACAGGCTTTGAAAACTCACATCCTTGCCGACAGTAACACCCATTTTAAATTTAATCCCCATGCCTTCAAGCACAGAACGGCGAGTCGCCATCACCTCTTTATCAAGTTTGAAAGAAGGAATGCCATAAGTGAGCAAGCCACCAATTTGTGGATATTTATCATACACCACGGCTTGCACGCCATTGCGCGACAAAATATCGGCACAGCCAAGACCCGCAGGACCCGCGCCAATAATGGCCACCCGCTCTTTACGCGGTGTCACATCCTTCATGTTTGGGCGCCAGCCTTGGGAAATCGCCGTATCGGTAATGTATTTTTCAACACTACCAATGGTCACAGCACCAAAGTCATCGTTAAGGGTACATGCCCCTTCGCATAAACGATCTTGTGGGCACACGCGGCCACAAATTTCTGGCAAGGTATTGGTTTCATGGACCAAATCTGCCGCTTCCATAATGCGACCTTCTTCTGCCAGTTTTAGCCAGTTTGGGATGTAGTTATGCAATGGGCACTTCCACTCACAATATGGATTACCACAGTCGAGGCAACGTTCGGCTTGCTGTTTGACTTCTGGTTGCGTAAACGGTTGATAAATTTCTATAAACTGTGTCGCACGTTTCTTGGCTTCATGCTTTATCGGATCTGCTCGACCCACTTCGATAAATTGAAAGTCATTGCTCATGATGATTATCCCGCCTTTACCACTAATTCCGGACTCTTCTGCTCAATTTTGAGCAGGTCAGCAACGGCAATATTCTTTGGTTTAACTAATACAAAACAATCCAACCAGTTTTCAAAATCACTTAAGATCATATGGGCATGTTCACTGCCAGTTTCAGCATAGTGAGTTTCGATCAGGCCTTTTAAGTGCTGCTGATAGATAGTCGATTCCAATTTTTGAGTGTCGACCATTTCGGTATTAACCCGGCGATTAAAGCGACCAAATTGGTCAAATACATAGGCAAAACCGCCGGTCATACCCGCACCAAAGTTCACCCCAGTTTTACCGAGAATAACCACGATACCGCCAGTCATGTATTCGCAACCATTATCACCCGCGCCTTCAACTACGGCGATGGCACCAGAGTTACGCACAGCGAAACGCTCACCCGCTTGACCCGCTGCAAACAGCTTACCGCCCGTGGCACCATACAAACAAGTGTTGCCCATAATGGCACTGCGTTCAGATTGGAACTGGCTGCCAATGGGCGGGTGAATAACAATTTTACCGCCTGACATGCCTTTACCAACATAGTCATTAGCATCGCCGCACAGTGTAAGTTCAAGGCCAGGGCTATTCCATACGCCAAAGCTTTGACCTGCGCTACCACTAAAACCCAGTTTTAGTGGCTGTTTTGCGCCAGTAACACCAAGAGTCGTGGCGATAAAACCTGACAATGTCGCACCAACTGAACGGTCGGTATTATTGATTTGATATTGATTAGAAAACGGCTCTGCGCTTTCAACCGCGGTGCGACAATCTGCTAATAGGGTTTGATTTAGCTGACCAACATCAGAAGGGGGATTGGTTTCTTGCCAAGTGAGCGCCGAGTTTGGCTGGACTTTGGGCTGATATAAAATCGGCGTTAAATCTAAACCACGTTGCTTGTCTGTTTGACCTTCAAGCACATGTAACCAGTCGCTACGTCCGACCAAATCTTCAAATTTGGCTACGCCTAATGCGGCCATCCATTCACGCACTTCTTGGGCTACAAACTCAAAATAGGTGATGACCCGTTCTGGTAAGCCGTGATAATGATTGGCTCGTAAGTTTTTATCTTGGGTTGCCACACCGGTGGCACAGTTATTAAGGTGACAAATACGTAAGTATTTACAGCCTAATGCAATCATGGGGACGGTACCAAAACCAAAACTTTCAGCACCCAATAACGCGGCTTTAATCACATCGGTACCGGTTTTTAAGCCGCCATCCACTTGCAGGCGAATTTTATGGCGTAAGCCATTGTCAACTAGCGATTGATGCACTTCCGCTAAGCCTAGCTCCCAAGGCGAGCCAGCATACTTAACCGAAGTGATCGGGCTTGCACCTGTGCCACCATCATAACCAGAAATGGTGATCATATCGGCATAAGCTTTCGCCACACCGGTTGCAATGGTGCCAACTCCAGGTTCAGAAACCAATTTGACTGACACTAAGGCTGTTGGATTGATTTGTTTTAAATCAAAAATAAGCTGAGCTAAATCTTCAATCGAGTAAATATCATGGTGTGGTGGAGGTGAAATTAACGTAACACCAGGACGAGCATGACGCAGCCCTGCTATTTCAACACTGACTTTATGCCCCGGTAATTGACCGCCTTCACCTGGTTTTGCGCCTTGGGCCACTTTGATTTGCAGTACGTCGGCATTAACAAGATAGTGCGCTGTTACCCCAAATCGGCCAGATGCAACCTGTTTAATAGCTGAGTTGCGTTCGCTGTTGAAGCGACGCGCATCTTCGCCGCCTTCACCCGAGTTTGACCGTCCGCCAAGACGATTCATGGCAACCGCTAACGCTTCATGAGCTTCAGGGCTTAAGGCGCCAATACTCATGGCGGCACTGTCAAAGCGAGAGTAGAGCATTTCAGCGCCTTCTACGCTGTCTAGCTCAAGGGCATCAAGCTGACCTTTAATGCCGATTAAATCACGTAATGTGGCCACAGGGCGATCATCAACTAAGTGGGTAAACTTTTTATACTGAGCATAGTTTTTGTCTTTAAGTGATGCTTGTAGGGTGTTGACTACATCTGGATTAAAGCAATGGTATTCTCCGCCTTCAACATATTTCAGCAAACCACCTTGAGGTAATGGCATATGAGCGCGATATGCAGCGGTATGGAGTATTTTTTGGTCATCGGCAATATGGGTAAAGCTGACGCCTTCAATTCGGCTAATGACACCTTTAAAGCACAATTCTATTACATCACTGGCTAAACCCACGGCTTCAAATTGCTGACTACAACGGTATGAGCCTACGGTGCTGATGCCCATTTTCGACATAATCTTGCGTAAGCCTTTTTCAATGCCATAACGGAAATTAAGCAGTAAAGGGGTCACATCATCGACTTTATGCAACTTTGCCATTGCAGAAATTGATTCATAGGCAAGGTAAGGATAGATAGCGGTTGCGCCAAAACCGAGCAGCACAGCAAAGTGATGAGGATCGCGTGCCGATGCGGTTTCAACAATAATGTTAGTGTCGCAGCGTAAACTCTTATCCACTAAACGAGTCTGTACTGAGCCCACCGCCATGGCCGCAGGGATCACTTGTGCATTTTTCGCCACCGCACGATCAGATAAAACTAACAAGGTCGTGCCGCTGCGCGCTAAGCGTTCCGCTTCGTCAGTGATTCGGCAAATAGCCTGTTCTAGGGTTTCGTGGCCATCATAATTTAAGTCAACTGTGTTAGCGCGATAGTTGGTGCTATCCAAGCCAAGCAGTTGGTTAAAGTCACTGAATAACAAAATGGGCGAGTTAAACATCACCCGGTACGCATTACCTGTGGTTTCACTAAATAGATTTTGCTCGCGACCCACACAAGTGGTTAACGACATAACGTGTTTTTCACGTAATGGATCAATGGGTGGGTTAGTTACCTGAGCAAATTTCTGGCGGAAGTAGTCATACAAGGAACGTGACTTTTTCGACAACACAGCCATGGGGGTATCGTCACCCATTGAGCCAGTGGCTTCTTCACCTTTGCTCGCCAGAACCCAAACAACTTGTTCTAACTCTTCACGGGTAAAACCAAATTGTTTTTGGTATTGCAGTAGCGTTTTAGCATCAAAGCCACTTGAACCTTGTTTAGCCGCCGGCATTTGATCAGCAGGGATTAATGTCTGACTGTTTTTAGCCATCCATTCTTTATAGGGATGACGGCGCTTTAGGTCGTTATCAATTTCAAAAGAATGATATAAATGACCGTTCAAGGTGTCTAATACTAATAACTCACCAGGGCCGACACGGCCTTTTTCAATCACTTCATCGGCGGCGTAATCCCAAATGCCCACTTCAGAGGCTAAGGTGAGGATACGATCTTTGGTTATGACGTAACGAGAAGGGCGTAGGCCGTTCCTGTCTACTGCACAGGCAGCATGGCGGCCATTGGTCATTACAATGCCTGCAGGGCCGTCCCACGGCTCCATATGCATGGAGTTAAAGTCATAAAAGGCCTTTAACTCATCATCCATTTCAGGGTTTGATTGCCATGCCGGTGGAATAAGCAAACGCATGGCGCGGTATAAATCCATGCCACCGGATAACAGCATTTCGAGCATGTTATCTAAAGAGGATGAGTCTGAACCGGTTTCGTTAACAAAGGGTGCCGCTTGTTGTAAGTCGGGCAATAAAGGCGAGTTAAACTTATAAGCACGCGCTCTGGCCCATTGGCGATTACCGGTAATGGTGTTGATTTCACCATTGTGCGCTAAATAGCGAAACGGCTGGGCCAATGGCCATTTAGGTGATGTATTGGTTGAAAAGCGTTGGTGAAATAAGCAAATGGCACTTTTTAAACGTGTATCTGCCAAGTCTGTGTAGAATGATGGCAGATCGGCTGGCATCATTAGCCCTTTATAAACAATAACTTGTCCAGAAAGGCTGGCAACGTAAAAGTCGTTGTCATTAATAATTTGCTGTTCAAGACGACGACGTGCCATATAAAGGCGACGCTCTAAATCTTTTTCACGCCAGCCCACTGGGGCGTTGATCAGCACTTGATATATTTGTGGCAAGCTTTCTCGGCCAATCTCCCCAAGCACATCAGGATTAATGGGTACTTTACGCCAACCTGCAACACTTAATGTTTCTCGTTGCAGTTCTTTTTCTAAGATAAACTTGGCTTCATCAGCGCGTTGTTCATCTTGGCTGAGAAATAGCATACCTACAGCAAATTTTCGGCTTAGATGCCAATCGTTTTCTGCTGCGATTGCTTCAAAAAAAGCGGTCGGCATTTGCATTAATAGACCACAACCATCACCTGTGCGTCCGTCAGCAGCAATACCACCACGATGCTTCATTCGATCGAGACCATGAATCGCGGTACGCACGATGCGATGGCTAGCGTCGCCATCCATTTGTGCAATTAAACCAAATCCGCAATTGTCACGCTCAAAACTGGGATGATACAAGCTCATACAAAAAACCCCCTAAACCTTTACTAGATACGACGCGGGGTAAATTTAAAACATATCCATAGATATGCACCCCAACCATCCAAATTAAACTGAGAATGCATAAAGGTCAAACCAAAAAAATTCAACAAACTGCAATATTCTTCTCAAAAAAAGGCGATAATCAGCTAAGTTTACGTTAACGTAAACTGTGAGTTGTCGCCTATAACGTTCTGAATAAAAAGAATTTTAGAAAAGCATTAAACAATCAGCTACTTTTACGTAACAACAACAAAGAATTGTTTTTTAACTAAAAGATAGTGAATTAAAGTTCAAATACCGTTTTTGGGTAAAAAATTAGTCTAAGTGAGTAAATATTCATTATAGATAAGGTATCAATTATTTATATTTTTTTAAACATTTTTTGAGTTAGCGCACAAGTTTGCCGTCTACTGGCATTGATTGGCTGGTTTATTGATATAGCACCAAGACGGGTGTTTGGCTGATGATTACACTTTCACGCTTTATAGTGATGTTGAGAGTCAATTGTGGGTTTAGATGACTACGTTAATACATTTGGTTTGCATTGCAAACGCCGATACGGTCAACGGATAAAAAAATTAACCATAGATGCCCAATTTACTTGCCCGAATCGTGATGGCACATTAGGCGTCGGGGGGTGTACTTTTTGTAATGTGGCTTCTTTTAGTAGCGAACACGGCAGTGAACTGCCTATCGCAGTGCAATTATCCGCAGGAAAAGTACGCGCCCAGTCAGCCAAAAAAACGTTGGCTTCCACTGCCGCTACTACGCCGGCAAAATACATTGCCTATTTTCAAGCCTATACCAGTACTTATGATGAGTACAATGTACTCAAGCAAAAGTATGACCAAGCTCTTGAGGATACTGATATTGTTGGGCTTCATATTGGCACTCGTCCTGATTGTGTGCCTGATGAAGTACTTGACTTATTGGTTGAATATCAACAAAAAGGCGTTGAAGTGTGGTTAGAACTTGGTTTGCAAACGGCCAATGATCACACGTTAAAGCGGATTAATCGTGGACATCAATTAGACGAATATCGCCAGACCGTTAGAAAGGCGCGTGCTCGCGGTATTAACGTGTGCACTCATCTTATATTGGGTCTTCCAGGGGAAACCTCTGTGGACTACTTTAATAGTTTACAAACCGTATTAGGGATTGGCGTTGATGGCTTGAAACTGCATCCCTTGCATATTGTCGAGGGCAGCGTTATGGCAAAGCAGTGGCGCTATCATCCTATGCCGCTGATGAGCCTTGAAGAGTATGCTTCAGAAGTCGCAAAATTGATCCGTCATACGCCAATAGACATTATCTATCATCGCGTGACCGCTTATGCCAAAAAACCCATCTTGCTCGCCCCTGATTGGTGCGCTTTTCGCTGGGATGGCATTGTCGCTATTGTCAATGAGTTACGCGACTTTGGCGGTCAAGGTAGCGCTTTAGTGTTTAATCGAAGTAAAAGGGTATAAGCTAAACATTATTATAGGGTATGCTACCCCGTTTCCGGTTGTGATGGACACAGAATGACGGTGTTTTTTATGATCGTGATCAAGACTAGTCGCTGTTATGGGGACTAAATTGGATAAAATATTACCAAAATGAGGTATTTTTAAACATTGGTGATACCCATTGAGTCGCTATGTTAGCTACATGTGACTTTTTAAATGAAATAGCGCTTAAATATTGACAAGCCTTGCATAGGGTATTTTACGCGGTATTATGTTCGCAATTTTATAGAGTTAGATTTTTGGTAGAGGTGCCTTTATGGCCACAACGCAGTTAGACTCAATATTGGATCTCAATACGCTTGAGCAATATATCAGTGCTATTGGTGCTGGGACGTTATTAAAAAGCGTAGTGTTATTCGAGCAGTTAATGCCTGAGTATATTAGCAGCTTAGTCAAAGCGGGTGATGCGAATGATAAAGAAACGTTATGTGCAGAAGCCCACAAGTTTAAAGGCGCTTCTGGGTCTGTCGGGCTTAAACGTATTCAGAAAATTTCGCAGTTATTACAACATGGTGAAGAAGCTCAATGGGACTCCGAGCATAAAGTATGGCTTGCTGAAATTGTTGAGTACGCCGCCAAAGATTTACAACAATTAAAAGCCTATTTAGAAGCTAAAGCGTGAATACAAGTCAAGTAGGTAGCATAATGGATTGTGATTAAGCCCCATTAGTGCCTTAAACCAGCTTATAGTGCCCTAAACCAGCTTATAGAAATGCCTCTTATCGAAGAGGCATTTTTTATGGGCTTCTATTGAGTATTACACTTTGACGTCTTGTTATTTTGGCTAATTTAATTCATTATTTGAATTAACATAGATAGAGGCAATCGTTTATATGAAAAAACTCCCTAGTCTTAAAAACCTTTATTACTTGATAAATTTACATCAAGAACAGAATTTCAATCGCGCCGCCAAGATGTGCTTTGTCAGTCAATCGACACTATCGAGCGGTATTCAGAATCTGGAAGAGCTACTCGGTTATCAGTTAATTGAACGCGATCATAAATCGTTTATGTTTACCGCCATCGGCGAAGAAGTGGTCGAGCGTGCCCGCAATATTCTCACCCATGTTGATGACTTAGTAGAATTGGTGAAAAACCAAGGTGAGCCGATGACCGGTGGCATTCGTTTAGGGTGCATTCCGACCATAGCGCCATTTCTACTTAGCCGACTCATCAAGTTGTGCCAACAAGATTACCCTAAACTCAGTTTGTTATTAAAAGAAGACACCACAGAGCGCTTATTAGATGCATTGGCAAAGGGTGAGTTAGATTTGTTGATCATAGCCTTACCTGTGGACACGAGTGGCTTTCACAGTATGAAAGTCGGTATCGATCCGTTTAAAATGGTCATGCACAAAGAGGTCTCCGAGAAATACGTGCAGCCGATTGACTACCAAAAAATGCCCGATGAAAGTATCTTTTTGTTGCAAGCTGAACATTGTATTACCGGACATGCGATAACCGCTTGTCAGCTTGGTGATAGCGCTAAAATTAATCCATTTGCTGCCACCAGTTTGCACACCTTAGTCCAGATGGTAAACAGTAAACTTGGAACCACTTTTTTACCCCAAATGGCCATAGATACCGGGATCTTAACCGACACAGATCTTGTTGCAATGGACCCACCCGGTGAGGCGCCTTATCGTGATATTGGCTTAGTTTGGCGACAAACGACGAGCCGTATTTCAACGTTTAGAACATTAGGCTTAGCGATACAGCAAAAACTGCTCGCGCAATCGTTACCCAAATAATCTCAGCTTGGGAGAATAAACGTTTATCAACCCGCTCTTTATCCTGTTATTGACACCTAAATGCACCACATTTAGCAGAGCTAATAGTAAGTGAACGATGATGACTTGAAACAGAGACTGATTTTTATCAATTTATCTCATCCCGAGTAGAGATGAAAGATAAAGGCGGAGGGATTAAGTGTTTTTTATCGGGGCAACACCATACACGTCAATCGGGTGTTGTTTTCCTTTAAGCATCATAGGGCCTAAATCGATTAAGTCATATTGACTGTTTTGCTGCTCCAAACGATGGACCAAATCACCAGATAACAATATCCTTTGACCTAATGGATTACATTGATCTTGTAGCCGTGCCAACGTATTGAGGACATCACTAAAAAAGCTAATTTCTTGTTTATGTACCCCAACAATGGCTGCCACCACTTGGCCGCAATGTGCTGCCGCTTTAAATTTGGGAACAAAACCGTATTGTTGTTCAAAATATTGACTTTGCCACTTTAATTGCTGGCAAAATTCAAAATAGATATTGATGCAGCGATCTTGTTTAATGCCTTGTTCTAGCGGCCAGTGGATTAATACTGCATCACCCATATAACGGTAAATTTCGGCTTCATTATCCGTCACAGTGTCCGCGAGCAAGCTAAAACTATCTTGAATTAAACGACTAAAACGATAATCACCTAAGGTCTCAGCATGAGCGGTGGATGACACCATATCAATGAATAAGAACAATTGTTGTTCGTAACGTGGTTTGTGATATTTACCTAAGCCAATATTGAGCAATACTTTGGGGCCAACCAAAAGTGACATTTGTTCGATAAAGGCCAACCCGACTCGCACGACAACAAGGTAGACCACTAATGCCTGAAAGGATGGACTGTAAATAATGTGGATGGTGAACATTTGACTTAATGTCACCATGTGGTTTTCAATGGCCCACAGGTTTAAAAACTGCGTGACATACGCCAAGGTCATCGCACCGAGTAATAAAAACAACCCTTTAAACACGACAGAAAAGAGGTAGGGTAAGCGGCTGATGGCGCTAAAATCTGCGATCAGATTCGACATCCAATGCAGACTGCCAAATATAAACCCCATGAATATGGCTAGGGTGGCTAAATCGGCGTTACCAATAGCCCATTCGGGTAGTTGCGATGTTTGTGAGTAGCGAAAAAAAACGAAAGAAGCCATTGCTACACACCAGGCAAAAATAGCGAATAATAATTTTTGAGTTTGACGGCGTGCTTTCACGGAAGAGTGGTTGCCCGAATGACTTAATATAAAGGGGGTAGTGTATAGAAAATCTGCTTACTTGTGATAGTTTATTTGTGACTTAGATCAATAGAAATGAATAAAAACGTGACTTATTGCCGCAATATACCAATATTGTTAACGTTGTAGTGTTTTTTTTGTAACTAAAATCATCTAAAGGCATTGGTGAGGATCTGCTGAGTAAAGTCAATTTTGAGATAAAATCCTCTTGGGTTGGATAACTGGATACTGCCATCTTCGGCGATGCTTTCTGTTAACGCGTGGCTATTGGCCGCTTTAGGGCGTAATTGAAGCACTTCTCCTTGGCGTGCGGTAATGTTATCAACCTGACCTAGGGCAATAAGCTCCATGATTTCTTCCCAATCTTGTTGTAACTGCCTAGCTTGTTTGGCGTTAGGTTGCCATAACACGGGAGAGCCAACCCGACGCTCTCCTACAGGGATTGTGCGTTCGCCTTCAACCGGGACCCATAAAACCCGCTGTAACTTATGATAAACCACACTGTTTTCCCATGTCATACCTTGAATATTCATGAGTGGTGCGACAGTCACATAAGTGGTTTCAAGTGGTTTTCCTTTATGATCGATAGGGATGGTTTTCAGTTCAATGCCTAAATGCAGAAAATCTGGCTCAGGTTTTGAGCCCGCGATCGCCCCTAATTCAGCTTCAATAAGTTGACCGACCCAACCTTTGTCTCGGCGTAAGTTAGCCGGCACGACAAGCTGATTATCGGCAGCGATGTCGGCCAAACGAATGCCCGCAATATTGTTAGCTCTTGTCATTAACTCATTGAGCGTTAAAGGGGATGATTTAGCCATGGGTGAGTGATGCCTTTGGTATGACGTATTAGCCTTTAGTGTGACATGTTAATCGATGATCAGAACCGATCCGTTATGCTAGCAAGTAATATTCATTAATAACAAGTTTAGTTACGCTTAATCGCATTGATTAAAAAATAAGCATGTTTTTGGTGGGTAAAATTATGCACATCACGATTGCTGTAACATATTGTTTTAAAATAAAGTTTTCAACAATTTCTGTTTTGATATTATACTTGTCCCGAGTTACACTCGTCTTCCCCCTGTAGTTTGCACATACTTATCCACAGATTTAATGGATAACTGTGAATAAATATCTCTTTAACTGATTAAAAACCGCAAGTCAACGCAATAAAAGTGCTTTTTAGACGGTTTAATTTAAAAAAAGCCTTGTTATTTGTGTATAACTTAAGTTGCTAAATCAGTAAGAGCCTATCTTAATTAGGCTTGTTCGTTTTTTGTTCGATATGGTTTATTTGGTTTTTTTTAACTTTAAAATTAATTTTAAGTTTATGTTTATTAAGAATTATATTATTATTTTAACCTGGAAGATTGAAATAGATATCAATTGTTTTTTAACCGGTTATCAAGCTTTAGCAAAGTTTCGAACAGAGATATCCACAGATTTTGTGGATAATCCGCCGTGTTGCTGGGTTCGATTGTTGATAATTTTGGATTATTAACATTGTTATCCAATTATCCACACTAAATAGGGGTTTGCCGATAGGCATGCTTTGTGAAACAATCAGACGATATAAAATTTGTCAATTTGGAGTCCATGTGATTGATAGCGACGGCTTCCGCGCAAATGTGGGCATCATTATCTGTAATAAATTTGGGCAAGTCATGTGGGCAAGACGCTTTGGTCAGCATTCATGGCAATTTCCACAAGGCGGATTGGATGGTGGCGAATCTGCAGAAGAAGCAATGTATCGAGAGCTCTACGAAGAAGTAGGACTTAGACCTGAACATGTTCAAATTCTAACGTCCACCCGCTCATGGTTACGTTATCGATTACCTAAGCGTTTGGTGCGCCAAGAAAGCAAACCCGTTTGCATTGGCCAAAAACAGAAATGGTTTTTACTACAATTAAAAGATCACGATAATACCATTAACCTGAATTCGTCAGGCCATCCTGAATTTGATGATTGGCGATGGGTTAGCTATTGGTATCCTGTGCGTCAAGTCGTGTCTTTTAAACGCGATGTTTATAGAAAGGTGATGAAAGAGTTCGCATCAATAACACTCGCGTTGCAAACGAGCGAGTACAGTAACAAACGAAGCAAACAACGGAGTTAACTGATTTCAAAGGGGATTGGGACAGTGTTAAATATGCTCAGGGATATCACTCAAGCTGTTGCCAGAGCCAATAGTTTAGAGAGTGCATTAAATGTATTGGTGTCGCAAACACGATTAGCCATGGCGACTCATTGCTGCTCTATTTATATCCTTGAGCAACAACATCTTGTGTTGTCGGCCACTGAAGGGCTAGATAAATCTGCAGTTGGCCGAGTCAGCATGCCATTATCTCAAGGCTTAGTCGGTTTGGTCGCCGAACGTGAAGAAGCCATAAACCTTGCTGATGCACGTATTCATCCGCGTTTTAAATTATTTCCCGAAATTGCAGAAGAAGAATATCGTGCCTTTTTGGCCGTACCGATCATTTTTCAAAAACAGGTTATCGGCGTTATTGTCGTTCAGCAACCTGAAGCTCGTCAGTTCAGTGAAAGCGAAGAAGCATTTTTAATGACTTTAGCCGCGCAACTTGCCGTAGTGGTACGCGGTTTAAAATTCAAAGCGGCGATTACCAATGTGCAACAGCAAGTGGTTTTCAGAGGTGTTAATGCATCAAGTGGCATTGCTATTGCCCGTGGTCTAGTTTTAGGTGGTGCAATTACACTAGAACAACCCGAGGTAAGTTGTTTAGATACTGAGGCTGAAATTCAGCGCTTAAAATTGGCCATGTTGCGTTGTAAGGGCATGTTGTCTGCCATTTCACAACGATTCGAACGAGAAAAGTCTGCCGATGTGGCGTCTATTTTTACCGCATTTCAGTTACTGTTAGATGATGCTAGCTTGGGTGGCGAGTATGCCCTTGAAGTGGCCTTAGGTTGGCAGGCTGAGTCTGCGGTAAGCCGAGTGTCATTGCGCTATATAGAACAATTTTTGGCGATGGAAGATCCTTATTTAAAAGAGCGCGCCAGTGATATTCGTGAACTAGGACAGAAGTTACTTCGACAATTGATTGAACCTGGTCGCTTAGAATTAGAGCCTGAAAAACCGGTAATTTTAGTCGCCAAGGAAGTGGACGCGACCCTATTGGCTGAGTTTCCTCGGAAAAAATTGGCAGGCATTGTCACCGAGCGGGGTGGTGTCAATGCCCACGCGGCAATTTTAGCGCGCGCACTGGGGGTGCCAGCCATTGTCGGCGTTGACGATGTTTTATCAATCGATATTGATCAAAAATTACTGGTGCTAAATGCCAATCGTGGCCAGTTATTGGTGTCACCATTGCCCGCTGTTATAGATGAATATCAGTTACTGATTGATGCCGACGTTGAAAAACAAAAGCAGTTTTCGGCTGAGCAGAGCTTGCCTTCAATTACCACAGATGGTCAACGGATCCATTTATACTTGAATGCCGGATTACTCAGCGGCATTGCCTCTGAAATTGCCGATTGTGCTGATGGCATAGGTTTATATCGAACCGAAATCCCGTTTATGTTGCACCAGCGCTTTCCAAGCGAAAGTGAGCAAATTGATGTTTACCGTCAGGTATTAATCGCTGCAGGTGATAGACCTGTGGTGATGCGGACATTGGACGTGGGCGGCGATAAGCCGTTACCTTATTTTCCGATCAAAGAAGACAACCCCTTTTTAGGGTGGCGCGGCATCCGTTTATCACTTGATCACCCTGAATTGTTTTTAGTGCAATTGCGCGCGATGTTGCAAGCGGCAGGCAAGGGTAATCAATTGCGCATACTTCTGCCGATGGTGAGTAATCTTGATGAAATAGATCAAAGCTTAAGATATTTAGAACAAGCGTTCACCGAACTAAACCAAGAATTAAAGACTATTTTGGTTCGGCCAAAAGTCGGCGTAATGCTTGAGGTGCCGGCATTGTTATATCAATTACAAGATGTGGCAAAACGGGTCGACTTTGTGTCAGTTGGCAGTAACGATTTAACCCAATATTTACTGGCAGTGGATCGTAATAATCCAAGCGTGAGCTCGTTATTTGACAGCTATCATCCGGGGCTTCTGCGTGCGCTTCAACGCGCGGTCAATGAGTGCAAGCAATATAATTTAGATGTCAGTGTGTGTGGTGAACTTGCTGGCGAGCCTTATGGCGCCTTGCTTCTTGTGGCAATGGGTTATAACAAACTCAGTATGAACCAAGGTAGCTTAGCCAGAATCAACTTCTTACTTAGACGTGTGTCACAACAAGAATTAGCCGAGTTATTGTTGACTATTTTACAGCAGTCAAATGGTCAACAAGTTCGCAGTTTATTAGATCATTTTTTACGATCACGTAATTTATTCGAGTTAATTAATTCAGATTAATGCAATAGCAGCGCTGCAGAAGACTGTTTACTACTTTTACTGCGCTTTACAACATTTAAGTGCCATTTTTAAGGATGTCATCGTGGATAGTTTACTGCAGGTATTTGTAATTTGCATTTTTTTAGGTTCAGTGGTGGGTTTTTTAGCCGGGTTGTTGGGCATTGGCGGTGGGTTAATTATTGTGCCTGCGCTGCTATACATTTTACCTTCAGTCGGGATCAGTTCGGCGCAGCTCACTCAAGTCGCGATTGCCACCTCATTGGCGTCAATTATTTTAACGTCTATGTCATCGGCCGCAGCGCATCACAAACGCGGTAATGTACCTTGGGAGCTATTTAAGCCTATTTTCCCTGGGATTGTGATTGGATCGTTAGCATCAGCATTTGTGTCTGAACAAATTTCATCCGATGATTTACAACAGGCGTTTGCGATTTTTGTGGTGCTAATGGCTGTTCAAATGGCATTTCCGTTTAAAGTCAAAACCGGTGGCAGCATGCCTAGTTTTGCATTGCTATTGGTTATATCTACTGTGATTGCGTTAATTGCTGGCTTAATGGGAATTGGTGGTGGGGTCTTGTTGGTGCCGTTTTTGAGTTATTGCGGCTTACAAATGCGCCAAGCCGTGGGGTTTTCATCGGTAACGGGAATGCTTATTGCGGTATCAGGCACTGTGGGTTATGTCATTGCGGGCTTTGATGTACCTAATTTGCCTGAAGGATCATTTGGGTTTATTTACCTTCCGGCATTATTGGGCATTATTATTAGCTCAATACTGTTCGCCCCTCTCGGCGTAAAAGCGGCAAGTAATTGGCCTACACCCGTGTTAAAAAAACTATTTGCTGGATTGCTTGTCATAGTGGGATTGAAACTGTTATTCAGTTAATGGCTATTAGCCAAAAATAGCCAAAAATAGCCCCAGATAGCAAAAATAAAGCGCCTTTGTTTAAGTCTTTGAACAAAGGCGTTTTTCATTATACGGCGACAGGATCGCAAATCGCGTCGTGATGCTCATCACTTTTAACGCCAAATTCATCTAAAATTTTCCATGGTTACCTAAGGTTTCAATGTCTTTTAGTGTGGGTTTGGGATTAATCATCAATCTAGCGGTTGAATGTTTTTCGTTGTAGCTGAATAGCTCTCATTGGGGCAAGTTGATCTTGGTAAATAGGGTTAATTAACTAACACTAACAGTCCAATAATGTTAATTATTATCAAGAGAATCGGCTAATTTAACTTGATGTCTAAAAGCCATTTTATCATCACTTACCTAAGGCTGAATTCGCCGGAGGTATGCAAGTTGTCACGTGCAGCGCCATGACATTATTCAAGCAGATCTTTTTACCTGATAGACCTTTAATGTCAGCTTTCTCTTAGGTCATAAATAAATCGACACAAATCCAGCCAATCAATCCACATGACCTATACTTAGCCAATCTTTAATCAAAGATTAAAGTCAATCCAATAAAAGGATAGCGATATGTCAGACACTTTTACCAAAGGTATGGCTAGGAATATCTATTATGGCGGCAGTGTTTTTTTCTTACTCTTATTTGCCGCTCTCACTCTACATACCACCAGAGAAATGCCTAAATCTGATCATCGCGAAAACCTCACTGAATCTGTCGCTAGAGGCAAAACGGTATGGGAAAATAATAACTGTATCGGTTGCCACACACTCGTCGGTGAAGGTGCTTATTTTGCCCCTGAGTTAGGTAATGTTTACTTTCGTCGCGGCGGGGGGGAGCTCGACGCATTTAAAAACTTTATGCAAGGCTGGATGAAAATTCAACCTCTGGGGATACCAGGACGTCGGCAAATGCCTCAATTTAATTTGACAGAACAACAGGTTAACGATTTATCGGAGTTCTTAAAGTTCACCGCTGAAATGGATGTTAATAGTTGGCCACCGAATATTGAGGGATAAGCAATGAATACTTTGAAATTTCAATCACAATCCGTTGCTAAGCCTTATTTTGTTTTTGCGATAATTTTATTTATAGGTCAAATTCTTTTTGGTCTGATTATGGGGTTGCAATATGTTGTTGGTGACTTCCTTGCGGGGGTTATTCCTTTCAACGTAGCCCGTATGGTTCACACTAACTTGCTTATCGTCTGGCTGTTGTTTGGCTTTATGGGCTCAGCTTACTTCCTGGTGCCGGAGGAATCTGAAACTGAGTTATACAGCCCTAAATTGGCTATTCTACTGTTTTGGGTATTTGCTGTTGCTGGTACCTTAACCATATTAGGTTATCTATTAGTGCCATACTCATCCCTTGCCCGTATTACCGGGAATGAGTATTTTCCCACTATGGGGCGGGAGTTTTTAGAGCAACCGACCATTACCAAAATTGGCATAGTGATTGTCTGTTTAGGATTTCTTTTTAATATCGGCATGACAATACTGCGAGGCAGAAAGACGGTGATCAATATGGTGCTGATGACGGGCCTCATAGGTTTAGCGGTATTCTTCTTATTCTCATTCTATAACCCCACTAACATTGCCTTGGATAAATTCTATTGGTGGTTTGTTGTCCATCTATGGGTTGAAGGTGTTTGGGAGCTGATTATGGGGGCTATTTTAGCCTTTATTCTGATCAAGATTACCGGTGTTGATAGAGAGATCATTGAGAAATGGCTTTATGTGATTGTTGCGATGGCGATCATCTCAGGGCTGTTGGGAACCGGACACCACTTTTTCTGGTTAGCCACCCCGGGTTATTGGCAATGGGTGGGTTCGGTATTCTCTGCCTTAGAGCCATTACCCTTTTTTGCCATGGTGCTTTATGCATTCAATATGGTCAATAACCGCCGTCGAGAACATCCCAATAAGGCCGCCACACTTTGGGCATTGGGAACTGCTGTGATGGCATTTTTAGGGGCAGGGGTATGGGGGTTCTTACATACTTTGGCTCCTATCAACTTCTACACTCACGGTACACAAATCACGGCCGCACATGCGCATATGGCTTTCTATGGCGCTTATGTGATGATTGTACTCACGCTTATTTCATACGCTATGCCCAAATTACGTGGCATAGGTGAGGCGTCGAGCAATAAGGCTCAAGTACTTGAAATGTGGGGGTTCTGGTTAATGACTATCGCTATGGTCTTCATCACCTTATTCTTAACTGGCGCCGGAATTTTGCAAGTCTGGTTACAGCGTCTACCTGAAGGCGGGGAAGCACTTAACTTCATGGCGACCCAAGACAAGCTGTCTATTTTCTATTGGGCACGTGAAATGGCAGGGGTTATATTCTTAATCGGCTTGATCACCTATCTATTCAATTTCTTTGTTGATAAAAAGGCGCAAGAATAATTAGCTAAAGGCTAAATTATTCAGCTCGACTGCAAAACTAAAATGAGCTTAGCACTGCGATATTGACAGTGCTAGCGCCTGATTGGCTTTATTATTTTGGGGACACATTAACCGCATATGGAAGAATGGGTTGGTAGTATTTGGCATAAGTTCATTGTGCGAAAAAGCAACACTGAATTTGATCATGCTCGGGTCGAGTTTGATGAGATCAAAAAATCCGCGAGCATGATTTTTCGAGCACTAGGCGGTTCGCCGGCAACACGAGTTGAAGCGGCAATACCTAGAGATTATTATGCTCACAGAAAACTACTCGATAAGATTTCAGGAACCAAGCAACAGATCAGCCTTGCCTGGCAAGATGAAACCAGCCTACGACTACCCCAATCTATCGCTATTTTTCAGACTCAGCGACTCAATAAAGAACTTTACCTCTGGCTTGCCGCTTTGGCCGCTCATAGTCCCAGCCAGTTCAGTCATTGGGCGAGAGACAATCAGGCCGTGGTGGCTAAATTGTTAGCTAAATTTCCAGCCTTGAGGCCGCGTTATCAACGACTCGCGACAGCGATACTTAAGCAACGCATCCCTGTAGAAGCCTTGCCCAAGTCGCTGAAATCCCTCGAACAAGCGGTCATTCAAGCAATAATGCATCCTGAAAACATCATTGAGTTTCCGGTCGCAAATTATGCTCCTCAAGCCATTTATCTCTGGCTGTACCCTAATGAGAATCTTAAGGCTAACCCCTTCAAAGCCGCAGAGGTAGACGCTCAAGAACAACAGGCTTCATCGGCGATGATCCCACAGAAAAACCAATCGGCTAGAAAAAAATCACAGCGAGTTGATGAAGCTGACACCAAAGATAGCCTGATGGTATTTCGCTTAGAGAACTTATTTTCCTGGAGCGAATTTTCTCGGGTTAATCGTGCAGAAGATGACTCGCAAGATGATGATGCTCAAAGGGTCGCTGAAGATCTTGATATTATCACGGTGGCAAAAGGGACGCGGCAAAAGACCGCTAGGCTTAAGCTAGACCTAGACTTACCCGCCGCCATTGAGGACGACTTACCGTTAGGGGAAGGCATCACACTGCCAGAGTGGGACTATAAGTCCAATCAGTTAATTGCCGAACGTTGCTTGTTGCAACCTATGCTACCTCGAGACAGTGTGCCTCTGGCTTTGCCGTCATCATTGATCCCAGCCGCCAAAAAAATCCGTCAACAATTCCAGCAGCTACAGAATATTAAAAAGTGGCAAAAATCTCAGTCGAGCGGTGATGAGATTGATTTAACGGCTTGGCTGGATTTTTATATTGAAAGCAAAACGTCATTGGCGCGTGATACCGGACTCTACCTCAGGTTTCAAAACTGTCAGCGTGACATCAGCTGTCTATTATTATCAGACCTTTCGATGTCGACAGATGCCTATATCAATAATGACCATAGGGTGATTGATGTTATCAAGGACAGTATGCTGTTATTTAGTGAAGCCTTAGCCGTTGTTGGCGATCCGTTCGCGATATATGGCTTCTCATCGGTAAAGCGCCAGCATATTCGATTCACACTGTTGAAGAATTTTGCCGAACCGTATAATGACCATATTCGTGGCCGCATACTCAGCTTGCGCCCTGGATTTTATACCCGCATGGGAGCGGCTATTCGCCAAGCCAGTGCTATTTTAGCCGAGCAAACTCAACACCGAAAACTGCTACTTATCTTGACCGATGGCAAACCCAATGATATCGATAATTACGAAGGCAGGTATGGTATTGAAGATACTCGGCAAGCGATCATTGCTGCACGCCGCTTAGGGCTAGTTCCATTTTGTATCACCATAGATCAACAAGCCGACCAATATCTTCCCTATATCTTCGGTAATAATGGCTTCACAGTCATTTTTAATCCAGCGCAGTTACCGACAAAATTGCCACAACTGTATCATCAACTGACCCAGTCTTCATCGTAGACACTATTACAACAGGAGACCTAAATGATTGAGAAAGTACCTTGTTTGTATTGTCAGACTGAAAATACCCTTGATAGTGACGGCGTTGACAATGAACCCGCTCCAGCGCCAAGCTGCCATCACTGCGGTATGGCCTTACCCAAAGTTCACCCGAGCAGTCGGCGTTATAAAACCAAGATATTTTTATGGGCCTTTGTCATCATTGCGCTATTTTGTTTAGTGATGATCATTTATTTGCCCAGATAACCATTATCCACTAAAGGTATCACCATGAATGTCAATAAATATGATAAAAAGCAAATAAAACAAGCATCGATAATCGCCATGTGGTCCTTGCTAAATCTCACATTCTTACCTGTGATCTCCTTTATCATACTGCTCAATAAAATCAATAAATTTGCTGCCAATTCTTTTGTCGCTTATCACCTCAATTTTGCCATCAAGCTGAACTTAGCCGCTGCAACGGCATTAATACTGGTCAGTGCGCTGATGATATTGTTGGGAGGTTTTAATACTGGGTGGACTTGGGTATGGGTGATCACCTATTTTATCTCTATCCATAGTCTGTTTATTTTGCTTGCCGTATGGATGTTAGTACGGGCATGGGCTGGTAATAAAATGGGCTACAAGCAAATCTAGATGGTCTAGACGCTGTTAACCAGAATAAAGGATTACTCATCATGAGCTGTCATTGATAACGTCTCAGATGGCTAAAACAAAATGTAAATCATCCCAATGGTGAATGGCAGTAATACCACATAAGCCCGTAACAGGTTACGCCACAATCGCGGCGCCTGCTTCAGCTCCATGTAGACATCAACAATCTGTAGCCCCTTTAAGAGGGTCAAGGTAAGAATGCCTGTTACAGCAACCCCTTCCATTCCCTGCAAGTAAACATTATCGATACTTCCTATATAAGCAGAAGTCAGCGTTAGAATGATCAAATAGAGATAGACCCGCAGAATGAGACCTTGATGATTAACCATATTTCAAATCCTCGCCAAACTGTGCTCGGGTTAGTTGATCACGTACAGTAGAGGAAAAAGTATAATCCACACTAAATCGACCATATGCCAATAACAAGCGCCAGCCTCAAATCCTGAAAGACTTGCGCCCTGATAGCCGCCATTTTTGGTTTTTACGGCCATAAATCCCAAAATAATCATGCCTAAAATGACATGCATAAAATGAAATGCAGTAATAAAAAAATACAAGGTAAAGTAGGTATTGGTCGACAAACCAAACCCTAGGTGCAACAGCTGGCTATACTCCCATGACTTAACGCCCAAATAGACGCTCGCCATGAGCATTGCGCCCCCCAATAGTGCAGCCGCATAGTCGCGCCGTAATTGCTTTATCGCATTTAAGCTTAAGGCCACCAAACAACTGCTAGAGATTAACGCTATGGTGTTGATCCCCCCCGCCACCGGATGAAGATACGCTTGCCCCCGTAGAAACATATCGGGATACAACTGCCGAGTGACAGCAAACCCAAGAAAAAAAATGGCGAACACAGTCAACTCTGCCAAAATAAAAAACCACATTGCGAGATCGCCCGGCAAGTGAGGTTGCTTGCCCAATGTGGCCGTCTTGATGTTTAGCGCGAGGACTTTGTTATTATCCATTCCTATACTCCAGCCAAAGTCCCTCAGCAATTAAAATGTATCCGTGCAACATCCATTAAGGCTTCAACTGTGCTGATATCATCGGATAACGGCTCGGCAAGGCAGCAGCGACACACAGCAAGTGGTGACATGCCACTGGACATCATTCGCGCGGCATAAATCAACAAACGAGTGGAAACGACTTCATCTAGGTCACAGTCCAATCTTCGCAAGGACTCAGCCAATTGAATCAACTTAACGGCCAAGTCTTGGTCTATTTGACCTTCAGTCATCAGGATTTGGCTTTCTAGCTGAGGCTGGGGATAGCCCAGTCGCAGTGCAACAAATCGCTGTCGCGTACTCGCCTTCATCCCTTTGAGAATATTTTGATAACCCGGATTATAAGATACGACTAGCATAAAGCCTTTTGCTGCGACGAGTTCCTCTCCCGTCCGTTCTATCGGCAGTATGCGCCGATCATCAGCAAGCGGATGAAGTACCACTGTGGTATCTTTTCGTGCCTCTACGATTTCATCGAGATAGCAAATACCGCCATCTCTTACCGCTCTGGTTAACGGTCCATCCTGCCAATAAGTCCCATTGGGACCAATCAAATGGCGGCCAACAAGATCTGCCGCGGTTAAGTCATCATGACAAGCTACCGTGTACAACGGCCGTCCTAGCTTTTTAGCCATATGAGCGACGAAGCGGGTCTTACCACACCCGGTTGGCCCTTTAATCAATAATGGTAGCTGGTGAGCATGGGCATACTCAAATAACTGCACCTCGTTGCCTTGTGGCTGATAGAAAATGTCATCATTAATGGCAATGACTGCAGGTATTGAAAAGGTCATATTGATCCTTAAAATGCGATGCTACTCGAAAAGAAAGCGACTTAAATATAGCGACTTAAATATAGCACTTATTCAAGAGTTGACGCTAAAAGGACCGATATTACTTGGCCTAGTCATAGTTAAATAAAGGCAGTTAGTATAATAAGTGATGGGAAAAAAATGAGGTAGATCCGCATCATTAAGCGCAAATATTTATGCGCATGTCTGAGCTCCATAAAGTGGTCGATAATCATTAACCCTTTGAACATAACGGTTATGGCCACCAAAATACTGACTAATGCTGAAGACTCAAACTCTTCTCCCAAAAAAGTATTAAACAGGGTGATAGCAATCAGAGTCCACCAGTAATATTCAATTTTACTAAGGGGTTTCATCTTGATTCACCTCAATACATACAGTAATGGGAAAATAAGGATCCACATGAGGTCAATCATATGCCAATACATGGCCAAGGCCTCTAAGCCCGCATGCTGCTTGGCTGAATAGGCGCCTTTACGCAAGCGAAAAATAACCCACAATATTGCACACGCCGCCAAACCAACATGCAGAAAGTGATTAAAGGTCATGTAGTAATAAATAGTAAAAAACTGACTGCTAGTGGTGCTAAATCCATGCAAATGATTCCAATAAAACTCGGCCATTTTTACCAGTAAATACAAGCAGCCACAACTAAACGTCAGCCACAGGAAACGCGCCGATTTCTGTCGTTTATCCAGACGGATATTGATCATGGCTTTAGCCATAAAGTAACTACTCGAAAGTAGTATAAGTGTATTGGTGACCCCTGAAGCCGTGCTGACGGTCTGGGGGCCAAGGGAAAATGCTTCTGGGTAATTGAATTTGGCAATGAAGTAAGCCACAAAGAAAATCCCAAACTCGGTCAGCTCAGACAGGATCCCCACCCAAATCGGAATATTGCCTGGAATTCTTCCCGCCCTTAATTCACTCCATGAGCGAGGGAAAATACCCAAAGGTGCCTTAGGGGGTTGATGATTCACGCTGCCGTAACCTGCATCTGGGCCGTCACTCGAGCTTGCTATTGGTTAACCTAAGGTTAGTTGAATCATTTTGCTTTGCAGGCCTTGGCGGGCTAATTAAGCAGACCTCGAAATAAAATTGTTAACGAATGGTCTTCTTTGTGAACCGATCTGTCGCTCAAAAAAGTGAGGACAGCATAATCTGGATAGGCATTCCTACTCTAGACCTGTCACATACCATAACCCAGTAGGTCCAGCGATAAACGTTTGAGTTAATATTCAACGACAGAGACAGTGTTTACCGAAAAAGATCAATTTCAGTACTTTTGGTCGAACAGCTGTTGACCATTTTTTTATTGAAGACGATGACCATTTTCTTAATGGTGGGATTAATAACGCTACAAGGCAGTTAACAAGACCAAAATGGAACCGACCTAGATGCGCCGTCTGCAGTATTAGCCACGCCATCGCCATGTGATGCTGAGCGCGTTAATCGCTACTTTAAAATAGCGCGCAATCAAAATGGATCCCCCTATTTCACGCCGAAAGGGTCACATTTAACCATGTTGACTGGGTGTGTTCTCAGCAAGATAACACCATTGGGTGTAGCAAAAATGACGATTAATGCTTGTTGCTTGATGATAATCATTTTGTTGAATGTGTGTTGCACCATAGAGGTGATCGTACTGACAAGCAGATAAAGAGGGAGTAAAGCGCAATGCGGCACAACAAGGAGTGATATAGCCTTCGTCTTATCTGAGATTGCTGAATTAAGCCTTGCTAGGAACTTAGATTTTAAGGCTAACCCTTTATTTAAAAAAGCGCTTAAGTGTGGCTCGCATACATAAATTGGGTGCCAGATTAAATGATAATGGACTCAATGTATTTGAAAATGGATTGGATGACATACTGATCCATCTGGGCGATTTAGCTCAGGATCCTGATGCCGATTTTATCATGGCGACTTATGCTATTCTTAGCGATGCATAATTCACTTAGCTATTTTTAATCAATGGCTTAGGCTTAGAGCTAGCTTGTTGATATTCGCCAATCCACAATATTAACCCAAACCAAGATTGTCATGGGTTAAATCGGGATCAGTTTGACCGTAACAAGAGCAATGTAGTGGCATTGGGTTGCCATATCTGCAGAGGTTGCAAAAGGTTGAGATAGTACCGTGACATTGAATCGCATTAGAGTAAAACATAAAAGTTCGAGTTCTATGGTAAAAAATTAGCCACCGCAATGAGTTAATGATGAATATCGCATTTCATTCTATTAATAAAAATAGCCGTTTTGGGCACTTGATGATGACTTGTTAGTAAGATCAAAAAGAGTGTCAATAAGAGTATAAGTTATTGACACTCTTTGTTGATCAAACTGAAAATGGATACGCAATCGGATCGTGGTGTTGATATCCAGTAACGTCAAAATCATCTAAGGTAACCCAAGTCTCAAGATCTTTGAGACTTTTTATCTTAGGATTAATATGTAACTTAGGGGTAGAAAAAGGCTCACGGGTTAACTGTACATCACGCATCAATTTAAGTTGATCTTCGTAAATATGTGCATTTACAATCTTATGATATGCCTTACCAGCCTTGAGACCTGTGATCTGAGCGGTTAAGGCTAAAAGTGTAAAAACTTGAATTTGATTGAAATTTTGACCAAGTGGTACATCGCATGATCGCTGAGAAGAAGTTAAATACAGTGTCTCTCCCAATAAGGAAAATGTGTGAGTGTGCATACAAGGACGAAGGCAGCCCAAGTCGAACTCACCAGGATTGTAAAAAGACAAAATTTCACCACGATCATCGATACCTTTTGACAGGTCATCGACAATTTTAGCAAATTGATCGACTTTACCGCCATCAGGCTTTTTCCAGGCGCGGCCCTGAACGCCATAGACTCGGCCCATATCGTCTTCACCCTGTCGATTGGGATTGGCTAACCAGGCTTTGTTAGCATTGGCATTGGCATTCCAAGTATTGCAACCGATAGCGCGAAACTGAGCCGCACTGTCATATCCTCGCAAATAGCCTAATAACTCGGCAATGGCGGCCTTCCAATAACTTTTTCGTGTGGTGACCAGTGGGAACTCGTTGGCTCCAACATTATATTCAAGATCTGCGTTAATAATAGATAAACAACGTTTTCCAGTCCTTGTATTCTCAACCCACACTCCTTGGTCAACAATTCGTTGGCATAAATCTAAATATTGCTTCATTCAATTACCTCAGTTCTAATAAATCTTTTAAGCCTTCAGCTGTAATTCAGTCGCTAAAAGTTTGGATATTTTATGCTAGTGATCTTGGGATGCTCTCATTGACTTGAACCTTCAATCTGGATGTTCAAAAAAATGCTTTATATCCCAATATTCAATAAACTCGCTTCAATTATGTAACCAGCTTGAACTCGTCGCGCTTCAAACAACACATAATCAATAACGCCGCGACGTGGTTGCTCTTTTGTTTGTTTTTGAGTTTCAATTTCCGAACATCATTGATCTCATTGGACTTATGATCAGGCCATACTCTGCTATAATTTTTGTTACGCAGAAGATTTGATATTGTTGAGCGCTGAACTATTGTCGACTTCTATCGACTTCTATCGACTTCAAATTGTAGTGGTTTGGCATAATTAAAAGAGACGCCATCGGTGACTTTGCGTGCTCTTCACCATCTTGTTGCAATCATAACTCAATCACCTCACAGGGGGAAAGGTCGACGAATGGCATTGCACAGGTCTAGCTATGGCTTCATTTTCTAAATATTTTTTCACTTTTCACGATTATACCTAAATCATGGCTGGCAAAATATTCGTAACATTGGCTATCGTTTTAAAAAATTTGTTTTTGCCTTAACGCTAGCCTATATTTAATACTTCGGAAATACCGAGTTAAATAGCTGAAAGATTCGATTATTATTGTTTAAACTTTTCCTATAGACTGATGCTATTGTTTATTTTGGAGTTTTATATGGGACGTGTATTTAAAGACTTCTTAAACCAAGAGTCTGCTGGTGGCATTTTATTAATGGTGGCGGTGGTGGTGGCGATGATATTAGCCAATTCACCGTTAGCCGGTTTATACCAAGGTTTCTTAGCCACCGAAGTGCAGTTACGAGTTGGCTCGCTTGATATTGATAAACCACTTTTATTGTGGATTAATGATGGCTTGATGGCATTATTCTTTTTATTAATTGGTTTAGAAGTGAAGCGCGAACTGCTTGAAGGAGCGCTGTCGAGTGTAGCAAAAGCTTCATTACCCAGTTTTGCTGCAATAGGCGGTATGCTCTTTCCGGCTTTGTTTTACCTTGCTTTTAACTATGCAAATCCAGAAACTCAAGTTGGTTGGGCCATTCCTGCGGCAACAGATATTGCCTTTGCACTCGGGGTTATGGCGTTACTTGGCAGCCGTGTTCCGGTGGCGTTAAAAGTTTTTTTACTGGCGCTGGCGATTATTGATGATTTGGGGGTGATTGTGATTATCGCCCTGTTTTACAGTACTGATTTATCCCTGCTCAGCTTGATTATTGCCGCTGTGTCGATTGTGCTTATGATCGCACTGAACAGAAAAGGGGTCAGTTCGATCCTGCCTTACGGTTTACTTGGTTTTATTTTATGGGTGGCGGTATTGAAATCTGGAGTACATGCAACCTTGGCTGGAGTCATTATTGCGTTTTGTATTCCGCTTCGTGCCAAAGATGGTTCGTCGCCTTCAGAGAGCCTTGAGCATAGCTTGCATCCTTGGAGTACGTTTGCCATTTTGCCTATGTTTGCTTTTGCCAATGCGGGCTTGTCATTAACTAATATGTCGCTGGACTCATTTGCGGAACCTATCACCTTAGGTATTATTATAGGGTTGTTGTTGGGTAAGCCTATTGGCGTGCTGCTATTTAGTTATTTGGCGGTAAAACTAAAGTTAGCCGAATTACCACCAGGGATTGGTTGGCGACAAATTGCGCCTGTTGCGGCAATGTGTGGTATCGGTTTTACCATGTCAGTGTTCATCGCTTCCCTAGCATTTGAACACTCACCCGCGGCATATGGTGATTATGCAAGGTTGGGGATTTTAACCGGGTCGTTATTTGCGGCTGTGATTGGTTATTTTTGGTTGGCCAAGGTACTGCCTAAAACAGGAGAGTTATCATGAAAAAAGTGACTGTAATATCGGGTCTGTTTGTGACCATGATGTCGATGCCAACATTGGCGGATTCATTTAACGTGTGTCAGCAATCACCAGAATCATTAACGTGTCAAAGTTATCTTGAAGGTGTGGTCGATGGGGCATTAATGTATCGCAATGATGCGACCGCAAATCGAATCGATCCCAATAATTATGCCTCTAGAGCATTGAAGTTTCGGGCAGGTAAACGTTATCAACAAGCCTATTTAAATTATTGTTCCAGCCATGTTCCGGTGAAGTCAGAAATAGTTTCGGCATTAGCGGAACAAGTCTCACTGAACAATGTCACTAATAGTGACGAACTAGAGTCAGTGATTAACAGCTTATTAGATTGTCGTCTTACTGGGAAATGATCCCGACTGTTTCTCAATACGCGGTGGCGACATTATGCTGTGTATTGTTTTAGTCTATTTTGATCCATTATATTGTCGGTCTATTTTGCGTGATTGAGCAGGTTGTTTATTATTATGCAGCACTTGAATTATAACCATTTATATTATTTTTGGATGGTACAAAAGAAAGGTTCAGTGACTAAGGCTGCTGAAGCATTATGCCTTGCACCTCAAACGATTACCGGACAGATCCGCTCGCTTGAAGCAAGGTTGAAAGGAGCGGTGTTTAAACGTGTGGGGCGTAGCTTAGAGGCGACTGAACTTGGTGAGTTAGTGTTTCGTTATGCTGATAAGATGTTCAGCCTCAGCTATGAAATGCTTGATATTCTTAATTATCAAAAAGATGATTCAATGTTGTTCGAGGTGGGTATTGCTGATGCCTTGTCTAAAGCCTTGGTGAGTCGTGTATTGTTAACTGTTATTCCGAACGATGGTTCAGTACATTTAGCCTGTTATGAGTCAACTCACGAAAGCCTGATTGAGCGTTTACGCGAGCATAAACTCGATATGATTTTATCCGACTGTGCTGGTGGCTCTTTGAAGTTTCCTGAGGTTTTATCGAAAAAACTCGGTGAATGTGGCGTGAGTTTTTTCTCGACTGAAGCCATCCCGCTACCGTTTCCCGCTTGTTTGGAGCAACGAAAATTACTGATCCCGGGTAAGCGAACCTCTTTGGGTCAACAATTACATGGCTGGTTTGCCGAAAAAAATCTTAATGTCAGTATCTTGGGGGAGTTTGATGATGCTGAAATGATGAAAGCGTTTGGTTATTTTAATCGTGGCATTTTTGTCGCACCGTCTATTTATCGTCATGATATACTGTCACGAGGTATGGTCTTACTCGGTGAAACGACCGATATTAAAGAAGAATATCATATGATGTTCGCCGAGCGAATGATCCAACATCCCGCAGTAAAGTCATTACTGGCAACGGATTTTGGTGATCTGTTTGCTGGACGAGATCATTCAGTACAAGATTTTGAGAATCGTATAAGCTAGCTTGTAATATTGACATCAGGAGATTTGGGGTGGAATTAATGAATATAGCTCGTGTACGCTGGGCATGCCGTCGCGGAATGTTAGAATTAGATGTGTTGTTGCAACCCTTTATTGAAACCCATTATGAAGCCATGACTGACGATGATAAAAAAACGTTTATTCGATTATTAGCGTGTGAAGATCCTGAAATATTTGCTTGGTTTATGGGACATGAACAATGCCAAGATCCGCTATTAGCTGACATGATAGTTAAAGTCCGTGGAAGAGCAGCAGCTTAATCCGTCGATTGACTCCTTGGTCAATACTAGCACTCAAATGCAACAATTTGCCTTGAGTGCTTCGTTTTTACAGCGTGGGGCTTTATTCGTCTCATTGGCGGTGATGTTAAGCAGTTTTTTAGCGTGGCCCAGTTATCCTTCCTTGATCTACCAACTTATTCAAGTGCTACTTATTATTAGCACAATACTTATTTTCGTTTTCGGATGGCGCAAGATATCTCGCTGGCGTTGTTTGTTGTCGTTGGGGAATAAGCGGGCAGGCACATTATTATATGATGTTATGGGTCAACCGCAGAACATTCGGCTCAGTAAAAAACCGTTTATTAGTCCATTATTGTGCGTCATTTTTTTGCAGTACACAAAAACCGGAGAAAATCGGTTATTGCTGGTGTGGAGTGATATGCTAGACGACACAGGATATCGTACTCTGTGTCGTCTATTATTGAGCCATTAATAGCGTCATTCAGGCTCAGTAAATCTTGATAGTGCTTAACGGCTTGGTTGCAATATCGTTGGCTTAGGGTTGTCAATTTGTTCAGGATAATCAAGATTATAATGTAGGCCGCGGCTTTCTTTACGCTCCATTGCACAGCGAATAATTAATTCAGCCACTTGCACTAAATTACGCAGTTCTAATAAGTTATTACTGACGCGAAAGTTTGAGTAATATTCTTCAATTTCTTGCTGCAGCATCAAGCATCTTCTTAGTGCCCGCTCTAAACGTTTGTCTGTGCGCACTATGCCGACATAATCCCACATAAATAGCCGTAGTTCATGCCAATTATGGGCAATAACAACCTCTTCATCAGAGTTACCCACTTGGCTTTCATCCCATACCGGCAATGGATCTGGCATAGATATTTTGTTCAGTTGGCTTTCGATATCATGTGATGCTGCACGGGCAAAAACCAGACATTCAAGCAATGAGTTACTGGCTAATCTATTTGCACCATGTAAGCCAGTATAAGCCACTTCACCAATGGCATATAAGCCATTAATATCAGTTTGACCATGAAGATCTGCCATCACGCCACCACAAGTGTAGTGAGCTGCTGGAACTGAAGGTATTGGCTCTTTAGTAATATCAATACCAAATTCTAGACAACGATGATAAATGGTCGGGAAGTGCTTAATGATAAAGTCTGCGGGTTTATGGCTAATATCTAAATAGACACAGTCGACCCCTAAACGTTTCATTTCATAATCAATTGCGCGGGCGACAATATCCCGTGGAGCCAATTCTGCTCTTTCGTCGAAGTCGGGCATAAACCGGCTGCCATCTGGGCGACGTAAATAAGCCCCTTCACCGCGAAGTGCTTCAGAGAGTAAAAAATTTCGGGCATTAGGATGAAATAAGCACGTTGGATGAAATTGATTGAACTCCATATTGGCGACACGACAACCCGCACGCCACGCCATTGCAATACCATCACCGCTGGCAATATCAGGGTTAGAGGTATATTGATACACTTTAGAACTTCCGCCAGTTGCAAGCGCAACAAATTTTGCTTTGATGGTTTCAACATGTTCCCTATCGCGATTCCAGACATAAGCACCAAGCACACGGTTACTTGGGCGATTCAATTTGCGCGTAGTAATTAAGTCAATCGCATTATAACGTTCTAATACTTGTATGTTTGGGTGAGCGATAGCTTGTTCTTGTAACGTGGTTTGCACCGCTTTACCGGTGGCATCAGCAGAATGTAAAATGCGTCGATGGCTATGGCCTCCTTCGCGGGTCAAGTGATAAGGGGCTGTGGTATCGTCACCGGTAACCGTTTCTTCCTTATCAAATGTCACCCCGCAGTTAATTAACCATTGCATGGCACTTTTTGCGTTTTCTGCGGTGTAGGTCACTACAGATTTGTCGCATAATCCCGCGCCAGCTATTAATGTGTCGTTTACATGTGATTCAATGGTATCGTCTTCATCAAAAACAGAAGCAATTCCTCCTTGGGCGTATAAGGTTGACCCTTCGGATAATGGGCCTTTAGAAAGAAGAATTACTTTTGATTTTTCAGCAAGATGTAGTGCTAAAGTAAGTCCGGCAGCGCCGCTGCCGATGACCAAAATGTCAGATTGATGTTCAACTGCTTGTTTCATCAGGTATCATAGTGTGGCTAAGTGATTTGATCATAGTAGATCAAATTACTGAGCGAGGGTACTTTTACAAGGTATTTTATTGTTATTTTGCATAAATATTTTATTTATATATAAAACAAATTAACTTTTTTTAATTCAACATCGAACTTTCTTCATACAAGTGGGTCTACTTATATGAACAGGATTCGAGCGACTGAGAAATCAGTGTTACAGATTTAGGAGTAGTCGGCTCGGATGAGTGGACCATATAGTGATCAACAATTAGTTGAACGAGTGCAGCAAGGCGATAAAAACGCATTTAACCTGTTAGTGCTGAAGTATCAAAATAAAGTGATGAGTTTAATTTCCAGATATGTGCGTAATCAAGCGGATGTGGCGGATGTGACACAAGAAGCCTTTATTAAAGCGTATAGAGCGTTAGCAAACTTTAGGGGTGACAGTGCATTTTACACTTGGTTGTATCGTATTGCGGTAAACACCGCAAAAAACCATCTTACATTACAAGGGCGCAGAGCACCTGCAAACGATGTTGATATAGCAGATGCGGAATATTATGAAGGCAGTGATGCATTAAAAGAATTTGCATCCCCAGAGCGTTTATTAATGAAAGATCAAATGAGTAAAGTGATCTTTGATACGCTCGATACTCTGCCTGGTGAGTTAAAAATGGCGATATCGCTTAGAGAATTAGACGGTATGAGTTATGACGATATTGCCAATATTATGGATTGTCCTGTCGGCACAGTAAGATCGCGTATCTTTCGTGCTCGAGAAGCAATCGACAAACAGCTCCAGCCTTTGCTGGAAAAATAACGGCCTTAACGCTAAAAACTAACGGCCTTAACGCTAGACAGGTGAATAATGCTTAAATCAAGTCAAGAGTGGGTATCTGCAGCAGTTGATAGTGAAGCCGATGATAAAACATTAGCGCAGCTTTCTGCTGACGTTGATTCACATGATGAATGGCAACGCTATCATATGATCGGTGATGCAATGCGCGGTGAATTACCGGCAACCATTGACTTAGATCTTTTTGCTAGCATCTCTGCAGCGATTGAGCTTGAACCGACAATCATTGCACCTCAACCCCAGACGAATGAATTAGCTGAGCAAGCAAAAACGCGACAACATGCTGGTTTGGTTTCAAACGTGGTGCCTTTTTTCAAACAGTTTGGTCAATATGCGATAGCGGCTACTGTTGCTATGGTAGCGATTGTGGGCGTACAAAATTATAACCAGACCAATGATGCTGAGTCACCATTGCCGGTCTTAATGACCCGTCCTTTGGTGGGCAGTGTGTCTCCGGTGAGTTATCAGACGGGTGCAGTGCAAAATCAGCAAAGCTATTCTAATGAACAAGTGATAGAGCAGCGTCGTCGTATTAATGCTTATATTCAAGATCATATGTTGCAACAACGCTTAAATCCAGGTGTTGCAGTTGATGAAAATAGTGTGCAAGATGCTGCGGTAAATCCATAATCCGTTGACAGAAATCTTGTCTTATCATGTTAGGAGTTAGCTTGCGTCTTATCCTGCTAGCAATGTTAGTGTTATCTTTTTCAACATACGCTGAAGATGATTTATCAGCAAAAGCTTGGCTTAACAATATGAGCCAAGCAATGCACGATAAACAATTTAAAACCTCAATTATTCAATTACAAGCCGATCATATTCGTCCGCTTGTCTATATTCATGGCATTGTCGACAATAAGGAAGTCGCTTTACTTGAATACCTTAATGGCCCTCCCAAAAATGCGGTACGAGTTGGAAATACTGTTACGTTTATAGAACATGACCAGCAGCCGTATAGTGTCATGGCACCTCGTATTCAAGGTGTTTGGCCTGCAGCTTTATCTGGTGATTTAAGTCAGCTTGAAAAAGGTTATCAATTTGTTATAGGTGGTCGAGCACGTATTGCTGGACGTCCAGGCCAAATGATCCGTTTAATGGCAAATGATGACAATCGTTATGATGCTCAAGTGTGGATTGATATGGACACTTATTTGCCATTACGGTTTGATAGCCTCAACAAAGACAAACAATTACTTGAACAGACCATGGTCATCGAACTGATTGAATTAACTGAGCCCGCCTCTATTTTAGTTGAAGCTGCGAAGCAAGAATGGCCAGCCGTGATGAACCAAGCCGAACGCACAGATGGTAAAAACTGGCAATTTACTTGGTTGCCACAAGGTTTTGATGTTGTCGTTCGCGATCATCACCGTTTGATTGGAATTCATGAGCCTGTTGAATATGTGGCATTAACAGATGGATTAGCGAATATTTCTGTTTATGTTGGCCGGTCAGGTGAAAATCCAATGCCGAATGAATTACTTATCCGTAATGGTTTATCTATGGTGGTTGTTAAAGTGGGGGCGCTTGAAGTGGTTGCTATTGGCAAAGTCCCTTCCGAAACGTTAGAAAAAATTGCCAATAACTTGGTGTTAAAATAAGCCATAAATGATTAATAAGCCGTTACAGAGTTTAGCTGTGTGACGGCTTACGTGTTTTTACGATGAGCGATGAGAGATATAGCTTAGGCGTAAACTGACTTAGCCAATGCTTGTCATTGTGCTAAAATAGCAGCATATTTATTGATTGAGTGTGTTAAATGAATAACCACATATCTGAGTCATCTACATCCTCTATGATGGAAGAAATTGCCCGGGTGGTTGATTACCAACAGGGCTGGGCAACGGTTGAGGTCGAATTAAAAAGTGCCTGTAATCATTGTGCCAGCAGTGAAAATTGCGGTACATCAACCATAGCCAAAGCCTTTTCGGTTCACACACAGCGTTTTTCATTGCCCAGTGATAAACCTTGTCGTAGTGGCGATTTGCTTAAAATTGGCTTGCCTGAAAGTGTGATCATTAAGGCGGCGGCATTAGTGTATTTATCACCGTTATTAGGCTTGTTTTTTGCTGCAATGATTGGGCATATGCTGGCCGCCGGAATGGGGCTAAGTACCAATGGTTTTGCTATGGCTTTTGGAGGGTTGGGGGCGTTCATTGCATGGTTTATCGGCAAACACTTTGCCACTCGACTAGATGCACACGCTACGCCGGTCATCATCGCCCATTTAGGCCAAGAAGTGGACATTATTAGTGCAAGTCGTTAGTTATGCTCATTTTCGATAGATCATGAGTGATCCGTCTCGATGTCATTATTGGGTAATATGAGTTTCTATCACCAATCACCATTTATTAATCAGAAATGAACTAATCAGTAATTCCCTCATCACGATAACCCATGCAGCTTAATGGCATCGCGAATGGCTAATTTAACCATTGTGCCGATCAACATAGGCTTCAAAATGGCTTTTCAAGGCCAATAAAGACACTCAAACTGAGACTAGTGTTTAATCTGATTGGTATTGACCCCCTAATCAGGTACAATTTGACACCTTAATTTTCATCATTTTAGTAGTAGTCATTGCAGCATACATGAAACACATTAGAAACTTCTCGATTATTGCCCATATCGACCATGGTAAATCAACTTTATCCGATCGCCTTATTCAGGTATGTGGCGGCTTAACTGACCGTGAAATGGCTGCACAGGTTTTAGATTCAATGGATCTAGAACGTGAGCGTGGCATTACGATTAAAGCCCAAAGTGTCACCTTAGATTACCATGCCAAAGATGGTAACACTTACCAACTCAACTTCATTGATACTCCCGGCCACGTAGACTTTTCTTATGAAGTTTCACGCTCTTTGGCCGCATGTGAAGGTGCATTATTAGTGGTTGATGCTGGTCAAGGCGTAGAAGCTCAGACATTAGCAAACTGCTATACCGCACTCGATATGAATTTGGATGTTGTGGCAGTATTAAACAAAATTGACTTACCTCAGGCAGAACCTGATCGCGTTGCAGCAGAGATTGAAGATATCGTTGGCATTGATGCCATTGATGCTGTGCGCTGTTCTGCTAAGACCGGTGTGGGGATTGATTTAGTCTTAGAAGAAATTATCGCCAAAATTCCACCGCCAGTGGGTGATGAATCTGCGCCGTTACAAGCATTGATTGTCGACTCATGGTTTGATGCCTATCAGGGTGTCGTGTCTTTAGTGCGTATTAAGAATGGCGTACTTAAAAAAGGTGACAAATTCAAAGTAATGTCTACCGGACAAAACTATAATGCCGATCGTGTGGGTATTTTAACACCTAAAGAAAAAGACAAAGCTGAACTGCGTGCTGGTGAAGTGGGTTATGTGATTTCTGGTATTAAAGAAATCCATGGCGCGCCAGTAGGCGATACTCTGACCCACGCAAAAAACGGCGCAGACAAGCCTCTGCCAGGTTTTAAGCGTGTTAAGCCTCAGGTTTATGCGGGCGTATTTCCGATTTCTACTGATGAGTATGAGAGCTTCCGTGATGCGTTGAATAAATTAAGTTTGAATGACGCGTCACTGTTTTTTGAACCTGAAACGTCATCCGCGCTAGGTTTTGGTTTTCGTATTGGTTTCCTCGGCCTACTCCACATGGAGATTGTACAGGAGCGTTTGGAGCGCGAATACAATCTGTCCTTGATCACAACTGCACCGACAGTCGTGTATGAAATTATCATGAACAGTGGTGAAACTCTTTATGTTGATAATCCGTCAGGTTTACCTGCGCTAAATAATATCGCAGAAATTCATGAGCCCATTGTTGAAGCAAATATTTTGGTGCCTAAAGAATATTTAGGTAACGTCATTACCTTGTGTGTTGAAAAGCGGGGTATGCAAACTAATATGGTGTATCACGGTAATCAAGTGGCCGTGACTTATCATTTGCCAATGGCCGAAGTCGTGATGGATTTCTTTGATCGTCTCAAGTCAACGAGTCGTGGTTATGCCTCGTTAGAGTATAACTTTATTCACTTCCAACCGGCAGATATGGTGCGCTTAGATATTTTAATCAATAGCGAACGTGTTGATGCGTTAGCGATGATTATTCACCGCAGTAATATTCGTCATCGTGGTCTGGCTTTGGTTGATAAGATGAAAGAACTGATCCCACGTCAGATGTTTGATATTGCCATTCAGGCTGCTGTCGGCAGTCAGATTATTGCTCGCTCAACCATTAAAGCCATGCGTAAAGACGTTACGGCTAAGTGTTATGGTGGCGACGTTTCGCGTAAGAAAAAACTGCTTAACAAACAGAAAGAAGGTAAAAAGCGCATGAAACAAGTGGGTAATGTTGAAGTGCCACAAGAGGCATTTTTGGCAGTACTGAAGCTAAACGATTAATAATAATTAATTGAGTTAATGTGCTTGATATCGCCGCATAGTGCGGCGTTATTGTTATATTTACTCTATATTTTGTAACACTTAACTGGGTGACTGTTTATTCGTTAATCACCATTCTGGATTGAGTTATTCTGAGCCTGTGCTCAGTTCATATGGGTCCAAGACACCCTGTAGGAGATAAATTAATAATGGCAGCTTATTTTTCGCTTATTTTAGTGCTCGTAACCTTAGCCAGCGGTCTTGTCTGGTTAATTGATGTGGTTTTCTTTGCGCCCAAACGCCGTGAAAATTTATTAGTTGCACATGCCAATTCGACGCAGTTGAGCGCCGATGCTATCGACAAAATCATTCGTGAGCCGGTGTTAGTTGAAACGGCACATTCTATTTTTCCGGTGATCGCCTTTGTTATGATTTTACGTTCATTTATCTATGAACCGTTTCAAATTCCTTCAGGTTCAATGATGCCAACGCTGTTGATTGGTGACTTTATTCTGGTTGAGAAGTTTAGTTACGGGTTACGCGATCCCGTATGGCGCAGTAAGCTAGTTGAAATCGGTGAGCCAGAACGCGGTGATGTGTTTGTATTTAAATACCCAGAAAACCCAAAAATTGACTATATAAAGCGTGTAGTTGGATTGCCGGGTGACAAAATTATTTACCGTAATAAACAGTTAATGATCCAAGCTCCGTGTGAAACAGGTATCGATTGCCCTGCACCAAGAGTGATTGCTCATACTGAAATAAATCGGGGTGAGTTTACTCAGGATAATGTGCCGCTTATTCGCTTAAGTGAGCAACTAGGCGACGTAGAGCATGATATTTTGATGAACCCGTCACGTCCTGATTTTAGACAACACTTTTATCCTCAACCGGGGCTTCAAGTCGGTGAGTTTTTGGTGCCAGAAGGCATGTATTTTGCTATGGGTGATAATCGCGATAACAGTACCGATAGTCGTTTTTGGGGCTTTGTACCGGAAGAGAATCTTGTCGGTAAAGCCGTTGCCATTTGGATTAGTTTTGAATTTGATCATAAGCGAAGCGATTGGTTACCCTCTTGGGTACCGACGGGTGTGCGCTTTGATAGAGTAGGTGGAATACATTGATGGAACCCATTAAAAATTTGCCGCGTTTGTGCCGTACTTTAGGTTATGAATTTAATAATATTGAATTGCTTGTCCAGGCATTAACACATCGCAGCGCTGCAAATAAGCATAATGAACGTTTAGAATTTTTAGGTGACTCGCTTTTATCGATAGCCATTTCAGATGCCTTATATCATCAGTTTCCAAAGGCTACTGAAGGCGACTTAAGCCGGATGCGCGCCACCTTGGTTAAAGGTGACACGCTGACATTAATTGCCATAGCGTTTAAATTAGGTGATTATTTATATTTAGGTCCTGGTGAGCTCAAAAGCGGTGGTTTTAGACGCGAATCTATTTTAGCCGATGCTGTAGAAGCCATTATTGGCGCTATCTACCTTGATTCCAATCTTGATATTTGCTGTAAATTATTATTAACTTGGTATCAAGATCGCTTAGCTGAAATTAAACCGGGTATTAATCAAAAAGATCCGAAAACAATTTTACAAGAATACTTACAAGGCTTTAAAAAGCCATTGCCCGATTATCAAGTCGTGGCGGTAGAAGGTGAAGCGCATGATCAAACCTTCACAGTTGAATGTCGAATTAGTGAATTAGTTAAAGTTGTCACCGGTGTGGCAAGTTCAAGAAGAAAAGCTGAACAGCTAGCCGCTGCTCAGGTATTGGAGCTACTGAATAAATGACCAAAAAAACAGACTTGCCAGCGGGTGATCACCAAGAGCCTAGCTTAGATGAACTGCTGGCAAGGATGAACCAAGCAGCACCAATCGCTATCGCAAAATACGATGTGACCTATTGCGGCATGGTAGCGATCGTCGGTCGCCCTAATGTGGGTAAATCGACTCTGTTGAACAAGCTACTGGGTCAAAAGGTGAGTATTACCTCGAAAAAGCCGCAAACGACACGGCATCGTATTATGGGGATCCACACCGATGGCCCAAGTCAAATTATATTTATTGACACACCAGGCCTGCACATTGAGGAAAAGCGTGCGATTAACCGTTTTATGAACCGTGCCGCGGCCAGTTCATTAGCTGATGTTGCCATGGTTATTTTTGTGGTTGATGGCATGACATGGACGGCAGATGATGAGATGGTGCTACAAAAAATTAAACATCGAAATGATACTCGCAAAATTATCTTAGCCATTAACAAAGTCGATAATATTAAAGACAAAGAGTCATTATTTCCTTATTTGACTGAATTGGCTCAAAAATTCGATTTTGATGAAATTTTGCCTATTTCAGCCACTAAAGGTACGAATGTACAACGTATTTTAGATATGGCCCGTGAGTCGCTGCCTGAGGCATCATTTTATTTTCCTGAAGACTATGTGACCGACCGTTCACAACGTTTTATGGCATCAGAAATTGTTCGTGAGAAACTAATGCGCTTTCTTGGAGATGAACTTCCTTATGATGCGACGGTTGAGATTGAGCAGTTTAAAATGATGGATAACGGCGTTTATCAAATCAATGCGTTGATTTTAGTTGAGCGCGAAGGCCAAAAACGCATGGTGATTGGTAATAAGGGCGAGCGTATTCGCACCATAGCGACCCAAGCTCGATTAGACATGGAAACCTTATTTGAGAATAAAGTCTTTCTTGAAGTGTGGGTGAAAGTGAAATCCGGCTGGGCTGATGATGAGCGTGCATTAAGAAGTTTAGGTTATGGCGATAGCTAAATTGGCACTAGCATTATTGATTATCCGCTTTTAGGCATGGCCACCATGAAACGTGGCTATGTGCTTCATCATCGTCCATATCGAGACTCGAGCGTGATTGTTAATTTGCTAATAGAAGGCGTCGGACGCATCGATGCTATTACCCGAGTTGGTTCTGGTAAACGTTCTATCAAAAGTATCTTACAACCTTTTCAGCCGTTAATTATCCAATTTAGCGCCCAATCTGAAGCCAAGAATCTGGGCTTAAAAACCATCACTCACATTGAAGCGGCTGCGCCCGCTATGCCATTAGGCGGTAATAGTCTCTATTCTGGTTTTTACCTTAACGAGCTATTGGTTCGTCTTTTATCGGTAGAACACCAAGCGGAAGGATTGTTTTTAGACTATCACAGTGCCTTACTTGCGTTAGCCAAACAGTTCTGCTCAAGTCATCTACGTTATTTTGAAATGGCGTTGTTATTAGAGTTAGGTGCGTTGCCGTCACTTGCCTACGATACTCAAGGTGATGCACTCGATGGTAGCTGCCACTATCGATTTATCGCTCAAAGTGGCTTTATTCCCGTAGCAACAACTCAAGCGTCATCGTTTTCCCATGGTAAAGGCTGTTTATCTGGCTCAATGTTGCTAGCATTAGCCGCACATAATTTACACCCTGAACAGTATAATCAAGCCAAAGGCTTAATGCGTTATTTACTCACGCCTTTACTGGGTAATAAGCCGCTGTTAAGCAGGCAGTTATTCAGTAAAAAAGCGGATTAGCATATTATTTTTTAAACCCAACACATGGACCCAAGACTGTTAAATTAGCGTATTACTTAGGTTATCGTGTGCCTCATTGTGTTATTTATTACCTTAAGGAGCTCGATGTGAGCGGAATACTGTTAGGCATTAACATCGATCATATCGCAACATTGCGTCAGGCACGCGGTACTCATTATCCTGATCCCGTGCACGCAGCTGCAGTCGCAGAGCATGCTGGTGCCGATGGCATCACGATACATCTACGTGAGGACCGACGTCATATTCAAGATCGTGATGTCTATCTATTGGCTAAGACCCTAAAAACACGGATGAATTTTGAGTTTGCTGTGACTGAAGAACTGATCGCCATCGCCTGTGATGTAAAACCTGCCTATGCGTGTTTAGTCCCAGAAAAGCGTGAAGAGCTAACGACTGAAGGTGGTCTTGATGTCGCAGGCCAGTTAGAGAAGATCCGCTCAGCCGTTACTCGTTTGGCCGCTGAGGGCATTAAAGTGTCATTGTTTATCGATGCTGATAAAACTCAAATTGATGCCGCAGTTTTATCTGGCGCACCTTATATTGAAATTCATACCGGTTGTTATGCAGATGCCATCACCGATGCTGCGCAAGCTGAAGAATTAGCTCGTATTACTGAAATGGCTAAATATGCCCACAGTAAAGGTCTAGTAGTTAATGCTGGCCACGGTTTGCATTATCATAATGTTAAAGCGATTGCTGCAATCCCTGAGATTTTTGAACTTAATATTGGTCATGCTGTAATTGCCCGAGCCGCTATCGATGGCTTAGATACCGCAGTCAGAGACATGAAAGCATTGATGCTAGCAGGGCGTAGAGGCGAATAATGGCGGTTGTAGGGATCGGTACCGATATTGTTGAGATTGCCCGCATAGCTGAGCAGCGAGAACGCCTAGGTGACAGGTTAGCTAGGCGAGTGTTGACTGAGTCTGAGCTTGCGACTTACTTGCAATCAAAACAGCCTGAGCGATTTTTAGCTAAACGTTTTGCCGCCAAAGAAGCAGCAGCAAAAGCGTTAGGCACAGGCATTGGCAGAGGGGTGTCGTTTCAACATATCCATATCGACAATGATGATAATGGCGCCCCTCAGATCCGTTTTACCGATGGTGCGCTGGCAAGGCTTGAGCAGTTATCCGCTAGCCGAGGTTTTATCAGTATTGCCGATGAACATCATTATGCAGTAGCCACTGTGGTATTAGAAAGTTGATATCAATACTATTAGGCTATTTATTAAAGGCGCATTAGCGCCTTTTTTTGTGCGCTTTTAAAATGACCTCAAGTGGGGTAAATTAACAAGATAACAACAAGTCATCTCAGCACAAGACTTAGATCCAGATAATAGGTGACATTAAACCGTCTTTTGCCATGTTAATACGATGACGTTTAATCAGCTTGCTATTAGCGAGTCAATGCACCTTGTTAGCAAGAACATGACCCGTTTGGAATCTAATCTATCGAATATTTGCTGTCAGCTTACTGACCTCATAGCATAATTCGAACCGAGGTTAACTAAAGAGAATCAAAAATGAAATCGGCAGTAGAACAACTTTCAACGTATAAAAGCGTGCATTTAAACCCACAAAACATTAAGACCCATTTTGTCGGTGTTCCTATGATTGTGTGGTCGGCATGGTTGATGCTGGGGACACTTCGCTTTGCATGGCAGGATTATCAAGTGAGTCTAGCAATGATCTTAACTGTGGTGGTATTGGGCTACTATATGGCACTTCATATGCGCCTAGCGCTTGGATTAGTCTTGTTCATTCTGCCAGTGTTATATACCACAGAGCAGGTTGTTCATACTCCGCATCCGTTTATCATCGCCATAAGCATTTTTGTCATGGGTTGGGTTATTCAGTTTATCGGCCATCAATATGAAAAGGCCAAGCCTGCTTTTATGGATGATCTTAATCAATTATTGATTGGGCCATTTTTTTTAATGGCGGAATTGTATTTTATGTTGGGTTTTGAGAAAGCGTTAGCGGCCGAAATAACCCCGCTTGCGCGTGAAAAACGCCGTGAATTGGAGGCTAAACGTCGTCGTTAACTTATTTAGGTATGGCTGGACCAATAACAAGGCGCATATCGCGCCTTGTTACTGGTTAACTGCTTATTCGTCATCACTAATTAAGGCTAAATCTTGAGGTGAAACTTTAACTGATTTAATCATATTGTCAGCAACTTCAATGACTTCAATATGATATTGTGCAATATACAAACTCGTGTTGGCGGCAGGAATTTCTTCAAGGAATTCAATGATCAAGCCGTTTAATGTCTTCGGTCCATCAATAGGGAGGTTCCATTTCATCTCTTTGTTAAGATCACGAATATTAATGGTGGCATCAATTAAGAAACTACCATCTTGTTGAACAGTAATGTCTTCACTGGGCGTTGACAGGATCGAGGTGGTAAAATCACCCACAATCTCTTCCAAAATATCGGCTAGTGTCACTAAGCCCTGAATGTCCCCGTACTCATCGACCACGAGTCCAATACGCTCTTTATTTTGTTGGAAATTAGTCAACTGGACATTCAGTGGGGTGCCTTCAGGAATAAAGTATAATTCTTTGACCGCACGTAATAATGATGATTTGCTGAATTGCTCTTTTGATTGTAAACGCAAAGCATCACGCAAATGAATAAATCCGACGGCATCATCAATATTGTCACGGTATACCAATACCCGGGTGTGTGGACTTTGAATCACTTGCTTATTAATCAATTTAAAATCGTCGTTAACGTTAATAGCATAAATATCTGAACGTGAAATCATAATGTCTTCGACAGTGACTTTTTCTAAATCCAAAATCGACAGTAACATTTCTTGGTGCCGCTGAGGGATGAGAGCCCCAGCCTCATGCACCACAGTGCGTAATTCTTCTTGACTTAATGCGTCATTAGTTTCAATGAGTTTGATGCCCAGAAGACGTAAAAAAATGCTAGTAATGAGGTTGATTATTCTTACTAGTGGTGAAAGTAAGATCAATAACCAGCCTAATAGAATAGAAGACGGGAAAGCAATACGTTCTGGGTACAATGCCGCAAAGGTCTTTGGGGTCACTTCAGCAAAGACGAGTACCACAATAGTCAATACACCCGTTGCAATCGCAACACCCATATCACCAAATAAACGCATACCAATAATAGTCGCAATGGCGGATGCAAGAATGTTAACCAGATTATTACCGATGAGAATTAAACCAATGAGCCGATCAGGGCGGTCAAGCATGTTTAACGCCCGTTGTGCGCCTTTGTGGCCATTGGCCGCAAGGTGTCGTAAGCGGTATCGGTTTAGGCTCATCATTGCCGTTTCTGAACCAGAAAAGTAAGCAGACATCACGATTAAAACCAAAAGAAAAGTAAGCAGTGCGCTGGTAGAGATAGCGTCCAAAAAAGGGGCTCCATAATGTGCGGGGAAATTGACCTCTCAGCCAACTTGTTATTAAGCTAACGGCCATTGTTTGTTATAGCCGTTAGCATCAAGTTATCTTGTTTTTATTCGAACAGGATAGAGCATATTTCAGCGTGTTAAAATTGTAAAAACTAGCTTAATATCAACTCTTTAACAATTCTTGCACCAAAATAAGCTAAAGAAAGTAAGCCCGCGCCAGATAAACTGTAAATCACTGCAGTACGGATTCTACAGCCAACAGTATATTGTTGCCACAACATAATGGCGTAAACTATCCAAGCCATTATCGATAAGGTCGCCTTATGACCTTGGCCATTACCAAACATATCTTCTAAGAAGATAAATCCAGTCACAAGCGACAAACTCAATAACATAAAACCAATAAGGATTAGATGATAAAGCTGTTTCTCTACCGTCATCAATGGAGGCATCGCGGGACTCATTATCATTTGCTTTCTTTTTAGCTTATTTTGAATAAACCACAGTTGAATGGCGTACAGTGCTGCAATCATCAAAGCACTATAGGCTATAAGTGAAAGCACGACATGAGCCAGAATTTCGGGGTGTTTTTCAAAATTAATAATATATTGTGGTGGGAGTAACCATAAAAGCGCCACAGATAAAATCGAACAGGCATACACAACCGGCACCACAATGATGACTTTAAGTCTCAGCATTGTAATAGTGAAGGCTAATGCAATAATCCAGTTAATCAATGAAATTACATTGGTTAAACTAAGATTTAGTCCATCGACGGTAAAAATTGCATTCGAAAGCACAAAACCATGCATGATAACCGCAAGAGCGGAAGCTACCATGACGGCTTTACGATTAGGCCCTTCGATGTGAAAAAGTCGGCTTGTTACTAAAACCAATGCTAAGCAATAAAAAAGCATGGCAGCCGCTGAAAAAATAACCATTTAAAATCAACCTATCAAAGTAGTTAATGCTGAAAAACTGTACTGTGAGTGATGAACAATACTATCAAAACAGCACATTTTCATTGTTTGTTCTAGATTAACATGATCATGGCCTAATATGGCAGTGACCCAAGACTCAAAATACAACAGTTTCTTGCCTTTAGCCGTAATTTCTTGCCTTTAACTGTAAATAGTTTACCCAAAGTGGTCAGAGTTTCATTTCTTCGCGTTGCAAGTATCGTAATTTAGAGTGGCTTGGGTATAATAGGCACCATTATCGATCTGCTGAAAGAGTCGCCAAATGTTTGAAAATTTATCCGACAGACTGTCACGCACACTAAAAAACATTAGTGGCCGTGGTCGCTTAACAGAAGACAACATTAAAGAAACCCTGCGTGAAGTGCGTATGGCGCTACTTGAGGCGGATGTCGCTTTACCTGTTGTCAGGGAATTCGTTAACAGCGTAAAAGAACGCGCTGTGGGTCAAGAAGTATCAAAAAGCTTAAGCCCTGGGCAAGCTTTTATTAAAATTGTTCAAAATGAGCTTGAAAAAGCCATGGGTGAGGCGAATGAAGCCCTCGACTTAGCGGCCATTCCTCCGGCTGTGATCATGGTGGCGGGTCTCCAAGGCGCGGGTAAAACAACGTCAGTCGCTAAATTAGGTAAATTTTTACGCACACGCCATAAGAAATCTGTCCTAGTGGTCAGTGCTGATGTTTATCGACCTGCGGCGATTAAACAGCTTGAGACATTGGCAACAGAAGTCGAAGTCGAATTTTTCCCATCTGATGTGAGCCAAAAACCGGTTGATATTGCTAAAGCGGCAATTAGCTATGCAAAATTAAAGTTCATTGATGTGGTGATTGTCGATACTGCGGGTCGTCTGCACGTTGATGAAGCCATGATGGACGAGATCAAACAACTGCATGCCACGGTTAACCCAGTTGAAACCTTGTTTGTGGTTGATGCCATGACAGGGCAAGATGCGGCCAACACAGCAAAAGCGTTCAATGAAGCATTACCTCTTACTGGTATCATCCTAACCAAAGTCGATGGTGATGCCCGCGGTGGTGCAGCGCTGTCTATGCGTAGTATCACAGGTAAGCCGATTAAGTTTTTAGGTGTTGGTGAAAAAACTGATGCATTAGAACCCTTTCATCCAGATCGAATTGCATCGCGCATTTTGGGTATGGGTGATGTGTTGTCATTAATTGAAGAAGTGGAACGCGGCGTCGATAAAGACAAAGCGATGAAGCTGGCTTCAAAAGTGAAATCGGGCGGTAGTTTCGACCTAGAAGATTTTCGTGAGCAGTTACAGCAAATGAAAAACATGGGTGGCATGATGAACATGATGGAGAAGCTCCCAGGTGTAGGTCAATTGCCACCAGAAGCTTTGGCTCAAGTGCAAGACGGTAAAATGACCGGCCAAATGGAAGCCATTATTAACTCGATGACGGCGAAAGAACGTAAACATGCCGATCTCATTAAAGGGTCGCGTAAACGTCGTATCGCTGTGGGGTCTGGCACGCAAATTCAAGACGTGAACCGTTTATTAAAACAATTCACCCAAATGCAAAAAATGATGAAAAAGATGTCAGCAAAAGGTGGAATGAAGAAGATGATGCGCGGAATGAGCGGAATGTTACCACCCGGAATGAAGTTACCTGGCCGATAATATCACCATCTTTTAAGTATTAAATTAGTTAATATTTAATTCAATCAGTCGATTAAGTTATTTTCTTGATTTTATTGCACAAAATTGCGTGAGTTAAAAGTCATCAGATTCGGTTGCAATAGTTCAAAATTCAGGTAAAATATTCCGGCTTTCTTTCTGGAACTCTTCGCGAACACGGAGTTCCAGTTTTTATTTTTGCTTCTAGCAAATCATTAGAGGAATAAGACGCATGGTTACCATTCGTTTAGCTCGTGGCGGCGCAAAAAAGCGTCCATTTTACAATATCGTTGTTGCTGATAGCCGCAATGCTCGTGACGGTCGTTTCATCGAACGTGTTGGTTTTTTCAATCCATTGGCTCGTGGCCAAGAAGAAACTCTACGTTTAGATCTTGATCGTGTTGAGCATTGGGTTGCTACTGGCGCTGCAGCATCTGAGCGTGTTGCAAAACTGATCAAAGACGCGCGTAAAGTTACTGCTTAATCGCGTATAAGGTATAGATAGATGAGTAGTAACCAAGAGCCAGTTGTACTGGGTAAATTAGGCTCCAGTCATGGTATTAAAGGTTGGCTAAAAATCACTTCCTATACCGATTCTGTTGCAGGTATTTTTGATTATTCGCCTTGGCTAATAAAAGAACAAGGCGTTTGGCGTGAAATTAAGGTTGCTCAGTGGCGTTTTCAAGGTTCAGCTGTTGTGGCTGAATTTGAAGGTGTTACGACCAGAGAGCATGCGCAAATGCTCACAAATTGTGAAATTGCGATTATGCCTGAGCAAATGAAAGAACTGGATGATAATGATTTTTATCATCGTGATCTTATCGGCTGCGAAGTGACCAATGTAAATGGCTATAACATGGGTATTGTTGAACAGATCGTGGCAACAGGATCCAACGACGTATTACTGATTAAAGCTAATGCCAAAGATGCCTTCGGCAAAGCGGAACGTATGATCCCCTTTGTCCCCGAGCAATGCATCAAACAGGTGGATTTGCAAGGGAAACAGATTTTAGTGGATTGGGATCCTGACTTCTAAGTTGAGGTACAACATATGTGGTTAGGGGTAATTACCCTGTTTCCAGAGATGTTTCGTGCTGTTACAGACTTTGGGGTTACGGGTCGAGCCGTGAAAAACGGCCTGCTTGAGTTGCAAACGTGGAATCCTCGAGATTTCACCCATGATAGACATAACACTGTGGACGATCGACCTTATGGTGGTGGACCCGGTATGTTGATGATGGTGCAACCCTTGCGTGATGCTATTCATGCAGCTAAAGCCGCTGCAGGTGATAGGGCAAAAGTGATTTATCTGTCTCCTCAGGGGCGCAAGCTGGATCAGCAAGGCGTCACTGAGTTAGCTAAATCAGAGGGTTTGATTTTAGTGTGTGGTCGATACGAAGGTGTTGATGAGCGCATAATTCAAACTGAAGTAGATGAAGAATGGTCTATCGGTGATTACGTACTTTCGGGTGGTGAGTTACCGGCGATGACTTTGATCGATTCAGTAGCTCGTTTAGTACCAGGTGTACTAGGTAAGCAAGCGTCAGCAGAGCAAGATTCTTTCTCTGATGGTTTACTGGATTGTCCTCATTATACCCGCCCTGAACAATTGGATGGTCTTGACGTACCCGCAGTGCTGCTAAGCGGTGACCACGAAAAAATTAGACTCTGGCGTTTACAACAAAGTATCGGAAGAACTTTTTTGAAACGACCAGAATTATTTGAAAATCTAGCTCTGACTGACGAACACATGACTTTATTAGCGCAGTTCGTGAATAAAACGGACAAGTCCGCATAGTCAACGCTCAGTTATTTCTAGAATGGAGTAATTATGAACAACATCATTAAAATGCTCAACGATGAGCAAATGAAAACAGATGTACCTGAATTTGGTGCTGGTGATACAGTAGTCGTTCAAGTACGTGTTCAAGAAGGTGAGAATAAAGAGCGTCTTCAAGCTTTTGAAGGTGTGGTAATCGCTAAGCGTAACCGTGGTCTGCATTCAGCATTCACAGTACGTAAAATCTCTAATGGTGAAGGTGTTGAGCGTGCTTTTCAGACGCATAGCCCGTTAATTGCTAGCATCGAAGTTAAGCGTCGCGGTCGTGTACGTCGTGCGAAACTGTACTATTTACGTGAACGTTCAGGTAAGTCTGCACGTATCCGTGAAAAATTGGGAACTAAGAAGAAATAGTTTCCGATACAGAATAAAGATGCAGTGTTCGCACAACAACCCGCCGAAAGGCGGGTTTTTGTTTGTGGGGCTTTAAAAAACGAACACAGCGGTAACAACGATAACAGCGGTAACAACGAATAGAGCGAATAGAGCGAATAGAGCGAATAGAGCGGTAACGGCGAATAGAGCGATAACAGCGAATAAAGCGATAACAGCGGTAACAACGATAACAGCGGTAACAACGAATACAGCGGTAACAACGAACACAGCGGTAACAACGAATACAGCGGTAACAACGAACACAGCGGTAACAACGAATACAGCGGTAACAGCGGTAACAGCGAATAAAGCGAATAAAGCGAATAAAGCGGTAACAGCGAATAAAGCGGTAACAGTATGCAAGTACAAAATGTATGGCTGGGGTTATTGGTTTGTAAGAAATATCGTCGATTAAGTGATTTTTTACGCTTTGTGCAAATAAGCCTTGCTCTAGGACCTTTGCGCAGGCATAGTTGCATTTAGAGTGTAATGGCGTAACGTTACAAAACTACAGTTTAATCTGCCAAATAGTTAACAAATAAATATATTCATGACCTAGGTCAGCAGTCAAGAGAGAGTGATAAGTATGCAACAAGATACCATTAATAATGTGCACATCAGTTCAGAGCAAGTGCTAGTGACTCCTGCAGAGTTAAAGCAAGAGCTTCCATTATCAACGCATGCTTATCAATATATTCTTAATGCTCGTAAGCAAGTTGCTGATATTGTTCATAAACGTGATAATCGTATATTAATTGTCACCGGCCCTTGCTCTATTCATGATATCGATGCTGCCAAAGAATATGCGCTAAAACTTAAAAAGTTACACGATGAACTCAGCGGTGAATGTTACATTTTAATGCGAGTCTATTTCGAAAAACCGCGCACAACTGTGGGTTGGAAAGGCTTGATCAATGATCCCGATATGGACGAGTCGTTCGATGTGGAAAAAGGTCTGAGAATGGCACGTGAGTTAATGATTTGGCTTGCAGAACTCAAATTACCTATTGCAACAGAAGCACTTGATCCTATCAGTCCCCAGTATTTGTCCGAATTGATCTCATGGTCTGCGATTGGCGCAAGAACGACTGAGTCTCAAACTCACCGTGAAATGGCTTCGGGTCTGTCGATGCCAGTTGGCTTTAAAAATGGTACCGATGGTAAGTTAGAAGTGGCGATTAATGCACTCAAATCAGCGGCTAGCAGCCACCGCTTTATGGGGATTAACCAAGAAGGTCAAGTTTCGTTGTTGCAGACGGCGGGTAACCCTAATGGGCACATTATTTTACGTGGCGGTTTAGCACCTAACTATGATGCAGACAGTGTTGCTGAAAGTGAAGCTAAAATTCATCAAGCCAATCTCAGTGCGCGTTTAGTCGTTGATTGCAGCCATGGCAATTCTTCAAAAGATTATCAACGTCAGAAAATTGTTTGTGAAGATGTATTTAACCAAATTGAAGCAGGTAATAAATCCATTATCGGTGTTATGCTTGAAAGTAACCTAAATGCAGGCAATCAAAGTACAGATAAACCCCTTGCAGAGCTTAAGTATGGTGTCTCTGTGACAGATGCCTGTATCGATTGGGAAACGACTGAAACCATTTTAAGACAAGGCGCTAACCAGTTGTCTGTAGTATTACCGTCTCGTTTTGAGACGCTGCAGGTTGTTAACGGTTAATGGATAAACTGATGAATGAAAAAACTACTGCAGACCTAGATAATCTTCGCAATTTAATTGATGGTGTTGATCAACAATTGCTGCATCTATTACGTAAACGCCTCGATTTGGTGGCACAGGTTGGTGCGGTTAAGCACGCGGCGGGTGTCCCCATCTATGCGCCGCAGCGCGAAGCGACTATGTTAGCGAAACGCCGAGATGAAGCAAAAAATATGAATGTCTCGCCTCAGTTAATTGAAGATATATTGCGTCGATTAATGCGTGAATCTTATCTGAATGAGAAAGAGGTTGGTTTTAAACAGATTAAACAAGATCTTGGCCATGTGGTGGTGGTTGGCGGCCAGGGAAAGCTTGGGCAATTATTTAGCCAAATGCTGGTACTTTCGGGTTATAAAGTAAAATCCATTGATAAAAACGATTGGCATGATGCCGCCGCCATTTTTGATGGTGCAGGACTGGTTATTGTGACCGTACCTATCAATGTCACGTGCGAAGTGATCCGTGACAAGTTAACTCAGTTACCCGAGAATTGTATTCTGGCTGATCTCACGTCTATTAAAGCAGCCCCTTTAGCGGCAATGCTAGCCGCACATAAAGGACCTGTTATAGGCTTGCACCCTATGTTTGGTCCTGATGTGGGTAGCTTGGCTAAACAAGTGGTTGTTGTGTGTCATGGACGTCATGCTGAAGCGTACCAATGGCTACTGCAACAGATTGAGATTTGGGGCGCTCGCATTGTTGAAGCGCAAGCTGAAAAGCATGATAAAGCCATGCAACTGGTGCAAGCCATGCGTCATTTTTCAACATTCGTTTACGGTGTTAACCTCTGTAAAGAAGAAGCTGACATTGATAATTTATTGCAATTTAGCTCACCCATTTACCGTCTAGAGTTGGCAATGGTAGGCCGCTTATTTGCTCAAGATCCTGAGCTTTATGCCGATATTATTTTTGCTCAACCTGGTAGCCAACATGCCATAAGTGATTATCTTGATAATTATCAAGACGCATTAACTATGTTGCAAACGGGAAACCGCCAAGCGTTTGTTGAGCAATTCCAACGCGTCGCCCAATGGTTTGGTGATTTTGCGCCACAATTCCAACATGAAAGTCGTGCCATGCTACAATCTGTTAATGATATGAAAGTAGGTTAATCATTTTTAATTGAGCAAATTATTGCCAAATAGTGGCACAAAGCTTATGTTTAACTTATACGGTTGCTTAATATCGCCGTGTTAACTAGGTCGACTTAGTTGCCTTTGGAGGATACCACCATGTCGATAATGCCATCGAATATGCTACCTGTTCAGCAGGTTGAAGATAATTCCTTAGGGCATTTTCTTTACGGTTTAATGAGTGCTTTCCCATTATTTTTTGTGCCCGTATTATTGAGTTTATGGCTCAATTTGATCCAAAAAAATGTCAATCCAAATTCTGTGCTAGGGAGCCACCTTCGTTGGCAGCGCATGAGTATTATGGGTTTATGTCCGTTTTTTATTGCTGGGTATTGGATAAGTCCATTATGGCTTAGTTTACCTATGTATCTCCTCGGCATTAGTTGGTTTAGTTACCGTATTTTCAAAGGCTGGATCAGCTTAAATGATGGTATAGCAGTATAATTAGCACTCTTAGCAGGTTCAAAACCTCTTTCAATAAAAATGCCGAGATAATTCTCGGCATTTTTCATTGTGAAAATCGTAATTAACCTCAATACTTGATAAAAGAGGGGGTAAGAGAGGATAAATCGTTAAAAACGGATTGATTATCCCGCGTTGAGCTCAGCTATGCGTGGTATAAGCCATGAATGATCTCAGCTTGCGATATGTCGCTCTGATGCAACAGGATTATGCCGTCGGCATTAAGTTGCTTAACGGCAGTAGCATGGGTATTAAGTAGTGAAGGGTGAGAACTGAAACTGGTGTTAACTATCACAGGTAAATGACTGCGTGCCTTCACTTCGACTAACCCCGCTAAATCGAGACCTAACTGCTCAGGATGAGTAAAGCTACGCACACCGGATTCACATAACCCTAGTTGTTGATTACCGTGACTCAGCACAGTGTCGGCCGCTTGTAACCAATCATCAATGCTTGCCATTGTATTGCGCTCTAATATGACCGGTAAATTAACTGAACCAATTAATGCCAGCAGATCGGAGTTATACATTTGTTTACCCGCTAAAATTAACATATCGGCTAATTGACTGGTGAACGCAAATTCTTGTTGTTGATCTATTCGCATAATACACACCAAACCCGCTTGTTCAATCACTTGAGCATGCTGTTTAAGTTGGTATTCATTAAGTTGTTTTTTCAAGTTGTTTAAGACAATGGCTTGGAAGCCAGACTCTTTAATCAGCTTTGCTCGTGCGGCAAGTTCGGTATTATCGATCGGCAGGTCTATTTGTTGTAATGCACTAAATTGTCCGGCACCAATGTGCAGCTGTTGGCAGACTAATTGAGTATCTTGTGATTTATAGTCCCTAGAGTGTTTGGCCTTGTTGGCCGGTAATGGTTTAAGCTGATCTGGTTTAGCACTATCGGGTCCAATCAGTAGTTGAGCCTGGGATAATTGTGTCGGTTTAACGGTCTCGCAAGGATAACATCCTAATACCTTGATAAAACGAGTCAGGCGTTCAAGCTCTTTGATGGCTTGTTGGACTTCTGTTGTTGCCAGATTACCTTCTATGTCTAAGTAGAACATTTCTTCCCACGGCGTACCTGGAATAGGGCGAGACTCTAATTTACTCATATTGAGATTGTGTGCTTTTAGCACCAGCAAGGCTTCAACAAGGGCGCCTGGCTTTTGGCCTGTAGCCATAATTAATGTGGTTTTAGCGGGCAGTTGTGATGGCACCGCGGCCGCTTTTCTGGCGACAACGATAAAACGGCTTTGATTGACTTTTTGATTTGCTAAGCCTTGTTCTAAGGCAACTAATTGGTATAACGCGCCGCCTTCGGCGCTGCCGATGGCAGCGACAGTATGGGTATCGGATTCAATCACCTTTGCCATTGCTTCGGCGCTACTTGAACAATATTCTAATTTAATATGAGGGTGCTGAGTTAAGTAACGACTGCATTGACTGATAGGCTGTGGATGGGCATAGACAGTATTAATTTCACTGAGTTTGGTATCCGGTTTAGTTAATAAGCAATGACCGACTTCAATGGTGGTTTCACCGACTATCGACAGTGTTGTGTGCTGTAATACATCATATACTTCGTTGATAGAGCCTGATGAGGTATTTTCAATCGGCAAGAAACCATAATCAGCATGACCCGATTCAACGGCATTGACTATGCCATCAAAGCTCTGACAACCAAAGTCGAGCATTTCAACCTGACGGCGAGCACAGTAGCGACTCGCAGCGAGATAAGAGTATGACCCTCGAGCGCCAAGATAAGCAATGGTATATTGTTGCTTTTGAGTTTCTGGGTTGGCACGACCGTGGAGATAGGTTTGCTGGAATAAGACGGAATCTTCGATGATGCTTTGATAGAGTGAAATCACAAAATGTGCATCAAGTCCTTGTTCGCGACCTTGCTGTACTAAGCGTTCTAATAACTCCTTTTCCCGTTGAGTATCTCGAATAGGGCGTAAATTAATTTCTTTACTGCGGGCCACATCTAAACTCAGTTGGCGACGTTTAGATAAGAGTCCTAATAGTGCTTTATCAAGAGCAGAGATCTGATCGCGAGTTTGATTTAACGCAGGTGGTTTTTGCATATTGACCTCAATGTGACGCTATATACTGGTGCATGGCAAAATACGACAGTGTTTATAACACAAAAAAGCCCCCCAGTTGGGAGGCTTTAGAATTTTCATTTTCGTTTTTACACAGAAAATCCGCCTCTCTAGGTGGGCTGAATAAAAAAGAAAATAAAAAAGCGGAATATTTTTTTGTTCATGGGTTAAAACTAAAGCTCTGGCAGGCGACTGTCAATGTAATTTTACTCATCTAGCGGGTAATATAAGGGTAAAAAAATATATTACGACTGACAAAAGAAAGCGCACCCGAAGGTGCGCTGGTGAAAGATAAATAATATCAAGCGGCGTTTTCCTCCTTATAGACATACTCAAATTCGCTTTCTGTTTCATCTGTTAATGAAACATGGCGTTGAGCCTGGGGTTTATGGGCCAGGCGATTTAGCTGTTTTTCCAGCTTTTGTCCCATTGCAGTAATTGCTGCGTATAGGTTTTCACTTTTTGCCTGGGCGAACAACTCTCCACTAGGTAATCCAACTGAGGCCTCTATTTTGAACAACTGCTTCTCTTGAGTGATAATAATGTGCGGATTAATTAATTGAATATCATGTCGACTTAATTTTTCTAATCGTCCTTCAATACGTTCGCGGATAAGGGCAGTGACTTCAAGTTGTTTGCTAGTGATTTTCAGCATATTTGAAACCTTCTTGTTGTTTGCTTAACTTCAGACTACCAAAACTAACTATAAAAAACGTGATCTAAGTCACATTTTTGCTGTCTATTAATATCAAAAGCGACCTATTCGATTGCTTAGCTGTTTTTGACAAAAAAGCCATAAAATTGGCTTGTAATACCGTTTATTTAGGCCCATATTTGAACAGATAAGTTAATGTTTAATTAGCGCTCTCGCGCTGGTATCGTATTTTTTTGCTATTTAGTTTTATTATTATTTAGTATTTTACCCCAAACAAATCAACTATTTAGTCTGGTTCACCCTATTTGTAATTGCACCAGATACTGAGTCATTTTTTATCCTCGTCACATACTTTTCCCCCGCTATAAAAGAGATCGCTGAATCTATATCATTTCTGTACCCGGGTTGCTCTTATTTTGCGTAAAAAAACCTACATTTTTCCATTGATCTTGTTGTTGGCTACCTATGGACAAATAAATCAATATAATCATGATTTTGTGTACTGGTTTGTAAACTTAGTTGTTTTATTTATCCCTGATGAGCCTATAATTTGTTAGCAAAGTAAGGGTAATAAGCCGGAAAATAATGAATATGGAACAACAAAAAATAAAGGTATGGGATTTTCCGACACGATTTTTCCATTGGTCGATGGTTTTTTTATTGGGTGGACTATGGTGGACGGCGGACGTCGGTGAGATGCAATATCATCTAATATGCGCTTATGTGTTGATGACCCTAATAGGATTTAGATTCGTTTGGGGTCTAGTGGGGAGTGAGACATCTCAATTTAAACATTTTATTGTAGTGCCCAAGCAAGCCATTCATTACGCATTTAAGCAGCCAAAGCCAAATTCAATCGGTCATAATCCGCTTGGTGGATATATGGTGATGTTATTGCTCAGTTTGCTTGCGCTTCAGCTTATGAGTGGACTGTTTGCCACCGATGAAATATTTACCGAAGGTCCGCTTGTTTATCTTGTTTCTGCCGACACTGCAGCTTGGTTGACATGGTTACATAAAACCAATTTCAATATTATTCTGGCGATGGTCGTTATTCATGTTATCGCGGTTTTAGTTCACGTGATTAAAGGTGATAACTTAGTTAAGGCCATGCTCAGTGGCTATAAAAATGTTAGCTCGGGTATTGCGGCACCAAAGCTACGCTCACCTGTGCTGGCATTGACGATCGTGTTGGTTATTTTTACATTAGTATGGATAGGATTATTAGAACCTGTTGTTAGCTTTTTATAGCCGTACACTATTTTTATAGCAGTACACTAATTTGTAGCTTGTAGCCATTTAACTTGTAGCCATATAACTAAAAAAGCCCACTAGAATGGGCTTTTTTGTTTATGACCTGTATTGACTTGTGTCGATATTAGTCTTTTTTATACTCGTCGTGACAACCTTTACAGCTTTTACCTGTGTTGGAAAAAGCTTGTTTGATATTATTTTTGTCACTTGATTTAGCGGCAACCGCTAACGCAGCGGCATTGTCTTGAAATGCAGTCATTTTGCTATCAAAGTCAGCCTTTTCTGACCATATTTTAGCTAGCGCTTCCGTATCGCCTTTATCAGAACCAACAATAAAACCTTCATGTGGTATTTTAGAAAGCGCTGCAACATTATCTGCACGAGCACTAAATACCGCGGCATCAAAAGGTTTTTTACCTTTTAACATTTCACCCATATCGCCAAAGTTATAACCGATTAAGCTCAAAGCGGCTTGACGGTATTCAATAGCATCCGCAGGCTCTTTGAAATTGTTTGCCAATACAGCTGGGATCATCATTGCCGTCGTCGCAACGGCTAGTAATATTTTTTTCATTGTCGTCCTTCACTTTTTTTTTGGGATGGTACCGCTTCCATAAGCACTGATACCCACTATAGCCTTACACTGAAGCCTTATACTAATGGCTTTATACTAATAGCCCTACACTGAAAGCCTTATACTAAATCTTCAGCGGTTGTACTATCACTAACTGTTTAGTGAATAGGCTATGAAAGTATTAGGGCTTATTCTACACAAATTTATAATAATATTACCAAATGTTTAAGCAATGTTGTGTAAGCGCTTTATACTATGTTCAGTGCAAGTACATCTGGAGTAGTTTTGCCAATCGGCGTCAATCCTTGATATACTTGTACTGCCTCAGCATTACTAAAAAGAGAAAACAATGCGCGCCGACTGGAGTTTAGTGCTAGACAAAATATTAACCCATACAAACGAAGATGATTTATCGTTATTGTTTCATTTGTTGTTAACTGAAGAAGAGCGCAGTGCGGTTTCTGGGCGTTTACAGGTTTTTCAAACGCTATTAGCAGGGGAATTGAGTCAAAGAAAAATTGCTGCAGATCATCAAGTCAGTATCGCAACGATCACAAGATGTTCAAATTATTTAAAAAATATGCCAGCAAATCAAAGAGATTTAGTTAGAAAGCTAATCTTGGACGAAGAATGGGACTAGGGCCAAAATGGCATAAGAATACCTTATTCGTGACGACAACTGACAGAGCATTGTTTAATTAAGCACTATAACCTTCATCAGTTTAACCGGCTCAATATGGGATAGGCATACCCCGTGAGCCTGACGCATTCTGAAAATTGCCAATCCGACACTGATACGCTTTAGCTAATTTATGATGGCTGTTAATTTTTATTGTTATACAAATGTTTGTTCAATTTAGTTGTTCAATTTAAACTTTAATAGAGCAAATTAGTCGTTTAATTGTCAGATCAAGGCTTGAAATTGCTTATTAGCTCATTCCTCGAGGCAACCTGTGGTGCCGAAAACTGACCCGCCTTAAGAAGAGATAACCACCATAGGTGGTTAAACACAAAGCAAAAAGTGTGCTGGAATCTCTTGGATAAAAATGATACAGGCTCACTGCGATTAACACATAATTAAATGGCATTAACCCATAAAGCGTTTCTGGCATGAATCCTGATTTTCGCTTACGTTTGAGATCGGTTCGACGATTTTTGGAGCGTAAATTATAGATATGTGCGCCATACAAATACACCACAACGGATGCAATAATGGCGTAATTGGGTTCAAGCAGGAAAATGCTCAGAATACCAATAATCATGTAAATGAACGGCAATAATTCGTAAAAAGGTTTAATTAACATATGCACTCCATCGCTTAGTATTAATTATTCTATAGAGGTCAATTAGTCAGGGTTATGCTACCTCTGTTGTCCTTAACAGCAGTCATAAGAAATCTGACTAATTTGATATGTTTTAGGCTAAAACTATACCTAAATAAAAAGGCACTGCCTAGTTACTAGACAGTGCCTTACAAGGTTTCAATCTTTGTACTGACAAATAGACATTATCTATGGGACAAACAACTTAGTTATCTATTTATCCGAGAATGAGTTAACTACAGCCACAACCGCCATTGCCATCACAGCCTGGTTTTTCGCTACCGCATGATTCGTGATCATGTTCTTGTCCATGGCTACCACATCCGCCTTCAGCATGGATATGTCCATGAGAGAGTTCTTCGGCAGTTGCTTCTCTCACCGCGAGAACTTCAACACTAAAGTGAAGTGCTTGGCCTGCAAGAGGATGATTACCATCAACGACAATAACATCGTCTTTCACTTCGATAACTTGAACAGGACGTTGGCCCATTTCAGTTTCAGCGATAAAACGCATACCCGGAACGATATCTTCGACATCACCAAAGGCACTAACAGGAACGTCTTGCTTTAAGCCAGGATTATATTCGCCATAAGCTTGTTCTGCCGGAATATTCGCCTCAATTTTTTCACTAGCAGTTTTACCTTCTAAAACTGATTCAAGCCCAGGAATTAAATTTTCAGTGCCGTGTAAGTAAACCATTGGCTCACTTTCAAATGAACTTTCAATTAATTGACCTTGCTCATCAGATAAGCGGTAATGAATAGTGACCGCCGCATGTTTTGTAATTTTCATATCGCCTCCAATTGTGATGCGGGCATCATACCGTATTTTGCTATCAGGCTGCGATGGCTAACATCAAATTTTGAACATTCAATCACAGCTTTTATTATTATGTCTTGTGCTACGTGTTTTATTGAGTGGCTGTTGAAAATAAATCAACATATTGATTTTACCAATAAGCAAGATTGTTACATTAGATTGTTACATTAGGTTGATAACACTTTTATTGGCTCATTTTTTAACAAGGTATGGTGATTAAATTATCAATTCATATCAATTCATATCAACTCTTATCAATTTATATCAATATTTAGCACTATTATCATGAAGTTATTTTGTTTTATTGTAAATCGCTATTCGTATTGCGATTTCCTTAATGTCAAAGCTCGCGATTGTTTGACGTCATTTTAGCTCATTTTTATGGGGTATTTTTTCTTGAAAATAAAGAAATCAACTCAATTATAAAAATAACTTAGAAATAAACTGTAAGCAGGGCTTGACAACCTTAGGTGAAAAAGCAATTCTGTTAGCCAACGTGGATCAGCTATTTACTCTGTTTAAATATGGTTGGTAGTTTTTATTTTATAAAATTAAGAGAATTACCAAATGTTTACCTTCATGCTCGTTGTAATCATTACCATTACAACCACCATTATTACCATGGTGGGGGCGGGCTGATTACACCCTAAAAGATTTGCATAAAAAGCCCGCTTCCTTCACTCGAAGCGGGTTTTTTTGTTTTTTTATTGCAGTCATTTGATTTTAATTTAACGTTGTCACTTTATGCGTGACAAGGAGAGCAACATGAAAGTCATGAAATTTGGTGGAACATCGCTGGCAAATTGGCCTCGTTTTTTGATGGCAGCAGACATTATTGCTAATACGGCTTCAAGTGAATCTGTTGCTACGGTACTTTCAGCTCCTGCCACCGTGACCAATGCGTTATTAGAAATGGTCGATTTAGCGGTCAGTCAGCAAGATTATCAACCGGTGTTAGATCATCTCAATACTGTGTATAGCGTATTATTTTCTGACGCTGCAGTCGCACTTATTGCGACGAAGCAGCATGCATTGTTGACTGAAAAACTACAGGCAAAGATGCAGCTTTGGAAAGATAAACTTTATGGGATTAAATTATTAGGTGAATGCCCTGACAATGTGCGTGCCGAAATTGTGGTGACGGGCGAGTATTTATCTGCGGCATTAATGGAACAAGTGATGCTGGCAAAAGGCATCTCTTGTGCACAATTAGATCCGGTGGGGTTATTTTTAGCGCATGGTAAGCCGTTAGAGTCTGTAGTGGATATTGGGGTAAGTAAACTTCGCTTTGCTTTACTGCCGCTTGATCAACATAGGGTCTGGGTGATGCCTGGTTTTACCGCAGCAGATGCTTATGGCAAAGTGGTGACATTAGGCCGTAATGGTTCCGATTATTCTGCTGCCGCATTGGCGGCGTGTTTGGATGCTTCAAGTTGTGAGATCTGGACCGACGTTGATGGGGTTTATAATGCGGATCCGCGTGTCGTCACGGATGCCAAGTTACTGTCACAACTGAGTTATCAAGAAGCGATGGAGTTGTCTTACTTTGGTGCGAAAGTGTTACACCCTAAAACAATTGCCCCTATTGCTCAATATCATATTCCTTGTTACATCAAAAATAGCTTTAATCCATCTGCCCCCGGCACCTTAGTGTCTAATGAAGATGATAAAACGGGTTTACAGGTGAAGGCAATTTCAAACCTTGACAGTCAAACCATGTTTAACGTATCAGGCCCCGGCATGAAAGGCATGGTCGGTATGGCGAGTCGTACATTAGCTGCCATCTCCCGCAGCGGTATTTCTGTGTCACTTATCACCCAAAGTTCGTCGGAATACAGTATCAGTTTTTGTGTGGCAACCCATGAGGCTAACAAAGCTAAATGGGCGTTAGAGCAAGAGTTTGAGCTAGAAATTAAAAGCGAAATACTTGAACCCATCGAATTGTGCCACGGCTTGTCAATTGTGTCCTTGATTGGCGATGGCATGAAAACTCACAAAGGTGTTGCCGCCAAGTTTTTTAGCGCGTTAGCCAAAGCCAGTGTCAATATTGTTGCGATTGCGCAAGGTTCATCTGAGCGTTCAATTTCAACCGTCATTCAACAGAAAAAAACCAAACACGCCATTGGCGCATGTCATCAAGCCTTTTTCGATGTACAACAATATCTTGATGTATTTCTTGTTGGCAGCGGTAATGTTGGCGCGGGATTATTAGAGCAAATTAAGCAACAAAGCGCGATGTTAAAAGAGCAGCACATTAGCATTCGGGTATGTGGTATCGCTAATTCACGTCAAATGCTGTTAAACAGCGAAGGTATTGACCTTATCGAGTGGCAATCATTGCTGACTGAAAACGGTCAAGCTTATGATTTAGCGAAACTACTTGAGTGGGGAAAAGATCAACAATTGCTTAATCCTGTATTGGTTGATTGTACGTCGAGCGAGCGAGTGTCAGACCGTTATCTTGATGTGATGAATGCTGGGTTTCATGTTGTGACCCCGAACAAAAAGTCAAATACTCGTGATTACGCTTACTATCAAGCATTGCAGCAAACGGCATTAACTCAGCGGCGTCAATTTTTATATGAAGCCACAGTAGGTGCAGGTCTTCCTGTTATCGATAACTTGAAAAAACTGATGTATGCCGGTGATAAGTTACATAAGTTCAATGGCATTTTATCTGGGTCGTTATCGTATATTTTTGGCATGCTAGATGAGGGCATGAGCCTGTCACAAGCGACTGCTATTGCCCGTGACAAGTGTTTTACTGAACCGGACCCTCGTGATGATCTCAGCGGCATGGATGTGGCGCGAAAAGTGTTAATTCTTGCTCGGGAAGTGGGCTTGCCTTTAGAGCTCAGTGATATCAATATTGAGTCAGTATTGCCGCAACATTTTGATGACTCAGGTGATGTAAACCAGTTTATGGCTAACCTTGCATCATTAGATGCAGAAATTTCTGCCCGAGTCGCGGCGGCTAAAGCCGAAGGCAAGGTGCTGCGTTATGTTGGCCAAATTGAAGACGGCCACTGCTACGTAAGAGTGGTTGAAGTTGATGCAACTGATCCGCTATACAGTGTAAAAGGGGGGGAGAATGCGTTGGCATTCTATAGTCGTTACTATCAGCCTATCCCTTTTGTATTAAGAGGTTATGGTGCCGGTACTGATGTCACGGCTGCTGGCGTCTTTGCTGATGTGTTAAGAACCCTAAACTGGACGCGTGAGGTGAGTCTATGACTCAAACTTTGAATGTGAGCACCAAACAACTTACTGTTTATGCGCCGGCTTCAATGGGCAATGTTGGTGTTGGCTTTGATTTACTCGGCGCAGCATTGGCGCCTATTGATGGCTCATTATTGGGCGATAGAGTGATGATCAGCGCTGCTGAAAAAGGCATTGATTACAGCCAAACGGGTCAATGGGCACATAAATTACCCCTAGAGTGTAAAGAGAATATTGTTTATCAATGTGCCGAATTCTTTTTAGATAAATTGCACAGACAGGATGGGGTAACCGTATGTCTTGAAAAAAATCTTCCCGTCGGCAGTGGTTTAGGCTCGAGTGCCAGTTCAGTTGTGGCAGCGTTATATGCGCTCAATGAACATTTTGGACAGCCTTTTGACCAGCAAGCTTTACTTGGATTGATGGGTGAATTTGAAGGTAAGATATCGGGTAGTGTACATTATGACAATGTGGCACCTTGCTATTTAGGTGGCATGCAGTTGATGCTTAATGCAAGGGACAAAGTGTGCGCCGCTATTCCTAGCTTTGATAATTGGTATTGGGTGGTCGCCTACCCTGGTATTTCATTATCGACTGCTAAAATGCGCGAATTGCTACCTCAGCAGTATGATAAATCGGTTGCTATCGATTTCGGTCGTTACTTAAGTGCATTTGTTCACGCCAGTTATCAGCAAGATGCGGCACTGGCCATTGAAATGTTAAAAGATGTTCTAGCTGAACCTTATCGAGCTTGCGCTATTCCTGGTTATACTGCGGCTCGCACAGCCTTAACTGAACTCGGCATGTTGACGACGGGGATTTCCGGCAGTGGCCCAACACTGTTTAGTGTCACTGACGATTTAGCCACAGCAGAACAGGCCAAAGACTGGTTATTGCAGCATTATATTTCTGAGCAGGGCGGTTTTGCTCATGTTTGTAAACTAGATGAGCTCGGCACGCGCTGCGTGTAACCGACACCCTTTTACATTATTTAGCTTGATATCGAAAAGGCAGTAGAAATGGAATTGTATAATTTAAAACACCCGTCGCAGGTCGTTAACTTCAGCCAAGCCGTTCAGCTCGGATTAGGCAAGGACAGAGGCTTGTTTTTTCCTCAATCGATTCCGGTTTTAAGCGACATGGACGCGTTATTAGCGTTACCCTTTGTCGAGCGTAGCAAAAAAGTATTAGGTGCTTGGTTAGCCGATGAGCTGGGCCAAGACAGTGTTGATCAACTGGTAGAGAAAGCGTTCACCTTTGCGGTGCCATTAGTAAAAATTGATGATAAGCGTGCATGTTTAGAATTATTTCATGGCCCGACGCTGGCCTTTAAAGATTTCGGCGCTCGATTTATGGCGCAATGCATCAACTTACTCTCGGGTGATAAGACACTGACCATTTTAACCGCGACGTCTGGTGATACTGGCGCGGCGGTGGCTGATGCTTTTTATGGTCTAGAAAATGTGAATGTGATGGTGCTGTATCCCAAAGGCAAAATCAGCGAACTGCAAGAGAAAATGTTCACCACATTAGGCAAGAATATTCATACTGTTGCAGTGACCTCAGACTTTGATGCTTGTCAGCACTTAGTGAAACAAGCTTTTGATGATAGTGAAGTGCGTGATGGTTTAGCACTAAACTCTGCCAATTCAATAAATATCAGCCGATTACTGGCGCAAATTTGTTATTATTTTGAAGCTGTCGCGCAAGCCAAACAAGCCGGTTATGATGAAATTGTGATGTCTGTACCCAGTGGTAATTTTGGTAACTTAACCGCGGGTTTATTGGCTAAAGCGATGGGATTACCGATTAAACGTTTTATCGCGGCAACCAACCGTAATGACACCGTACCGCGTTATCTGCTTGATGGGCAATGGCAACCCAATAAAACGGTGGCGACAATGTCCAATGCTATGGATGTGTCCGAACCGAGCAACTGGCCTAGAGTCGAAGCCATTTGCGAGCAAATGGGTTGGCCATTGTCTTTGGTATCGGGTTTAGCCTTGTCGGAGGATGATACCTCGGCGGCGTTAGCAGAACTGTATCGTTTAGGTTATCAATCTGAGCCCCATGCCGCGATAGCTGCCCATGCATTAACGGTCGGACTCCGTGGGAGTGAAAAGGGCATATTTTTAGGCACAGCGCATCCAGCGAAGTTTAAAGACGTGGTTGACCGTGAGTTATCGATTAATTTACCATTACCCACGGAGTTGGCTGTCGTTGCCCAAAAAGAGATTTTGTCAGCGCAATTACCCGCAGATTTTAAACAACTTAAAGCACATATGTTCGCGGTATTGAAATAGTTTAGTTTTTTCAGGTGTCTAACACTTTATATCGTTATGCTTGGTAGAAGGTGTTTTTTTATATTTCAATAGTATGATCTTGGTCATACCGCGAAAGGTTTATACCAGTGTAAATTAGTGAAAGGCGTATTATTGACTATTATTGACACACGGGCATATTGGTCACGGGAGAAGGTTATGTTGCAACGTTTAATGCGCGATCATAAACATATTGCTATTTTATTGAATATTCTTTCCAATAAATTGACTCGATTGGCCGATGGGCAAGGGGTGAATTTTAATCTGGTCAGAGATATTGTTGAATATATGCAGGATTATGCTGAACACAGTCATCATCCGTTGGAAGAGATCATTTTTGATTTCTATAGCAACAAAGTGGGTCGGGCAAATAGTGGTCAGATGTTTAATGAGCATCATCGCTTAGCAGAGGCATCACGGGCTTTAGTGTATAGCTTAAATATGATCCTGTCTGATGTAGTGATTTCTCGTGAAAAATTGATTAAAGATCTGCAAGAGTATCTTGAGCTACAGCAATTGCATATGGAGTATGAAGAGCGGGAAGTGTTTCCGCAATTTGTGAATAAACTCGATGAGGTTGACTGGCAAAAAATTGATGTGCTTAGTCAAAAACGTTTAATGGATGATCCATTATTCAATGATAACGGTAAGACGTCTTTTGAAGACTTACGTGCGTACATTGAAAACGTAGATAGCAAATGACATCTTTATATCTAATTGATTTACTTAAGTTTATTTAAGTTTATTTAAATTGTTAGTGTAGTGTAGTGTTAGTTTGTGCGGTGTTGGTTTGAAGGTTTTTTGCGTTAACTACAATAGTCATAAACAAAAAGAGCGCAATTGCGCTCTTTTAAATCGATCTATTAAACACATTGATTATAGTGCCATTAAAGCACTAATGTATCAAAATCGAATGAATCATCAATATCTTGCAGTTCCTTGAGTAAACGCTGTTTATCCTTAATGGCTTCAATTTCACGCCATTTGCGTTTTTTGGACGTGCTTTTTGTGCGGCTTGGTCTTTCAACAACTTCATCTAGCGCACCACCAAAGTCTAATCGAACCATGGTAACCTCCCTTGTTATTATGATGTCCCTACAAATAAGTACCATATTTCAGCTATAAGGTGCAACACTTGTGTTTCATTTATGTTATCAACTAGTCGCAATTTAATGAATTACATCGGTATTATAGTTCACGTTATATGCGGCTTTTCGTTATAAATGCTGAGAATATAAAAAACGCCCTCAACAGTGCTGAGGGCGTTTTCATAAACAAGGTGGTATCGAGCGCGTTAAGGATTAAATGTGTCCCTGACGATACAAGTTGATCAACGCATTACTTGATGAGTCTAACTGTGTTGCCGCTTCCTTAGCGCCAATACGGTCTAATACGTCATTCCCTAACTGTTTACCCAGCTCAACTCCCCATTGATCAAAAGAGTTTATTTGCCATATAGCGCCTTGAACAAAGGTTCTGTGTTCATATAACGCAATTAACGCCCCTAATGTCGTCGGAGTCAGTTTGTCCATCAGTAGCGTATTGCTCGGCTTATTACCTGACATGACTTTATGTTTGGCAATAAGCGCTATTTGCGCATCATCCAATGGACTATTACCAAGCTCTGCAAGCGCTTCATCATAAGTCCGGCCTTGCATTAACGCTTGAGTTTGCCCAAAACAATTTGATGCAAGTTGATCATGATGTTCACCTAATGGATTGTGGCTTTGTAGCGGCATGATAAAGTCTGCAGGAATGAGTGCAGTACCTTGATGCAATAATTGGTGATAAGCATGTTGACCATTCGTCCCTTCGCCACCCCAAATCACCGGGCCTGTGCTGTAATCAACATCCGTTCCGTCGAGCGTAACTGATTTACCGTTACTTTCCATGTCTAACTGCTGAAAATAAGCTGGTAGACCGCGCAAATAATGATCGTAGGTCAAAATGACGTGTGATTGAGCACCATGGAAGTTGCTATATAATACCGATAACATTGCCATGATCACTGGCATGTTTTGCTCGATTGGCGTCGTGGTAAAATGCTCATCCATTTGATGAGCACCCTCTAGCAAGGCGTTAAAGTTATCCATGCCGATAAGCAGTGCAATAGGTAAACCAATGGCTGACCATAACGAGTAGCGTCCGCCAACCCAATCCCACATAGGGAATATGTTGTTAGCGTCCATGCCAAACTCTGTTGCCTTGGTCACATTTGAGGTCACCGCAACAAAGTGTTTAGCTACATCTTGCTGGCATGCGCCTTGGGCTAAAAACCACTCTTTGGCACTAAGCGTATTGGTGAGTGTCTCTTGAGTATTGAATGATTTCGACGACATCAGAAACAATGTCGTTTCTGCATTGAGATGTTTCAATTTTTCACAAATAGAGGTTGCATCAACATTAGCAACAAAATGGCCATTAAGTCCATGTTGCTGAAAGGGTCTTAGCGCCTGTGAAACAATTTTAGGTCCAAGAAATGACCCACCAATGCCAATACTGACAACATCAGTAATCGCTTTACCGGTATAACCTTTCCATTCACCAGATTGAACTGAAGCAACAAATTTAGCCATTTTAGCTAATGTTTGTTGCACTTCAGGAACGATATTTTCGCCTTCAGCAATAATTGTTTGAGTGGCTTTACTGCGCAATGCAGTGTGCAACACCGAGCGTTGCTCGGTATTGTTAATCTCATCGCCATTGAACATAGCAGTAATTTTGTCACTCAGTTTTGCTTCTTTAGCGAGAGAGAATAGCAGCTTAAGTGTTTCATCGTTCACACGGTTTTTAGAGTAATCTAAAAACAGACCACAAGCCGTAACGCTCATTTGTTCAAAACGTTGTGGGTTTTGTGCAAATAATTCACGCATGTGAGGTAGTTGACTTGAATGGGTTTGTAGTGCCTTCCAAGTCGTACTTTGAGTCAGTGTATTCACGAGTAAAGCCTCCAACTAGCTTAATTTGGTTTTTAGCATAACTTCAAGCTTATCTTGGTCGATAGCGAAGTTACGAATACCTTCGGCTAATTTATCAACGGCCATTGGATCTTCGTTAAAGAGCCAGCGGAATTGTGCTTCAGTCAATGCAGTCGGTGGTGCCAGTTTTGATGATGTCGCCAACAACTTTTGGCTGATCTTAATATCTGCATTGGCTAATTCTTCTAGCAATGCGGGGCCAATAGTTAAACGATCACAACCGGCTAATTCGATAATTTCACCTATGCTTCTGAAACTGGCGCCCATCACAATAGTGTTATAGTCATGCTGCTTGTAGTAGTTATAAATTTCAGTGACGGAGACGACACCTGGATCGGTTTGAGCGGTGTAATCTTGGCCCGTGTCTTTTTTATACCAATCTAAAATGCGGCCAACAAAAGGCGAAATTAGGGTTACGCCTGCTTCTGCACATGCTCTTGCTTGAGTAAAGCTAAACAGCAATGTTAGGTTGCAGTTAATGCCTTCTTGCTCAAGTTTTTTAGCCGCACAAATACCTTCCCAAGTGGAAGCCAATTTAATGAGAATACGTGATTTATCGATACCCGCATCTTGATACAATTTGATCAATTTGTGTGCTTTGTCAATTGATCGCTGGATGTCAAATGATAAGCGAGCATCCACTTCGGTAGAGATGCGGCCAGGAACTAACTTTAAAATTTCAACCCCAATATTCACCGCAAGTTTATCGCCAGCATCTTCAATTTGTTGTTCAATTGTGTGGCTTTGAGTTTTGGCCCATTCAATTGCATTCTCAATAAGAAAAGCATATTCAGGAATTTTAGAGGCTTTTAGAATGAGTGATGGGTTGGTTGTTGCGTCTTCAGGCTGGTAACGCTTAATAGCCTCTATGTCGCCAGTGTCAGCAACAATGGTAGTGAATGATTTGAGTTGCGCGAGCGTATTGGTCATGGGGATTTCCTCTCGATAAGCAATGAATATAGATCAATGTCTTCATTAGAAGCGAATTTTAGGTATTATTCCAACTTTTTTTGTAAAAAAATGACGAAATAAGCCATTATTTTGGCTTAATTAAGGTCGATATTGTTGCTAAATAGTCAGACTTGGTCGGTCTATAGAATTAATATTTCCAATTGTACTATCGCAACGTCAGTGATAGTCGTTGGTGTAACGGTTTTTACGCTGTTCTTAAAATAAAAAAGTCGCTGCGAGCAGCGACTGTAAAGTATAGCGTATCAATATTAAAATTAACGTAATACTACGCGCTTTTCGGTGCCCGTCACGATAGCTTCGATACGACGGTTTACACGGTTAGCTTCAGCTGAACTACCTTGAATAGCAGGTTTAGTCACACCATAGCCAATTGAATGAATACGGCTAGTGCTGATCCCGTATTTTTGGTTTAGCGCTTTAGCAACTGAATCGGCACGACGCTGAGAAAGCTTCATGTTATATGCTGCTTTACCTACGTTAGATGCATGGCCTTCAATCGATACCGTGTGTTGTGGATTCTTGTTTAAGAAATTGGCTAATTTATTTAAATCGTCCAATGAACCCTTACGGATAACCGCTGAATCATTAGCAAACAAAATGCCGCCTAAGTCGTGCTTAGTGGTGATGTATTCATAAACACTACAACCTGTCGCATCAACTTTGTGGGTTAAAGGGGTGTTTGGACATTTGTCCATGTTGTCTGTTACGCCATCTTTGTCAGCATCACCAGGTGTTGCAGCAACTATTGCTGCTACTGGAGCGATAACGGCCGCAGGAGCGCTAGTACCAAAACGGTAACTTAGTTCAAGACCCCAGTAGTTGCTTTCCATTGACAGTGTATTCCACTTGTCTTCGTCAAGGTTTTCATAACGACGGTACTTAGCTTGTAACTTTAAATTGTCAGTAACGTTATAACCAATACCGGCACCTAAGTATGGTGCATAACCGTTATCACTGTAGTATTCGGTGTTGTATTCTTTTTTGTTTGAGATTACGTAGTTAAATGCACCTGCTTCAGCAGATAAACTCCACTTGTCTGCCAGTGGGTAAAAACCAACAAAGCCTAATGTCATGCCGCGAGTGCCAACATCATTGCGTTTGTTTGAATAATCAGTCCATTGTGCGCGGCCAAGATCACGATAACCTAATTCAATACCGACATATTCGTTTAATAAATATCCACCAAATACATCCCAAGCATATGGGTCATCTTCACCACACACTTTCATGGTTTTTTGGTCGCAATTGGGTGCATAATTATTGATGCCTACACCACCACCAACATACCAAGGCGTTAGTTCTTCTGCCGCAGATGCAGCAAAAGGTAATAGAGAGGTAAGTAATACTACTTTTAATGTGTTCTTCATCATATATACGTCCATTGTTATTTTACTTCAAAGATGCATGTAACAGAGTTGTTACTATTGTGCATTACTGACGCTTAATGTGGTGTTTCTTTGTCTTTTTAGTCAGCGGCGCAATTATGGGTGGTAATGAGAGGTTTATCTATAGTAGGAAAGATTAATTTTTGGTCATAATTAATTTAATAGTGCTGTTGATAAATGGATGTTTCATTAAAATTGCTAAAAAAGAAGCTAGGTATGATTGAGTTTATATTTATAAAATATTGAATAATAATTGTTAAAAGTATCTATGTTTTTTACGTTAGTTTCATACGGTCAAAATAATTAGTTTTATACGGTCAAAATAATTATTTTTTGAATGGTAAAAGCAAAAATACGCCCTAAAGGCGTATTTTTGTTGTCTAAAGTGACTTCGTTTTAACGAGTCCACACCCAATTTTCAATTTCTTCGGGGTCGACACCGTTTGCTTTGATATAATTTTTGTGGTCTACCAAGCGTTGTAGCATTTCGGTGGTGATAACAACATGCTGGGATTCATCAATCACACCTTGTTGAAAGAGTTTATAAGCCATATCGATGACTAAATGATAGCGAGAGGTACCGTTACGCACGCCCATATCAAATGGGGTTGTCGTTGAGCCTTCTTCTTCATAGCCTTTAATACGGAATCGACGGTTACCCTTATAGTCAAACACCAGTTTTTTGATGGTATTTGGATAACCATGATAGTTAAAGACGACGCCTTTATCTTGGGTAAATACTTCGTCCATCATCCAAGGTTTACTTTGAAACTTAAGGCCGCCTAAGCCATTGCTGTGAAGTTCTGAGACGCTCACAAAACGAATGCGCACTCTGGGTAACATCTCTCTAATGAGGACTAAAGCGGCCATACATTCTTGTGTAGCATAATCACCACAACCTGCGAGTACCACATCTGGGTTTTCGTCAGAGGCGAAATCCCACACCATAATGCCATCTTCAGCTTGCTTGCGGGCTTCATCCAGTGATAACCACTGAGGTAATGATTTTTTACCTGCAACAATAATGTTTAGCTTATCTCTGTCGGCGTAAGCGCGTTCTGTATAAATTAACGTACTGTTTGCATCGGCTGGTAAATAGGCTGAGATAATGGCTGGATGTTTTTCTAACATGGCGCCTAAGAATGACGGATTTTGATGTGAATAACCGTTGTGATCTTGACGTTCAAGTAATGACGATAACACTATGTTACAGGCAGGTATCGGTTTGCGGAAGTGGATACCTTGGCTCGCATGCACATATTTGCAGTATTGATCAGCCATGGATGACACCACTTGCGAAAAGGACTCATAAGTTGGGAACATACCGTGGCGGCCTGTCACGGTATAACCATGTAACATGCCAAAGAGTAAGTTTTCAGATAACAATTCGATGACCCGGCCATCGCGAGACATATCTTCATCCCAGCTTTCAATTGGCCATTGCCATGCACGGTTAGTTTCTTCAAATACAGCTTGTAATTGATTTGAATACGTTTCGTCGGGGCTGAATATACGTAAGTTACGTTGGTCACGGTTTAATTTGAATGCATCACGCATCCATTGACCCATTTTCAACATTGAGAAACCCCGTTGACCGCGAGGGGTTTCAGCGCCATAACCCAATTTAGTGAGATCGGGATTTGCCAAGGCGCGCACGACTTCGCCACCGTAGCTTAACCTTTGCTGGCCACAGCATAATTCTTTTGGTGGGATTAATGAGAGTATGTCCTTATCGAAGATAAGCTCGCCTGCTGCGGTTGTTTGTACCAGTTCATCGAATTTGTAGCTTGCTAGCCATTGATCTAAAGCGTCTAAATGAGCCTTGTCTTTGGCACAATTGCTCACAATAACTTGATGTGATTTGCAGTTGCCTTCAAGCTTTTCAGCATTAAATTCGGCGGTACCCGTCCAACCTTTAGCCGTTCTCATTAAAATAACCGGCCAACGAGGTTTGACGACATCTTCACCTGAGCGAGCCCGTCGTTGAATATCGTTAATCATGTCATAGGATAAGTCCATGGCGGCGATCATCTGTTCAAAAATGTCGGTTTCTAGGGTGTCGTCAACAATAATGGGATGGTAGCCAAGCCCCCGAAATTCTAGATCAAGCTCTTCATGACTCATGCGGCCCATACGGGTTGGGCCAGATATTTTATAACCATTTATATGCACAATAGGCAGTACCGCACCATTATTTTTAGGTGACACTAAGCGGTTAGCATACCAAGAGGCGGCTAGTGGCCCGGTTTCTGCTTCGCCATCACCAATTAAACACGCGGCAATCAGGTTGGGATTGTCTAATACCGAACCCCAAGCAACAGAAAGTGAATAACCTAATTCGCCGCCTTCTAAAATTTGGCCGGGGGCTTCAGGGTTGGCATGTGAAGGGTAACCATAAGCGGCAGAGAATTTCTTGCAGATATCTTTAATACCTGTCTCAGTAAATGGAATAGTATCTGGATAGAAATGACTTAATGAACCTTCCATAAATAAATTTGCTTGTACCGCAGGAAAACCGTGACCAGGGCCTACAAGATAAAGAAACTCGCGTTTATGTTTCACAATTAGGCGGTTTACGTTGGCATAAACAAAGTTGATCCCCGGACATGTACCCCAATGGCCTAAGAGGCGGGGTTTAATGTCTGAGTGCTGTAAAGAACGTTTATACAGCACGTTTTGCTTTAGGTAAATTTGTGACGTTGCGAGGAAATTTGTTGCTCTAACGTACTTCTTTAGCGCGGTTATTTCATGTGATTTTGTCATAATAGCCTCGTTCAAAGTGAAAATTATTAATAAACTTTCCTGAGAACACTGTATTTGTAATTTAGTTACAATAACGTGTCCTTTATCTAATTTTTGAGTACTAATTTTAGCCTATATCGCCTTTTAATGAGATTTGTGATTAATTAATTGAAATTTAACTACGCTTTGTCGCTGCTTTAAACATAGAGCATTTAGATAAGAAATGATAAAGTGTGAGGGGAGTCACCTGCCGCTTTTTTTCAAGGTATTTTCTGTTGCAGAAAAAGACCTTGAGCAAATATCGGGTACAAAATAGTGGCCGTAGAGCATTCTCCGTCCTTAATAATCAATACCTATTTATACGCCATGGGTGGTTTTTTATTGGCAAGTTCGCCAAGGTATTTGAGTTTGGTTTTATAGCTCGACACAGATAAGTGAGCATTTTAGATGCGCAGTCTGTTTTATTATGTAGTTTATATTTAATGCAATTACTTGAACTAAAATAATAATATTATTCACGGGGAAGATTAGACAATATGGCAATGTTAGAAACGATTATTAATTTTATGAATAGCCTGCTGTGGGGCAAATTATTGGTTTATGGTTTGGTGGGGGCGGGATTATTTTTTACTATCCGCCTCGGTTTTATTCAAATAACTCATTTTGTTCATGGTATCAAAGTATTGGCTATAAGCCGTCGTCCAGGTAAACATGGCTTATCATCATTTCAAGTTTTTTGTACCAGTATGGCAGCACGCGTCGGTGCGGGTAACATGGCTGGTGTTGCTGTTGCGATAGGCGCCGCGGGCCCTGGTGCTGTGTTTTGGATGTGGGCTATCGCAGTGCTGGGCATGGCAACCGCTATGATTGAGTCAACACTGGCACAAGTGTATAAAGTGAAAGATGGTGATGACCAGTACCGTGGCGGTCCTGCTTATTATATGGAGAAAGGCCTAGGTCAACGATGGATGGGGATGGTTTTCTCTGTATTGTTAATTATAGCGTTTGGTTTGGTGTTTAATGCTGTTCAAGCCAACACCATTACTGGCGCGATGACGCAGGTTTTTGGTTTTGAGCCATTCGATGTCGGAATTGTTATTGTGCTTTGCAGTGCTTTTGTCATTGTTGGTGGCCTTAAGAAAGTGGCTAGAGTCTCTGAGTTAATTGTGCCTGTTATGGCGATTGCTTATATTGCGATTGCTTTGGTTGTTGTGGCAATGAACATTGAAAAGTTACCCGATATCTTCATGTTGGTCATTAACGGTGCATTTGGTTGGCAAGAAGCCGCCGCCGGTGGCGTCGCCTATACTGTTGCGCAAGCAATGCAAGCGGGTATTGCCCGCGGCTTGTTTTCAAATGAGGCCGGAATGGGCAGTGCGGCAAACGTTGCTGCTAGCGCATCGCCTAACCCTAACCACCCTGCATCCCAAGGTTTTGTGCAAATGATGGGGGTTTTCGTCGATACTATTGTTATTTGTACCGCAACGGCAGCGATTATTTTATTATCAGGTGATGCCGCGTCTAGCTCTGATGGTATCGCTAAAACCATTAGTGCAATGACGAGTCATGTTGGTGAGTGGGGTGGGGCATTTATTGCTTTTGCTATTTTACTCTTCTGTTTTACCTCTATTATTGCTAACTATTCTTATGCAGAAACCAATGTGATGTTTTTGTCTGGCAATAGTAAAAAAGCCTTACCTTTATTCCGTTTAATGGTGTTAGGTATGGTGATGTTTGGTTCGCTAGCCAAAATAAATTTGGTGTGGGATTTAGCCGATGCCTCAATGGGATTAATGGCTCTTGTTAACATAGTTGCACTGGTCTTGTTGTCGGGTCTGGCGATCCGAGTCATTAATGATTATCGTGAGCAAATTGATGCCGGTAAAGATCCTGTTTTTGACACCAGTAAGTTTCCAGAGTTAGCCGACCAGCTAGAAGGAGGGATTTGGCCTAACTCTAGCGAATCCGTTAATAAATAATTATTTTCTATTAACCTAATCGAAAAAACCATGCGTGTACGGCATGGTTTTTTTATATCCGTTCAGTATGATGACAATATGATTTTATTTGGAGCAGACTTATGCTGGTTTTAGTTTCACCTGCGAAAACATTAGATTTCGACACCCCACCAATTAGCGATGCTTTTACTCAACCTCGCTTACTTAACCAAAGCCAAGCATTAATCGACATTTGCCGTAGATTAACTCCAATGGATATTGCCAGCTTAATGAAGGTGAGTGATAAAATAGCCGGGCTGAATGCGGCTCGTTTTGCCAGTTGGCAGCCCCCATTTAGGCCCGACAATGCCAAACAAGCTATTTTTGCGTTTAGAGGTGATGTCTACACTGGGTTTGATGCAGATAATTTATCTGAGTCACAAATGGCTTCTAGTCAACAGCACCTGCGTATTTTATCTGGCTTATATGGTTTGCTTAAACCGTTAGATTTAATTCAACCATATCGTTTAGAGATGGGAACAAAATTGACTAATCCTAAAGGGAGCAATTTATATGCTTTTTGGGGGGAGATTATTACCGACGAAGTGAATCAGGCATTGAAAGAGCAGGGCGACGATATCATTGTTAATCTGGCTTCGAATGAGTATTTTAAATCGATCAAAATTAATCAACTTGAAGGGCGATTAATTACGCCAATATTTAAAGATTGCAAAAAGGGTCAATTTAAAGTGATTAGCTTTTATGCTAAAAAAGCCCGTGGATTGATGGCTCGTTATATCGTTGATATCAAACCCACTTCCGTTGAGCAGTTATCCGAGTTTGATCTTGAAGGCTATTATTACAATAAAGCACAATCGACACCGACAGAACCGGTGTTTTTACGTGACGAGCAAAAATAGTTAATGATGAGTCAATAAAATAGCCCTTGAACAAGGGCTATTTTATTGTGCAGACTCATCAGTAACCCTAAGGGTTATAGCAAGCTAGCCGATGTTAATGTTCGGATTTTTGCGCAGAGACCGGTCTTAATTCAATTTCTGATTGTGCCATCATGTAGGCAAATTGTGCATAGGCCGCCGTGCTCTGGGCTAGCTTTTTCGGATCAATCTTATCTAATGTGTCATTTGGAGTGTGATGATAATCAAAATAGTCAGTACCGTCTTCATTTAGTGAGGCTACCGGTACACCTAATGCGGGTAAAATAGAGACATCCGGCCCTCCAGATGCGGTGTTATTACCGAGTTCAACTCCGTTGAGTGTCATAGCTATGTGTTGTTGTTTCACTTGCTCAAATGTGGCCGGGTTAACATTAAAATCAATTCTATAGACTGGTCCGGCACCAAAATCAGATTCTGCTGCAATATAATGCTTATCTAACTCAGCAGCATGCTGCTTAGCATAGGCTTTACCACCAACAATACCGACTTCTTCAGCAGCGTATAATATCACTCGGATCGTGCGAGCCGGCTTTTGTGGTAAGTCTTGGATAAGCTTAGCCGCCGTGGTGACAATCGCGACGCCCGCACCATCATCAATCGCGCCCGTACCTTCATCCCATGAATCAAGGTGTGCACCAAGAAGCACTATCTCGTCAGGTTTACTGCTGCCGGTTACTTCTGCGATGACATTATAAGATGTGGCAATGCCAAGATTTTCAGCCGTCATATTTAAAGACAACACTATGTTAGGGTTGCGCGTTAACATCGCATCAATTAAATCAGCATCCGGATTAGACATCGCAGCAGCAGGAATTTTAACGATCCTTTCTTCATAACGCATCATGCCAGTATGGGCCATTCTGTCATGATCAGTACCAATAGATCGGATAACAATTGCCAGAGCCCCTTTTTGAGCCGCAACAACGGCACCACGAGTACGGCCAGCAACGGCTTCACCATAACCTTTGCCGCTAATATGGCGTTCGGTTTTGTGGTCGAGAAACACTACTTTACCTTCGATACGTTCAGCATCGGCATTAGACAACGACTCCAAGCTGTCAAACCGGACTATGGGTGCTTGAATACCGTTAGCCGGTGTTGCAACGCTGCCCCCTAAGGCGGTGATCACTAATGGTTGTTCATAAGGCGATACTATGCTTGCGTGGGCGGTTCCTCTTGACCAAGCAGGCACTTGGACCGATTCTTTGTAGACGTTATCAAATCCGAGTGACCTCAGTTTTTCCATGGCCCAATCGACGGCGATAATATCTTTATCTGTTCCAGTCAATCGCGGACCCACTTCGACGGTGAGTGACTCCACAATGTCATAACTTAACTTTGATGCTAATGCTTGCTTGGCTAACTGCAGACTGATTTTGGCATCATCAGCATGCTTGAGGGTCAGACTAGAGGCTGCCGATTGTGACGTTGCGGTGGTTTGGCAGCCAACAATAGTGAATAACAGGGCGCTAACTAGGCTAGCCCTTTGATAGTTTTTCATGAGTTTCCTTTGATTATTAAAGCTAAGTCTCATTTTTTATAACAATCTACCAAAAAGTGTGCTTTATGTCCCGACTCTATTTGTAAGGGAACGCTATATTAGTGTGGGGTTGGATGAGGAGAAATAGCGCGTGATGAATATAGAAAAAATGCAACAGCAAGCAGATCATGCGGTCGTGTTGTTAAAAGCATTGGCAAATGAACGTAGACTGTTTATTTTGTGTCATCTTCTTGATGAAGGTGAGATGTGCGTTGGAGAGATGAATAAAAAGTTGGGCTTAAGTCAATCGGCTTTATCTCAGCATTTAGCATGGCTTCGTAAAGACAATTTAGTGTGTACTCGAAAAGAAGCACAAACTGTTTTTTATTCAGTCAAAAGTGATGAGGTAAAAGAGCTAATCCAAGTATTGAATAATATGTATTGTTACTAACTTGACTCCACAAACGTCTTAACGAATGCATCCAAATCATGGTGCTTTATGTTAAGACGTTTAGTTTTACCACACGGCTTCATTCCTAAGCACTCATTGCAAACATCTTGATATTATATGCTGAAAATACGTTGGTATGATAAATGCTGTCTGCACTTCTTCTAAGCGTACATTTTAGCTTCACATAAAGCGAAACATCTCCGCTCGAGTGCGGGTTTTCTCTGGTTTCTTATCTGTTTTCTTCTCTGTTTTATTATCTGAGTTTTCTTATCTGGTTTAATCGACACTACTGTGGTGGGCGGTTTATGTCGCTATGGGGATCAATAAGAGATCAGATGGGTGGGTGCTGCGGATAAAATGGACATAAAAAAACCGGCCTAAGCCGGTTTTTTGAATCTTAATTTACAAAAAACTAAGCTGCAATAGCTTTGATTTTTGCATTTAAGCGAGCCTTCTGACGAGAGGCTTTATTCTTATGAATAATACCTTTAGTCGCCATACGGTCAACAATTGGTTGTGCAGTAGCGAAAGCTTCTGTAGCCGCTTTATGATCACCGTTTTTGATAGCCACGATGACTCTTTTAACGTATGTACGTAACATAGAGCGACGACTAGCGTTATGCTGACGACGCTTTTCAGACTGAAGCGCGCGCTTCTTTGCAGACTTGCTATTAGCCAAGGTGCAACTCCTAAAAACTGGGTTTGATACTTTCAAGGCCGAGGAATATGCCTGCTTTTTATCGTCTTGTCAACGACTACAGCTGAATAATTATCATAAAGATAAATTAATCCAACCTAGCATGCTTATCTTCAACCCAACTCGTGTAATATGTTGCGCAATTCTACCAGCTCTTTGGTCTGTGTGACAGGGTTAGAATAGAATATTTGTGATAAATTCCATTAATTTTCTTTGAAGCGTGTTTCTGCCAGGGGGGCTATTTGAGCAAAAAATTATTTAAGTCAGGGCTAATTGTCAGTGTTATGACCCTGATTTCGCGAGTATTAGGTTTGGTTCGCGATGTGGTTATTGCTAATTTAATGGGCGCGGGTAGTAGTGCCGATGTGTTCTTTTTTGCCAATAAAATTCCTAATTTTTTAAGACGCTTATTTGCTGAAGGGGCTTTTGCGCAAGCATTTGTGCCCGTGCTGACTGAATATCAACAAAAAATGACCCCAGAGGATACGCGTGAGTTATTAAGTAAAGTGGTGGGTACTCTAGGGGTGTTAGTGACGATTGTGACCGTGTTTGGGGTCGTGTGCTCACCGGTATTAGCGGCACTTTTTGGTGGCGGCTGGTTTGTTGATTGGTTAAACGATGGCCCAAATGCCGAAAAGTTTGAACTTGCTTCTCTTATGCTAAAAATTACCTTTCCTTATCTGTGGTTTATCACCTTTACTGCATTAGCTGGGTCGATCCTTAATACTCGTGGACGATTTGCTGTGTCTGCCTTTACGCCTGTCTTTTTGAACGTTGCGATAATTGCCATGGCATTATGGTATGCGCCCACCTTAGACAAGCCTGAAATTGGCTTAGCTTGGGGGGTATTTTTCGGTGGCCTTATTCAGTTTTTATTCCAAATTCCGTTTTTAATGCGCGAAAATGCGCTTGTTAGGCCTACGTGGGGATGGGATCATCCTGGGGTGGTAAAAATTAGAACCTTGATGATCCCAGCTTTATTTGGTGTGTCAGTGTCACAAATTAATTTATTGTTTGACACGTTTATCGCCAGTTTTTTGATGACAGGATCAATTAGTTGGTTATATTACGCCGATCGTCTATTGGAGTTCCCTTTAGGGTTATTTGGTATAGCCATCGCCACGGTTATCTTGCCTGCGTTATCGCAAAAACACATTAATGCCCAAGGCAGTGGGTTTAACCAAACCATGGATTGGGGCGTTAAAGCCATTTTATTACTGGGTACACCAGCTATGTTAGGGTTAATTATTCTGGCGAAACCTATGCTGATGGTGTTGTTTATGCGCGGTGAATTTAGTCTTAATGACGTTGAAATGGCGTCCTACAGCTTGGTTGCCTATGGTTGTGGCTTATTGAGTTTTATGATGATTAAAGTGTTAGCACCGGGATATTACTCGCGCCAAGACACGAAAACACCAGTTAAGTATGGCATTATTGCCATGGTCAGCAATATGGTTTTTAACCTTATTTTTGCTATTCCATTTGGTTATGTGGGCTTAGCGATTGCCACCTCCCTGTCTGCATTACTCAATGCCGGTCTTTTGTATCGTGGTTTACATCGAAGTGGGGTGTATCAAATCAGCCGTCAAACCTTATTTTTCTCAGCTAAAGTGATCATATCAACGTGCTTAATGACAGCTGTCATTGTGTATTTTATGCCACCACAAGGTGTCTGGCTTGAAAGGGATACTGCTCAGCGTATGATGATGTTAATTGAGCTTATTGTCGGGGGCGCGGTTATTTATTTGTTGAGTTTACTGGCATTGGGTGTTCGACCTTGGAAAATTAAACCGCTAGGATAATTTATTCAAGGTCAACGGCCAAACGACAATCGGTAGATTATCCCAAATCCGCTGCAATAATCTGCGGTTGAAACTCGCATCTAACATTGGTTTGGGTATATAATCTGCCGATTTACAATAGGCAGTATTGAGCGTAATGGAATTAATCCGTGGTATACACAATATTTTACCTTCTCATCATGGTTGTGTTTTAACCATTGGGAATTTTGATGGTGTCCATCGTGGCCATGCGCAAGTGATCACTAGCTTGGTGAGTAAAGCACATCATTTTCAATTGCCTGCAACGGTAATGACATTTGAGCCTCAGCCGCAAGAACGCTTTTGTGGCGCCAAAGCACCTGCTCGTCTCAGTCTTCTACGCGATAAAATTAAATTGCTCGATAAGCTTAAAATTGATCGACTGCTTTGTATCAATTTTAGCGCCGCCTTTGCTAATCAACCTGCTGAAGCGTTTATTGAAGAGTTACTGGTCAAAAAACTTGGGGTTAAATATCTCGTTGTGGGTGATGATTTTTGCTTCGGTAAATCTCGCTTAGGTAATTTTGACATGCTCGTTGCGGCGGGTAAGAAATTTGGTTTTACGGTCGTTAGTACCCAAAGCTTTGTTGTTGGGTCGTCGCGAGTAAGTTCTACTGCGGTAAGAGAACAACTGGCATTAGGGAATTTAGAACAAGCAAAACGTTTATTGGGTCATCCTTTCGTTTTAAGTGGTAAGGTTGCTCACGGACAAAAATTAGGCCGTACAATTGGTTTTCCAACGGCAAATATTGCATTAAAGCGAACCGTTGTACCCGTTCGAGGGGTATTTGCTGTTCGTTTATATTGGAATGGCAGTGATATTTATGATGGTGTTGCCAATGTGGGGGTTAGACCCACAGTTAATGGCCAAACCTGCAGATTAGAAGTCCATTTGTTTGATTTTTCCGCTGATATATATGGCAAACAAGTGGAAGTCGAATTAATAACAAAAATCCGGGATGAACAATCCTTTGCGTCATTAGATGCACTAAAAAAACAGATTTTAAATGATGCGAATGAAGCTCGCGCTTTATTTAGCAACGATGCTAGCTGAAATGAATCAGCTTTAATAATGGTATGGGATCAATGAGCGACTATAAACTTACTTTGAATTTGCCGGAAACAGAGTTTCCGATGCGCGGTAATTTGGCAAATCGCGAGCCAGAAATGTTAACTCGCTGGACGCAAGATGGATTGTATCAACAGATCCGTGATAGCCGTACTGGCCGTAAACCTTTCATTCTGCATGATGGCCCTCCATACGCTAATGGCAGTATTCATATTGGTCACTCAGTTAATAAAATTCTTAAAGACATTATTATTAAGTCAAAAACCATGTCGGGTTTTGATGCACCCTATATTCCGGGGTGGGATTGTCACGGGTTACCTATTGAGCTGAAAGTTGAGCAAAAAATTGGTAAACCTGGGAAAAAGATTTCTGCCGCTGAATTTCGTCAAGAATGTCGTAAATATGCTGCAGCTCAAGTTAATGGCCAACGTGATGATTTTATTCGTTTAGGTGTCTTAGGTGATTGGCAAAATCCGTATCTCACCATGGATTTTTCAACCGAAGCAAATATTGTCCGTTCATTGGCAAAAGTCATTGAAAGCGGTCATTTGCACAAAGGTGTTAAACCAGTGCATTGGTGTACCGACTGTGGTTCAGCACTAGCTGAAGCGGAAGTGGAATACGAAGATAAAACCTCTCCGGCCATTGATGTGGCTTTTGTGGCGGTTGATAGCCAAGCCGTTGCCGCTAAATTTGGCGTTGAAAATTATGCTAAACCAGTGGCGATGGCCATTTGGACCACGACTCCATGGACGATCCCTGCGAACCGTGCATTAGCGTTAAGCCCTGAGTTAGATTACAACTTGGTTGAATTTGTTAAGAATGGCGACACAACTACCTTGATATTGGCTCGAGTTTTGGTTGAGTCATGTCTTGAGCGTTACAGTGCTGAGTCACACACTATTTTAGGTGAAATAAAAGGCGCAGAACTTGAATTAATGCGTTTTAATCACCCATTTTGTGCGTTTGATGTGCCAGCCATTTTAGGTGACCACGTGACCGCGGATGCGGGTACCGGAATTGTACATACTGCACCAGGCCACGGTCAGGACGATTTTATTGTTGGTCAAAAATACGGCTTAGAAGTCGCTAACCCTGTTGGCGACAATGGTGTTTATAAGCCAGATACTGAGTTTTTTGCTGGTCAGCACGTCTTTAAAGCCAACGCCAATGTGGTTGCGCTGTTAGAAGAAAAGGGCGCCCTACTACTGCATGTTGCTATCAGCCACAGTTATCCGCATTGCTGGCGCCATAAAACGCCCATTATTTTCCGTGCCACACCACAGTGGTTTATCTCAATGGATAACCACGGTCTGCGTTCACAAGCTTTAGAACAGATAAAGCAAACGAAGTGGATCCCAGATTGGGGCCAAAGCCGAATTGAGAAAATGGTCGAAAATCGCCCGGATTGGTGTATTTCACGCCAGCGTACTTGGGGCGTGCCTATTACCTTGTTTGTGCACCGCGAAACTGAAGAGTTGCATCCAGACAGTATTTCATTAATGGAACGTGTGGCGCATCGCATTGAACAACAAGGCATTCAAGCTTGGTGGGATCTAGATACCAGTGAATTGTTAGGGGATGAGGCAGATCAATATCGTAAAGTTACTGACACTCTAGACGTCTGGTTTGACTCCGGCTCATCATTTTCATCTGTTGTGGCGGCGCGTCCAGAGTTTCAAGGGCACGATATAGACTTGTATTTAGAAGGTAGCGATCAGCATCGCGGTTGGTTTATGTCATCATTGATGATTTCAACGGCCATGAATGGTAAAGCACCTTATAAGCAAGTATTGACTCATGGTTTTACTGTTGATGGTAAAGGCCGCAAGATGTCAAAATCTGTCGGTAATGTGATTGCTCCGTTACAAGTGATCAATAAGCTGGGGGCTGACATTTTACGTTTGTGGGTTGCCGCAACTGATTACAGTGGTGAAATGACTGTCTCTGACGAGATTTTAAATCGCAGCGCTGATGCGTACCGCCGTATTCGTAATACTGCCCGTTTCTTGTTAGCTAACTTAAATGGCTTTAACCCAGAAACCGACATGATCGCCTCTGAAGACATGGTCGCGTTAGACCGTTGGGTTGTGCGCCGTGCTGCGGCACTGCAGCAAGAAATCATCGAAGCGTATGATCAATATAACTTCCACCAAGTGACTCAAAAGCTGATGCAGTTCTGTTCAGTTGAGCTAGGCAGTTTTTATTTAGATATTATTAAAGATCGCCAATACACAGCTAAGCAAGACGGTCATGCTCGTCGTAGTTGCCAGTCAGCGCTTTATCATATTGCAGAAGCAATGGTACGTTGGATGACGCCAATTTTAAGCTTTACTGCTGATGAACTGTGGCAGTTGCTACCCGGTAAGCGTGAAAAATATGTGTTTACCCAAGAATGGTATCAAGGCTTAGACGCGGTCACACTTGACAGTGATTTAAGTGATGATTACTGGGAGACACTATTAACTGTCCGTAATGAAGTGAATAAAGTGCTTGAACAGGCTCGCCGTGATAAACGTATTGGTGGTTCATTAGAAGCTGAAGTGACATTATTCGCTGATGCTGATTTAGCCGCTGAGTTAGCCAAAGTGGGTGATGAGTTACGTTTTATACTGATCACGTCTAAAGCTGCTGTTGCGGATATGTCTCAAGCTGGTGACGATGCCATCGAAACTGAATTAAGCTCGCTTAAGTTAGTGGTTGCTAAAAGTGCGGCACACAAGTGTGAGCGTTGCTGGCACTATCGCGAAGAAATTGGCACCATTGAAGCTCACCCAACATTGTGTCAACGCTGTGTGACCAATATTGAAGGTGAAGGCGAACACCGCGACTTTGCTTAAGGACGTTAGACAATGAGTTCTGTGCCATTAACATGGAAAGACAGTGGCTTGCGTTGGTATTGGGTAGCTGCATTGGTGTTTTTAGCCGATCAGCTATCTAAGCAATGGGTCTTAGCCAATTTTGAGCTGTATGAGTCTATACAGCTGTTACCGATTTTTAATTTTACTTATGTGCGAAATTACGGCGCGGCGTTCAGTTTTTTAAGTGATGCAGGGGGGTGGCAGCGGTGGTTGTTTACCATTATTGCCCTTGGTTTCAGTACCTTATTAACTATCTGGTTACGTAAACAATCTTATTTGTTATGGCGCAGCAACCTAGCGTTTACGTTAGTGATTGGTGGTGCGTTAGGTAACTTAGTTGATCGTTTAATGCATGGCTTCGTGGTTGATTTTATCGATTTTTATTGGAATAGCAGCCATTATCCAGCGTTTAATATTGCCGATGCGGGGATATTTATTGGTGCCGTATTGATCATTTGGGAATCATTTAGACCCGACGCAAAACTCTCGAAGGAGCAAGATTAACTATGACAGATTTAACTAAACAAGACAGTCGTTCACTATTGTGTCATATGAATATTGTGCTGAAAGACGGATCCACGGCTGACAGCACAAAATCATCAGGTAAACCTTCACGCTTAAATATAGGGGATGGTAGCCTAAGTCCGGCTTTTGAATACCAGCTTAAAGATTTGAATGAAGGTGATAAGCATCAATTTACCTTAGCGCCACAAGATGCATTTGGTGAACCTAATCCTGATGCGATCCATTATTTGGATAGGAGTCGTTTCCCTGCGGATATGGAGCTTGAAGAAGGTGTAATTGTCAATTTTTCAGGTCCAGGGGGGAGTGAAATACCCGGTATTGTTCGTGATACTGCGGGAGATTCAATCACAGTGGATTTAAACCATCCATTAGCAGGGCACACGCTTACGTTTGAAATTGAAGTTGTCAGTGTCATAACTGAGTAAAAGGTATCACATGCTAAAAGTTGATCCGACGTCTCCTGAGCTTAATATTTTACTCGCCAATCCGCGTGGTTTTTGTGCTGGTGTAGATCGCGCCATTAGTATTGTAGAACGTGCCCTAGAGTTATTCGAACCACCCATTTATGTGCGCCATGAAGTGGTCCATAACCGTTATGTGGTCGAAAACTTAAAACAGCGTGGTGCTCTTTTTATTGATGAACTTGACCAAGTGCCAGACAACAGCATAGTTATTTTTAGTGCTCATGGTGTATCTCAAGCTGTGCGTAAAGAAGCTAAAACGCGTGGTTTAAAAGTGTTTGATGCCACATGCCCTCTGGTGACTAAAGTACACCTACAAGTGACCCGAGCCAGTCGTAAAGGCATTGAATGCATATTGATTGGACATGAAGGTCATCCTGAAGTGGAAGGCACCATGGGACAATACGATAACCGTAAAGGTGGCGTGTATTTAATTGAATCTCCTGAAGATGTTAATAATCTTCAGGTGAATAACCCAGATAACTTATGTTTTGTGACCCAAACAACGCTTTCAGTTGATGACACGTTAGATATCATCGCAGCATTAAAAAAGCGTTTTCCTGCAATTGAAGGGCCACGGAAAGATGATATTTGCTATGCCACTCAAAATCGTCAAGATGCGGTTAGAAGTATGTCTGCTGAAGTGGATTTACTGATCGTTGTTGGTTCTAAAAATAGTTCTAATTCGAATCGTTTACGTGAGCTGGCTGAGAAAACGGGTACGCAATCTTATTTGGTTGATACTGCAGCCGATGTAGAAGCTACTTGGTTTAACGGTGTTAAAAAAGTGGCGGTTACTGCTGGTGCCTCAGCGCCTGAAGTGCTGGTGCAACAAGTTGTTAACGCAATAGCGACACTTGCCCCGAGTGTGGTTACCGAAGTTGAAGGACGTAAGGAAGATACTGTTTTTGCTGTGCCTGCTGAATTACGCTAATTAACGCCTATAAATGCTGTAAAACTAACCCGCACACTATTCTAGTTTGCGGGTTTTTTTTGTAATAAAAAAATAAACCGGGTATTGTACTGATAAATTGATTAATATATAAACTACAGTTAACATACAAAAAATATACTATCTGATTACATTTAAGTCAGCTATGATGAGTTTGCTTTAGATAAGTTTGTTTTAGATAAGTTTGTCTCATATAAGTTTGTTTTATTGTGTCAATCTTAATAATAATAAAGATTTTAAAGGTAAAGATTGTTTGATTTTTATCTTTCGGGAGGTTTGACGCTCATGTCGCCAAAAAGGAATGGATTTTCCTTAATTGAAGTGATGGTCTCACTGGTGATCCTGGTGATAGGCCTTATTGGTATTTTTAATCTTCATATTATGTCGAAACTGGGCAGTTTCGAGTCCTTTCAGCAAACCCAAGCCTCTTATTTTGCCAACGACATTATTAATCGAATGCGCCTGAATGTAAGCGAATTAGGTAATTATGGATCGTCCACAGGTACTCACTATAGCGGAGAATCATTAACAAAACCGACCGAGTGTTCAGGAGTTTATCGATGTTCAAATACTGAGTTGAGAGTATGGGATATATATGAGTGGCAGAGTTCTTTTATTGGTGACTCCGAAGTTGATAGCGATGGCAGTGTTGGAGGTTTACCTTCACCTGAAGCATGCATTTATGTAGATTCAAATGAAGTTGTAGTTGTCATGACGTGGAAAAGCGTCCGCAAATTTAATGGTTCAAACCAAAATTATTCTGATGAAGTAAAATCATGTGACTCCTCTGGAGCATCGAGAAGAATTTTAGAAATTGAAACGGCAATATTTTAATGAAGCATATGATGAATAAATTTTCTATAAAGCATCGTGGAATGTCACTGGTTGAGTTAATGATAGCCATGCTCGTAGGGTTATTTTTAACCGCGGGTTTATTTACTATGTTTAATATGTCGTCAAGCAATGTGACAACGACAGGTCAATTCAATCAGCTACAAGAGAATGGGCGTATAGCTCTGGCTATTATGGAAAGAGATATCAGTCAGCTGGGTTTTTTTGCTGATATAACTGGCACAGAACTTATTGTGAATGTTAATTCTAGTAACTCAGCGACAGTTTTAACATCGGACTGTGTTGGTGAGGGAGTTAATAATGCCACTTTTCCTCAAGATGTTCCAGCTCATTTTCGAAGGTTATGGGGAAATGAATATACTAATGCGTTAACTATGGTGTGTAAGGCTCCTCTCACTCCAGACAGCAAAACGGACATTATACAAGTGAAGAGGCTTGTTGGACCTTCCGTGTTAGCCGCTCAGTTAGAAGCAAACAGTTATTATGCTTCAGTTACTGCTAACGAAATTGAATTCTTTAATGGCAGTGTAGCTACACCGCCAGTAAAATTAAATAGTCGTATGTGGAAATATCAACACAGAGTCTATTTTGTGGAAACTGATTCAGGTATCCCTGTATTGAAACGCCGTAGTCTTAATATTTCAGGTGGAATGTCAAACGAAGAGCAACTTGTTGAGGGTATAGAGAATATCCACTTTTTGTATGGTTTTGATAATGATGGAGACTCGACACCAGATACCTTTATACCCGCGAAAAATGTGTCAACTTTTATGTGGGACAATCAAGGTTTTCAACGTCTAGTTGCTTTAAGAATGTACGTATTGGTTCGATCTATTCAGATTGATCGTAGTTATGAAAATGATGTGACCTACACATTAGGTGATAAAGAAATATCGGGTTCGGTCAATCCAAATAAGAGTAATGACACTGATTATAAACATTATCGACGAAAGGTGCTGTCCACAACTGTGGTGTTAGAGAATCCTGTATTGATTAGGAATTAATGTAAGGTTGTCAAACCAAATTTAGGTGCAAAAATGATCAAAACGTACAAGTATCAACAAGGAATAGTGCTGTTTTTCTCTCTAATCGTTTTAGTATTAATGACGATAATTGGCGTTGCTTTAGCGGTTAGCTCTACACAGTCCTTAAGAATGTCTGGTGCTGGTAGTGATAGGTTGGCTGCTACATCGCTTGCTCTTGGTGGACTCAATACTGTTATTTCAAAAAGTGTAGTGTATCAATTTAGTACCACTTTAGAGCCAAAGAGAACCGTGGCTGAATTGAGCGGTAGCCAAGATATTACGCTTATGCCTCTAGATAATCCAGGTATCAATGTAAGTTGTCAAAGAACTGAAAAGGCTAATGCTGCAAATTTAATTAACTGTCGAAGAGTCGAAATTTCTAGCACAGTTAATTACGGACGAGGTGGTTACGGAGAGCTGTCTGTGACAATGGGTGTTGAGCAAGAAGTGCTCAAGGAGAATTAAAATGTTCAGTAAGTATCCGATTTTTATTATGTTATTTTCTGTATTGGGCTTTGTAGCTAATGCCGTTGCAGATGATACCGAATTATATGTTTTAGAGTCATCTGTGCGTAGTGATGATAATCCACAGATTCTTATTATTTTAGATACTTCAGGTAGTATGGACAAAAATGGCGGCGATATGCTTTCCCCTCCATTTCTTACCCAACCTACACCTTCTACTAGCACCAAATTATATTATTCCACAAGTGTCGATGAAGTTCCGATCTCAGGAAGCCAGAACTACTTTACATATAGCAAAAATAATTGTAATTCGTCGTTAAGTATTATCAAGTCTTTCGGCATCTATACTGGTTATTTTAGACAATACCAAGATGGGAAATGGATAGCGTTACCAATCTCTGATGGTAGCGGGATTTCTGCTGTTGATTGTTATGAGGACATAGCCGTATCTGATAATAAAAATGCCAGTGGTAATAGTAATGGTTATCCTGTTGATGGTTTAAGTAGTGCTTATAGCAATGATTCAAATGCTTTAAGTAATGCTAGATTAACTGATTTTGGTTTAGGACAACCTATTACTTTATTTACCGAAAATTATATTAATTGGTACCATAATAGGCCTTCAAATAGCTGGACTACCCGTATGGCTGTCGCTAAACGAGTGCTGAGTGAAGTTATCGTGAATACACCGGGTGTTGATTTAGGTTTGATGATTTTTAATGTAAATTCAAACGGTTATGATCGACATGGTGGTCGTGTTATTTCGAGTATCAAAACAGGGAATATAACTAATAAAAATAGTTTACTTAATACTGTAAACAATACTAATTCAATTCAGAATAACTCTACACCGTTGTGTGAAACGTTATATGAAGCGGCTCAGTATTTACATGCAAAAAGTGTAGTCAATGGCCACAAAACTAGTGGTTCTTCAACTAATCCTAGTTATGACACCAATGCAGAGTCTCCTTCTGGAACCTATAAAAGTCCATTTATAGGCAAAGAATGTGGCTCTAATGCATCTATTATTTTAATTACAGATGGTGCTCCACAGTATGATACCCATGAAAATGGCAATATAAAAACTTTGTTAGGCTTACCATCTAATACAAATGACGAAAATGTTCCTGGATCCCAGTACGTTACAGCTTATAATTACGATAAACATTATAGTTTATTACCTTCAGTCGCGAATTGGTTAGCTAATAATGACGTTAATCCATATGCTCCTGGTGTACAAACAGTTAAAACATATACCATTGGTTTTAGTGAGGGAGTCAATAACGCAACAACATTATTGAATGCAACTGCAACTCAAGGTCAAGGGAAAGCATACTACGCGACCGATACCACAGGGTTACAAGCTTCATTGATTAGCGCCATAGAAGCAATTAGCTTGGATAGCTCAAGTTTTTCTTCGCCGTCTGTCGTTCTTGATAAAACTCAAACTGGTAACTCTGCCTATTTTGCTATGTTTTTACCTGGTGAAGGTCCTAGGTGGACCGGTAATCTTAAAAAATTTAAAGTGAGTTCAACAGGTGATATTTTAGATAAACGTGATGTAAAAGCCTTCTCTAGCGATGGTCGAATCGCTAAAGATGCATGTTCATTGTGGGCGACCGATTCGGATTGTGTTGCTGGGGACTATGAAGGTTATGACGTTAATGACGGTGGGGTCGCGGCTGCGTTGCGATATAACTACCGGAATTCAGCTGGACTCGCAACAAGAAATGTTCTTACTAATACTGGTAACTCAGGACAGCTTGTCGCTTTAACAAAAAATAACGCGAAAATTAAAGGTGGTTTGACGGACCAACAATTAGCTACATTCTTGAATGTTGATCAAAACAATATCGAAAGTACGCTAGACTGGATTAGAGGACAGAATGTTGATAATGATAAATATGATCTAGATTCAGCTCCATATCTCAGACAGGATATTTTAGGAGATCCTCTTCATTCAAGACCTCTTGTGATAAATTATGGTACAACGGGTTCTCCTGATATAAGAATTATTATGGGAACCAACCATGGCTTTGTTCATATGTTTAAAGACACTGAGTCAGAGGTTAATGGTGAAAGTGTCAGTGCTGTATCTGAATCATGGGCTTTTATTCCTCATGAATTATTACCTAATATTAAAAGCTTAAGAGATAATCCTAAAACAGGTGTTCATTCTGTTTATGGTATGGATGGTTCTCCAGTTCCTTATTTTGAATATGATGCAGATGGTAAAATCAATAAAGCTTGGGTATTTATGGGGATGCGAAGAGGAGGCAGTTCATATTATGCCTTAGATGTAACAGATAAAGATGCAGCCCCAACGTTACTGTGGATTAAGAATAACAGTGACTATTCGTTATTAGGGCAGTCTTGGTCTGAGCCAGTAGTGACGAAGATATCAGGTTGGAAAGATTCTAAAGGTAAGGCAAAACCTGTTCTAGTTGTGGGTGCGGGATATAACCCCAATACAAAAGATGGTGCCAGTGTTGGTACTAATGACACAACAGGTGCTGGTATTTATATCTTGGATGCTGCAACAGGAGCTAAACTGCATAGCTTTGGCGGTTCGGGAGCTGATACATCTATGCCTGGCATTGTTGATAGTATTCCGAGCAAAGTGGCAGTATTAGATAGTAACAATGATCAATTAACCGATCGCATTTACGCAACAGATACTGGTGCTAATGTGTGGCGTTTAGATTTACCGGGGTTACCGACAGACACCCAAAACCCATGGAGTGCGTATCATTTTGCGAGCATGGGAGGAGGGGATCTTGCATCTGATATTCGTTTCTATTCTGAGCCAGTAATAGCTCAAACAGCTTTTAGTAATGTTGCTGAACATACTTATACAGATATAAACAATAATAGTGTCACTTCAAAACAATACCAAAGCATACCTTATGATGCCGTTGTTGTGGGGAGTGGACACCGAGCAAACCCTTTGAATAAAAATAGAAATGATAAGTTTTTTGTATTCCAAGATAGGAATATAGTTTCTAAGTCTTATAGCTCTGCTGCGGGGAATACCGTTCCAGACACATTAACCATTTCAAAGTTATATGATGTAACCACCGAATCACCAACAGAGGATACCGCATTAATTACTTTCGGAAAGAAAAGAGGTTGGTATTACAGTTTTGCGGATGCGGGAGAGAAATCTTTATCAGCAGCGACAATTGTGCAGGGGAAAGTATTTTTCACATCCTATGTACCTCAGACCGGAGCAACTGAAAATGCATGTTTAGTTCCTGGTGAAGGGCGTCTACGCGGCTTTTTTCTTCATAAAGGTGGTAGAGTTTACAGCAACTCACAAGACTATTTTAAAATGAGCGAACAGGTTCCTGATACTCCGACCTTAGTTATTCCTAAAAATGGTGATGATAGTAGCTATATGTATTTAATCGGAATTGGCGATGCCGCAAATGATATGATCAAAAAAGATCTTTTGGGTGATGATGGCTGTGCTGCTGGCGATAACAAATGTGTCGGTGGTGGTTTAGGCGTTAATCAGATCTATTATCATATGAAAGAGAATTAAAAATGAAAGTAACAATCACTAAAGCATACTCTGGTTTTACCTTAATAGAGGTAATGATTACCGTCGTCATTGTAGGGATTTTAGCTTCTATTGCATATCCTTCGTATACTAAATTTGTTGCGAAGGGAGCTAGGGCTGATGCGCTAGCTGGTTTGATGAATGTGGCCAACAGGCAAGAACAATATTATTTAGATCATAAAACGTTCACTAAAAATATGAAAAAACTTGGTTTTTCTGTTGATGATGATGGTAATTTTGTTGTCGAGAATGGATTTTATAAAATAGATGCAACTGTAGCTAATGCTAATAGATATACTATAGAGGCTAAAGCTATTGGTGTCCAAGCTACTCGAGATACAGAGTGTGCATCAATAGAGATAACTTCAGATGGGGTGAAAACACCAAGTGACTGCTGGTAAAGTTAGTTGTTTTTTTACCGCTATGAATTGCAATTTACGTCAGTGTTGATGGCTGCTATTTTCCCCGATGGGCTGATGCTAATGCCTTTAGAGTATTCACTATTTTTCTTAGACGGACAATAGTGAATACTTATTGAGCTTGTGCTACTTAGCATTCCATCCATACCAAACGTTATTAGTGTAGACGATGCTTTAATAAAATCTTTAGAGTTAAAACCTTGTATCCTCTTTAACACTTCAGTTCCATTGTCGGCAGTTTTATCTCCATTATCATCAATGAAAATAATGTAGCCATTATTCCAACTCCCCGAACAACTACTCCCATTTCCTGGACAAACAGATACTTTTCTACCAAAATTAACAGCTTGGCTTCTTGCGAATGCCATAGAACTTTCGATATTTCCGATTGCAGAAGCCGCGCGGGTATTATTGTATAACGAAGTAAACGAAGGCGCAGCGACAGCCAACAAAATGGCCGAAACGGCTACAGTTACCATCAATTCAATAAGAGTAAATCCACTAGTTCTTCTCATGATTTATCCTTGTTACACATAGTCATTATCGGTGGAATCAGCCTAATTTCCCACTATTTTAGTTGAATAATACTATGTCTTTTGTTGTTTAATTGTTTTCAGCTAAAATTAACTAACTTTCAACATTGATCGTTTGGTCGTTAGGGCAAACATGTCATGAACCAATAAAGCTTTAACTGGCTATTGCCAACATGACTTTAACCCACTGTGGTACCTAATCATATATTTTTGTTGATGACAACGAAAATAACTATACTCGCTCTGAGGAACTATGTGTGGAGGTGGTAAGCCGACAGTTATCACAAGAAAACACGTTTAGAAAAATATCAGTTTTTATAACTGTTATGTACAAAGTACAAGCCATAGTAGGGCATAAATGTTGCTAATTATAAGAGATGAGAATGTCGGTATAAAGTCATATATCAATATATTTGTTTTAATAGGATTATCGATTTAGTGATTCTAATAGTGTGGATTGATTCATAAATAAATTTATAAACAAAAAATCACATTTTTTTACAAGTTATCTTTTTCTTGGAAAAGCGTACTCTACCAGATTGATTAATAATCACTGCTTTTGAGTAAGGGCTATCAATTGAATTAGGACAGTACCTAAATGTACCATTGGTTCCTGAAGCTAGACCATCAGGTTGGAATCTTACTGATGTTCTATTGTAATAAACCGTGTCATTTTCATTAAAAGAAGGTACTTGAAGTAAAATTATATCATCTGTAGATAATTCATTTTTTTGTGAACCATCAAGAAAAACTGTAAATCCCTTATGCCATTGCTTAGTGCAATTGTTATCTTCGATATTGCAAACTGTCACTCTTCTTCCGTAATTGATAGCCATATTGCGTGCAAACTGCATCGACTGTTGAATTGTTATTATATTACTCTTTGCTCTGACTTGTTCATTAACAGATTTGAACGAGGGAATTGCGATGAGTGCCAACAGTGTGGCAATCAGCATGGTGACAATAACTTCAATCAGACTAAAGCCTGTTACTCGAATAGCAAATTTCATACTTGTTCATCCTTAAACCTCTTAGGCTGCGTCCTGCAGTAAGTGAAGTGAGTAGCTAGCAGTATAGAAAATGAACAGAATTTTGCTGCAAAATCTCTTTTCATAAATACGTAAAATAGCCGCGACAATTGGCAGCGCTTTCAAGTAAGATATTTAGATGATGTTAGTATTCATATAATGGTAAGTAGGACATGTGCTTAATCGACAATTTAACCTATGATGGGAGTATTTAATGAAAAAAGTCGAAGCGATTATTAAACCGTTTAAACTTGATGATGTGCGTGAGTCACTTGCTGAAATTGGCATTACTGGTATGACAGTGTCAGAAGTCAAAGGTTTTGGCCGTCAAAAAGGTCACACTGAACTTTACCGTGGCGCAGAATACATGGTGGACTTTTTACCTAAGGTGAAAATTGAACTGGTGATCCAAGATGACCTTCTTGAACGAGCGATTGATGTTATTGTTGATATCGCCAGAACAGGAAAAATTGGTGATGGTAAAATATTTGTAACCGACGTTGAGCGAGTAATTCGAATTCGTACCGGTGAAGAAAATGAAGAAGCAGTATAAGGCCCACAGGGCCTTTTTTTTCACTTGTACATTTGTTTAGTTAACCTCAGCTCTGGATAAGAGATGGGATAAATTGTTAAAAACGGCTTTATTTCAAGTCTGCAACATCAAACTCGCCATGTGTTTGCTAGTAAAGCGTATTGACGCGTCAATAGCGGGCCAATATTAAGTAGATGCAACTTTGGCCGCGCAGCAAAGGGCTGTTTGATAAACGTTTATTATCCACAGTTAGGTTACATAGTTGCTGGCATAAGGTATCTCTGAGGTAATGTATGGTTCAACGAATTGTTATTGTGGGTGGTGGGGCTGCAGGGTTAGCATTGGCTTCTAAATTGGGACGGAAATTTGGTAAAAGTCCGTTAATCGATATTAGTCTGATTGATAAAAATACCATCCATATTTGGAAACCCAAGTTACATGAAGTTGCCGTTGGTGTGATTGATCAATCAATTGAAGGCCTGCAATATCGAGATCACGGATTAAAGAATGGTTATCGTTATATCCGCGGCGCAATTGAACAATGCGATCCAAGCACTAAGCAAATTCAACTTACTCCAGTGTATAACGATGACGGCGAGATGATCATTGCCGCGCGCAGTATTGAATACGATACTCTTGTGCTTGCATTAGGCGGGGTTTCAAATAGCTTTAATACACCGGGTGCTGAAAAACATTGTATTTTCTTAGACAGTCTAGACAGTGCAAACCTTTTTCACCATAAGCTTATGGATGCACTCTTACAGCTTAATGAAACTCAAGACCAATTAGGGATCGGTATCGTAGGTGCCGGTGCAACAGGCGTCGAGCTGGCCGCTGAACTCCATCATGTTATTGAGTCTGTGAGGGAGTACGGTTATCAAAATATCTCTAAAGATCATTTAGATATAAACCTAATTGAAGCATCCACTAAAATCCTTCCCCAATTACCTGAACAAGTCAGTTCGAAGGCACAAACTGTACTGTCAAAATTAGGGGTAAAGTTGCACTTAGGTGTGCAAGTTAAAGAAGTGACTAAAGAAGGCTTTGTTACTGCGACAGGTGAGACGATTAAAGCCAATATAAAAGTATGGGCAGCAGGTGTTAAAGGTCCAAAGGTCTTTGAAAATTTCAGCCAATTACCTATTACTCCACGTAATCAAATCGATGTAGATGAGTGTATGCATGTTAAAGGCCTTAATGATATTTACGCCTTAGGTGACTGTGCCCAATTAATTTTACCATCAGGTAAACCCGTACCACCCAGAGCCCAAGCTGCAGCCCAAATGGCCGATCGCCTATATGACAATATTTGTTTAAAGATGAAGCAGCAACCAGAAAAACCTTTTGTTTATAAAGACTATGGTTCACTGGTATCCCTCAGTCGTTTTTCTGCGGTTGGAAATTTAATGGGTAACCTTCGTTCGGGAGATTTTTTTGTTGAAGGTCACGTTGCACGTTTGATGTATATCTCGCTTTACCAACGTCATTTAGCCAGTTTATATGGCTGGTTCTCCGCTTCGGTATACCGTATTGCGCAAAAGCTACTTCGTTGGCAACGTCCTAAACTGAAATTGCATTAGGTGATTACTCGGCCAATCAATCGATAATTAGTGGCCATTTTATTCTTTTTATTGAATACAAAGCCTTTTTTGGACAAGAATTGGTCACTTGGTGTTTATTGACGCAATTTACCCTAAATGTACTTGAATTTAAGATTTAACTTGGTAGTTTCAGTTATTAATTATTTGTTAACCTAACGTATGACAATGATGTTGTACTTATACCATAGAAGATAATCAGTGCTTCAAGGAGCCAAGATGCCTAACCAAATTACATTATTAGAACAAACCAAACATGGTGATTTAAAGCTGACTCCAAGTGATTTTTCCCACGTAGCAGAGCAACACATAATACCGGTAACCTTGCATGAAATTAATCGTGCCGCCACTGAGTATCCTATCGTATTCGTTAAAAACAGTGACACACAAGAGTTTCAATCCGTTGCTATGCTAGGGTTAAAACCTGGTCAGAATCTAAGTGTTAAAGACGGTAAATGGCAAGGCTTGTATATTCCTGCGGTAGTACGGGATTATCCTCTTGGTTTAGTCGTTAACCCAGATGTTAAAGATAAAGTGTGGATCGGTATTCGCGAAGATGCTAAAGAAGTGACCACAACCGACGGCGAAGCATTGTTTGAAGAGGGTAAAGAAACCCCGTTTTTAGAAGCGCGTAAACAAGAATTGATTAGTCATTATGAACAAGATCAAGCTACTCGCGGTATTTTAGGCTTTTTAGCTGAAAAAGGGTTGTTAATCAACCAGACATTAACCGTCGATGTTGCGGGTGAGAAGCGTAATATTAATGGTCTATATCTTATTGATGAAGCCAAATTAAATGCACTCAGTGATGAGGAGTTTATTGAGCTTAAAAAGCGTGGTTTACTGGGCCCAATTTACGGTCACTTGGGATCGTTAAACCAAGTTAACCGTTTAGCTCGAATTGAAGTACTCGGCAGATAATCTCTGGGCCTTTCAAATAAAACAGGCACTCAATTGAGTGCCTGTTTTATTTGGAGAAGCTACACTCAATAAAGACCCTATCTGGATCTAAAGGCCTTGAACCAACTAAATTGCAGACGCAAAAAAGCCACTCATTGAGTGGCTTTTTTGTTTTATGGTGCCGGCACCAAGAGTCGAACTCGGGACCTACTGATTACAAGTCAGTTGCTCTACCAACTGAGCTATGCCGGCTAAATTGTGGTGCCCGAACCCGGAATCGAACCAGGGACACGAGGATTTTCAATCCTCTGCTCTACCGACTGAGCTATTCGGGCAATTAACTAAATGTCAGTTAATTACTACAGACTAGGTATTAACTTGGTAATCAATACCTGTCTCGTCTGGAGTGCGCACATAGTATAGTGATGGTTTTTATCCTGCAAGTGGTTTTTCAACTGTTTTTATTTATTCGGCTAGTTAATGTGCAAACCGGTGGTTTTTTATGATTAAGTGATGGTTTTTAAATCGAAAAAAAAAATAAATTTCTGATCATGCGCTAGTAAAGTCAGTGGCGCTTTGTGATTTTCCGCAACAGAATGGCAAATTTAGTGTTTAACGAACGATCCACACTGACCCCCATGTTTGTTAATTCAAGCCGGATTGGGGTTAACCCTAGGCGTCAATTTGGCAAACCAGTGGCATAAATGTCTACAACACGCACTCTGCTTGGTTGAATGAGCTCAAGAGGGCGCCACATTGCCTAGAACAGTTGCCTTGCTCATTCGCCTTGAACATTAGCTTCAAGACTTAACCTGGAGTATTACAGCAACAGTCGAGCGGTTAATGTCTATTGAGCGGTAGGGTCAAATATCAATTAACCAGCTTAGACTCGGTAACGAACGTATTTATGGACTATTTTTACTACACTAGGCTTTTAGTGCTTAAATAGACTCAGTTGGACTGACTCAGATGGTTAATCAGCCTCAGCGATAATATATGCAACTAGTTTGTTTCGATTTTATCGAATGGTTTTGGCGATTTTTAGCGGTTTTCTTTGCCTAATTTAAGGTTAAAATATTGTGACTTTTTCCGAGGACAGTAATGCATGTTAAAAAACACTTCCACAGGCTACGGACTGGTAACCATAGTGATCCATTGGTTATCCGCCATCGCGGTTATTGGTCTGTTTAGTTTAGGTTATTGGATGGTTGAGCTCACGTATTACAGTAGTTGGTATCAAACAGCACCGCATACTCATAAAAGTGTTGGTTTGCTGTTACTCGGATTAACCTTGTTAAGATTAGTGTGGCGATTAATGTCATCGACGCCTACTGCACTAGCGGATCATCAGCCTTGGGAGAAGCGCATGGCCAAATGGGTACATGCTCTTCTTTATAGCTTAATGTTACTGCTGATGATGTCTGGCATTTTGATTTCAACCGCAGATGGTCGAGATATTTGGATTTTTGACTGGTTTGCCGTGCCATTTCCAAATGCTTTTATTGACGATCAGGCTGATATTGCCGGAGTGATACACCAATATCTGGCTTACAGTTTAATGGCAATTGTGGTGCTGCATGCCGCAGGCGCGATTAAACATCATGTTATTGATAAAGATAACACCTTAAAAAGAATGCTCATTCCAAATTGAATTTGCTAATAATTGTATTTGTTAGCGATGACGTTCTTAACCGTCGACATAGCTAACTATCGAATTTGATTTTTATTACTCAATCGACTTATTTTAAATTGATTTATGTCTACAAAAAAATATATATAACATTAACTTAAAAGGAATTTTATTATGAAAAAACACCTTATTGCGGCCATCATAGGTGCATCTCTTACGTTACCTATCGCGGCCAGCGCCGCGGATTATGTTATCGACACTCAAGGTGCACATGCATCAATTCAATTTACGGTGAGCCATTTAGGTTATGGTTTTGTGGTCGGGCGTTTTAATGAGTTTTCTGGTGATTTTAGCTTTGACGCTAACAAGCTTGCGGATGCCAAAGTGAATGTTAACATTAATACTAACAGTGTTGATTCAAATCATGCAGAGCGTGATAAACACTTACGCAGCGAAGATTTTTTAAATACCAGTAAGTTCCCTGAAGCCTCTTTTACTTCAACATCAGTGGTTGATAAAGGCAATAATCAGTTTGTGATTAATGGTGACTTTACCTTGAATGGCGTAACCAAACCATTAGCGATCGATGCCGTTGCCATTGGCCAAGGAAAAGATCCATGGGGTGGTTTTCGCGCTGGCTTTAGCGGAAAAACGACCTTTGCCATGAAAGATTTCGGTGTAAAAATGGATCTGGGTCCGGCTTCTGCTAACGTAGAATTAGCGTTCGTGGTAGAAGGCATTAAGCAATAATTTGAGTAACAGAAACAACAAAGCCGCTTAAAAAAGCGGCTTTAATTTTATCTAGAGTAAGCTGTTTTTATGAATTACTCATCGTCTTTCGGTGGAACATAACCTTCAATTTCAACATCTTTGCCTTCAAATAAAAAATGAGTCATCTGTTGTTCCAAAAACTTACGATCATCCACATTCATCATATTGAGCTTATTTTCATTAATGAGCATAGTTTGCTTATGTTGCCATAAACCCCATGCTTCTTTACTAATATTATCAAAAATCCGCTTACCCAATTCGCCAGGGTATAGCTGAAAATCTAAGCCATCAGCTGATTTTTGTAGATGTTGACAGTGAATTGTGCGAGCCATGATGATCCCTTACTAATTTAATGACGTTAATAACTAATGTGTTGTGAACAGTACGGCTAAATTAGACAAAATACGTTCTGTGGCTGCCGCTAAGCCAACTTTTGCAGGTTGTTTTATGTTATACCAGAGAGCCGAGGTTTGTTCCATGATACTGGTAGTGAGATCTGCCGATAATTCAACTAATACTGGCTGAATATCAAGATGAAAGTGACTAAATGTATGCCTAAACCCAGCCAGCCCTTGAGCAGATTCTGATAAATTATGTAACGCTAAATAGTCATTTAATTCAATCTGATTATCAAATTGTGGAAAACACCATAATCCTCCCCATATACCTGCTGGTGGTCGTTTGATCAGCTGCACTTTTACTGAATCGTAATGCGTGTCTACTAATACCAACATAAAGGCGGATTTTTCTGGGGTGACCTTCTTGGGTTTTTTACCTGGATATTGGCTTTGCTCCCCCGCTTGTTGTGCTAAGCAATCAACCGCCACTGGGCATGCTGCACAATTGGGTTTGCTGCGGGTGCAAACGCTTGAACCAATGTCCATCATGGCTTGGTTAAATTTTTCAACATCTTTGGCTGGGGTCAACTTTTCAGTTAATTGCCATAACTCTTGCTCAACGTTTTTTTTCCCAGGCCAGCCTTCAATTGCGCCATGTCTGGCTAAAACGCGTTTAACATTACCATCCAAAATAGGGTGATGCTGTCCAAGCGATAGCGATAACACCGCACCGGCAGTCGATTTACCTATGCCAGATAAGGCTAGCACATCATCAAACTGAGTCGGGAACTCACCGTTAAAGGCATCACGTATATGTTGTGCCGCATTGTGTAAATTTCGGGCGCGGGCGTAATAACCCAAGCCCGTCCATAAATGCAGCACCTCATCTTGGTGAGCATTAGCCAGGTCTACAACACTGGGGAATCGTGCGATAAATTTTTCATAATAGGGAATGACCGTCGCCACTTGGGTCTGTTGGAGCATGATCTCCGACACCCAAACACGATAAGGCGTTTTATTGATCTGCCATGGTAGTGATTTACGACCATCTAGGTCATACCAAGCGATAATACGCTCAGAAAATAGAGTCTGCTTTTTCATGGGCGCAGTGTAGCCATAGCCATTTTATTACACAAGTAGCCTAGCTATTTTAAATCATTTATTTACGCTAATTTTGCACTAATGCTCGTACTTATTTTTATATTAGTTTTTATACTAATGCTGATACTTTTTTCGTACACATTTAGCATAAACATGTCCATTGCATTGAGTTTAGGTATAATGATCCACTGGGTTAAAAATGATCTGTTAAAGATAACAATTGCGTAGTGTGCAGATAAATAGCGGTTAAAAATAACATTGATAACTATGAGCTTATCTAATTATTAGCTCACCTAATTATGGGCTTATCTAACTATGAGCCCATTTATAATGAGCTTTTTTTATCACTAGCTCGTTTAATCGCTAACGATAGGTACCAAACAGTACGCAGACAATGAGGCAAAGATGAGCGACGTTACCACAGCTGAATTTAACGAAGACGGTAAATACATTCGTAAAATCAGAAGTTTTGTTTTACGTGAAGGCCGGTTAACCAAAGGTCAATCTCAAGCGATTGAAGCACATTGGTCAACAATGGGGCTTGATTATTCACCGCAGGCACTTGATTTAACACAAGTGTTTGGGCGTGATGCTAATACAGTATTGGAAATTGGATTTGGTATGGGGGCGTCATTAGTACAAATGGCTAGCGCCGCGCCGGAGATGAATTATATTGGTATTGAAGTACATAAGCCGGGAATTGGCACCTGTTTAGCTTACGCCGGCGAAGCCAATGTAAACAATTTACGTGTATATCATCATGATGCAATGGAAGTACTAGAACACAGTATTGCAGATGGTTCACTTACGCGGGTGCAATTGTTTTTCCCCGATCCGTGGCACAAAAAACGTCATCACAAACGCCGGATTGTGCAAGCTGAATTTGTACAGTTAATCCGCCGTAAACTTAAAATCGGTGGTGTGTTTCACATGGCGACGGATTGGGAAAACTATAGCGAGCATATGTTAGCAGTAATGAATGCAGCAGAAGGTTATAAAAATCGCTCAACAACTGCTACAGTTGTCGAGCGTCCACAGTATCGTCCTCTGACAAAGTTTGAAGCCAGAGGCCAGCGACTCGGTCACGGCGTATGGGATATCATGTTTGAGCGGACAGCTTAATTACACTACACTTTTTAGCAATCGGAGAATACACCATGGCGAAGAATCGCAGTCGACGTTTACGTAAAAAATTACGCGTTGATGAATTTCAAGAATTAGGTTTCGAAATTAACTGGACATTTATTGAGTCAGTTTCTGAACAAGATATCGATAATTTGGTTGATCAGTTTATTGTCGAAGTGATTGAAGTACGTCAATTAGGTTTCCACGGTGGTGGACACAAGCAATGGGAAGGCATTATGGCAACCCAAGCTATCGGCAAATGTACTGTCGAAGATATTGCCGCTGTCAACGCATTCTGGAAAGACAAACCTGTTACTGATCTTGAAGTTAGTGAACTGTACGATATTTGGTGGGGTTAAGCTAAATTGCCTGAGCCATTATTACTTCAAGAAGTGGTCGACATAGGAAGATCGTTATTGGGTAAAGGCAAGGTTGCAGGATATATTCCTGCGCTTGCCTGCGTTGACCCAAACCAAATAGGTATAGCGGTTACCACAGTTGACGGAACAACCATTGGCGCTGGTGATTATCTCGAACCTTTTTCAATTCAAAGTATCTCTAAAGTCTTTAGCCTGACTATGGCACTTAATTTATACTCTGAAGATGAAATCTGGAGCCGGGTGGGGAAAGAGCCTTCTGGGCATTCATTTAACTCACTGGTACAAGTTGAGCTAGAGCGTGGAAAACCGCGAAATCCATTTATTAATGCGGGTGCGTTAGTCATTGCCGACTTGTTACAAGCACGCTTGGGGGCACCTAAACATCGGATGCTCGAAGTTGTGCGTCAACTGAGCCAAAATACCACATTAACCTCAGATAAGGTGGTCGCAGAATCTGAATTTCAGTTCAGTGCACGTAATGCTTCGATTGCCTATTTAATGAAGTCATTTGGTAATTTTGATGGTGATGTGAATACGGTGCTTCAAAGTTACTTTCATTATTGTTCGTTAAGAATGAATTGTGCTGATTTATCCCGGGCCATGTTCTATTTGGCTCACCGTGGTAAAACACTCGATGGCGACAGTTTGGTCTCACCCGTGCAAACTCGGCAACTTAATGCATTATTAGCGACATCGGGATTATACGATGGCGCCGGCGAGTTTGCTTACCGCGTTGGCATGCCGGGTAAAAGTGGTGTGGGAGGCGGCATTATTGCGGTTATTCCTGGTGATATGTCTATTTGTGTGTGGTCGCCGGAGCTTGATATCAATGGTAATTCATTGGCGGGCACGGCCATGCTAGAGCACTTAAGCCAACAGTTAGGCCGTTCGATTTTTTAATTCCGCATTATTGTTGATGAAATAAACTGTTTTTTGGTTTATTTCATCAATTATAAAGCTACATTTTTTGCATAAAACATTTAATAATCAAGTTATTGCCGTTTTTGGCATGATTAGTGCTCACAGTAACTATAATTAGCCGATACTATCGATATTCGTTTAACAAAAGGATATTTATCATGACCAAGCAAAAGTTGATTTGTGGTTTAACGTTAACCAGCATGTTATTTACGGTCTGCGCTTTGACTCCAGCAATGGCCAAAATGTCAATTAATGATGAAAAGTGTAACGTGACATTGAATTACGACGTTACCGTTGAACCCAAAAAATTACAGATCAGTGATAATGGTGCTGAGAAATATCGTGTTGAACTTGATCAGCTGTATGTCGATGGTAAAAAAGTCACCTTAAACGCTAAACAACAAACGTTACTAACTCAGTATTCTGATGAGCTATCTCGCCAAGTACCTGATGTCATTTATTTAGTCACTGATGCCGTGTCGATGGCATCTCAAGCGGTTAATATGGCATTAACCCCAATATTTGGCGATGCAACAGGTAGCCAAATTGATAAGCTAATGACAGGGATTCAAACACGCATCGACACTATGGCGTACCAACAAGGCGATAAGTTTTATTTAGGCTCAACAGATTCTTCAATTGAACATGCATTTAATCAAGAGTTTGAGCAAGAGATAGAACAAATGGTCGCCAACTCAATGGGATCATTAATGATGACTTTAGGTAGCCAAGTCATGTCTTCTGAAGGCGGTTCATTTGAAGAGAAAATGACTGCATTTTCGAAAAAAATGGACAATGTAAGTAAAGACATCGAGCAGCAACTAGCGTCTCAATCACAAGATTTACAACTACGCGCCACTAAGATTTGTGATGATTTTGAAGGCTTATTAGTGCTAGAAAATCAAGCTCGCCAGGCTATTCCTGAACTGAGACCTTATACCTTAGCTAAGTTAGGTGATCTTAAAGAGTAAGCTTGTTCAAGCTGTTTTTTTGGACACCGGATCTTCCTCTGTACTCTTTTTAAAGAGACAGGGGCTTTTTTTTGTTTATTTTACCGCTATCATTTTGTTGCTTTGTTCTGATAAAAAAATTGTCAATTAGAAATATAGAACCATGAAAGCTTTTTTTGTTATACTCATAAAAGTTATAACAAAATTACACGCTACTCATTACACTCTACTTTAGATGTGGTTATATTTTGGAATAGTCATTTGTTTGTGCTGATCTGCAATTTGGGATTGTTGTACTGCTCATTTAGCGTCAACAAGCCTAATAATTGAATAATGAATGTTGAATGATATTTAACAAGAATGAGTTATCAATAATGGCAAATAAAATCTGAAATGTTTGATTCATGTCGTAACCAGCTTAAGGCGACTTCCATGTTAGAACTGTTAGAACCTATCGCAATTTTTACCCATGTTGCACGTGCAGGAAGTTTTAGTGCTGCCGCCAGACGTCTTGGCATTTCTAAATCTAAAGTGAGTACTCAAGTAGCCGATCTTGAACATAAACTCGGTGTGCAACTTATTCAACGTACCACGCGTAGTTTAAGTCTTACTGAAGCGGGTAGTTTATTGTATCGCCAAGGGGAAGAATTACTTCGAGATGCAGAGCAAGCCGTTGCGAGTGTTCATAACTTAAATGATGCCACTCGTGGGGTGTTAAAAGTTGGGATCTCGCAATCATTTGGTACTATGCATATCATTCCAGCTTTACCAGAATTTATGGAGAAATATCCAGAGCTTGAATTACAAGTTAGCTTGCTAGATCACAAAGTTGACGTTGTTAGCGAAGGTTTAGATCTGCTGTTAACTATGTCTGAGCAACTCCCACTTGGTATGGTGGCTAGACCTTTAATGAAATGTCAGTTTTTGTTAGTGGCATCACCGGGTTATATTGCTCAACATGGCAATATTAGCCGACCTGAACAATTGGTTGAACACAATTGTTTGGTGTATCAGGGTGAATGGCATGAGCACAGTGTGTGGCAATTCAAAAAGGGTGAAGATTATTGCGAAATTGGCGTATCAGGCAATTTCCGTGTTGATAATGCCCCAGCGTTGAAGTCGGCAGCTGTCAGTGGATTAGGGATTGTGTATTTAGCCAGTTATTTGCTGGAAGATGAAATAGCTCAAGGAACATTAGTGCCTTTATTACCCGATTGGCAATTGACCCATAGTCTTCCATTGCAAGCCGTGTATCCGCGTCGTAAACACTTAGCGCCGAAGGTGAGTGCATTCATCGATTTCATCAAAACGCACATTAGTAGCCCACCTTTTTGGGATGCTAAGTTCGAGCATTTGTATAAACTTCGTAAGTAAAAATGGAAACATTGTTCTGTTTTTAGAATAAAACTGCAGCTTAGCCAGCAGTTTTATTTTTAATTGATTTTTATCAATGGCTTAATCTGTTGGTTACTTAACTTATCTTGCCCGACCAAATCAAGGGCTTAGTGAGTCACCTCAGTTAATTAGTTGCAGTCTTTTCTGATCTCAATACAATATTCAGTAATTGATCCGAAATAATTTGAAGCATGCATTTTTCTGAAAAATGACCCCTTTTTAGTTGAATGTACAAATCGGCAATGTAGCAAGTTTTGGATCAGTGCTGGCAGTGGTTTCGACCAAAACTATGTCAGTCTTTAAACCACCATCCTAATTTATTTGGTTTACCCCAGGCATTGTTCTGGGGTTATTTTTTTGTGGGAATTGATAAAGCAAAACGGCAACTATAGGTTGCCGTTTTATGTTATCTCGAGTGGATTAATTATTGAGAATTACCGCGATTAAACCTGGTTAATCCACTTGTTTACTTGCTCTTCAAGTTGGTCTAATGGTAATGGGCCATTTTTCAATATTAAGGTGTGAAACTCACGAATATCAAATTGAGTGCCTAACGCTTTCTTGGCGTGTTCACGTAGTTGTAATATTTTGATCATGCCCACTTTATAAGCCGTTGCTTGCGATGGCATCACAATGTGACGTTCAACCATGTTGATCGCATCAGACTCTGCATTAGGGGTGTTGTCAACGTAATAGGCAATCCCTTGTTCACGAGTCCATTTTTTTGCATGAATACCCGTATCGACGACTAAGCGGCATGCGCGCCACAGTTCCATTGATAAACGGCCAAAGTCAGAATAAGGGTCTGCATATAAGCCCATTTCTTTAGGGAAATATTCTGAGTAAAGTCCCCAACCTTCAATGTAAGCGGTATAGCCACCAAACTTGCGGAATTTTGGAATGCCTTGTAACTCTTGCGCAATAGCAATTTGCATGTGGTGACCGGGGATCCCTTCATGGTAAGCCAGAGCTTCCATTTGATACTTTGGCATCGCATCCATGGTGTGGAGGTTGGCGTAATAAGTACCAGGGCGAGAACCATCTGGTGCAGGCTGATCATAAAAGGCTTTTCCTGCTGACTGTTCTCTAAAAGCTTCAACCTTTCGGACAATTAATGCCGCTTTAGGTGTAATGGTAAAGACCTCGTCTAAACGAGACTCCATAGTATTGATCAAAGACTTGGCCCGAGTGAGGTAGGCGGTTTTACCTTCCTTAGTGTCAGGGTAATAAAACTGTTTGTCATCCCGCATAAAAGTAAAAAATTGTTGTAAATTACCCGAAAAACCCACTTTATTTTTAATCACACGCATTTCATCATGGATACGCTTAACTTCATTTAAACCAAGCTCATGGATAGTCTCTGCGCTCATATCTGTGGTCGTGGTGCGGGCGAGAGCATTATTATAAAACGCTTCACCGTCTGGCAATTTCCATGCGCCATCGCGCGTGTCTGCCCTTGCTTCAAGTGTTTTTGTATAGCGGATCAGTTGCTCGTATGCTGGTTTAACATTCGTCAGTAACGCCTGTTTTACTTGTGCTAGCAATGCTTGTTTACTGTCATCACTAATACTGAGTTTGTTTATTTTACGGTTTGCATCAGCCCATAGTGCGCTGTCTTTACCCGTATCAGCAAATGGAGCGCCAGTGATAATGTTGTTACTATCTGAAATCACATAAGGAAACACAAATTTTGGTGCAATGATGTGCTTTTTAGCGCGAATTTCCAACGAGGTTTCAAGTTGCGCCAGCAAGGCTGGTATTGCATTTAAGCGGCTAATATAAGCTTTGGCATCACTCTCATCGGTTATTTGATGTTGATTGATGAGAAATGAGGCGATCATTGAATGAACACCATGCATTTGGTTAATCGGGTAGGTGTGATAGCGCCATTTATCATCGCTAATACTGTGTTCTAAACTGGCTTTTAATAGTTCAAAACTGAGCGTCGCTTGCTCATCCAGTTTAGTCACATCCAGCTGGGTTAATCTAACCAATTGCGCTTTACTGCGGGCTAAATCTGCGTCGGCAGCTGCTTCAGATAAGTCATTCCATTTGTCGTAATCTTGTTTAATACCGAGGAAAGTTTGCTTTACTGGATTGGCCATCACAGTTTCCATGAAAATGGCCTCAAACAATGCATTCGCTGTTTCAGTTTCAGTTTGTTGGCTGGCTATCGTAGTACTTTCTTGAGGGCTCAATGGCGGCATATTATCCACATTGGCAATGACTGATGCGCTTAATAAGCTTGATAACGCCACAGCAAGGAGAGTCGTTTTTGTTTTAATAGACATAGATATAGATATATTCCCAAAGTACCTAATTACAAGGGGTATATCCTAATCAAGCTTTGCCTAGAAGTGTTAATATAAATGTTAGAAAATGTGTATTTAAGGTAGCGTAAATGATGTGGTTATGGAGGTAGCGTAAATGATGTGGTTATGGAAGTAGCGTAAATGATGTGGTTATGAAGAGAGCTTAAATTGATAACTCGCAGCCAGCTGTTTATATGAGCTGTTTATATGAGCTGTTTATAAGCACAAGCTGCGAGTGACATTAGGGTGTGTATTGAGCCATTAAATAAATTGCGACAGCAAATTATTTACAAACATATGACCTCTGGCGGTTAAGTGCCAATGCGTCGTGGTCTGTGTCAATAAGCCGCGCTCAATTGATTTTTGCATACCTTGTTCTACCACCGCTGCCGATTGACCTGTGCGCTGCTCAAACTCGGTTTTAGGGATTGGGGTCATCAATCTAAGACGATTCATTAAATACTCTAATGGGCGATCTTTTTCAATGACATCAGTGGTTTCAAAGGTGTATTTATCCGCTGCGAGGTAGCCTTTGGGGTGTTTTATTTTAACTGTGCGCACAATACGATTTGACTCGGGTAGGGTAATTTTACCGTGTGCACCGCAACCTATCCCAAGGTAGTCACCAAATTTCCAATAATTAAGGTTATGACGACATTGATATCCAGGTTTGGCATAGGCAGAGATTTCGTACTGTTCATAACCCATAGCGGCTAAGCGCAGTTGACCTTGCTCATAAATATGCCACAGCTTCTCGTCATCCGGTAATTGTGGCGGCTTTGAGTGGAACAAGGTATTAGGCTCAATGGTGAGTTGATACCAAGAAAGATGCGGTGGGGCTAAGGCTGTTGCTGTGTCGATATCATGCATGGCTTCATCAAAGCTTTGATTCGGTAAACCATGCATTAAATCGAGATTAAAACTCGAATAATCAGCTTGCTTGGCTTTTTCAGCCGCGATTTTGGCTTCATCTTCATTATGGATCCGTCCCAACAAATTAAGTTTTTCTTTTGAGAAACTTTGCACCCCAATAGATAACCGCGTGACTCCCGCTGCACGGTAAGCACTAAAATCATCATGCTCAAGTGTTCCAGGGTTGGCTTCCATGGTGATTTCAATATCATCTTCAAAAGGGATGAGTGTATTTGCCCCAATAAGCAGACGCTGAATTTGGCTCGCATCAAATAATGACGGCGTGCCACCACCGATGAAAATAGTATGGATTTTTCTGCCTTGAACATAAGCCAAATCATCTTTGAGATCGGCTAATAATGCATCGACATACTGTTGTTGTGGCAACTCACCCGTTTGACCGTGGGAGTTGAAATCACAATAAGGACATTTTTGTACACACCAAGGGATATGGATATACAAGCTAAGTGGTGGCAATTGCAATGTCATTTATTGGTGACCATCCGTAGGCTTATTCGATAAGATAATACCTTGATTTTTCATCGCACTAATCAAGAGTTCAAGTGCTTTGCCGCGATGGCTATGGGCATTTTTTTGCTCACGGGTTAATTCTGCTGCAGAGCAATCAAAGCCTTGCGGAATAAATACCGGATCATAGCCATGGCCTTGCTCGCCTTGTGGAGCCTGATTAATCGTGCCTTCCCATGACGCTTGGCAAATAATAGGGGTGGGATCTTTTGCATGGCGCATATACACCAGCACACATTGAAAACGGGCACTACGTTGCGGTTGCCCTTTAAGTGCTTCAAGTAACTTGAGATAGTTGCTGGTTTCAGTTGCGCCGGGGCCAGAATAGCGCGCGGAATAGATGCCTGGTTGACCTTGCAATGCATCAACTTCTAAGCCTGAATCATCTGCAATAGTGGCCTTACCGGTCGCTTCAGCAGCATGTCTCGCTTTTATAATGGCATTTTCAACAAAGGTAGTACCTGTTTCAGCAACCTCGGAAACGGTAAATTGATTTTGTGGCAATACTTCAATATTAAATGTTGCCAGCATTTGATCAAATTCGGCAAGTTTGCCTTTGTTGCCACTGGCAAGCACAATTTGTTGTTTAACTTGAGTCTGCATAGTATTTTTAAAAGAGGATAAATTTGTCGCTATTATACGCTAACAAGGTTGCAATGCGCTACGCTGCTAAGATCCTAGGCCGCTACGCGGATAGTGCGCTTCGCTTCTAGGGCGTGACTTCGTCACTGCTAGGGACAGCTTCGCTGCTAAGATCCTAGGTCGCTACGCAGCTAAGATCCTAGGCCGCTACGCGGATAGTGCGCTTCGCTTCTAGGGCGTGACTTCGTCACTGCTAAGGACAGCTTCGCTGCTAAGATCCTAGGCCGCTACGCGGATAGTGCGCTTCGCTTCTAGGGCGTGACTTCGTCACTGCTAAGGACAGCTTCGCTGCTAAGATCCTAGGCCGCTACGCGGATAGTGCGCTGCGCTTCTAGGGGAAGATCGATGACAAGCGATAAAAATCGATGACAGGCGATGAAGAGCGAACACTGCGCTTTTAGCTTTTATAGCCTCTAGCCGCGTAGCGTCCTAGCAGCGAAGCGATCTAGGCTCTATGCTTTTTCGCTGTGTCTTTTGATTTTATAGCCTCTAGCCGCGAAGCGTACTAGCAGCGAAGCGATCTAGGCTTTTGCTAAGATTTTATAGAATCTAGCCGCGAAGCGTCCTAGCAGCGATCTAGGCTCTTGCTAAGATTGTATAGCCTCTAGCCGCGTAGCGTCCTAGCAGCGCAGCGATCTAGGCATCGAGGTTCTAGGTCGCTACGCGGATAGTGCGCTGCGCTTCTAGGGCGTGACTACGTCACTGCTAAGGACAGCTTCGCTGCTAAGATTGAGTCGCTGGGCGACTAGGCTATTGATTTTATAGAATCTAGCCGCGAAGCGTCCTAGCAGCGCAGCGTTCTAGGCTCTTGCTCTTAAGCTTTAATCAACATAAAATTTTTGTTTGAATTTCAATGATGTGTTTAATTGATTGCCGTGCTTAATGGCAATGGTAAAGTTGACTTCTTGGTCGTCGCGGTAAGGGACTTCGGCAATATAATATATGGATTTTCCTTCACGGATTTCTTTAAAATCAAGCGTCATACGAGCATCAATTAGGTTATTGGCGATACCTGATATCTCAACTGGCACAGCAGGGTGTCCTTCTTGATTGGTGTTTAGCACCGCAATATTGACCAATCCGGTGTAACGGCTGCGCTCTATCCCATAGCTTTTGGCTATTTCAGGGGTAATAAAGGTGCTGCTGAGTGCCATGTAATGGATATCGAAATTACCGACCCGTTGCTTTTGCTCTGCATGAGCATTACCCACAATACTTAGGGTGATAATGCATAAGCACAGTAATTGTAACAATGAGCGCGATAAACGAAATGATTGAAACATAATCTTGTCCTTAGCGGGCGTGAGCAATAAGGTTATTATAGGTGAGTCGGCTACAAAAGTGCGGCTATTTCGGGTGGGATCACTTTGGGTTGGCATATTTTAATTTGTTTATGACGACCTTGTTCACCCTTAAGAATATGAACCTGACTTTTAGGCACTTTACAGGCTTTGGCGAGGTACTTTGTTAAATAAGCATTCGCTTTACCGTCAATGGGTGGCGCAGTGATGGCGATTTTTAATTCATTACCGTGTAAGCCAACAATTTTATCGCGGCTTGCTTTGGGCTGCACATAGACAAAAAGCAGCAAGTTATCTTGCTGCTCATCATCGATATAGCTGACTGGATTCATTATTTAGTTATGTTTGTAGACTAAATAAGGGCCCAAAATGGAATATATTGTCCGCACAGCATATTAATGAAATTCATCGCAATAAATACCACTAATACTGATAAATCTAGGCCGCCAATCACAGGTACCACTTTACGTACAGGCGCTAAAATTGGCTCGGTTAACTGAGTCATTATCATTATCACAGGGTTGTTACCCTGATTGAACCAGCTTAAAACGGCGCGGATAATTAACATCCAAAACAGCAATACACCCGCTTGTTTTATCACCGAAATAACGGAGAATAATAACAAGGTGACAATATCGACAGCGGCCCCTGCTATCAATGTAAGCACTAACATTTTAACTAACACTACTATCAATGCCAGCACTAATGATGAAGTATCAATGCGTCCTATTGAAGGTAATAATCGACGCATTGGGGCGATAACGGGTTGGGTCGCTTTAACGACAAATTGGCTAAATGGATTATAAAAATCAGCTCTTGTAAGCTGTAGCCAAAAACGAAGAATGACGACCATTAGGTATAAGTCAAACAGGGTGCTGACTAAAAAACTCATTGCATTCATGGATATTGCCTTACTTTTGTGTAATTTAGTTCTTGTTTAACCGAGTGGATAATCCACTGGATCACCACTCAGGTTTCGTGCAGAGCAAGCTTCGCTTTTATTGCCAGTTATTTTAGCACTAAAGTCGTTAATTCTGAGTTAAATAATCATTCAACTCATTCAGTTAAAATGTTTTAGCCATTTCTTGGGCTCGGGCAACACAATTTGTCATGGCTTTATCTACCAATTCCACTAAACCGCCTTGCTGGAGCGTTTCAACCGCTCTGGCTGTGGTGCCACCTTTTGACATAACATTCTGACGTAATTCTGTCACCGATAATTGTTGGTTTTGGATCACCATTTGCGCGGCACCTAAAGCGGCCTGTTCAGCAAGAAGTCTTGCTTTGTCCTCAGCCATGCCCATATTGACTCCAGAAGCGATCATTGACTCAATAAACAAGTAGAAATAAGCTGGAGAACTGCCCGCCAGCGCAATCACTTGATCCAATTCTGCTTCGTTATCAACCCAAACTACCTTGCCACCACTTTGCATTAAGGTTTCGCAAATGGTTTTATGCGCGCTAGAAATACTGTCATCGGCATAAATGCCTGTCATGCCATAGCCAATTTGGGTCGGCGTATTTGGCATGGTGCGAATAAGCTTGATGGGTTGTTGTAAATACTCTGGATAACGTGCTGCTGGAATGCCTGCAGCGATAGTGATGATTAACTTATCCGCTAAATCAAGAGTACTTAAGCCTTCACAAACGGTTGCCATTAATTGAGGTTTTACACTCAGCACAATAACATCAGCCGCTAGTGCTGCGGCGCAATTATCATGGGAAACTTGAACCGCAAAATCTTGTTGCAACGCATCCAATTTCCCTACGCTCGGGTTGGTGGCGTGAATAAGCTCGCTAGGATAGCCCTGTTTTACTAAGCCACTGATAATGCTACGAGTCATATTGCCCGCGCCGATAAAACATACTTTTGCTTGAGTCATTACGTCTGTATCCAATAAAAGAGTGAATTTATGTGCAACTGCTGTGTATGTTACCTAATTCAGCTCTAGGACGCTACGCTTCTAGGTTCTAGGTTCGCGATGCTGCTAGGGCGGACTACGTCCTGCTAGGCCGCTGCGCGGATAGGGCGCTTCGCTTCTAGGGCGTGACTTCGTCACTGCTAGGGACAGCTACGCTGCTAAGATCCTAGGCCGCTACGCTTACGAGTAGATCGATGACAAGCGGTTAAAAGCGATAACAAGAGATAACGAGCGATTAAAAGAGATAAAGATAGATGAAAAGAGATAAAGCTGCGCTTTTTGCTTGTATAGGATCTAGCCGCGTAGCGTCCTAGCAGCGAAGCGCTCTAGGCTCTGTGCTTTTTGCTTGTATAGCATCTAGCCGCGTAGCGTCCTAGCAGCGCAGCGTTCTAGGCTCTTTCTATAGATTTTATAGTATCTAGCCGCGTAGCGTCCTAGCAGCGAAGCGTTCTAGGCTCTTGCTATAGATTTTATAGGATCTAGCCGCGAAGCGTCCTAGCAGCGAAGCGCTCTAGGCTGTTGATTTTATCTTTCACCAAAGATAGCGCTGCCGATGCGGACCATGGTTGAGCCGTTGGCGATGGCGATATCCATGTCGCCGCTCATGCCCATAGATAGAGTGTCAACGCTAGGATATTGCTGCTTAAGCTGGTCAAAAAGTTGCTTTAATTGGCTAAATTCTTGCTGTTGAACTTGTACATCATCAGTAGCCGTTGGGATCGCCATTAATCCGCGTAGCTTAAGATTAGGCAGGGAGGCGATAGTGAGTGCTAACCTAGCCACGTCGGCAGGATTAACGCCTGACTTAGTCTCTTCTTGGCTAATATTGACTTGAATGCACACGTTTAATGGCAATTTGTCGGGTGGGCGTTGTTGATGTAATCGTTGGGCTATTTTATCGCGACTTAGGGTATGCAGCCAGTCGAAGTGTTCAGCCACAATTTTGGTTTTATTCGATTGTAATGGGCCAATGAAATGCCATTCAATATCCGGGTAATCTGTCTGTAAGGCGCTAATCTTAGTTTCGCCTTCTTGGACATAGTTTTCCCCAAATAAACGTTGCCCCGCTTGATAAGCTGCAATAATGTCACTTATGGGTTTGGTTTTACTCACCGCCAGTAGGTTTATCTCATCTGGAGAACGTGAACAATTTTGTGCCGCTTGATTAATTCTACTCTGGGCGATTGATAATCTGTCTGCTATTGTTGTCATAATGTTGGCTAAATGGATGTCTCTACAATGGAAATTACTGAATTACTCGCCTTTAGTGTAAAACACAAAGCGTCAGATTTACACCTTTCAGCAGGCGTTTCTCCTATGATCCGCGTTGATGGTGAGGTGAGGAAAATTAATTTACCTGCATTAGATCATCAAGCTGTGCATAGTCTTGTCTATGACATCATGAACGATAAACAACGTAAAGACTATGAAGAGCACCTTGAAATCGACTTTTCGTTTGAGGTACCTAATCTAGCCCGTTTTCGTGTTAACGCATTCAATCAGTCCCGTGGCGCCGGCGCGGTATTTCGTACCATTCCTTCTGAAATTTTGTCGCTTGAGCAACTGGCGGCGCCAGAAATTTTTAAGAAAATAGCCAGTTATCCACGGGGGTTAGTGTTAGTCACTGGGCCTACCGGTTCAGGTAAATCGACTACATTGGCTGCTATGGTCGATTACGTTAATGAAAACCGCCATGACCACATTTTAACCATTGAAGATCCAATCGAATTCGTCCACCAAAACAAACAATGTTTAATCAATCAGCGTGAAGTTCACAAACATACCCATAGCTTTAATGCGGCACTGAGAAGTGCATTACGTGAAGACCCGGATGTGATTCTTGTGGGCGAAATGCGTGACCTTGAAACCATTCGTTTAGCCATGACAGCTGCCGAAACCGGCCACTTAGTGTTTGGTACTTTACACACTACCTCAGCAGCAAAAACCATTGATCGTGTGGTCGATGTCTTCCCTGAAGGTGAAAAAAGCATGGTGCGCACCATGTTGTCCGAGTCACTTCAAGCGGTTATTTCGCAAACTTTGATCAAGAAAGTGGGTGGTGGTCGTGTGGCTGCTCACGAAATTATGATGGGAACGCCAGCGATCCGAAATCTTATTCGTGAAGACAAGGTCGCGCAAATGTATTCAGCTATTCAAACCGGTATGTCTCACGGCATGCAAACACTCGATCAATGCCTGCAAAATTTGGTCAACCGTGGGTTAATTACTCGCGAAGACGCAATGCAGAAAAGTTCGAATAAACAAGCTAATTTTTAAGGAATTGGATCATGGATGTTCGTCCGTTTTTAACTCTCATGGTTGAGAAAAAGGCGTCAGACTTATTTATCACCGCGGGTTTTCCGCCCAGTGCCAAAATTGACGGTGAGGTACATCAACTCTCAGAAAATCGATTAACACCAGCGCAGTCGCTGGCGTTTGTTGAGTCCTTGATGAGTGATGTGCAAAAGCAAGAGTTTCACGACACCAGCGAATGTAACTTTGCTTTTGCGGCAAAAGAGTTAGGCCGTTTCCGTGTCAGTGCCTTTTGGCAACGTGAATCAGCCGGTTGTGTTATGCGCCGTATCGAAACCAAAATTCCAGAAGTGGATGACTTAAAACTGCCCGCCATTTTAAAAGATTTGGTCATGAGTAAACGTGGTCTTATCATTATGGTCGGTGGCACTGGTACTGGTAAGTCAACCTCGCTAGCCGCGCTAGTCGGGTATCGAAATGCCCATGCTCGCGGGCATATTCTGACCATCGAAGACCCAGTTGAATTTGTGCATAATCACCGCAAAAGCATTATTACTCAGCGCGAAGTGGGCATTGATACTGACTCATTTTCCGCCGCGCTTAAAAGCTCATTACGCCAAGCGCCAGATGTGATCCTAATTGGTGAAATTCGCACCCAAGAAACCATGGAGTTTGCTCTATCGTTTGCCGAAACCGGTCATTTGTGTATGGCGACCTTGCACGCTAACAACGCCAACCAAGCACTAGATCGGATTATGCATTTAGTGCCAGAAAGTAAACATAATCAATTGTTGTTTGATTTGTCATTAAATTTACGCGGCATTGTGGCGCAACAATTGGTGCCTAAATCGGACGGAATTGGACGCCGGGCCGCCATTGAAGTATTAATTAATACCCCGCGCGTAGCCAGTTTGATTGCTAAAAACGAGTTGCATTTACTTAAAGAAACCATGGGTAAGTCACGCGAACAAGGCATGCAAACGTTTGATCAAGCCTTACTAGATTTATATGTAGAGGGTGAGATTAGTTACGCCGATGCCTTACATCATGCCGACTCACCTAATGATTTGCGCTTAATGATTAAATTGCAAAATAACGAAGCGGCGTCTTCAGGCGCCATGGAAGGCATTACCCTAGATATGGATTAAGTGTGCTATGGCTTTTGCGTGATGTGAGCAAGTCATTCAGCAAGTCATTTAGGAAGCAAATGAGCAACTAAATATGGCTTTTGCGTGATATGAGCAAGTTATTCAACAAGTCATTCAGCAAGCAAATTAGCAAGTAAATGAGCAAGTATCCAGTAAGCAAATAAGCATGTAAAGCCGCAATCAAATGAGCAAGTATATGGTTACATTCTAAATAGAACGGGGTGTTGTAAGAGGTCGCAAACTACACTTTGCGACTTTTTTTGTTACAATGAGCGCCAAATTTTGTTAGTATGACCGCTGATTTTTGTTACTGAGACCATTTGGTTGTCATTGCGAATGCTGTGATGATAAATGGATATTAAATCATCAAGCTATTAATATTATTCGTGTAACTTCATTATGCGTTACTCAGTTCCTCACGTTTTATCATGTTTAATCATGTTTTTACTACATTATTATGTTAAGGATGTTTCATGCAGTTATTGCAAAAATTCACCGTCTTATCTTCGCTACTCTTGCTTCCATTGCCGGCACTAGCGGTGCCCGTGACGGATGAAGTCGATATCGGCGGCGCAGTACGAGTGAACTATGGCTGGAAGGATTACGACGATAACTCTAAACTTGAGTTTGAATTGTTTCGTGCTGACGTGAACTACAAGAGTAAAGATGGCTTATTTGCCTCAGCTCAGTATCGTTGGTATGAAAACATGGACGTAGTACACCATGCTTACATGGGGTATCAATTTGATGAAGCTCAATCAGTTCAAGTGGGTGTAACCCAAGTCCCATTTGGTTTATTGCCTTATGCTGCCCATTCATTTTGGTTCGGCGCAACTTATTATCTTGGTTTTGAAGATGATTATGATGCCGGTATCCATTACAAAAATGAACAAAACGGTTGGCGCTATGACTTAGCTTATTTCGTTAATGACGAAATTGGCGACGGTTCGAATTTTGATCGTTACTCATTTGATGCGGCCACAACAGCTGAATCACCATATGAAGAAGCTGGCCAAATCAACGCCCGCGTTGAACGTGAATTTACCTCTGGTGGAGTGACTCATAAAGTAGGCGGCTCATTACAATACAGTCAATTAGATTATATGGCCGATGTCTCTAGCGTAGATGGTGAGGATGTCGATAGCCTTGCCGCTGCAGCTCACTGGCAGCTAGATTATGAACAATGGCAATTACAGTTACAGTACATTCATTATGACTATGATGTAAAAAACAGTGATCGCATTGCCCTTGGCGCATTCCAGTATCAATCTGACATTGCTGCTGAAGCCGATGTTGCGACAGTTAACCTAGCTAAATCGTTTGATGTTGATTGGGGTCCAATCACTAATTTAAATTGTTACAACGATTACAGCCACATAATGGCGTCAGGCGACGGGCTAGATGATTCTATCCAAAACGTGACTGGTTGTGCAGTAACTGCTGGTAAGTTTTATTCTTATGTCGACTGGATTGCTGGTAAAAATATGTATTTCGCTGGTGGCCCAGGTGTAGGTATCGATAATGGTGATACCTCTTGGCACTCTAGAATGAACATCAATATTGGCTTCTATTTCTAAATATTTTTGATCTCAATAAAAAAGTATTACGTACAATAGTGCGATACTTCATTAGGCACCGATAAAGTTATTTATCGGTGCCTTTTAACTTTGAGTCAAGGACAAACTAAAAATGATTAAATACCTAACAGCCATTGGCTTATTCACATTAAGTTCTGCTGCTTTTGCTACCAATTGTCCCGATTATCTCAATGTTGAAGCGCGTAAGTTACATTCAACAGAAAATGTGAATTTATGTGAATTGACCCAAGGTAAACCGGTATTAATCATTAATACCGCCTCACATTGTGGATTTACGCCGCAATTTGAAGCGCTAGAAGCATTACACCAAGAGTATGCCGCCAAAGGGTTAGTGGTGATTGGTTTCCCATCAGATGATTTTTTCCAAGAAGAAAAAGATGAAGCTAAAACCGCGGATATTTGTTTTATCAATTATGGCGTCACCTTCACCATGGTAGCGACATCAGCCGTTAAAGGCAGCGATGCTAACTCAGTATTTAAATACTTGGGTGACAAAAGTGCGCCGCCAAAATGGAATTTCTACAAATACGTCATCTCAGGTGATGGTCAAACCGTGAAGCAATTTACGTCACGCGTTAAACCTGAGAGCGAAGAATTGAAAAAAGCGATTGAGTCAGTGTTATAGTTTTATCGACTCAAGCGAGTTTTGTGGGGCGCAGGTAAATACGATGATAAAATCGATACCTAGCGCTCTTTTTTGTGTTTAATGAATACGATACAATCCTAAAACCAATGTCATTAATTACGTCAGCTCCTACTGAGTGATCGGATAATGAGTCAATTGGGTATAGTTAATCCCTCAGCTTATACAGAGCGAGGCATATTAGTGATCCTTATATCAATATCGGAGAAGATATTTTGGCTAGATTTTCAGGGCTAGATAAAGACACCGGCCACAAAGCACGTGGCAAAAGCGGCGTATTATTATTAAATCTAGGTACCCCAGATGCCCCAACCGCATCGGCTGTTCGCACCTATTTAGCAGAGTTTTTGTCCGATCCTCGGGTGGTGGAAATTCCAAAACTAATTTGGATGATCATTCTTCACGGGATTATTTTACGTACTCGTCCTGCTAAGTCCGCAGCCTTATACCAAAAAGTGTGGACCGATGCGGGTTCTCCATTACTCGATATCAGCCAACGTCAACAAGCAAAACTAGCCGCGCAATTGCAAGCACAAGGCTACGATGCCAGTGTGCATTTGGCCATGCGTTATGGATCGCCATCCACGTCGAGCACCTTGCAAGCTATGCACAAACAAGGTGTAGACAACTTAGTGGTATTGCCTTTGTATCCCCAGTATGCCGGGCCTACCACTGGATCCGCTTTTGATGCCCTAGCCAAAGAACTGATGCAATGGCGTTATATTCCGGCACTGCATTTTATTAATACCTATCATGACAACCTTGATTTTATCGATGCACTTGCCGCTTCAATCCAGAAAGATTTTGATCTGCATGGCAAGCCACAAAAATTAGTTTTATCTTTTCATGGCATGCCAGAGCGTAACCTGAATTTAGGCGATCCCTATTATTGTTTCTGCATGAAAACATCCCGTTTAGTTATCGCGAAGTTAGGGCTTGCTGAAGACGATTATGTCATCACCTTCCAATCTCGCTTTGGTAAAGCCAAATGGTTACAACCCTATACCGATGTCACTATTGGTAGTTTACCTGCCAAAGGGGTCTCTGATATTGCCGTTGTTTGTCCTGCCTTTAGCGCGGATTGTCTTGAAACCTTAGAAGAAATTAAAGGTGAAAATCGCCATGTATTTGAAAATGCAGGTGGTAAAAACTTTAGATACATCGAATGTTTAAATGACAACGACGACCACATCGAGATGATGGCAAATCTGGTAAAGCCTTTCTTATAAATATAGGGCGCTTCGCTTCTAGGCCGCTACGCGGATAGTGCGCTTCGCTTCTAGGGCGTGACTTCGTCACTGCTAGGGACAGCTTCGCTGCTAAGATCCTAGTCCGCTATGCGGCTAGGCTGTTGATTTTATAGAATCTAGCCGCGTAGCGTCCTAGCAGCGAAGCGATCTAGGCATCGAGATTCTAGGCCGCCACGCGACTAGGCTGTTGATTTTATAGAATCTAGCCGCGTAGCGTCCTAGCAGCGAAGCGCTCTAGGCTCTTGCTAAGATTTTATAGCCTCTAGCCGCGCAGCGTCCTAGCAGCGCAGCGCTCTAGGCTGTTGCGCACCTAGGCTTTTAGCTTTATATCCTCGCCTCTGCTTTTACGATTTGATAAACTCAAATAATGTTTTACCGCTAAAGAAATAATATGAGAATAGATCCCAATATTGCATTAGTTTATAGCACTGATAAAGGTCGTATTGACCAGCCTAAGGCACAAGCTGAAGTGCCAACTGGTGACGGAATCGTGCGGATCCATAAAGATAGCAAAGGCCGAAAAGGTAAGGGTGTGAGTGTGATTAAAGGACTCGCATTAGACCAAAAAGCCTTAAAAGATCTGGCGCAAAAACTAAAGAAACAATGTGGCTGCGGTGGTACAGTAAAAGACTTTAGTATTGAAGTACAAACTGACAATCGTGAACAAATAAAATCCATATTAGAAAAGTTGAATTTCACCGTGAAATTGGCGGGTGGATAATACAAAAAGTAGAGGCACTATTTGGGAGATCATATGGATAGCTTAAAAGACCACTTTTTAATTGCGATGCCGTCATTAGATGACACCTTTTTCGAACGATCGGTGATTTATATTTGTGAGAATGACCAAAAAGGTTCCATGGGATTAATGGTTAACCGTCCCATAGGTGTGGAGGTTGAAGATCTGCTTGAGCAAATGGATCTGCATTTATCGCCAGAGTTTCTCTTTAACTTAGACAATCAAGTACTCATAGGTGGCCCGGTTGCGCCAGAGCGTGGTTTTGTATTGCATACCCCTCAGGAAAATTGGCTCAATAGCACTGAAGTCAGTGAACATACTATGCTTACTTCTTCACGAGATATATTAACATCGATTGGTTCCGACAAATCTCCTGAACAATTCATTATTGCCCTTGGGTATACTGGCTGGACTAAAGATCAGCTTGAACAAGAGATTGCTGACAATACCTGGTTAACCATCAAGGCCTCGCCAGAGTTACTTTTTAATGTCGATGCGGAACAAATGTGGCAAATTGCAACCCAGCAACTCGGGTTTGATATTTGGCAAATGTCTAGCCAAACAGGGCATGCTTAAAAATAGCTCGCTACGCTACTAGGGCGGACTACGTCCTGCTAGGATCGCTACGCTGCTAGAGCGTGACTCCGTCACTGTTAGGATCGCTACGCTGCTAGAGCGTGACTCCGTCACTGCTAGGATCGCTACGCTGCTAGAGCGTGACTCCGTCACTGCTAGGATCGCTACGCTGCTAGAGCGTGACTCCGTCACTGCTAGGATCGCTACGCTGCTAGAGCGTGACTCCGTCACTGCTAGGATCGCTACGCTGCTAGAGCGTGACTCCGTCACTGCTAGGATCGCTACGCTGCTAGAGCGTGACTCCGTCACTGCTAGGATCGCTACGCTGCTAGAGCGTGACTCCGTCACTGCTAGGGACAGCTTCGCTGCTAAGATTACGTCGCTGCGCGACTAGGCATCGAGATCCTAGGCCTCTACGCGGCTGGGCTGTTGATTTTATAGCATCTAGCAGCGCAGCGCTCTAGGCTCTGAGCTTTCAGCTTTTATAGAATCTAGCCGCGAAGCGTCCTAGCAGCGTAGCGCTCTAGGCTCTTGCTAAGATTTTATAGCCTCTAGCCGCGAAGCGTCCTAGCAGCGAAGCGCTCTAGGCTCTTGCTAAGATTTTATAGCCTCTAGCCGCGAAGCGTCCTAGCAGCGTAGCGCTCTAGGCTCTTGCCTTTAATGCGTCCTAGCAGCGCAGCGCTCTAGGCTCTTCACTCTAGGCTGTTGCTTTTAAAGAAGATTAAAGAGATAAACATGCAACCACAAACCGTTTTAGGGTTCGATTACGGCACTAAGAGTATTGGTGTCGCTATAGGTCAAGCCATTACTGCCAGTGCCACGCCTTTACTGTCCATAAAAGCGGTAGATGGGATCCCTAATTGGGATGATATTGATAAGTTATTGAAAGAATGGCAGCCGGATCTTGTCGTTGTCGGTTTACCTCTGAACATGGATGGCACCGAGCAAGAAATGACCCAACGAGCGCGTAAGTTTGCCAATCGAATTAACGGTCGTTTTGGGGTCAAAATAGCCACCCAAGATGAACGCTTAACCACTGCCGATGCTAAAGCCCGCTTATTCGAATTGGGTGGTTTTAAAGCGTTAACCAAAGGTCAAATTGATGCTGTATCTGCGGTACTAATTATTGAAAGTTATTTTGAAAATCAATTTTAATGCGTTGCTAGGGCGGACTTCGTCCTGCTAGGCCGCTACGCGGATAGTGCGCTGCGCTTCTAGGGCGTGACTTCGTCACTGCTAGGGACAGCTTCGCTGCTAAGATCCTAGGCCGCTACGCGGATAGTGCGCTTCGCTTCTAGGGCGTGACTTCGTCACTGCTAGGGACAGCTTCGCTGCTAAGATTGAGTCGCTGCGCGACTAGGCTGTTGATTTGTCATCTAGCACTGCTTGGCTGTTGATTGTATAGCATCTAGCAGCGAAGCGTCCTCGAAGACCGCGGGTCGTCCTAGCAGCCGCAGGCGCCCTATTCCTAGCCTCTAGCCGCGTAGCGTCCTAGCAGCGCAGCGCTCTAGGCTTTTCGCTCGCTATCGCTTTTTCGCCCCAAAACAGTGCATATTTTATTCTTTGTTGCACCTGTCTGCTATTTTGTTCCCTGCACCTTTTTACTTCATCGTTTTTATTCTAAAAATAATATCAATAATATCAAAGGCTAAAGTCTATTTGTGCCATAAAGGTGCAAAGTCCTTATATTTGGCACATATCCTGAATCAATCCATAACTAAATCGAGTAAGTGTGAGGTCGCCACGCTACTAGGGCGGACTTCGTCCTGCTAGGCCGCTACGCGGATAGAGCGCTTCGCTTCTAGGGACAGCTTCGCTGCTAAGATCCTAGGCCGCTACGCGGATAGTGCGCTTCGCTTCTAGGGCGTGACTTCGTCACTGCTAAGGACAGCTTCGCTGCTAAGATTTTATAGAATCTAGCAGCGCAGCGCTCTAGGCTCTGAGCTTTCAGCTTTTATAGCATCTAGCCGCGTAGCGTCCTAGCAGCGCAGCGTTCTAGGCTTTTGCTATAGATTTTATAGATTCTAGCCGCGAAGCGTCCTAGCAGCGAAGCGCTCTAGGCTGTTGATTTTATAGCGTCCTAGCAGCGCAGCGATCTAGGCTGTTGATTTTATAGCGTCCTAGCAGCGCTCTAGTTCCTGGCTTTAGTGAAGCATTCATTTATTCAAAGGGATACGATATGACAACACGACCGCTTATCTTTACTGACATAGATGGAACCTTGCTTGATCATTTTGACTATAGCTTTAGCCATGTAATAGACGTGATTGCAGCACTGAATGAGCGGCATATACCTATTATCGCTAATACCAGTAAAACCTTTGCCGAAATGGAAAAACTGCAACAAACCATAGGTTTTCATTCGCCGTTTATATCTGAAAATGGCGCAGTCATTTATATCCCAGTTGGCTATTTTGACCAACAGCCTGAAGGCACGATCACTCAAGGTTATTACTGGGTTAAGGCATTTTGCCAGCCACGAGAATATTGGCTTGAACTGTTAAAACAACATGCCCAAGCGTTCAATGATGACTTTATTGGCTTCTCATCCTTGTCGGTTGCAGCGTTATGCGAGCTGACCGATCTGTCTCCAGACAATGCCAAGCTTGCATTAGTCAGACATTATTCTGAGCCATTACTATGGCAAGGCGATGCCGGACGTCAACAAGCTTTTATTACATTAATGGCTTCACATGGGGCTCATATCTTACAAGGTGGGCGCTTCTTACATGTTGGCGGTGATAGCGATAAAGGTAAAGCCATGATGTGGTTAGCCGATGTCTATGCGCAGCAATACCAAACATCGGTAACGACTATCGCTCTCGGTGACAGTGGTAATGACACTGCCATGCTTGAAGCCGCAGATATTGCCATACAAATTAAGTCACCTATCCATGGGTTTCCGGCATTAACGCCAAAAAAACCAAGCATTAAAAGCACTGAATATGGCCCTAAAGGGTGGGCCGAATGCATCAATCAAGTTCTGTTGTCTTCAACAGGGGTTTTGCAAACTAACCGACTATCAAGTGAAGGGGTATAATATGGCCGATTTTTATCAAAATGGCATTGTAACCACAATGCATAATTTAACCCAACGTACCCATGAAGAGCTTGAGCAAGATTTAATTACGTTTTCAAAAACGCGACCATTAGGATTAATTTTGCCCTCTCTGTATTCAGAGCTAGAAGGCTGCGCACTTAAAGATATTGTCAGCAAATTAAAACAGGTGCCGTATTTATCCGAAATTGTCATTGGATTAGACCGAGCCGATCTCAAGCAGTACCAACACGCACTAAGCTTTTTTGGTGAGTTACCCCAGCATCACCGAGTGTTGTGGAATGACGGCCCACGCTTACAAGCGCTGGATGCAAAACTAGACGCATTAGGTTTAGCCCCCAAAGAAATGGGCAAAGGTCGAAATGTCTGGTATTGCATGGGCTATATCCTTGCCTCAGGAAAAACAGAGTCGGTTGCACTGCATGATTGTGACATCGTTACCTATGAAAAGTCATTGCTGGCACGTTTACTTTATCCTGTGGCCAACCCGAAGTTTAATTACGAGTTTAGTAAAGGCTATTATGCGCGTATTTCCAATGGGCAAATTAATGGCCGTGTGTCACGTCTACTCGTCACCCCACTGATTAAAGCCTTAAAAAGAGTGGTGGGTTACAACGAATATTTAGAATACATGGACAGTTTTCGTTATCCGCTTGCGGGTGAGTTTTCCTTCCGCCGGGATGTGCTCAAGGACTTACGCATCCCGAGTGATTGGGGCTTAGAAATTGGTGTGTTATCAGAAATGCAACGTAACTATGCCCATAATCGTATTTGCCAGGTCGACATTGCCGACAATTACGACCACAAACACCAAGAGCTCTCTTTGGATAACGAAGACGCGGGTCTGTCAAAAATGTCGATAGATATCACCAAAGCATTCTTTCGTAAACTAGCCACTCAAGGACATACTTTTAGTACTGAGTCTTTTAGAACGCTTAAAGCCACTTACTATCGTGTCGCCCTCGATTATGTGGAAACCTATCATAATGATGCGTTAATGAATGGCTTAACTACCGACATACATTTAGAAGAAAAAGCGGTGGAAATGTTTGCCCAAAATATTGTTACCGCAGGGCAACGGTTTTTAGATAATCCAATGGAAACGCCGTTTATGCCGACTTGGAGCCGAGTGATCAGCGCCATGCCGGATGTACTTGAGCAACTTAAAGCAGCCGTTGAAGCGGATAATGCCGAGTTTAGTTAATAACAACTCGGCTTAAGTAATAGGGACAGTTTACCTCGAACATCTAAGGATACTTTATGTCAGTACTGGATGAATTGCAGCAAAAACTACAGCACCAACTTGAGTGTATTTACCATGATGTCGAACTCAAGCTGAGCACGGCACAATTGGCAGCGCAACTCATTGACATCATGCGCATCACTGAGTACAGCCAACTCCCCGAGCCTTTTGTGAATCATTGGTCTGAAAAAGACATCATTATGATCACTTATGGGGACAGTGTGATCCAACAAGGGGAGCGTCCATTAACAACCTTAGCGCAATTTATCGACAGCTACCTAAGTTGCATTAATAGCGTGCATATATTGCCGTTTTTCCCCTACAGCTCAGATGATGGTTTTTCGGTTATCGACTACTCAAGCGTGAATGAAGCGCTTGGGTCGTGGGCTGACATCAGTGCCATTGCCAGTAAACGGCGGTTAATGTCAGATTTGGTCATTAATCATTGTTCCAGTCGCAGTTTATGGTTTGACCATTTTTGCAAAGGTGAGGGGGTTGGGCATGACTATTTCTTTACCGCCGATCCGGATGATGATTTAAGCGCGGTGGTTCGGCCCAGAACCTCAGCCCTACTCAGGCCAACTGAGACACCTAACGGCACTCAGCATGTGTGGTGTACGTTTAGCCACGATCAAGTTGATTTTGATTTTCGCAATCCACAAGTGTTAATCGAGTTTGTGGGTATTATTCGGCAATACCTAGATGCTGGGATCAGCATTTTCCGCCTCGATGCAGTGGCTTTTTTATGGAAAATTGTCGGCAGCAAATCAATTAATTTACCGCAAACCCATGAAATTGTTCGTTTACTGCGTACATTAATTGAGCATACCCAACAAGACGCCATTGTCATTACTGAAACCAATATTCCCAATAACGAAAACCTCAGGTATTTTGGCAATGCTAACGAAGCCCATGGTATTTATAACTTTTCCCTTCCGCCATTATTAATCAACAGTCTGATCACCGGCAGCTGCTTGTATTTAAAACGTTGGCTGATGAGCATGCCGCCAGCGCAAGATGGCACCAGCTATTTCAATTTTATTGCCTCACACGATGGCATCGGCTTAAGGCCGGTCGAAGGGTTGTTAGACCAAGATGAAATGACGACTTTGGTCGCCACCATGAAGCAATTTGGCGGTCAAATATCATCGAGGACCACAGAAGATGGCGATCAAAAACCCTATGAAATAAACATTGCCCTGTTTGATGCACTTCAAGGCACCACTAAAGGTAAAGATTTATGGGGCATGCAACGTTATCTTTGTGCCCACACCATCATGCTCGGCTTAGAGGGCATCCCAGGGATCTATATTCATAGTTTACTGGGCACCCGCAATGACAATGAAAAGCTCGCCAATACGTCGCAAAATCGCGCTATCAACCGCCATCGTTGGGATGTTAATCAATTAACCCAGCAGTTAAATGATGTAAATAGCGATCACAGTCAGGTATTAACTGGGCTAAGCCAATTAATTAATATTCGCACTCAGCAAATCGCTTTTCACCCCAACGCCACCCAATTCACCTTACACTTAGGCTTACAACTATTTGGCTTTTGGCGTCAAAGTCGTAACCGCAAACAAAGCATCTTCTGCATCAGTAACGTTGCTGATCAAGTCACCGCTTTACCCATCAACGAACTCAATCTTATTGTGGCAGAACAGTGGGTCGACTTATTAACCGGCCTACAAATTGAAGACACCACCCAAACCATACAACTGCAACCGTATCAAACAGTGTGGATTAGTAACTAGTGTCGCTGCGCTTCTAGGGCGGACTACGTCCTGCTAGGATCGCTACGCTGCTAGGGCGCTACGCTTCTAGAGCGGACTACGTCCTGCTAGGATCGCTACGCTGCTAGGGCGCTACGCTTCTAGAGCGGACTACGTCCTGCTAGGATCGCTACGCTGCTAGGGCGCTACGCTTCTAGAGCGGACTACGTCCTGCTAGGATCGCTACGCTGCTAGAGCGTGACTTCGTCACTGCTAGGGACAGCTTCGCTGCTAAGATCCTAGGCCGCTACGCGGCTGGGCTGTTGATTTTATAGAATCTAGCCGCGTAGCGTCCTAGCAGCGTAGCGCTCTAGGCTCTTGCTAAGATTTTATAGCCTCTAGCCGCGTAGCGTCCTAGCAGCGCAGCGCTCTAGGCTCTTGGCTATTAGTCGGGTTTTGCTTTTTACAACGTCTTAGCTCACTATAAGCACATACACATTGTTATTGGAGCCTATATGAAAAACCTATTGATAGCTGCCGCAGTGTTAGCATTGAGCGCATGCAGCACCTTAAAATCAAATTCAGACTTCGATCCATCGGTATCATTTGATCAATACAAAACCTACGCTTGGGTAGAGCAAAAAAGTGATGAAGTGGGTTATCAGTTAGATGGACTTATGGATCAACGGGTTCGGGCCGCAGTAAACGATCAATTAAATCTAAAAGGCTTAGCTAAAACAGATAAACAAAGTGCTGATTTACTGATTAATTACATCACTAAAGTCGATAAAAAAATCAACATCGACACCTTCAATAGTCACTATGGATATAACCCTTATTACGGCCCGCGTTGGGGATGGGGTGGTAGCATTCAAACAGAAACCACAGTACGCGAATATGATGTTGGCACGTTAATGGTCGATTTGGTCGACAATAAAACCAATAAATTGGTTTGGCGCGGTACCGTGGCCGACACCATACGTGAACAGAATACGCCAGAACAACGGATCCAAATAATCAACAAAGCCATTGCTACCGTGATGATGGAATACCCACCCAAGCTAAGTAAGTGACTTCTAGATCCTAGATCCTAGGCCGCTACGCGGATAGTGCGCTTCGCTTCTAGGGCGTGACTTCGTCACTGCTAGGGACTAGATTCTAGGAACTCGCAGGCTCGCCAGAGAGCGGACTGCGTCCTGCTAGGGCGTGACTCCGTCACTGCTAGGTTCTAGATTCTAGGAACTCGCAGGCTCGCCAGAGAGCGGACTGCGTCCTGCTAGGGCGTGACTTCGTCACTGCTAGGGACAGCTTCGCTGCTAAGATCCTAGGCCGCTACGCGGCTAGGCTGTTGATTTTATAGAATCTAGCAGCGTAGCGCTCTAGGCATCGAGATCCTAGGCCGCTACGCGGCTAGGCTGTTGATTTTATAGAATCTAGCCGCGCAGCGTCCTAGCAGCGTAGCGCTCTAGGCTCTTGCCTTTAATGCGATCTAGGTTCTTGGCTTGTTATAGCTTTCGCTTTTTCCGTAAGCGAAGCGTTCGCTTGTTATCGCTTGTCACCGTCTTCGCCGTAGCAGCTTGTATAGCACCAGCGTCATGACACATAAAATAAATTTAACCTAACGGCATACCTTAAAGGCGAGTGTCAACGTCGAGCAATAAATCAGACAGTTACTTCAAAAGGGCGGGTGTTTTGTTTCAATCAAAATGCAGCTAACAAGTTAAATGCTGTATTTATAGGCATTAATGGCTAAAAACTCATTCAAATAAGTTAGCAACTTTGCTACTATCCTCGGTCGTGAATAGGATGTCACTTGCTCAGGCTGATGAGCATATATAAACAAGCGAATTATAATGAAATCTTGGTATTTACTGTATTGCAAAACGCGTCATGAAATACGTGCACAGCAAAATTTGGCTTTACAACAAGTCGAAAGCTATTTACCTATGATCACCCAGCAAAAAACGGTACGTAACAAAAAGACAATGGTTACCGCACCTCTTTTCCCCAGCTACCTGTTTATCTATTTCGATCCTCAAATCACTAGCGTGAGCAAAATCCACAATACCCGTGGCGCTAACCGCATTGTTGGTTGTCGAGAAGATATGACTCCCATTGACGACAGAATTATTGCAGCGCTTAAACGACGAGTTCAAGATTATGTACCAGAAGAAGCCAAACCTTTAGGTAAAGGCGATAAAGTTAAATTTATTGATGGGCCATTTAAAGATCTTGAAGCCATATTTGATGAGAATAACCCAGACAAACGTTGTCACGTATTATTCAACATTATGGGACAGCAGAAACGATTAGTTGTCGAGTTGGCTACTTTACAAGCGGTGTCAAAAAATGACCAAGCAACATAAGCAACTGAAATGATTTAATAGTCAGATATTCACGATAGCTTTTGTAGGATATTGTCCATTCATCAAATGATTGCTGGCGATAAAAACAACAATTTTAAACCTGAAAGGGCTAAGTGCTGACCGCTTAAGTGTTTTTTGTACTGTATATGATCTTTCGGTAATGTTTAGCTGTTTTTACTCAACATCGAGCAAGATTTTTGAGTATAATTCCGCGCTGAGATAGAAGCGCATGACAGATTTAAGTCAACAAAAATGAATATTTCGCTAAGCGAAGGGCACGTTGGAAGCCGTAATCTATGGGCGGTAGCGTGCCTATAGAACGGCAAAAGAAAAAGCCTAGAGCGCTTCGCTGCTAGGACGCTACGCTGCTAGATGCTATAAAATCTTAGCAAGAGCCTAGAGCGCTTCGCTGCTAGGACGCTACGCGGCTAGAGGCTATAAAATCTTAGCAAGAGCCTAGAGCGCTTCGCTGCTAGGACGCTTCGCGGCTAGAGGCTATAAAAGCTAAAAGCTCAGAGCCTAGAATCTCGATGCCTAGAGCGCTTCGCTGCTAGATGCTATAAAGTCTTAGCAGCGAAGCTGTTCTAGCAGGACGCAGTCCGCTCTCTGGCGAGCCTGCGAGTTCCTAGATACTAGCAGGACGAAGTCCGTCCTAGAAGCGAAGCGCACTATCCGCATAGCGGCCTAGGATCTTAGCAGCGAAGCTGTCCTTAGCAGGACGAAGTCCGCTCTAGAAGCGAAGCGCACTATCCGCGTAGCGGCCTAGGATCTTAGCAGCGAAGCTGTTCTTAGCAGGACGAAGTCCGCTCTAGAAGCGTAGCGCACTATCCGCGTAGCGGCCTAGGATCTTAGCAGCGAAGCTGTTCTTAGCAGGACGAAGTCCGCTCTCTGGCGAGCCTGCGAGTTCCTAGATACTAGCAGGACGAAGTCCGACCTAGAACCTAGCAGGACGAAGTCCGCTCTAGAAGCGTAGCGCACTATCCGCGTAGCGTCCTAGGATCTTAGCCGCGTAGCGGCCTAGAACATTAATCATAAAAATAATATTGGAGATACCTGGTGCTACATAAAACCAAAAACGCATTAATAGCAGGCATGACAGCCTTTATTATTTTAACCACACAAGCGCAAGCCATCACCCCAACACCCCAGATGATTGAGCAGTTTAAACAATTGCCCAAAGCAGAACAGGAGCGGGTAGCAAAACAGTATGGTATAGACCCTTCAATACTCTCAGGCAGTACAAATAGCTCAGTTAACGTGACAAACCCAAACTTGGTTGAACCACGTAAAGGCCAAGACGAGGACGATGAAGACAACCAATACGGTCAAGACGATAAACAAAAAAACAAAAAAAAGAACGAGTTTGATTTTAAAGAAGACAGTGACAAAGATGCGCTAAAACGTTTTGGTTATGACATGTTTGCCGGTGAACCAACCACCTTTGCACCGGTAACAGATGTTCCGGTGCCAAGTGATTATATGGTCGGTCCTGGCGATGTCATTAACGTTCAGTTATACGGCAAAGAAAGTAATGAATACAGTTTAACCATTAATCGTAATGGCACAGTTCAAATCCCCGATTTAGGCCCAGTGTCTGTCGCCGGATTAAGCTTTTCCGATTTACGTCAAGAACTGTCAAAGCGCATACAGCAACAAATGATCGGCATTGAATCGAATATCACCATGGGTGAATTACGTTCAATTCGCATTTTTATTGCCGGTGATGCCTACAAACCAGGTTCGTACACAGTATCGAGTTTATCAACCATTACCCAAGCGCTATTTGTGGCGGGTGGCGTCAATGAAATTGGTAGCCTGCGTAATGTCCAAGTTAAACGTAATGGTAAGTTAGTTGGCGCATTCGATTTATACGATTTGCTGCTGCGAGGTGACGCCTCTGGCGACATCAATCTTCGTTCAGGTGATGTCGTCTTTATTCCATCAATTGGTGGCTTAGTCAGTGTGGCGGGTGAAGTACGGCGCCCGGCAATTTACGAGCTGAAAAAGCACGAAACCATTAGTGATGTTATCAACATGGCGGCGGGGCTCAAACAAGGTGCTTATCCTAAAAATAGCAGTATTGAGCGTTATAATGCCAATGGCTTAAAAACCATTATTAATGTCGATTTAACCTCTGACAAAGGCAACAATACTTTAGCTAAAGCTGGGGATTATATTCGCGTTAAAAATGCGTCTGATCAATATGAAGATGCCATTACCATAGTCGGTGCGGTCGTTCGTCCGGGTAAGTACCAATGGAAGCAACAAAGGATCAGCGATCTACTGCCCTCTATTTGGGGCGATTTATTAATAACTGCCGATTTAGATTACGGTTTGATTGTGCGTGAAATAAACAAACATGGCGACATCGAAACCTTACAATTTGCCCCTGGCGAAGCCATTACTTCACCCAATTCGGTGCAAAACCTGCGCTTACAGCCTCGTGACAAGGTGATGATATTTAACTTTAGTGATGATAGCCAAAATCGCTTTGAATTAAATGCACTGGTTAAGCAAAGGGTCAATAAAATTGAATCACTTAAGGGCGATTCATTACTGGATGCCGATCTGTTTAAAGCGGGGTTTGAAACCTTAGATAATACCGTTACCAAAAAATATACCAATGAAATTGCCGGCGTAGCATTAGCGGGTGCCGCATTGAATGAAGACCAATTAGCAGAGGAAACTCTAGTCGGCAGTGAAGTGGCAAAGATGCTGTCCAATTTGTTTGAGGACAGAGACTTAATTAAACTCAGTTATGTTATGTCACGTAAAGAATTATTATACCCAATAGTCACCAAACTTACCCAGCAGGGTAATGCGGAGCACGGCATACAAATTGTTGCTATTGCAGGTAAAATTCGTCACCCAGGGGTGTACCCGCTAACAAACAACGCCAAAGTTATCGACTTACTGAAAGCCGCTGGTGGCCTGTTAGAAGGGGCATATACAGAGCGAGCTGAATTAACGCGCACGCGTACTACTGCTGTCATTTCAGACATTATCCATAAACAAATTGACCTACATGCCGTCATTAATGGCAACCAAGTAGAGAATCTCAAGCTGGAAGGCCGTGACATGGTCACAATTCTAACGACGCCTGAATGGCAAGAAAGAAAAGTGATCGAAATTAAAGGCGAAGTTAAGTTCCCGGGTATCTACAACATTAGACGCGGTGAGAAACTCTCTGATGCTATTGCTCGGGCGGGTGGTTTTACCGAGTTTGCTTATCCTGCCGCGTCAGTATTTGTACGTGAATCCGTACGGATGCAAGAACAGCTCGAAATTAAGAAACTCGCCGACCAACTCCGCCGAGACCTTGCTACCCGTGGGGTATCAACAGATGGTGCGAGCATTAATTATTCCGAAGCGCAGTTAATGTTAATCGACTTAGAAAACATCCAAGCAGTCGGTCGATTAGTAGTAGATTTAAATGCAATCAAACTAGGTATACCAGAAGCTGATCTGCAACTAGAAGACAGTGATGTCTTGTATGTGCCAACCATTAAGCAAACCGTCGCCGTTATGGGTGAGGTTCAACATCCTACCACTCATCGATTTAAAGACGGCTTAACCCTAGACGATTATTTATTGATGTCTGGTGGCCCAAGAGAACGCGGCGATGAAGACCGAGTCTATGTCATCAAGGCCAATGGTTCGGTGATGATGCCAACTCACAATAGTTGGTTTAGTAATGACTCACAAATTTCAGCCGGTGATACTGTAATTATTCCTTTAGACACAGAATATAAAGATAACTTAACGGTTTGGTCGCAAGTCACGCAGATTATTTATAACTCTGCTGTAGCATTTGCTGCCATTTCAGGGATCTAGCCCGCTTCGCTGATATGAAAAAGCGATAACAAGCGATAACAAGCGAACGCTGCGCTCACGGATAGAGCGGTCGAGCACCTAGGTACTTGGCTTGCTATTGCCCCTAACCGCTTGCCATCTCTTGATATCGCTTGCTACCAAGATTTTATAGAACCTAGCCGCGAAGCGTCCTAGCTTCTAGATTGTCTTGTCAAATTTATCAGTTGACGGAATTAGTAAGAGGATTACGGAACGCCCCTTCGGTGCTACGGATGACGGAACAGCCTGCGACCTAACGGTTAAATCCGTAAGCGAAGTGTTCCATTCTCCGTTTTTTCTCTATTTTGCTTAACCAAGGATGGTCATGAAATTTCAACGTTTAGAAGTTTGGCAGCTGAGTTATGAACTATCTTGCTCTATCTATCAGCAGACTAAAGGTATTCGAGATTGGGGGTTTAGAGATCAGATAACGCGTTCAGGTTTATCAGTACCTTCCAATATTGCGGAGGGGATTGAGAGGAAAGGAATAAAAGAGCAAGTTCAATTCTTGTTTATTGCCAAAGGTTCGCTTGCAGAATTAATGACTCAGTTAATGATAGGACGAGACATTGGTTATTTAGATGCTGATTTTGTAGACGAAAAGTTAAAAATTGCTGAGCGTATATCAGCAATGCTAGCAGGGTTGATTTACCGCATTAAAAGCCATAATCCATCATAGGAACGCAGCTTTGTAACGTTGTATTATCCCTGATTTTTTACGAATGTTCCGTAATCCGTAAGCGCAGCGTTCCTTAATCCCTAATCGCTGAGTTCTGTAATCTTTTACCGCAATGAGTTTACGAATGTTCCGTTATCCGTAATCATTCTACTCTCGGTGAGTTACGAACTTTCCGTAATCCGTAATCCGTAAGCGAAGCGTTCCGTTATCGAACGTCAACAAAGAGACACACGTTAAATGTCTATAGAAGTTTCAAAATACCAACAAGATTCCGAATTCAATTCACGCGCTCAAGACGATGAAATCGATTTACGTGAACTGTTTGCTGTTATTTGGCAAGGGAAATGGTTAATTATTGCTATTACCGCCGTATTTGCAATTGGCGCGGTTATTTTTGCCATTACTCAGCCAAACATTTATAAGTCAGAAGCGCTATTAGCGCCTGCCGATACTGAACAAGGTAATGGTGGTTTAGGGGCATTAACGGGCCAGTTTGGTGGCTTAGCTAGTATGGCCGGGATTAACTTAGGCGGTGGTGGCGGGGTTGATAAAACCCAAATGGCAATTGAGGTGATGAAATCTCGTCAATTTACGAGTGACTTTATTCAAAATCACAATATTTTGCCTGACTTAATGGCGGCTAAAAAATGGAATATGGTAGATAACAGCATCAGTTATGATGAAAGCTTATATAGTGTTACCGAAAATAAATGGTTACGTGAAGTCCAGCTGCCATATAAACCTGAACCATCAATGCAAGAAGCGTATAAAGTTTTTTCTCAAATTATTGCCGTTAACGTTACAAAAGATACTGGTATGGTGACTATTTCAGTAGAGCATTTATCTCCAAGTATCGCTCAACAATGGGTTAACTGGTTAGTGCAAGACATCAATCAAGTGATGAAGGACCGTGATGTTGCAGAAGCACAACGCAGTACTGCTTTCCTTTATACCCAAATCCAGCAAACTAATGTGGCTGACATTCGCTCAATTTTATACAAACTAGTCGAAGAGCAAACAAAAACGATTATGTTTGCCAAAGTGCGTGATGAATATGTTTTTAAAACCATCGATCCAGCATTAACACCAGAAGTGAAATCAAAGCCTCAACGAGCATTAATCTGTGTGTTAGGCACAATGCTCGGCGGTATATTAGCTGTCATGATTGTGTTAATAAGATATTTTGTCAGAAAAGATTAAGATTCTTTGCTTATATATGCTCTAGCAACGAAGCGTTCTAGCAATCTAAACCCAGCTCTTTTATTGCCTATTGGACTGTTTGAGAAAAGTAAGAAACCTAGCCACAGCATAAGTTAGCGAAGCGTTGACTGTCTAAAAAAGAATTAAAGTGTCTCGGTGATTTTTAAAACGCTGAGATTAAAAGTTGTAGATATTCAATTCACTGAGCCTTAATTAAGTCAATATTTAGGCTACCAAAGATCATTCGGAACAAATTAAAATGAAGATTCTTGTCACAGGTGGCGCTGGTTTTATCGGTTCTGCTGTTGTTCGCCTTATTATAAATAATACCCAAGATAGTGTCATTAATGTTGATAAACTGACCTATGCCGGTAATCTTGAATCATTGGTAAGTATTGAGTCAAGTGACCGCTATGTTTTCGAGCAAGTGGATATTTGCGACCGCGCTGAATTAGACCGCGTCTTTAAGCAACACCAGCCTGATGCGGTAATGCACCTAGCGGCTGAATCTCACGTTGACCGTTCAATTACCGGACCATCAGACTTTATTCAAACGAACATCGTCGGTACTTACGCATTGCTAGAAGCGACGAGACAGTATTGGAATACATTGTCAGTAGATGCCAAGAAATCATTTCGTTTTCATCACATATCAACAGACGAAGTTTATGGTGATTTACCTCACCCAGATGAACAAGAAGGCGAGCTTCCATTATTCACTGAGAACACTTCTTATGCACCAAGCAGCCCTTATTCAGCATCAAAAGCATCAAGTGATCACTTAGTCAGATCGTGGTTACGCACATACGGTTTACCAACCGTTGTGACTAATTGCTCTAACAACTACGGTCCATATCACTTCCCTGAGAAGTTAATCCCATTAGTGATCTTAAATGCATTAGAAGGGAAGCCGCTTCCTATCTACGGTAAAGGTGATCAAATTCGTGATTGGCTCTATGTCGAAGACCATGCTCGTGCACTTTATAAAGTGGTGACGACAGGTAAAGTCGGTGAGACTTACAATATTGGTGGTCACAACGAAAAACAAAATATTGAAGTGGTCAATACCATTTGCAGTATTTTAGACACCCTAGTGCCAAAAGATACTCTGTACGCTGAGCAAATCACTTATGTTACCGACCGTCCAGGTCACGACCGTCGTTATGCAATTGATGCTAGTAAAATGAGCAATGAGCTGAACTGGCAACCAGAAGAAACATTTGAAACGGGTTTACGCAAAACCATCGAGTGGTATTTAGCTAACCAGAAATGGTGTCAACATGTGCAAGATGGTAGCTATCAAGGTGAGCGTTTAGGCATCAATTCTTGATAGTAAACTTTTTAATATTTGGCATGTTTAACGTATAACGTTTGAGGATTTATGAAAGGAATTATTTTAGCAGGCGGTTCAGGAACTCGTTTATACCCACTCACAAGAGGTGTATCTAAACAGTTATTGCCAGTATATGACAAACCAATGATCTACTATCCATTGTCAACATTAATGCTTGCAGGCATTCGAGATATATTGGTTATTACCACGCCAGAAGACAATGAAGGATTTAAGCGTTTATTAGGTGATGGTGCAGATTTTGGTATCAATCTAACATATGCAGTTCAACCTTCACCAGATGGTCTAGCGCAAGCATTTTTAATTGGTGAAGACTTTATCGGTAAAGACAGTGTTTGTTTAGTCTTAGGTGATAATATTTTTTATGGCCAATCTTTTAGTAAAACACTGTTGAACGCTTCTAATCGAGAAAACGGCGCAACCGTATTTGGCTATCAAGTAAAAGATCCTGAACGTTTTGGTGTGGTTGAATTTGATAAAGATATGAAAGCCGTATCGATAGAAGAAAAACCAACAAAGCCAAAATCTAATTATGCTGTTACAGGGTTATATTTCTATGATAACAGCGTTGTTGAAATGGCAAAGCAAGTTAAGCCATCACATCGCGGTGAGTTAGAAATTACGACGTTAAACGAAATGTATTTGAACAAGGGTAACTTAAACGTTGAATTGCTAGGACGCGGGTTTGCATGGCTGGATACAGGTACTCATGAAAGCTTACATGAAGCGTCATCATTTGTGCAGACTATCGAGAATGTTCAAGGTTTAAAGGTTGCCTGTTTAGAAGAAATTGCTTGGCGTAATGGCTGGTTAAGTGCGGGGCAACTCGCTGAATTAGCTAAGCCGATGATGAAAAATAATTATGGACAATATTTAGCTCGTTTAGCGAACGGATTATAAATATGAAGATATTAATTACAGGCAAGAATGGCCAAGTGGGTAGTTGTTTAGTGGATCTACTCGAAGCACAGACTGAGCTAACGTTTTTAGCATTAGACCGTGAAGAGCTCGATATCACTGATGCTACTCAAGTTAATAAAGTCGTAGCAGAGTTCAAACCTAATATCATCATTAATGCAGCAGCCTATACCGCGGTTGATAAGGCCGAACAAGAGAGTGAATTAGCCAACGCTATCAATCGCGATGGCCCTCAAAATCTTGCGCAGGCGGCAAACAAAGTCAATGCAGCTATCATTCATATTTCGACAGATTACGTGTTCGATGGGGATAGCGCTGAGAGCTATACTGAGTCAGATTTGACTTCACCTCAAGGTGAATACGGTCGTAGTAAGTTAGCAGGCGAACAAGCGGTAGCTCAAACGTGCCCTAAACATATTATATTAAGAACAGCATGGGTATTTGGTGAACACGGTAATAACTTCGTTAAAACCATGCTACGCCTTGCTAAAACTAGAGATACTTTGGGTGTTGTTGCTGATCAGTTTGGTGGTCCAACCTATGCGGGTGATATTGCCAAAGCCATTCTTGCAATCGCGAAACAACTCATTGACGGTAATCAAACATATGGCATCTATCATTATTCAGGTTTTCCACATGTAAGCTGGCATACGTTTGCAGAAAAGATATTCGACATTGCGTTAGAGCAAGATGTATTGAAACAGTCAATTCAAGTTAACCCAATAACGACTAAAGACTATCCAACCCCAGCTAAACGCCCTGCAAACTCACGTTTAAATTGTGACAAGATTCATAATGCATTTGGCATTCAACAGAGTGACTGGCAAGCAGCGTTAACTCAAATACAAGAGTATTTATAAATGAAAGTAATTGATACGACAATCCCTGATGTGAAAATCATCGAGTCTGCAGTTTTTGGTGATGAACGTGGTTTCTTTATGGAAACCTGGAGTCAAAAAAAATTCGAAGAACTTGTAACTGGCAAACCTACTACCTTTGTGCAAGATAATCACTCTAAGTCAAAAAAAGGTATTTTACGCGGTTTACATTATCAAACTGAAAATACACAAGGAAAGCTAGTGCGTGTTGTGTCTGGTGAAGTATTTGATGTGGCTGTTGATATCAGAAAAGACTCTCCAACGTTTGGTCAATGGGTTGGTGTTTATTTATCCGCAGAAAATAAACGTCAACTATGGGTCCCTGAAGGCTTTGCACATGGTTTTTATGTAACAAGTGAAGAAGCAGAGTTTGTCTATAAATGCACTGATTATTATAATCCAGCATCTGAAATATCTATTGCTTGGAATGATACTGACATCGGTATTGAATGGCCTTTAAGTACTGAACCGATGTTGTCTGAAAAAGATAAAAATGCTATGAGTTTATCTGATGTAAACATAATTGTTTATTGATATATTAATGATTAAATTATTTATTGTGTAATATAAACACAACTAAGTAGTTTATAAATTTTAATCAGAATAAGACTCTTCATATGACTTTTTTGACCATTTTCCCTGATTTTGAAGATTATCATATATACAAAGATGTTGGACAAGTAAATATTTTAACATCAAGACTTCTTGGTGTTAAGCCCCATATACTTTCGTATAACAAAACGTTAAATGAATCATTTGGGATGGTTGGGTATAATTTTATTAAAATAAATGAAATATTTAAAAGAGTTCCTCATATCAAATTGGATTTTAATATTTTAATATTTTTAATTTTAAACGCTAAGAAATATAAGTATTTAAACTTATATCATCCTACATTTGCGACACAAATATATGCAATATTATATAAAAAAATAAATTCTCAAGGTAAAGTTTATATAAAGTTAGATCTTGACTTGGAATATGAAAAAAATAATATTGAAAAATTAAATGTAGGGGTGAAAAGTTGGATAAAAAGAAAAGTATTCACTTTTTATAAAGATATATCAGACGTTGTATCTGTAGAATCAAAAGAAGCTTATGAGTTGTTATTAAAAAATGAAACATATAATAATATTCAACTTATAAAAATTCCAAACGGTGTCAGCTCAAAAAACTTAAGTCAGGAGTTTGGTTCTGTAAATTATTTTCAAAAAGAAAATATAATCCTTACTGTAGCAAGAATTGGTACAGAACAAAAAAATAATGAGCTTATGTTGTTAGCATTAGAGAAATGCAACTTGAAAGATTGGAATTATTTATTTGTTGGACCTATAGAAGATAAATTTAACGAGAACATTAGAGTTTTTTTTGAACGCAATCCTCATTTAGTTGGAACTGTAAGATTTTTGGGTCCTAAAAATCGTTCAGAAATTGCTGAATTGTATAAAAAATCGAAAGCTTTTGTTTTATCATCAAATTATGAAGGTTTCCCGTTAGTCTATGCAGAGGCTTCTTTTTATGGCTGCCATATAATTACCACGGCAGTTTCTGGTTCTGCTGATATAACAAACAACGGTAACTTAGGCGATATAATACCGATTGGTAATTATGTGTCCTTTTACAAAGCTATACAGAAAGTAGTCGATAATGACCTGAGTTATGTACATTTTGAAGAGATAAGAAAGCATGCAATAGATAACTTTACATGGGAACAAATCTTGCCTTGCTTAACAAAGAGACTTAAAAATGGTTAGAAAAGTGATTTCTAATACATTCACCTACATTTTAGGTTCAGGTATAGCACAAATATTTTCATTAATATTTGTATTACTTTTGATGGATCAGTTATCCATTGAAGATTATGGAGGATATACTTTAGTTATTTCACTTGTCGCAATCTTTTCATTTGTTATAGATGGTGGATTGACGGGTTATATTATTAGAGAGTTTAACAATAAAAAATATCAACTTGACCAGTTTTCAAAGGAACGTAATACATTAATTTGTGATGTATATTCATACCAAGTTATTGTAACAACTTCTTTGATGGTGATATACACCATTATTGTTTATGTTACGGTAAATGAAAACATGTTTGCAAATTATCTTACCTTTGGATTATTAACGTTGCTATTGGGCTTGGCAACACCTGTGTTTGCATTCTTTATCGCTAATGAAAAAAGATATATTATTGTTGCAAAGGATATTTTTATTTCGATTGCTCGATTAATTTTGATTTTAATTTTCTTTAAGTTTTCATTTGATTCGGAAAATATATATTGGATTCCATTAGCTGCGCTATTTATATCAATATTTTTAGTTATTATTTTTTTTAAAAACATATTAAAAGGGTTTGACTGGTATGTAATTCCGACTAGAAAAAAAATCATTAAAATTTTCAAATTGGTTTCACCATTTTTAATGTTGTCATTATTTAATGTAATATATAATAAACTAGATTTTTTAATGCTCGATTATTACTCAAATATTCAGGAAGTTGCCTTTTATGCCGGAGCAACTATCTTTGTTTATCCCTTTATGTTCATCTGTTCAGCAGCAAGTTCCTCAATTTTACCTTATTTATCTAGAAATATTTCTGGTGAAAGTTATAATAATGACGAAAGAATAATATTTATTTTCATGGTTGTTTTAGGTGGGGTTTTATCGTCAATTCTTTTTCTAGCATCTACTTTTCTATATACTAATTTATTTGATGGAAAATACTTTGCTTCAGCTGAAATATATAAGATATTAGTATGGTATTTGTTTATTGTTTTTGCTTATACATCGCTCTCAAACTCATTAATTGCTAAGGGTAAAATTATTACGTTAATCTATATGAATATTGCGATGATTGCACTGAATGTGTTACTGAATTATTGGTTAATACCTGATTTTGGTGCCCGAGGTGCAGCATATTCAACTGTACTTTCAGAAGTGATAATTCTCTTATTTTTATATTTTTTTATGAAAGGTAAGAATGTTAATGCATAGTTACTTGATAGTAATATTTAACGAAAATGTTTTTGACACTCCAACCTATAAAACACTAATAAAAATGTTATCTATTTACCCTCATTCAGCAGTCTTGTATGTGTGGGATAATAGCCCGTTCCCTCAGCATGAACATGGCATATTATCTGAAATTGAGAATGTTGAACTTAAGTATTATCACACTAGTTCAAATAAAAATCTTTCGATAGTTTACAATAAGGTCATGGAATTAGCCTTTGAAGGCAATAGTGACTACATAACCTTACTCGATCAAGATAGCTATATTTCACCAGATTTCAAACAGAGTATAGACAAAGTACCATGCCAGTATTTGTTAGTACCTAAAGTGTGCTCTGATAAAACAGGCAAGCTTATTTCTCCTAGATACCAGCAATATAACTACTTACTTAATAAATGCTCAATAGATTATTTAGAGCCCCAGTTATGTCCCGGAAAATTTGAAAGTAAGCATATGTTTGCTGTCGGTAGTGGTATGACGATAAGTAAAAGTCTTTGGCTTACGGGGATACGATTTCAAGATAAGCTTAGTTTTTATGGTGTTGATACAGAGTTTTGTGTTGATTATGCAACGCAAAATGAAAGTTTTATATTGTTAGATGCTACAATAAAACACAATGCTTCTAATGAGCATGACGAAGGTTATGATAAGTTTAAGTGGCGCCTTACTAAATATTACGAGCATTGGCAATATCAACTAATCCACCATGTTAGATTACCAAAAATATTAGCTTATTTCTACGTTCATTTATCATTAAAGTATATGCTTCTAAAAAATATGACGAATCGATTTATAAAACTAATTTTAAAGCAATAATTCATTTCATCCATCCATATTCGTTAATATATTTAATTATTAAGGTTCCCAGTGAGCGATATTTTACTCAGTATTATTATTCCAACCTGTAATAGGTTAGACACATTACCGCGAGCATTAAACTCTCTATTGTTCCAAAATATATATGACACTGAAGTTGAAGTTATCATTGTAGATGATAGCAAAGAAAGCCTTGTGGAAGAAATAAACTTACTCAACAGCCAAATATTACCAAGTAATATTAATGTTAAAGTGATCCGAAATGACGGTTTGCATAGTGCAGCAAGAGCTAGAAATCTCGGTGTAAGCCAAGCTGATGGGGAATTTATTACATTTCTTGATGATGATGACATTTATTTACCTGGCCGATTGAATAATATGCTTCTTGTAGCTAAAGAAGGGAAGTACTCGTTGGTCTCATCCGGGCGCTTTTTTGAATCAGGTGACTTTGAAACGATCAATAATCAACCTAAGCAAAAGTTTGGTGAAATATCTATCGAAGATATAAAGTATCTCAATGATATTGATATTGGTTTTATGATTAAGAAGTCCCGTTTTGAAGAACTCGGTGGTTTTAATATTAGCTTAAAATCATTAGAAGATTGGGACTTTATAATAAGACACTTACTTACAGGAAACTGTTATAAAATAAAACGGCTTGATTATGCTGTTAACATTGAACCCGGTAAAGTTAGAGTTTCTAATAATGATAGTCAAAGTTATATTGAATTAGCCGAGTTATATAAAACTCAGTTTGGCAGGTCCTGGTTTTTTATTATGATGGCACATGGTTTTAGTCTCGCTGGAAATTTAAAACTATCTAATTGTTTGCTATACACTATTAAAAGCTTAAGCTTTAAACCGTTGTATTGCTATTTAAGGCAAATGAAAAATTTTTATTTTAAATTAATACGTAAAATGTGTGTTAGGTGAATTTATTGTGTTAAAAAAACTATTTATTTATTTTTTTATTAGTTTATTAATCTGTTTTTATTTTCTGGATTTAAGTTTTACTACTTCAAGTAATAAAATTGAACTTTTTTTTAGTTTGTTTTTTGTTAACTTACTTTATATAGTGAGTTTCCTTCTCTACAAAAAAGCTCTCAATCCTGTTGTTTTTATTTTCCCATTTCTATTAGGTTTTTTGTACTATCAGTTCCATCTTTCTTATTTGCAGAATCCATTATCAATAGAAACTTATGTAGTAATTTTTTTATTTTTCTTATTTTACTTTCTAGGTTGTATACTTTTTAATAAGAACAAGTATTCATGTAAAGATTCAACTGTATCTTATACTTTTATAAACTTTATTTTATTATGTGGCTCGTTAGTATTTATTTATGAATTATATTTGAATGGTGGCTTATCAATTGTTAAAACTGTACAAGGAAGCAATGCATACGTTGAGAAAATAACATTGCCGATATTGCATTATTTTTATATGTTATTAGCATTGCTTCCAAGTTGTTACTATTACCTCTATAAAAACAATAGAATAAAAAAGATCGTTTATTTGTTATTTTCTTTTTTTTGTTTTTTCATGATATTCGATTCCCTGTCTAGGCAATTAATCCTACTTTCTATATTTACATATTTTTTCTGTTATATAAAATTAAATGATTTGTCATTAGATAAACAATTTGCTAAGTTGATAATATTTGTCGGGCTTTCCTTTATTCTTATTGGTTCATTAAGGTATATGGGAGGGGCAACAGATACTAATGAACTCGATTTCATGAAAGCATATGCACAAATAAAAGAAAATTATGATGTTAATATATTTGATATTACTTTTAATTTATACACGGCAAAGAATTTTTCCACTTTGAATGATATGATTGAAATTAATGGTGGAGTTTTTCATCTTGGTAAATATTTATTTCAAGCTTATATTAAAATATTTCATTACAATGATGCTTTTAATATTCAATATAGTGAAAATTTAGATTCGTACACTTTACTAGGAACTATTATTGCTGATCTATATTTAGATTTTGGAATAATAGGAGTCGTTATTTTATCTTTCACTTATGGTTTACTTGCTAATTATAGTTATCAATCATATATAAATTCAAAATCATTGTCGTCAATTTTATTAGTTAGTGTGGTTTTTTATTCTCTTTTTATGAGTCCGTTTACGAACTACTTTAATCAATTATTCATTCTTATATGTTTTTTGTTTGCTTTGAGCTTTAGAATTAAATATAGTAATTTAAAAAAAGAAGAGTAAGTATGTTTAATAATATATTATTAACTGTTGTTGTATATAATAAAGTTTTTACTGATATAAATATTGTTTCTGCAATTTTATACAACGAAACCAATATCGATGTTTTTATATATGACAATTCAGATGATGAAGTTTTTATTTCTAAAAACAAAGAGAATTCATCATTAGTACATTATGTTCATGACAAGTCAAATCCAGGTGTTAGTACTGCTTATAATAAAGCATTTCAGTATGCAAAGGAAAACAATAAAACTGCTGTTTTATTGTTGGATCAAGATACTTATTTCGATCATGACTGGCTTTCTTGCTATATAAATAAATATAATGAATATGGTGAAGGTTATATATACGCGCCAATTATTACAGATGCAGATGCTAAGAAGGTTTACTCACCTTCATATATGAAGTCTTTTATTGGTAAAGTATCAAGTACACATGACTTTAATTATTGTGAAACTTATAGCTTGGTCGATAAGTCAGTTATTAATAGTGGACTACTTATTCCATTGCATATTTTTGATAGAGTCGGTAGTTATAATGAAAGAATAAAACTGGATTTTAGTGATATTTATTTTATCGAGAAATATAAAGAAATTAATAAAAACATCATTCTAATTGATCTTTATATGAAACATAGCCTATCTGGAGATGAAGGTGCCAATTTTATCGCTGAAATGAAGCGTTTTCCATATTATTGTAACGGAGCTGTTGAGTTATCAACATCACTCAATAAATCCACGTTATTGACAATTTTACGCCGTACAGCTCGGCTAGTTATAAAATACCGATCAATAATTCCGTTTTTATTATTTTATAAATACTATATTAAGAGAGATGAATTATGAAAGTTTCTGTTTGTATGGCAACCTACAATGGTGAACGCTATATTCTTGAACAGTTAGTTTCAATATTGTCTCAACTATCAATTAATGATGAAGTTGTTATTTCGGATGATAATTCTAGTGATCAGACTGAAAATATTATAAAAAAATTGAATGATCCTAGAGTTATATTTATGAAAAATAAATACGACCGTGGTTACACAAAAAACTTTGAATATGCTCTTAGTCATAGTTCTGGTGACATTATTTTTTTGGCTGATCAAGATGATGTTTGGAAATCTAACAAAGTTAACACTATAATGTTGGCATTGATGGATTCTGATTTTGTCGTTAGTGATTGCAAAGTTGTAGACCCAGAATTAAAAGTTATCCATGAATCTCATTTCGCTATTCATAGTGTAAAAGTAGGATTTATTAAGAATTTTTTACTTCCACGATATATTGGTGCTTGTATGGCGTTCAATAGAAATGTCCTTGATTATGCTTTACCTTTTCCGAGTGAACAAAAATATGCTGCCCATGATTATTGGATTTCGTTAATTTCAGAAATGAGTTTTAAGGTTAAAATTATCAATGAGCCGCTTATTTTGTATAGAAGGCATGACAGTAATGCTTCTAATGGTGGCACAAAAAGTAAAAACTCTTTGAGTCATAAATTAAGAGTAAGGATATATACATGTATTTTTCTCATTCAACGATGGTTGGTTAGACATTAATGGTTAAATTATCTTGGATGTTTAGGGCTGTTATTTATAAGTTCGTTATGAAAAAGTTTGGTTTTCTAAGTTATATAGGCCCTCCTTGTTATGTTTCCGGCTTACGATTATGGCAATTTGGTAATAGAGTTAGAATTTATCCTCAAGCAAGAATTGAATCCTTAGGTGGAATAATTCGAATTGGTAATAATGTTTCGATTGGTCAAAGCTTGCATATTATTAGTAAATTAAGTGTATGCATTGGTGATAAAACTACAATATCAGCAAACGTTTTTATTTCAGATGTCGATCATGATTATGAAGTAATAGATGTTCATATTATGGATCAAGCGTTAAATTGTAAAAAAACTGTTATCGGTGAAAATTGTTTTATTGGATATGGATGTGTAATTTTACCTGGAACTATTCTTGGTAAACAATGTATCGTAGGTGCCAACTCTGTCGTAAAAGGCGTTTTTCCTGATCATTGTGTCGTAGCTGGTAGCCCTGCAAAAATTATTAAACGTTATGATGAGACTGATTGTATTTGGAAAAAAACAGATACTTCTGGCAACTTTATATAGGATTTAAAATGAACAAGAATGTATTAATTACTGGTGGTGCAGGTTTTATTGGTTCAAATTTAGCATTAAAGCTTATAGAACTTGGTAATAAAGTGACTGTATTAGATAATTTGTCGCCTCAGATACACGGAGATAACCCTGAGCTGTCACCGCTTTATTGCTCAATTAAAGATAAAGTTAATTTTATTCGAGGAACTGTAGAGTCTCGTGATGATTGGCTTGCTGCTCTAGCCGGTATCGATACTGTGGTTCACCTTGCTGCAGAAACGGGTACTGGTCAATCAATGTATCAAATTAAACGATACTCTGATGTTAACATCGGTGGAAGTGCAATTTTATTAGATTTAATAGCAAACGAACCACATAGTATTACTAAGATGGTCATAGCCTCTTCGCGCTCTATTTATGGCGAAGGTAAATACTTATGTGAACAACATGGTGTTATTTATCCTATTGCTCGTAATGATGAGGATATGAAAGCAGCTGATTTTAATGTTAAATGTCCTATTTGTTCTACTAACGTTGAATTACTTGCTACTGACGAAGAAAGTAAAATTCATCCTTCATCTATCTATGGTGTAACAAAACAAGTTCAAGAACAGATGTTCATGATCACTGGGCAAAGTACTGGGATTCCTACAGTCTCCTTGCGTTTTCAAAACGTTTATGGTGCAGGTCAGTCATTATCTAATCCTTATACTGGTATTCTATCGATATTTTCTACTCGAATTAAAAATGGTAATGATATAAATATATTTGAGGATGGACTAGAAAGTAGGGACTTTATTTATATAGATGATGTCGTTGAGTCGATTATATTATCTATTTTTAAAAAAGAAGCAAATTATCAAACTTTTAATGTCGGTTCCGGTGTTTGTACGAATGTTTTAACTGTTGCTGAAACGCTTAAAAGTGTATATAGCTCTAACTCTAAAATTTTGGTTAGTGGTAATTACCGAGTTGGGGATATTCGTCATAATTTTGCTGATTTGACATCAATTAAATCAAAGCTTGGTTTTGAGCCAAAAGTTGACTTTGTAAGTGGTATTAAAAAATTTACTTCTTGGGTTAATGGACAAAAAGTTCAAGCTGATTTGTATGAAAACTCTATTGCAGAAATGAAAGAAAAAGGTTTGTATAAATAGTCTATTTAATAGAAGTTGTTATTTAAAATGTTAAAAAATAAAAAAATACTTTTTATTTGTCCATCTTTCTTTGGCTATGAAAAAGATATTGTCGAACAATTTATTGCGTTAGGCGCGGATGTTGACTACTTCGATGAACGTCCGTTTACATCTTCTCTAGCTAAAATTCTTAATAGATTAAACTTTAAAACTTTTATTAAGAGTGATATTGAAAAGCACTTTACAAAAATGTGCAATAAAGCTGCTGAAACAAGATACGACTATTTGTTTGTGATATCTCCAGAGACTTTAGAGAAAAGTTTTATTGACAAGATTCAGTCTACTAATAAGAGTATGATTTCCATTTTATATATGTGGGATTCTTTTAGAAATAAGTCCAACGCAAAAAAAATTGTATCCTGTTTTGATAGAGTATTTTCTTTTGATCCTACTGACCGGATTAGTGGTATCGATATAAAGTTCTTAGCACTTTTTTATAATAATGATTTTAAATACATTGAAAGAGATACATTAAGTTCTACTCAATATGCTGTGTCTTTTATAGGTACTGTTCATAGTGATAGAGTCAAACTTGCTAAATTGATTATGAAGCAATTTGAAGATAAAGGTTTTAATACCTTTGGCTTCTTCTATTGTCCTAGTAAGTTACTTTTTTTATTAAAAAAAGTGTTTACTCGTGAATTTGATTTTATCTCTTTTAACGAAGTATCTTTTAGTTCAATGTCAAAGTTAGAGATAAAAGATGTTTTTATCAACTCTAGCGCTGTAATCGATATTCAGCACCCCGATCAAACTGGATTAACCATGCGATCTGTAGAAATGCTTGGTTTAAATAAGAAATTAATTACCACCAATGCAGATATAAAAAATTATGATTTTTTCAATAGTCATAATATTGCAGTAATTAACAGATACTCCCCCAGCATTCCTGAAGAGTTTATTGATGCTAACTACATAAAACCAAATGATAGTGTGGTGAATCAATATTCAATACAGAGTTGGCTTAGATCTCTGTTTAATGAAAATTAAAGGAGATTCTATGTCCAATAGCAGCTCTACCGAGTTTTGTCCTGAATCAGTTTTATTAACAGGATCTAGTGGGTTTATTGGTTCATATGTAAATCGATTACTTGATTATCGTTGTGCTATAGCCACTCGCACTTTTGACTCTAAATCGAGTAATTCACGTCAATTGCTTATGTCTAATCTTATTGGATCTAAGACTTCGTCATTACTCAATGAAATTCAAGTCGTCATCCACCTAGCAAACTTAGCTCATGCAGCTTCTTATACTAGCTCTGAGTTACAATCTGTTAATGTAGATTTAACCTTAACTTTGGCAAAAAAAGCAGCAAAGCTCAAAGTTAAGCGTTTTATTTACGTAAGTTCGATCGTAGTTAACGGTATTAACTGTTCTGATAGTCCTTTTTCCGCAGAATCTCAGGCTTTACCCAAGAGTCCATATGCAAAGTCTAAATGGGATGCGGAACTCGGTTTAAAGAAGATCGCTGATGAGACTGGGTTAGAAGTCGTTATTGTAAGACCAACATTAGTTTATGGGCCAAACGCTCCAGGTAATTTTGGTTCTTTAACCCGCTTAGTCTCAAAAATTCCGTTGTTGCCATTTGCTTTAACCAATAATCGACGTGATTTTATTTCAGTTCAAAACCTAGCCGATTTATTGGTCACGTGTGCTCAGCACCCGAATGCTTCTGGTCATACTTTCTTAGCTTCTGATGGTGAAACTGTTTCTATTAAAGCGTTTACTAATGCGATTGCTAAAGGGTTAAATAAATCATTGATTCAACTTCCTATCCCTACTAGTTTGATGCGGTTTGCAGGTAAACTACTCGGCAAATCAGCCATGGTAGAACAATTGGTTGGTAATCTTGAAGTTGATTCATCAAACTTAAAAGAAGTCTTGGATTGGGTACCGCCTTATACAATGGAAGAGTCCATGGCTTTTCTTAAACAAGAAAAATAGAGTATTTTTATATGATCCGATTGATTGATTTTCTGGCTGCTTTCTTCGGCTTATTATTGCTTTGGCCGATTTTACTTATCGTCACGATTATTGGCTTGTTTGATACTGGCTCACCAATTTTCATCCAAACTCGTGTAGGGAAGCATAAAAACCCTTTTAATTTAATTAAATTTCGTACCATGTCAGTCGAGACTAAATCCGTGGCAAGTCATTTAGCTAATAATGCTTCAATTACCAAGTTCGGTAATTTTCTACGTAAGACTAAGATTGATGAATTACCTCAGCTTATCAATGTAGTCAAAGGTGAGATGAGCTTAGTTGGCCCTAGGCCAAATTTGTTTAATCAAGAAGAGTTAATTGAAGCGCGAGATGCATTAGGTGTATATGATATATTGCCTGGCGTAACAGGTTTAGCTCAGGTGCAAAATATCGATATGTCGACGCCAAAGCTTCTTGCCGAAACGGATAAGCACATGATAGATACGCTTAACATTAGAAATTATTTTAAGTACATCTTAATGACGGTTACGGGTAGTGGTTCTGGTGACGCAGTAAAGTAATCCTATCTATTGGTTTATATTAGATAATCTCTTGATGTTACGTCTACTGTGATAAATTGTTGTCTTAATTTATGTTCTTACTAAGTAATTTTCACAGTATTTTTCCCGGTTTCTTACTTTTTAATATAGATAAGATTTTATTATTATGACTATTAACAAATTGGAGCGAAAAATGGATTTTTTGCAAACTATATTCTCTTTACCCCGCGCCCAAAAACGGTTGGTCAGTTTGTTTATCGACTCATCATTTTTGGTCTTAGCTTTTTGGGGGGCTTTATTAGTCAGACTGGATGATATCAGCGTGTTGAGCAACAGCACTTATTGGACTGTTATTTTTGTAGTGTTGCCGATCAGTTTAGTTGTATTTGTTAAATTAGGGCTTTATCGTGCCGTGCTTCGTTACATGGGCATACAAGCTATTGTCGCCATTTTAGTTGGGGTGACGGTTTCAACCATTACATTAGTATTTGTCTCTTTTTATACTGAAGCCCATATCCCACGTACTGTTCCGTTGATCTTTGCTGCTTTTTCACTGGTGTTCATTGGTGGTTCAAGAACTCTCGTTCGCTCTATTGTCGGTTCTGGAATGAAACGCAGTGGTGAGCCAGTGATCATTTATGGCGCCGGAGTGGGTGGGCGGCAATTATTGACCTCATTAGTGCAAAGCCATGAATACTATCCTTTTGCCTTTGTTGATGATGATGTGTCTTTGCATGGGACAGTTATTCAAGGGGTTCATGTTCATTCCCCTTCCATTATTCGTAAATTGATTAAACAAAAATCGGTCACTAAGATTTTACTCGCAATGCCCAGTGCCAGCCGTGCAAAACGCCAAGCAATACTTACTCGACTCGAATCTTTAGCCGTACAAATATTAACCATTCCTGCAATGGCCGATTTAGTTAATGGCACCAAGCTATACAGTGATATTAAGGAAGTTGAGATTGATGACTTGCTTGGCCGTGATTCGGTTTCACCCCGTGAAGATCTGTTGTCTGCCAACATTAAAAACAAAGTGGTCATGGTGACAGGGGCCGGTGGGTCTATTGGCTCTGAGTTGTGTCGGCAGATTTTAAAGCAGTCACCTAAAAAATTAGTCTTGTTTGAGATATCTGAATTTGCCTTATATGCCATCGATCGTGAGTTAAATGCGACGGCTAAAGAGCTTGGTCTAAAAGTTCGAATTTTACCTATGATGGGTTCTGTTCAGCGCGAGAATCGTGTGCAAGCCATTATGGAATCGTTTGGCGTGCAAACGGTTTATCATGCCGCTGCTTATAAACATGTACCTTTAGTTGAGCATAACGTGGTTGAGGGCGTGCGCAATAACGTATTTGGTACCCTTTACACAGCCAAAGCGGCTATAGCGGCAAAGGTTGAGACATTTGTATTGATCTCAACCGACAAGGCCGTCCGTCCTACTAATGTTATGGGCACTACCAAGCGTATGGCCGAATTAGTGTTACAGGCTTTATCTCGGAAAAAACATCAAACCCGTTTTTGTATGGTGCGCTTTGGTAATGTACTCGGTTCATCAGGTTCTGTGGTGCCGTTATTTAGGTCACAAATTGCACATGGTGGCCCAGTTACTGTTACACACCCTGAAATTACGCGCTTTTTTATGACCATACCAGAAGCTTCACAGTTAGTTATTCAAGCTGGCGCTATGGGTAAGGGCGGTGATGTCTTTGTGCTGGATATGGGGGAAGCGGTAAAAATTGTCGATTTAGCCAAAAAAATGATTAGCTTAAGTGGTTATGAAGTTCGCAGCGATAAAAACCCTGAAGGTGATATTGCCATCGAGTTTACTGGATTACGTCCAGGCGAGAAGTTATATGAAGAACTGCTTATTGGCGATGACGTTAGTGGTACTGAGCATGAACGGATTATGACTGCCAATGAGTTATTTATGAGCTGGGATGAGTATTCTGTGATACTTGATCGTTTAGACATAGCTTGTCATAAGTTTAATCATGAAGCGATCCGCGCTATTTTACTCCAAACGCCTACTGGCTTTGCGCCGACAGATGGTATTTGTGATTTAGTTTATCAGCAAAAAGCCAAAAACACTGAAGCGGCTAAAAAAGTCATTAACCTCATATCTTAATTTTCTGATTAACGGGGCTTTTTGGGTCCATTAATTTATTTCTACTAATCCATGGTTGGCTTAAGCTATCATGAGATTAGACTCATTTTTGACAAGGATTTTAAATGAAAGTTGTAATTCCCGTTGCTGGCTTAGGTACGCGTATGTTACCTGCCACTAAAGCCATTCCGAAAGAGATGTTGCCTTTAGTTGATAAACCGCTTATTCAATATATCGTTAACGAATGTATTGCCGCCGGTTTTAAAGAAATTGTCTTGGTGACTCATGCCAGTAAAAATGCCATTGAAAACCATTTCGATAAATCTTTTGAGCTCGAATCTACCTTAGAGAAACGGGTAAAACGCCAACTATTAGCTGAAGTGCAAGCTATTTGCCCAAAAGATGTGACCATTATGCATGTACGTCAAGGTGAAGCTAAAGGATTAGGCCATGCGGTATTATGTGCTTACCCTTGTATTGGTAATAGCCCGTTTGCTGTGGTGTTACCTGACGTGGTTTTAGATGAATATACTGCCGATCAAAAAACTGAAAACTTGGCGGCGATGATCGCTCGTTATCGGGCCACGTTTGCCAGCCAAATTATGGTTGCACCCGTTCCTGAATGTGACGTCAATAAATACGGTATTGCCGATTGTAATGGTATTGAGATCGCCCCAGGTGATTCGGCTAAAATTAAAGCAATGGTTGAAAAACCTGCTGCTAGTGAAGCGCCGTCTAATCTAGCGGTGGTGGGTCGTTATGTGTTATCTGAAAAAATCTGGAGCTTATTAGCCAAAACGCCAGCAGGCGCGGGTGGTGAAATTCAGCTAACTGACGCCATTGATAAGCTGATTGAGCAAGATACCGTCGAAGCCTTTAATATGACTGGTAAGTCACATGATTGCGGCGACAAGCTCGGCTATATGAATGCTTTCGTTGAGTATGGCTTACGTGACGCAAGGCTTGGTGCAGACTTCAAAAAAAGCGTTGAAAAGATTCTGCTTGAACAATAACACTTAATTATCATGTGCTTTTAAACCAACTATTGTGTAGTTGGTTTTTTGCTTTTTTGGAATTGGCTAAAAGCCTAGAGCGCTTCGCTGCTAGGACGCTACGCGGCTAGAGGCTATAAAAGCTAAAAGCGCAGCGTTCGCTTTTCATCGTTTGATATCTATTTTCATCGCCTGTCATCGATCTTTCCCTAGAAGCGCAGCGCACTATCCGCGTAGCGGTCTAGAGCTTCGATGACAAGTGGTATAGAGATAACAAGCGGTAAAGAGATATCAAGCGGTAAAGAGATATCAAGCGATAAGAGCATAATGAAAAGCGGCAGCAAACGATAACCAGCGATATCAAGCGGTATCAAATCTAGTAGCGAAGTGATGGGTCATCCTGCTTTTATAGACTCTAGCAGCGAAGCGATCTAGTGCCTAGTACCTGACCTGTGTCAGGGAGCCTATCGTGACAGGGTAATGACCGTAAGGTTTGCTTCAACCCTATTTTGCCTAGAGAGTTAACTGGCTAAAGCGATTAACAGTTGAGATGGTTCAAGATAGTTAAAATAAGTACTGCATAACGAATTTTGTTCATATAATTGCATAAGCAATGGTTAAGTCATATTTTTAATTACTGATTGATGCTTTTGTAACCTGCCTACAATCCTCTTTGCTTTAACGAAATTGATACTATGTTACTGAGCAAAACCACAGCAAAAGAGATCGACATTTTAGTACAGCGCCTGCCCAAGCTGGTGTATAGGTAAAGGGCACTATATTAAATACCACAGAAAAACAGCCGAGCCTAAAGGCTCTGTTCGAAAGCAGATTGGAATCTAAATAACTTCCGTTATTTTGTAAGTCTTTTAATCGGTAATCTTGAGTTCTTGGTCAGGCAAAGCCTAAATAGGAACCATGTTAAAGTATATTATTCATTGGAGAGCCATGTAGTGCCGGCCGGTAAAAATAAGTATGGGAAGATGGGGGTATGCAAAATGAAAGACCTGACCCTTGGATTCCTTATTTCAGTAAACTATAAAATAATCAATACAATAATCAACTAGAGCGAATATGTCTTTAAAACAAAAAACCTTAAACGGCGTAAAGTGGACTAGTTTTTCATCTATTGTTATCGCCATTCTACAATTAGCGCAAGTATCAATACTTGCTCGTTATCTTGCCCCTAGTGATTTTGGTCTGATGGCTATTGTTTCAGTGGTTATTGGTTTTAGTGCATTGTTTATGGATATGGGGATATCTAGCGCAATCATTCACAAACAAGATATCTCACATAAACAACTGTCTAGCTTATATTGGCTTAATATCTTTGCTGGGGTAGTATTGTTTTTTATTGTGTATTTTTCTGCTTCGATGGTTGCGCAGTTTTACAATGAAATAGAAATAATCCCTTTAATTCAATTATTGGCTATTACATTTTTTATTTCTGCAATTGGTAACCAATACCGTATTTTAAACCAAAAAAGGTTACTCTTTAACCGATTGGCAAAAGTAGAAATTATATCTGGACTAGTATCTTTTGTTGTGGCTGTGGTTTGTGCAATTAATGGTTTTGGTGTTTATTCTTTAGTGTATGCAACATTAACAAATGTCAGCATATCTAACCTGATTTTTATGCTGCTAGGTTTAAGAGAGCACAAGCCAAGTTTTATTTATAAGTATAGTGAGATAGAAAGCTTAATTAGTTTTGGACTATTTCAAATGGGAGAGAGAAGCATTAATTACTTTAACTCTCAGTTTGATGTCATCTTGATTGGGAAGATATTAGGAGCAGAATCATTAGGTATTTATAGCATTGCGAAAATTTTAGTTATGAAGCCAGCTCAAATAATAAATCCCATAATAACTAAAGTGACGTTTCCTATTATGTCTACAATACAAAATGATAGGACGCAACTTAAAAATATTTACCTTAAAACAATTAATTATTTGTGCTCAGTAAATTTTCCCATATATGTTGCAATAGCTATCTTGGCAGAACCATTGGTCTTAGTTTTATTTGGTGACAACTGGACTGAATCAATAGTCATACTACAAATATTATCTTTCTATTTTATGTTTCGTTCAATAGGTAACCCTATTGGATCGTTGCAATTAGCAAAAGGCCGTGCTGATTTGGGCTTCTATTGGAATTTATGGCAGCTTTTATGTATTCCATTGGCGATATATTTAGGAAGTTTTTATGGTTTGGTTGGTGTGGCAATTTCATTACTTAGTCTACAGGTTTTATTAAGCCTTCCAAATTGGTATTTTATGGTTGAGCCGCTGTGCGGGGCAGGATTTAACGAGTATTTCAAAGAGGTATTAGTACCACTGAGTAATACATTTCTTTCTTCAGTTTTAGGTTTGTTTATTTATTACGTTAGTCCAATGGATAATATTTATTTTCGTTCATTATTATTTTTACTTCCAGCTTCCGCCATATATTTATATTTAACACATAAATTTAATAAAAGTTTATGGTTACTTTTTTTTGGAATATTAAAAAAGTAATGGTACTTACCAGCGGTAACTTATCATAAAATGAAAGAGTAACCCCTGCCTTCACCCTTAATTAAAAACTAGAGAATTATCGTGAACAACTGAATGGAAATGTTATGATTAAAAAAATAATAGGTTTGATTAGAAAATATAATACATCGAGCAATATAATTATCAACCTTGATAAGGTGCTCGATTTTAAAATAAGAGCCGATTATCTATTGAATTTGGCATTAACAAGTTCAAAACCTATAATACGGGCCAATGAAACGGGTGAAACAGAGCTCATTGTTAGTTTTACAACTTACGATAAAAGAATTCATGACGTTCATTTGGTGATCGAATCTATAGCACGGCAAACAGTTAAACCCCATCGTTTTATTTTATGGCTAGATGAAAATGAGTTTACTCTCGAAACAATCCCCTTAATCTTGCATCAACAAATAGACCGTGGTTTGGAAATTAGGTTTTGTCCTAACTACCGTTCATATAAAAAACTCATTCCGACGTTGCAATATTTTCCAGATGCAAACGTCATCACTATTGATGATGATATTCTTTATCCCCATGATATGGTTGAAATACTGTGTAAAGAACATAAGCAATATCCAAAATGTATTATTGGGCATAGAGCGCATAAAATAAAATTTGATTCCGATGATAAAGTATTACCCTACGAAAAATGGGAACTTGAAACTTCAGATAGCAATGCAAGCACTAGGATTATCGCAATTGGCGTCGGTGGAATTTTCTATCCAGCGAGAGCATTAAATGACGAGTGCTTGAATATTGAAAAACTTACTAAATTTAGCCCACATGCCGATGATGTTTGGTTTAAGGCAATGTCTTTATTAAATAATCTAAAGTGTAAAAAAGTGAATGATGTTCGAGGGTTTACTGAGCGATTCATACTTTTACAAAACAGCCAAGATATTGGTTTGTACAATTCTAATGTGACCGAAGCAGGCAATGATACTCAAATTAAAGCAGTATTCGAATATTATGATTTATATAAAAAACTGTAAATGTTTTTAGATAATATGAGCCTGTAAATAATTTTGTGTAACTGCTTTTCAATTAGTACCCTATGAGGACAATGAAAGGTAGAAAATGAACAAACAAGAATGAGAAGCTTTTGCTAAACACACAGCTAAACACACAGCTAAACACACAGCTAAAGGCATAAAGTCTGAAACAGACCTAAATGATTTCAGGGCTATGTTAACCCAAGACACCGTTGAAGCGGCATTAAACGCTGAACTCGAATATCATTTAGGGTATCAAAAAACTGAAAAACCCCGCTAATAATAGCCGTAATGGCTATCCCAGTAAAAAAGTAAAAACTGAAGCGGGCTGCTTTGAGTTAGACACTTCACGCGACTGTAATGGCAGTTTTGAACCTGAAATCGTTAAAATGGATCAAAGTTTAGATGCCAGGTCGCTACGCTAATAGATGCTATACGAGCTGAAAGCACAAAAACCTAGAGCGCTGCGCTGCTAGGACGCTACGCGGCTAGAGGCTATAAAATCAACAGCCTAGTCGCGCAGCGATTCAATCTTAGCAGCGAAGCTGTCCCAAACGAAAGAGCGGTGACAAGCGGTAAAGAGATAACAAGCGATATCAAGCGATGGGGCCTAGATGATATACGAGCTGAAAGCACAAAAAGCTTAGTGCACTGCGGAAAAAGTGGTCTCCGTTTCTACATGTCACGATCTTACAGCTTTCCTGCTTTTTCGTTTGTTTGCTTTGTCGCTTGTTATCGCTTGTTATCGCTCGTCATTGCTCGTCATTGCTTGTCACCGCTTGTTATCGCTCATCATCTCTCCCTGGTTTATAACTCCCTGAAGTAGCTTTGGCTAAAGTTGATAAATGTATGTAAATGAGTTTCGTTCAGTATTGGCTAGCAAGTAGGCAAAATAGAAAGTTTACTGCTGGTTTATTAGGCGATGATGTCTAGTTAACGTTTATTTTTCTATCACAGTAAGGATCTTGCACTAGCAAGGTCCTTTTTTTTGGCTGCAAAAAAACAATTACAGTACGCTATATGGCTAAATATCGATTTTTATATTATATATCAGGTTTTTACTTTGCATCATTCGCGATTCATTTTAGCTACATAATAGCAACATAATGGCAGAGAAAATCAGGATATTTTTATTTTCGTCTGTAAATTATAGGATTTTTAAGTATAATGAGCGCGAAATTGCATATTCGATTTAATTTCGACGGAAATGCTTAAAAAAAGAAGTTTAGCTAAGGATTGGGCATGCTGGAGCCGTAACCTATGGGCGGTAGCGTGTCTATGATTTAGTAAAGCGTAGAAAATGATGACAAGCGATAAGAACGATGACAAGCGATATCGAGCGATAACAAGCGATAACAAGCGGTCAAAGATAGATAGTAAGCGATTAAAAACGATAACAAGCGATAGAGCGTGATATCAAGAGATAAAAGCGGTAACAAAATTTAGATATCGAGCGATGCCAAGCTGTAGAGCATGGTGACAAGCGATATCGAGCGATTAAAAGCGATAACAAGCTGTAATAGATAACAAGAGATAAAAGCGTGATATCAAGAGATAAAAGCGGTATCAAATCTAGCAGCGAAGTGGCTAATGGCTAGTGATTGGGTTTAGCCTGCTTTTATAGACTCTAGCAGCGAAGCGATCTAGCATCTAGTACCTGATCTACACTCTATGTTTTTATAATCTCTGAACGAATAACGAATAACGAATAATGGATTATTCATGCTTTTCTCAAAAACGATAATAAAGTAACGCTTTAGTAACTTATCAGTGTTTTTGACCTCTGCGACATAATCCTCTTTGCAGTTCTTGCTTATGATGTACTCCATGATTTAAATAATGCTCAACTTGCTACGCTTCCAGGGCGGACTTCGTCCTGCTAGTGTCGCTTCGCTGCTAGTTCGCTTCGCGGCTAGAACGGACTTCGTCCTGCTAGTGTCGCTTCGCTGCTAGTTCGCTTCGCGGCTAGGGCGGACTTCGTCCTGCTAGGGACAGCTTCGCTGCTAAGATTGAGTCGCTGCGCGACTAGGCTGTTGGCTTGTTATAGCTTTCGCTTTTTCCGTAAGCGAAGCGTTCGCTTGTTATCGCTTGTTATCGCTTGTCACCGTCTTCGCCGTAGCAGATTGTATAGCATCTAGCCGCGCAGCGTCCTAGCAGCGAAGCGTTCTAGGCTTTTGCTTTTAAAGCGCCCTTAGGCTTTTGGCTTGTTACCGCTCGTTATCGCTTGTCATCGTTCGTTATCGTTATCGTTCTCTCTGGTAATTACACCAATGACGGGTAAAAAATAGTTAAATAATTTAGGGTCTTACAATGACGTTCAGCTACAAAATATTCATCACTTCATTAGTGCTTGTCACTGTATCGGGTTGCACTTTGATCCCGGGCAGCCATTTTGAAGGTATTGACTCTGGCGATCAGACTCGCAACCTCGAGCAAGATCTGGACAATGTCAATATTCAAATCATTGATGTGTCGTTAATCGCGCAACAAAAAAAGCTGCGCAATAATCCCAAACCGTTATCCAGTCATGCGGGGGTCGACACCAGTGATTATCAGTATAAATTGGGTGTCGGTGATGTATTAACGATTGGGGTATGGGATCATCCTGAGTTAACCATTCCTGCTGCGGTGCAACGTACGGCAGAATTTGATGGTTTTAGAGTGCAACAAGATGGCACCATCACTTATGCTTACGCACCCAATGTTCCTGCAGCAGGCAAAACCGTTAAACAGCTGCATAAAGCACTGGTGGAACGCTTAAGTAGAGTCATTGAAAAACCCCAAGTCGATATTAAAGTGGTGGGATTTAGAAGCCAAAAAACCTATATCACAGGTGAAGTCACACAACCCGGCGTTTATCCTGTCACCGAAAACCCGTTAACCCTAATCGATGCGTTAAACCAAGCTGGCGGGTTATCAGAGTCTGCCGACTGGCGCACCGTAACCTTTACCCGCGGCGACACCACTGAGGTGATCCAGTTAGATCAATTTTATGCCGAAGGGGATATTTCGCAAAATCGTTTGCTGCAAGATGGCGACATAGTGCATGTGAATCGCAACGATACACAAAAAGTGTTTGTATTGGGTGATGTCAAAAAAGCCGGCACAGTAATGCTTAACCGTTATGGCTTAAACCTCGCTGAGGCGTTAAGTGACTCTGGTGGGTTAAATGAAAATACCGCTGATGCCAATGGCATTTTTGTATTGCGCAAAAGTAATTATCAGCAAACCGGTATTTTAGCCAACGTATATCAACTGCATGCCAAAAACATTGCCTCGTTAGTATTAGCCGAGCAGTTTGAATTACAACCCCATGACATTGTCTATGTCACTACTGCACCATTGGCCCGTTGGAACCGTGTGATCAGCTTATTATTACCCTCGGTAGCTTCATTAGATAATGTCGACGGTCTTTCAAACTAAGGATGCAATACTATGTTTGAGTCAATTTTAGTGGTTTGCGCCGGTAATATTTGCCGCAGTCCCACTGCTGAATATGTATTAAAAGCTAAACTAGCAGACCAAAAAATAACCGTATCGTCAGCCGGGCTTACCGCACTGGTGGGCAAACCGGCCGATGCCATGGCGCAAAAAATTGCCGCTAGCCATGGTGTCATCATGGATGCACATCAAGGTCAGCAATTGTCGGCGCAATTAGTTGCCAACAACAGTGTGATCCTAGTGATGGAACAACGCCATTTAAACGATGTCCACAATCGCTACCCTGAGGCCCGTGGTAAAACGTTTTTATTGGGGAAATGGATCAATAATGCAGAAATTCCCGATCCCTATCGTCAGAGTCAAGAAGCCTTTGAACACGTGTATGCATTAATCGACAGCGCCTGTAGCGCTTGGCAAAAGTATCTGTAAAGGAATGGCAATTTAATGAGTGTTCAGCCAATAACAAAAACCAATAATCCAACTCAACAAACAGACGAAATCGATTTAATGGCCCTGCTAGGTCCCTTGCTCGATCGCAAATATTTTATCATCGGTCTCACCACGTTATTCATGTTAGTGGGTGTGGTGTATGCCGTGTTATCAACACCCATTTACCAAGCCACAGCCATGCTCCAAGTGGAAGATGGCGGCGGAGCATCCGTCCCCGGTTTAGATGATATGGGCGGCATGTTTGAAAGTACCTCCGCCGCCGTGACCGAAATTGAATTATTAAAGTCGCGTTCAGTTATCGGCGAAGCCGTTGATAGCTTAAAGCTGGATATGACGGCCAACCCCAAATTATTCCCTTTTATTGGCCCTCGCGCCTTTAGAACATTCACCCCAATTAATGAAGGCGACCTCGCAGAGCCGAGTTTTGGTGCCAGCAGTTATGCTTGGGGCGGTGAGAGTATCGATATTTTTCGCTTTGATGTGCCCAAATCTGCTATTGGTGCCGGTTTTACGTTAGTCGCTTTAGACAGTAATGGCATAGTGTTATTAAACGCCGATGGCGAGCAAATTCTCAAAGGCAAAGTGGGACAAGAGTTAAGCAACACTCAATTTAACTTAACCGTGCGCACGTTACATGCGCGACCTGGCACTGAATTCATCTTAGTGCGTCAAGATAGATTAAACACTATTTTAACGTTGCAAGCGGCAATAGGGGCAAGTGAAAAGGGTAATGACTCAGGCATTATTGATTTAAGTTTGCAAAGCGACAACCCTAGTTATGCCGAGCAAGTGCTGGATAAAGTGGCGGCGATTTATGTGCGTCGTAATGTGGACCGTAATTCAGCCGAAGCGCAAAAGTCACTCGAGTTTTTAGAAGTGCAACTACCTGAAATTAAAAAACAACTCGAAGCTGCCGAACAGCGCTTTAACGATTATCAAATTAAACGTCAGTCAATTAACATCAGCCTCGAAACCCAAGGGGTGCTCGAGCAAGTGGTTAAGCTTGAAACTCAGTTACAAGAACTCGGCTTAAAACGCTTACAAATGGGCTTAAAGTTTAAAAAAAACCACCCGACTTACCAAGGTTTGGTTGAACAAATTAGTGCCGTAAAAGAGCAGAAAAAACAGCTAGTGGCCGAGGTGGGTAAGCTACCCGAAACCCAACAAGAGTTATTACGCTTAAAGCGCGATGTCGAAGTCAGTAACGAACTTTATACTATGTTACTGGGCAAAACCCAAGAGCTGGATATTGTCCGCGCAGGCACAGTGGGTAATGTACGCATTATTGACTCAGCCGCGGTCAACACGTCAAAACCAGTAAAACCTAAAAAGCCCTTAATTGTGGTTATGGCCACACTGTTAGGTGGCATGTTAGCGGTCGCTATTGTGTTAGTGCTAAAAGCTATGCACAAAGGGGTAGAAGACCCAAGCGAGATTGAAGCCATCGGCTTAGCGGTTTATGCCAGCGTGCCGTATTCAGAAAACCAAGAAAAATTCAAGGGTTTTGGCCTTGGCAAATCACTTAGTGCCAAATCAAGTAAAGCCAAAGCGAATGCCAAAGCCAACGCTATATTAGCCTTAGAAAATCCGGCCGATGTATCCATTGAGGCAGTGCGCAGCCTGCGCACCAGTTTACATTTTGCGATGATGGAAGCTAAAAATAATATTATTGCTATTTCTGGCCCCAGCCCAGGGGTGGGTAAATCATTTATTTCAACTAACTTAGCTGCCGTGCTGGCCCAAAGTGGCAAGAAAGTACTAATTATCGATGCCGATATGCGCAAAGGCTATATGCAAGCTCAGTTCGGCCTAAAATGGGATGATGGCTTAAGCGATTATTTATCAGGGCGCTTAACCTTAGATCAAATTACTAAGCCAAGCCAAGTAGAAGGCTTAAAGGTTATTACCCGCGGTCAAATACCACCAAACCCTTCAGAATTATTAATGCATGCTAATTTCAGTAAATTAATTGCTGAGGTCAGCGCAGCATACGATCTCGTCATTATTGATACTCCGCCTATATTAGCAGTAACCGATCCGGCTATTGTCAGTGCCCATACAGGTACCACATTGCTTGTTGTCCGTTTTGGTCAGAACCATTTACGAGAAATCGAATTAACCCGTAATCGTTTCGAGCAAAATGGCATCGATGTCAAAGGCGTAGTATTTAACGGTCTAGTGAAAAAAGCCAGTAACGCCTACGGCTATTACAACTACGAATATAAGTCAGATAAATAGTGCGACTAGTTACTAAGACGGAATTTGTCTTATTGTGAAAAAAAGAGGGCTTATTGGAACTGTTTTAAGAAAAAGCAGTAAACCTAAGTTATATGCAGGTTAGCAATGATTAACTTGTCTCAAAACAGAACAAAAGTGTCTCAGGTAAATTTTTAAATGCTGAGATTAAAAGTTGTAGATATTCAATTCACCGAGCCTTAATTAAGTCAATATTTAGGCTACCAAAGATCATTCGGAACAAATTAAAATGAAGATTCTTGTCACAGGTGGTGCTGGTTTTATCGGTTCTGCTATTGTTCGCCTTATTATAAATAATACCCACGATAGTGTTATTAATGTTGATAAACTGACCTATGCCGGTAATCTTGAATCATTGGTAAGTATTGAGTCAAGTGACCGATATGTTTTCGAGCAAGTGGATATTTGCGACCGCGCTGAATTAGACCGAGTCTTTAAACAGCATCAGCCAGATGCAGTGATGCACCTAGCAGCAGAGTCTCACGTTGACCGCTCTATCACTGGACCGTCTGACTTTATACAAACCAATATCGTTGGCACCTATACACTACTTGAAGCCACTCGAGAGTATTGGAATACGTTGTCAGCAGATGCCAAGAAAGCATTTCGTTTTCATCACATATCAACAGATGAAGTCTATGGTGATTTACCACACCCTGATGAGCAAGGCGGCCAACGCTCTAATGAAGCGCTCCCATTATTTACTGAAAACACCTCTTATGCGCCAAGTAGCCCTTATTCCGCATCAAAAGCATCAAGCGATCATCTAATCAGAGCATGGTTACGCACATACGGTTTGCCTACTGTGGTGACTAACTGCTCCAATAACTATGGTCCTTATCACTTCCCTGAAAAGTTGATCCCACTCGTTATACTCAATGCGCTAGAGGGTAAGTCGCTGCCTATTTATGGTAAAGGTGATCAAATTCGCGATTGGCTCTATGTAGAAGATCATGCACGGGCACTCTATAAAGTCGTCACAAGCGGCAAAGTAGGTGAGACATACAATATTGGTGGCCATAACGAAAAGCAGAATCTTGAAGTGGTACAGACCATTTGCAGTATTTTAGACACCCTAGTGCCTAAAGACACGTTATACGCTGAGCAAATCACTTATGTTACAGACCGTCCAGGTCACGACCGTCGTTATGCAATTGATGCTAGTAAAATGAGCAATGAGCTGAATTGGCAACCAGAAGAAACATTTGAAACGGGTTTACGCAAAACCATCGAGTGGTATTTAGCTAACCAGACATGGTGTCAACATGTGCAAGATGGTAGCTATCAAGGTGAGCGTTTAGGCATCAATTCTTGATAGTAAACTTTTTAATATTTGGCATGTTTAACGTATAACGTTTGAGGATTTATGAAAGGAATTATTTTAGCAGGCGGTTCAGGAACTCGTTTATACCCACTCACAAGAGGTGTATCAAAGCAGTTATTGCCAGTATATGACAAACCAATGATCTACTATCCATTGTCAACATTAATGCTTGCAGGCATTCGAGACATATTGGTTATTACCACGCCAGAAGACAATGAAGGGTTTAAGCGTTTATTAGGTGATGGTGCAGATTTTGGTATCAATCTAACGTATGCAGTGCAAGCTTCACCAGATGGTCTAGCACAAGCATTTTTAATCGGTGAGGAATTTATCGGTAAAGACAGTGTTTGTTTAGTCTTAGGTGACAATATTTTTTATGGTCAATCCTTTAGTAAAACACTGCTGAACGCTTCTAATCGAGAAAACGGCGCAACCGTATTTGGCTATCAAGTAAAAGATCCTGAACGTTTTGGTGTGGTTGAATTTGATAAAGATATGAAAGCTGTATCGATAGAAGAAAAACCAACGAAGCCAAAATCTAATTATGCCGTTACAGGGTTATATTTCTACGACAACAGTGTTGTTGAAATGGCAAAGCAAGTAAAGCCATCACATCGTGGTGAGTTAGAAATTACGACGTTAAACGAAATGTATTTGAACAAGGGTAACTTAAACGTTGAATTACTAGGACGCGGGTTTGCATGGCTGGATACAGGTACCCATGAAAGCTTACATGAAGCGTCATCATTTGTGCAGACTATCGAGAATGTTCAAGGTTTAAAGGTTGCCTGTTTAGAAGAGATTGCTTGGCGTAATGGATGGTTAAGTGTGGGGCAACTCGCTGAATTAGCTAAACCTATGATGAAGAACAACTATGGTCAATATTTAGCTCGTTTAGCGAACGGATTATAAATATGAAGATATTAATTACAGGCAAGAATGGCCAAGTGGGTAGTTGTTTAGTGGATCTACTCGAAGCACAGACTGAGCTAACGTTTTTAGCATTAGACCGTGAAGAGCTCGATATCACTGATGCTACTCAAGTTAATAAAGTCGTAGCAGAGTTCAAACCTAATATCATCATTAATGCAGCAGCCTATACCGCGGTTGATAAGGCCGAACAAGAGAGTGAATTAGCCAACGCTATCAATCGCGATGGCCCTCAAAATCTTGCGCAGGCGGCAAACAAAGTCAATGCAGCTATCATTCATATTTCGACAGATTACGTGTTCGATGGGGATAGCGCTGAGAGCTATACTGAGTCAGATTTGACTTCACCTCAAGGTGAATACGGTCGTAGTAAGTTAGCAGGCGAACAAGCGGTAGCTCAAACGTGCCCTAAACATATTATATTAAGAACAGCATGGGTATTTGGTGAACACGGTAATAACTTCGTTAAAACCATGCTACGCCTTGCTAAAACTAGAGATACTTTGGGTGTTGTTGCTGATCAGTTTGGTGGTCCAACCTATGCGGGTGATATTGCCAAAGCCATTCTTGCAATCGCGAAACAACTCATTGACGGTAATCAAACATATGGCATCTATCATTATTCAGGTTTTCCACATGTAAGCTGGCATACGTTTGCAGAAAAGATATTCGACATTGCGTTAGAGCAAGATGTATTGAAACAGTCAATTCAAGTTAACCCAATAACGACTAAAGACTATCCAACCCCAGCTAAACGCCCTGCAAACTCACGTTTAAATTGTGACAAGATTCATAATGCATTTGGCATTCAACAGAGTGACTGGCAAGCAGCGTTAACTCAAATACAAGAGTATTTATAAATGAAAGTAATTGATACGACAATCCCTGATGTGAAAATCATCGAGTCTGCAGTTTTTGGTGATGAACGTGGTTTCTTTATGGAAACCTGGAGTCAAAAAAAATTCGAAGAACTTGTAACTGGCAAACCTACTACCTTTGTGCAAGATAATCACTCTAAGTCAAAAAAAGGTATTTTACGCGGTTTACATTATCAAACTGAAAATACACAAGGAAAGCTAGTGCGTGTTGTGTCTGGTGAAGTATTTGATGTGGCTGTTGATATCAGAAAAGACTCTCCAACGTTTGGTCAATGGGTTGGTGTTTATTTATCCGCAGAAAATAAACGTCAACTATGGGTCCCTGAAGGCTTTGCACATGGTTTTTATGTAACAAGTGAAGAAGCAGAGTTCGTATATAAATGCACTAATTATTATCATCCAAAATCTGAAATAAGTTTAGCTTGGAATGATGAGGATATAGGGATTGAATGGCCATGTGTTGACTCACCAACATTATCATCTAAAGATTATAATGCAATATCTTTAAAAAAATTAAAGTTAAAATAATATGTTAGATAGAATAATTATAAAGAAGATAACTTCTTTATTCAGTATACGTGTAGCAGGATATATTGTTCCTCTAATAACCCTTCCATATTTGGTTAGAGTATTAGAACCAGAAGGTTATGGAACACTTGGATTTAGCTTGGCTATTGTTCAATACTTTATTATTGCAGTTAATTTTAGTTTCGATTTGTCAGCGACACAGAAAATTGCGCAAAGTGAAAATGATAGACCTAAAACAAGTGTTATATATTGGAACATTATTTCAGTAAGGTTGATTATAGCAATGCTCGGATTGTTCGTTTTTTTTATGCTTTCAAGTTTATCTAGTAGTATAGAGATAATACTACCAATATTGTTATGTGCTTATTTTTCTGTGTTTGGAGCTGCTTTATTCCCGCAATGGTTATTTCAAGGGAAAGAGCAATTAGGTGCCATTTCAATGATTAGGATATAACAGGGCGGTCAGGTAGTGCAAAAAGCGCAATAGATATTACAGTGGATAGTAAATATAAATTAGATACAAATAGTCACGATTTTGAAGATAACTTTAAATTGATTATTGATGATGTTTTTTGTAATTTCAATGATAAATTAAGAGATTTTTCATCCTACCGAGATAAAATCATAGATGAAAAAAACGAATTTAATTGCCAAGTTATTGAGTTTATGGTGAGATTCGGTGTTGTTTCAAAATGAATTTACCGTTTTTTCATGAAAGTATAAAGGTTTCGTATGACTATTGAAGTTGTTCCTTTTCTGATCGATAAAATTGAAACTGGAGGGGCAGAGAAAGTGATTTTGAGGATTGCTAGTTATTTTACCCCTGAAATAAATGCTCATATTTTTACTTCTGTTCAATCAGAAGGATTGGCAAACTATGATTTGTCTGGACTTCATGTACATAATTCTAAGGTTAAAATATCTGACAATTATGTGTCAAAAATATTTTCTATAATTTATCAAATTGTTACCTTGGTTAAGTTTATACGATATAACCGTTGTAGAAAAGTGGTTTCTTTTTTAGATAGAAGCAACTTTATCTGTGTAATTGCTGCTAAATTAACTGGTGTCAGATCTGTTGTAAGTGTTCGTAATAACATTGAGTATCAATATTCGTCTAATTCAAAGTTTAAAGGCCTTTTATCTAAATGTATACTCAGAATTATATATTCAAATGCCGATACAATAATCGCTTTATCTAAAGGGGTTGAGCAACAATTATTAACTAATTATGGTTTGAATAAATATAAAATTAGAGTTATATATAATCCGTACCCAATAAATTACATGTATCAAAAAGGGCAAGAGGAAATCGTCAATAATTTTGAATTACAAAGCATCATTGAAAATGGTTACTTTATTTCAGTTGGTCGCCTTTCGTTACAAAAAGATCATGAAGTATTGTTAGTCTGTTTTAGTAAATATGTATGTAACGGAGGTGTGAATAATTTGATTATCCTCGGGGAAGGGGAACTTAAAGAATCATTAGTATGTTTAGTTTCTAAACTTGATTTGCATAATAGAGTGTTTTTTCTGGGATATAGGGATGATGCATTAAGTTTAATTGCTAAAGCTGATGCTTTTTTATTCAGTTCAAAATGGGAAGGCTTTGGTAATGCATGCTTAGAGGCTATGGCTGTAGGTACTTATATTATTTCTAGTGATTGTGATTTTGGCCCCAAAGAAATTTTAGATGTCGTCGGCTCTCATAGTTACCCTGTTCAAACGTTGTATGGGACTTTGACTTCGAAGCTTGATAATAGAGATGAAGAATCAATAGCTCAATTTGTATCAGCTTTGTTAGATTCTGGACTTAGAGAATCTCACAATCCTCATAACTCTTTAACTCGTGCCTTAGAATTTGACCAAAGTAAAATATTTTATAAATGGGCTGAAGTAATAATGGATGAACCAACAGAGTTATATAAAAATTTTGGAAAAAAAAATGAACATTATTGATAAAAAAATTATTTGTGGTTCGTCATTTTCCACAATTATTTTCAATGATAAAAGTAAATTGTTAAAAACAATTTCTTTTGTCAATCCATATTCATATATGGTTATGAAAAAAAATGTTAACTTAGCTGATGAAATAGATTATTTTTTTGTTGATGGTTCCCTTTTATGCCGATTACATAGCTTTTTTTTCTCTAAAGTTAAACGTGCTAGTTTTGATTTTTCTTCAATGGCGGATAGTTTTTTCAGCTCGTGTATAGATAACAATTTTAGAGTTGCAATTATCGGTGCACGAGAAGATGAAAACACTAAAGCTGTCTACAATATTAAATTGAGATATCCAAAGTTAAATATTATTTATAATCGTGATGGTTATATCAATTCAAGAAAAGATGAGATTTCTAATTTAAATAATATTCTGATTGATGTTTTAATTGTTGGTATGGGATGCCCTCATCAAGAAGTTTTTTTAAGTGATTTAAAAAAAACAAAAACTAATATTAAAATAGCTATTACTTGTGGCGGTTTTATCTCACAGACTGCACTTAAATCTGACTATTATCATCCCTTAATAAAAATAACAGGCGCAAGATGGTTGCAGAGAATGATTATGCATAAGCATGTTCGAGAAAGAGTTTTGTATGACTATCCGAGATTCTTATTTCACTATTTACGGGAAAATATTATAAGATGAATAAAGTTAGGAGTAAGGTTGTTTTTTTTAACTTCTGTTGTTTATTTTATTTGATTTTCTTCCCAACTTACCTATTCGGAAGTACATCATCAGGTCAAGTAGTTCTTTTTTTTAGTTTTCCACTCTTGTTATTCTTGATATATTTGTTTTATATAAATTTAAATAATTTCACTCGAAAAATCCCTATTGCAATTTACTTTGTTTTATTATTAGGTTGTATTATTTTCATTACAACGTTGTCAAAGTTATATTTTATCGATTATCAACTCTTTTTTAACCATCTAAGGTTTTTTGCATATTCATTTATTCTTTTTTTGTCTTTTAGTCTTAATAGATTTTTTTCGTTAAATCAAAATGAATTAAAGGTTGTCTTAAGTGCCGTATTTTTCTTTGTTCTTTTGTTTTTGTTATTTCAATATTTAAAACCAGACACTACCATCATCCAATTAATAACAAAACGTAAATTAATAGATTTTTCAGGTTTTAGGGTCGGAGGACCATTTGATTGGTCTTATATCTTCGCTTTTTGTAGTATACCGTTTATATTCTGTTTCTTACATGGTGCTGTGAGGCAGGAAAACTCAATATTTTTCAATATCATCGGAGTTTTAACATTTTTTGTTTTTTTTCTATCGCAGTCTAAAGCCGCATATATTGCTTTTTTTCTACTTTTTATTTCTTGGTTTATATTTAATTTATACAATTATAAAAATAATCTAAGGTTGATCGCTGTCTGCACCTTCTTTTTTATTGTTGTTATTGTTTTCGTTTTTTCAAATCTCGATATGTTTTCTCATTTCCTGAACTTTATTGACTCTTATTCAACCGGTGATACAGATGCTTCAACTGCCACAAGGTTAAATCAAATAAGTAATATAAATATTACTTTAAACAATAATTTTCTGCTGGGCACTCCGAATCAGTATATTATTATCGAGAATGCTTATGCTCATTATCTTTACAACTATGGTTTGTTAGGGTTGTTTTGTTTTACAAGCCTATTTTTGTTTTTGTTTTGTGATGCAGTATTTAAAATTAAAAAAATGAATGCCAAAAATCACGGTCATGACCTAGGTGTTTATATTGGTATATGTTGCTTTATATTTTCTGTTTTTATTTTTAGTCTAGCATCTTCACCTGTAGATGCTAATAAATCTTCATATTTTTTCTTTTTTATATATGGTTGTTACTTAAGTGTCTTTAGTTCTGAAATGGCACGAATTTAAAGTTTATTATTTTGGTGTTTTATGTTCCTATCTATTTTAATCGTTTTTTATAATTGTGAGCCAAGTAAATCTAATACACTTATGAGTTTATTAGATTGTAATGGTGTTAATAAATCTATTCCTTCAAATATACATATTTCTCTCTGGAATAATGGTCCGAAATTATGGTCAAATGAGATAGTGATATCTCTAGTAAATGTGGGTTTTGAAATTATACAGGATATCAACAATGCACCTTTAGGACGTGTTTATAACAACTTTGTAAATAAAAACCCATCTCGGAGATATGTTTTTTTGGATCATGACACAATTTTAAACGAGACTATCTGGAATGTTTTTTTAGATGATGAAGTTTTAATTAAAATCGGTACCCCCATTATCTCTTGCAATGGCTTGAATCACTTTCCTGTTTGTCGTGGCAAGTTTACCCAAGGACCTTTTCAGCCTAGCGATAAGGTTTATAGTATAGGTAGCGGTTTGGTTATTGGATATGAAATTATTTCGAAATTTAATCGTGAATTTGGTAATTTATTTGATAGTAGATATGCTCTGTATGGTGTAGATACAACTTTTTTCATTCGAATTCATCAGTTGAAACTCGCATCAGATTTGTATGTATTACCGAAATTACATCACTCTTTGTCTCGTTTAGAAAATGAAGATATTATAACAAAGTTTTTCAGGGAGAAAGAGCGAAGTTTGGAAATTGGTATTACTTTAAGGCATTATTTTTCAGTTGGTAGATTATATGGAGCATTGCGAACGGGCTTAATATCATTGTTTACTCTTCGTTTTCGAGTGCTTTATTATATTTTTTTAGGTTATTATTATGGGATACATCCTAGAAGTAACGTAAATGAGACAGATGACACTGATTAACTTATATTTTTAAATATTCTTATCTTTTATAAAACCTTAGACGTTTAAATAACAAGTTATTTAAATTTATACTAATAATTTGATAGTTGGAACTATGAAAATTGCTATTGCAGGCACAGGTTATGTCGGTCTTTCAAATGCAATGCTTCTTGCGAAAAATAATGAAGTCATTGCAATAGACATTATACCTAAAAAATTAAAATGTTGAATAATAAATAGTCTCCTATTGTTGACATAGAGATCGAAAGTTTTCTAGCAAATAAATTATTAAATTTTACAGCAACATTAGATAAGAATTTAGCTTATAAAAATGCTGATTATGTAATCATTGCTACTCCAACCGACTACGATGCTAAAACCAACTACTTTAACACTTCTTCTGTTGAAGCGGTTATTATAGATGTTATGACTCTTAATCCAAGTGCAGTAATGGTGATTAAATCAACTGTTCCTGTAGGTTATACCGCGAGCATTAAACAAAAGTTTGGTTGTGTGAATATCTTGTTCTCTCCTGAGTTTTTGCGCGAAGGGAAAGCGTTATATGATAACCTTTATCCTTCACGTATTGTCGTGGGTGAACAAAGTGAGCGAGCTAGAGTGATTGCTAACTTATTAGTTGATGGTGCAGTAAAACAAAATATTGATGTATTATTCACTGATTCAACTGAAGCGGAAGCCATTAAACTATTTTCTAATACCTATTTGCCCTAAAGACGTGACCATTATGCATGTACGTCAAGGTGAAGCTAAAGGCTTAGGCCATGCGGTATTATGTGCTTACCCTTGTATTGGTAATAGCCCGTTTGCCGTGGTGTTACCTGACGTGGTTTTAGATGAATATACTGCCGATCAAAAAACTGAAAACTTGGCGGCGATGATCGCCCGTTATCGGGCCACGTTTGCCAGCCAAATTATGGTTGCACCCGTTCCTGAATGTGACGTCAATAAATACGGTATAGCCGATTGTAATGGTATTGAGATCGCCCCAGGTGATTCGGCTAAAATTAAAGCAATGGTTGAAAAACCTGCTGCTAGTGAAGCGCCGTCTAATCTAGCTGTGGTGGGTTGTTATGTGTTATCTGAAAAAATCTGGAGCTTATTAGCCAAAATGCCAGCAGGCGCGGGTGGTGAAATTCAATTAACTGATGCCATTGATATGTTGATTGAACAAGATACCGTCGAAGCCTTTAACATGACAGGTAAGTCACATGATTGTGGCGACAAGCTCGGCTATATGAATGCTTTTGTTGAGTATGGCTTACGTGACGCTAGGCTTGGTGCTGACTTCAAAAAAAGCGTTGAAAAGATTCTGCTTGAACAGTGATTTTTTACTGCTAATTTGAAAAACTAACTTATATTTAGTTGGTTTTTTGCTTTAGCCTAAAAGCCTAGGACGCTTCGCTGCTAGGACCCTAGGTTGATCGGTTTATGCCTCTATTCCTAAGTCTGAGCAACAGGGTCAAATAGATAAACTCATCGATGACAAGAATAAGTCTCAGCTCAGAAACATGGACTTTATCACTAGGGGCAAGACCCCGACTAACCCGTCGGAACTGCTATTACATCCAAGATTTAACGCCTTATTAGATTGGGCAGAAGAAAACTACGATATAGTCATTGTCAATACATCGCCTTGCTCAAACAGGTGTAGAGGAGGTAGATGTGACTGGCACTATTCTAAAAGCCGTATAAAAAACTACCAGCAGCAGTTATAGCTACGGTTATTACAACTACAGTTATGCGAGTGATAAAGTTTAAGGAAAGTACGAGCAGGGAGCCGCGGGTTGCTATAAAGTTTAAAACAACACCCTGACTTTCCCGAAGTCTTTTATCGGAAAATGACAAATTTGACAGGAAAAAATTTGAACGTTTGAATTTATGACAACGACCTGAAAGGAGTAGGGCAGGACGCTCGGTTCAGTCCCATGAACGTGGTAAGCTCCCTCGGAGCGGATGCCGAATAAAAGCAACGCCTCCGTCATCCCAGAGCTCTTCTAATCGGAAATCTTGGGTTATTATATGATGTTTGTGAGCAGTATAACAAAGTGATTTAGCCCTGAGTGTAAAAAAACAATTTGGGATGATTTACAGCATCAAGTGTTTTTAGACGATGAAACTTTTATAAAAAAATCCATTAATGCGAAAATTACTCGAAAGGGTTGTCTCAGAAATCCCCTTAAACAGTGCAGTGTTACATCATTAAGCTTAGATGAATACCAACAGCAATCATCAACACGTAACTAAGTAATAATAAAAGCGTATAAATCGGGCGGTTACACGATGAAGCAGATAGGTGAATATTTTAAAGTACATTCTTCATTGGTGAGTCGCATAGTGGTGGCAAATAAAAAGTAAATAAAAAAGACGGGTGCAAAATGAAAAACTTGCCTCCAGAATTTTGTAACGCGTTTAACTTATTAAATGCAGACAAAACATTTAAGACGAGTATCAAAATAAAACAAAAAACGAGCGAATCGAAATATTGATTAGATTTAGCAAGTTCTTATAGGGCTAGGTACTTCATGGTTTCGCTCTGATGACCTAGTGCTTTTGAAACATAATTACGAGGAAGAAAATGAGTAAAGTTGTTTATGTGTCTGGAACATTTGATTTGTTTCATAGTAATCATTTGAAAATGATTGAATATGGGCGCGGTCTTGGCGATACGCTTATTGTTGGAGTCAGTACTGATGAATTAGTGTGCAGTTACAAAAAACCACCAACAATCCCCTTTGAAGAAAGAATTGCGATAGTTAAAGGGCTTAGAGATCCTGATGTCGTATTACCTCAGCATGTATTAAATCATGAAGAAACAGTTGTTAATTTAAATGTTGATGTATTTGTTATTGGTGATGATTGGAAAGGAAAATACGATTACCTAAAAAAACAAGGAATAAAGGTTTTTTACATGCCTTATGGAATGGGGGTTAGTTCAACAAACCTTAAACAACAAATTTATGATGATTATAAAAAATTGTTACAAAGTAGTGATAAGCATCCAATTCCTGAACCGAGATAAATAAATGATGTTAAAAAAAGTTTTAATAACAGGTGGAAATGGAGACCTTGCAAAAGCTCTAAAAGGTCAAATTGAACTTGAATATGATGTTGATCTTCCGTCTAAGAGGGAGCTTGATGTATCTAGTATAAAAAGTGTTGAAAATTACTTTAAAGATAAGATGTACGACATTGTAGTAAATGCTGCAGGAACATTATATTCATCACTAGTTACGGAGTCCGACCCAGAGTTGTGGGTAAAAGATATAAATGTAAATTTAATAGGTACTTACTTAGTCTCAAAGTTTTCTCTTATGGCTAATGAGGAAACTAAAATTATAAATATCTCTTCTACAGCTGCGTTTAATAGTTACAAAGATTGGACTTCTTATTGTGCATCAAAAGCTGGCGTTATTAAATTGTCTTTAGGAATGGTGAAAAATGGGGAGGATGTGATTATTCTTTGCCCTGGTGCCATTGAAACTAAAATAAGAAATGGTTTGCAAGTAATTAACAGCAATATAATGTCGATTGAAGAAGGAGTACAACCGTTACTCAAAGCCATTAAAGGTCAGTATATTTCAGGAGATGTCGTTTTTTATAGGAAAGGGCAATGCCAAATAATAAGAGAGGGAGACTCTGTTGTGTTTGGATAAACTAAGTGTAGATATTGACTTACTTCACATATTTACTATGGGTGATGATTGAGAAGGTAAGTTTGATGAATTAAATGATCTTTGTGAAGTTGTTTATCTCCCAAGAACAAATAATATAACAACTACAGTAATAAAAAATATATTATAAAGAGTTGATAATTCAGAGTTAGATCGAATTGATTTATCTATCTTTGCATGATGTTATTGAGATAATAAAAAGCCTTTCTCTAAAATGAGTTACAAGTGACATGAATAAAATAATTAGAATAGTTAAAATAGTATTTACTAAAGTATTTACTGCAATAATCCCAAGGGACGAAGGAGTATGGATCATTGGTTCTTGGTTTGGAAAACGGTACGCAGATAATTCAAGGTATTTTTATGAGCATCTTAATGAAAATAAAATTAAATACAAGTTAAAAAAAATTATCTGGGTTACTGATGACGAAAATATCATTGAATTTATTAGAGATTCAGGAAGGCTAGTTTATAAAAAAAAATCATTTATGAGTTGCTATTATCACCTAAGGGCAAAGGTTTTTTTGTATGACCAAAATTTTGAGGATCTTAACTATGATTTTACTCATGGCGCTTTAAGAATAAATCTGTGGCATGGAATACCATTGAAGAAGGTTGGCTATCATTATAAGAAAAAGAATAAAAAGAGCTATTTTCAGAAAATAATATTTAAGTTTTCCAGTCTACTGATAACTAGAAAAATGGATTTTATCCTAGAAACGTCTACATTTTCCGGAAAACTTTTATCAACAGCATTTGGCATAAAAACAATCCAAGGACCATATCCTAGAAATGAGTACCTTATAGGGTCAATTAATTCGCGCTTAACGCAGCAAGAGGGAAAATATTTAAATATATTAAAAGAGACTAATAAAAAAATAATTTTCTATTTGCCAACGTTTCGGGATAAATGTGATTTACAGTTTTTAGGTACGAATGATGTTGAAAAACAACATAAAGTAATTTCTGAGCTAGATGAATTAGGTTACATTCTAGTAACTAAAGTGCATTACGCAGAGAACAATGACTTTAATAAAATATCTAATGATAACCTGATTAATTTGCCATCAGATATGGATGTTTACCCTTTTTTAAAAATAACGGATATCTTAATTACAGATTATTCTTCAGTGTATTATGATTTTTTACATTTAAACCGGGAAATAGTATTTTTAGCCTATGACCTTGAATATTATATAAATGATGATAGAGGGCTTATTTTAGATTATGACAGATATACACCAGGTGAAAAGGTATATGACACTGATTTAATTGTCAAAACTATATCAAAAATAAAAAATAAAGAGATTGATTATAGTATACAACGTTTAGAAATAAAGAATGAAGTGTTTGTTAGCAATTCATTATCCGATTTTGTATATAGATTAAAATGTGCTTTTTAATCCTCAAGAATAATATATCCAATTTATTACAATTAAAATGATATACCTGTTTGTAATCATACTTGTGTCATAAATGGATGGGTAAATAAAGTTGTCTAAAACAGTAATATCGAATATTTTTAATAACATTTCCGCAACACTTATTAATATATTAGCGCCATTAATTACTATCCCCATATTAACATCAGGTTTGGGGATGAATGAATATGGCCTCTATGTTGCTTTGCTTGCTAAAACAGCTTTGTTTATAGTGCTTGCGGAGCTTGGTTTTGGAATGTACTTAGCTAAACAAATATCAGTAAATAGAGATGATATTGCAGAAATTTCATCATTGTTTTGGATTTTTCTGGTTACAAAACTAGTCGTATTTGTTTTAGTCTTGGTTGTTTTAATACTCTTTTCATCGCAATTTGGCGTTGTAGAGTCACTACTCTGCGCTTTAATTTTTCTTCAGTTCCTCAATGTCACTCCTATTCTCACAGGACTAGAAAATTATAAATTATTAACGCAGGTGCAAATATTTACTAAATTTTTAATGGTGGTGCTTGTACTAACTGTTAACTTTTCAAATTTTGGTTTAGAAAAAGCGCTCGCTTTACAGGTGGTTATTACTGCATTAACAAGCGTTTCTTTATTTATATATTTTATAAAAAACAATAAATTAGAAAGAATAATATTCGATTTTAGCAAGTTTAAAACCGTATTAATGGGGAGCTTGCCATTTTATGGTGCTAAGTTGTTTGTTAATCTATATCAGCAATCCAGCACGTATTTTGTGTCATATACACTCTCAGCCGAACTAGTTGCAATATATTCTATTGCCTTGCAATTGTATAAGGTGGGGCAGTCTGTGATTGGTGCGGTGGCAAGGGTGTTGTATACATCGACAGTCAAAACGAAAAATTTTGCTCTTATATATAAATTAACAATAAGATCATTTATTCTACATGTTTCTATTTTTCCTATTGTTTTTTTTTATGGTGATCAACTTTTAGACTTAATTTTTTCCTTTGATGTAACGGTACTTTTTGACCTGAGCATACTTCTTTATTTATCTTTATTCTCCGTTATTATTTCTTCTTATTGGGGGTATCCAGCCTTATCTGCGATTGGAAAGGAGAATTATGCCCACCTAGGGATTTTAGTTGCGTCTGTAGTTTATTTTGTCGCGTTTGGTTTGTTTATGGCTTTTGACTTAAGCTCAATATATTTAATGATAGGTTGTATTGTTCTTTCGGATTTTATGGGCATGTTAGTCAGGTTGTTTTTTGCTAGAAAATTTAAGTTATTGTAATGTTATGGATTCATAATGAAAAACAAAAAATTGAGAAATACAAAAAATTAAAAGCCTTTTAGATGGCAAGCACTATAGATGGTACCCTTTGCATTTAGTGCTTGGCATGATGACTTGGTAACCTTCAAGATCGCTTTTTATTGGTTATATACTGTTGAATGTTAAAAACTTCAAATTCCCTGTTTCAAGTAAAACGATTTATACATTTTCGACAAAAAGAGATGATTGTATTACGTTGATTAACGCTTATTTCCCAAAGGCGAAGCCGCAATATGTCCGAATTGATAATAATAGATAAGAGAAGCTGTTAAGCGGCGTTGCTTCATTTGCTGCCTTAATCAAAGGCTTTGCATATACAAATAAAATAAAGGGTTCTTAAAGAGACAGAGTTTTTTCATTCCAAAGTATTAACTGACTTGGCAGAGTTTAAAACAAGGTCAGATGTGATTGTGTCGGACCGTATGAGCACTGCATTAGCGGATGTTGCTGATAAAGTTTACACTCGTGACTTGTTTGGCTCTGATTAATAATCAGAGTTGATTGTTAGACTATTAGTAAGCTTACTAGTGCTCATAGACTGGACCTTAAGCATTTAAATTCTTAAGGTCCAGTCTATGAGACAACAGTAGCTTTTGGATGGTTATTTTAATCGTTCTACCGTTCAGTTTAATTGTTTTTATTAAATTAGGGCTTTATAGGGCAGGAAACTATTGGACATCCATAAACTTTGACTAAAAAATGAACATATTCTATCTTTTAGTTATTCGGTTTTGCGCATTATTAGGAGGTAGTGATGACTCAATCTCGTGATACCCAAGTATCCCTTTCTGACACCCCCTTATTATCATTGTATTTCTCGCTGCGTTCGTCGTGCTTTTCTATGTGGTGACGATAAATACAGCGGTAAAACCTTTGATCACCGTCGTCAATGGGTTGTCGAGCGTATGCATTTCTTGGCCAGTGTTTTCAATATTGATATCTGTGCCTATGCGGTCATGTCTAACCATTATCACCTTGTGTTGCATGTTAATGAATCAGGAAATAAAGCGCTGACTGATGAAGCTGTTTGTATGCGCTGGCTCTAGCTGTATTCTGCACCACCTTTAATTGATAAATGGCTGAATGAATCCAAGGTAACAGAAGCAGAGTTAGTGGTAATTGACGAAATCATTGGCAAGTGGCGAAAACGTTTGATTGATATTTCTTGGTTTATGCGAGGGATAAATGAATATATTGCACGTAAGGCAAACAAAGAAGATAAATGTAAGGGTCGTTTCTGGGAAGGGTGTTTTAAATCGCAAGCTTTGTTAGATGAAGAAGCACTGCTTACCTACATGGCTTATGTTGATTTGAATCCGATACGGGCGAAAATGGCAGATAGTATTGAAAGCTCAGAATATACATCTGGCTATGAACGGATCCAATGCAATTTGAGTGCAGCTAGCCTTATTGAAGGTGATCTTAATCTACCTACGTTATTTGGTTTTGTTGGTGATATGTATCAACAAAACCCAGATGGCTTAACCTATTCGCTAATTGATTACATTGAACTGCTAGATTGGACTGGGAGAGTGATAAGGCCTGATAAACGTGGTTCCATTTCTGCTAATCATCCTTTATTGTTACACTCTTTAGGCATTGATGAGGATTCCTGGATAGAACTCGCAAGTAGTTTTGGACAAAATTATCAGGGATCTGTTGGTTCATTAGAAGAATTGGCTTTATTTGCAGCGCATACCGGTAAATGTTGGATAGCGAGTAAAAATGCTTTACGTCGATGTTTGCATTGATTTTTCATGCCGCCACTTGTTCTGGATAAAGGGCACGCAGAGCTTAGCCCGTTCATAAGCCTGAACTGGCGTTCGATTCGCTCCATTATTTGATTTGCTAAAGGAATTGTTCAACTCGAGAAAAACGTACGGGGAATTCGTAGCCCATTGGTTTGGTATTCTATGTATTGGAAAGGGCACGCAGTGCTTAGTCCGTTCATGACACGGAACTGTCATAAATGACAGGGGAAGTTTTATTCCGTCATCCTCAAAGTGTTTTGTTGAGAATCTCGTTGAGTGATGGTTCTGCGTGCCCTTATTGTTTACTGGTGGCTATCGCGATGAGATTCCCGATAAGGGAACTCGGGAATGACTGGTTTTCTCCACTCCCATTATTTCAGTTTGTTTATTGGTGAACGCATTAATTTCGCCAATAGACATTTATATTATTTTTAAGGCATTCATTTTTATGAATGTTTTTTTGTGGGATTTATTCAATTATGAAAATTGCTATCGCCGGTACAGGCTATGTTGGCCTGTCTAATGCTATGTTGTTGGCACAGCATAATGAAGTTATTGCTGTAGATATTCTTGAACAGAAAATTAATTTATTAAACGATAAGCTATCTCCTATCGTTGATACTGAAATTGAAGATTTTTTAAAAAACAAAGATCTAAATTTCACTGCAACACTCGATAAACAGCTGGCTTATAAAAATGCTGAGTTTGTGATTATCGCCACGCCCACCGATTATGATGTTGCAACAAACTACTTTAATACCTCATCGGTAGAAGCGGTGATTAAAGAGGTGATGGCGATTAACCCGCAAGCTGTGATGGTGATTAAATCCACTGTGCCTGTGGGTTATACCAAACAGGTGAAAGAAAAGTTTGGTTGTGACAATATTTTATTCTCACCTGAGTTTTTACGTGAGGGCAGTGCGTTATACGACAACTTGCATCCCTCGCGTATTATTGTCGGAGAGCAGAGTGAACGTGCGAAAGTTTTTGCTGGTTTATTAGTGCAGGGTGCGGTTAAAGAAAATATTGAAGTACTGTTTACGGATTCAACCGAAGCGGAAGCGATTAAACTTTTTTCTAATACTTACCTTGCGATGCGGGTCGCTTATTTTAATGAGTTAGACAGTTATGCTGAAACACATGACTTAAATACGCGTCAAATTATTGAAGGTGTGGGATTAGATCCGCGTATTGGCACTCATTACAATAATCCCTCATTTGGTTATGGTGGTTATTGTTTGCCAAAAGATACCAAACAACTTCGTGCCAATTATGCGAACGTACCGAACAGTATTATTGGTGCAATTGTTGATTCAAATACCACACGAAAAGACTTTATTGCTGACTCAATTATTAAACGCAACCCATCAATTGTAGGCGTATATCGTTTAGTGATGAAGACGGGCTCTGATAATTTTAGAGCATCTTCGATCCAAGGTATTATGAAGCGCATTAAAGCTAAAGGGATTGAGGTGGTGGTTTACGAACCGGCTCTTGAGCAAGAAGAGTTTTATCATTCTCGGGTCATTAAAAATTTAGATGAATTTAAACAGTTAGCTGATGTCGTCGTTTCCAATAGAATGGTTGATGAGTTAAGCGATGTTGTTAATAAAGTCTATACCCGTGACTTGTTTGGTAGTGATTAATTGTTAAAAGGTATGCAAGGGTAATTACTTACTTTTAAAATTATTTATTGTTTTAGTTTTTAGTTGGATTTAAATTTAGATTTAATGTTATTTGATAATTGTAGTTATTTAACTTTAACGCTTAGATTAATGCAATGTCAAAGTGGTTTAATATAATAGATTATTTATGTTAAGGGTTTTATTATGTTATTTATATTTATTTTACTTAATACTTAAGGATGAGGTGATGGACTTTCTAGTTCCGTTTTTAACTGCATTTGTAACGAGCTTTGTCTCTATTATTGTGTTTAATCCCATAGCGTCTAGGATTGGTTTGTTAGATGTGCCTAATGGGCGTAAGAAACATGATGGTGCTATACCTCTTATTGGTGGCGTTGCGATTTTTTTTAGTGTTTTATTAGCGTGTAGTTTATTTATCCACGAAAGTCAAACGCTTAATCTATATCTTATTTCTGCTGCTTTGATTTTATTTGTGGGTGTATTAGATGACCGATACGATTTATCTGTAAAATCTCGATTGGTTGCTCAAGTTATTATTGCATCTATTCTTATCTTCGGTGCTGGTTTTTACTTGAATACGCTTGGCAATATATTTTATTTTTTTGAATTAAAATTAGGATATGTTGGCATTATAGTGACGGTTATTGCGGTTATTGGTTCTATAAACGCTTTTAATATGGTAGATGGCATTGATGGCCTAGCTGGTATGTTGAGCTTAGTTACATTTACTTCGTTGTCGATATTATTTTACCATGCGGGAAATAGTTGGTTTTTATTACCTTTGATTTTTGATGCTGCCATTCTTGCTTATTTATTTTTCAACCTACGCTGGCCTTTTGTTTCGGTGCAGAAAATATTTATGGGTGATGCGGGTAGTATGCTGATAGGCTTAACTGTGGTGTGGTTATTAGTATTAGGCACTCAATCATACAGTGTACTTGATGGTGCAGTGTTGAATAAAATTGTTTTCTCGCCTGTGACTGCGTTGTACCTCATTGCTATCCCATTAATGGATATGACTGCGATTATGTTCAGAAGGGTTAAAAAAGGACACTCTCCATTTAAACCAGATCGTGATCATTTGCACCACATTTTTTTGCGTGCAGGTTATAACCGTAAACAGACGCTTGTTCAGATCACGCTATCTTCATTGTTGATCGCTGCCTGCGGTATTGCGGGTGAGCTTACTCACGTTCCTGAGTGGATAATGTTTAGTTTGTTTATTCTGTTATTTGTTTTGTATAACTGGGCGCTTGCCCATGTTTGGCAAATCATTACTTGGATGAAGCGAATTGGCTAAAAGGCAGATGGAAAGCGGTAACGAGCGATATCAAGCGATGACAAGCGATGAAGAGCGATAACAAGCGATAACAGGCGTTAGAACCTCGATGCCTAGAGCGCTTCGCTGCTAGGACGCTACGCGGCTAGATGCTATAAAATCTGAAAGCACAGAGCCTAGATCGCTTCGCTGCTAGGATGCTACGCGGCTAGATGCTATACAAGCCGAAAGCGCAGAGCCTAGATCGAACACAAGATTAGATGCATTTTGACAAGGATTTTAAATGAAAGTTGTTATTCCCGTTGCTGGCTTAGGTACGCGTATGTTGCCAGCCACCAAAGCTATTCCGAAAGAGATGTTACCATTAGTTGATAAGCCGCTTATTCAGTATATCGTCAATGAATGTATTGCGGCAGGCGTTACAGAAATCGTCTTGGTGACTCATGCCAGTAAAAATGCCATTGAAAACCACTTCGATAAATCGTATGAGCTTGAGTCGACGCTTGAAAAGCGAGTAAAGCGTCAGTTGCTTGATGAAGTACAAGCAATTTGTCCTAAAGACGTGACCATTATGCATGTGCGCCAAGGCGAAGCTAAAGGCTTAGGCCATGCGGTATTATCTGCTTACCCTTGTATTGGTAATAACCCGTTTGCTGTGGTGTTACCTGACGTGGTTTTAGATGAATATACCGCCGATCAAAAAACTGAAAACCTGGCGGCAATGATTGCCCGTTATAAAACCTCATTTGCTAGCCAGATTATGGTTGCACCAGTACCGGAAGAAGATGTCAATAAATACGGGATTGCCGATTGTAATGGTATTGAGATCGCCCCAGGTGATTCGGCTAAAATTAAAGCAATGGTTGAAAAACCTGCTGCTAGTGAAGCGCCGTCTAATCTAGCGGTGGTGGGTCGGTATGTGTTATCTGAAAAAATCTGGAGCTTATTAGCCAAAACACCTGTAGGTGCGGGAGATGAAATTCAGCTCACAGATGCTATTGATATGCTGATTGAACAAGATATCGTTGAAGCTTTTAACATGACCGGAAAATCGCATGATTGCGGTGATAAATTGGGTTACATGGCTGCATTTGTTGAGTATGGCTTACGTGATGCCAGATTAGGTGCAGGCTTCAAACAGAGTGTTGAAAAGATTCTACAGAATCAATAATATTATTTAGCTGTTAACTTTAAAGCCAACTCTTTGTAGTTGGTTTTTTGCTTTTTGGAATTGGCCAAGAGCCTAGAGCGCTGCGCTGCTAGGACGCTACGCGGCTAGATGCTATACAAGCTGCTACGGCGAAGACGGTGACAAGCGATAACAAGAGATGACAAGCGAACGCTTCGCTTACGGAAAAAGCGAAAGCTATGACAAGCCAAGAACCTAGTCGCGTAGCGACTCAATCTTAGCAGCGAAGCTGTTCTTAGCAGGACGAAGTCCGCCCTAGAAGCGAAGCGCACTATCCGCGCAGCGGCCTAGAATCTCTATGCCTAGAGCGCTACGCTGCTAGATGCTATACAATCAACAGCCAAACAGTGCTAGATGACCAGCCAACAGCCTAGTCGCGCAGCGACTCAATCTTAGCAGCGAAGCTGTTCTTAGCAGGACGAAGTCCGTTCTATCCGCGTAGCAGCCTAGGATCTTAGCAGCGAAGCTGTTCTTAGCAGGACGAAGTCCGCTCTAGAAGCGAAGCGCACTATCCGCGTAGCGGCCTAGAACCTAGCAGGACGTAGTCCGTCCTCTGGCACTTAAATTATTTTATATTGGAGTTTTTATGTCTCGTAAGTATTTTGGCACTGATGGTGTGCGTGGGAAGGTGGGGACGTTTCCTATCACGCCTGGTTTTGCAATGAAGTTAGGCTGGGCGGCTGGTAAAGTTTTAGCCTCTACGGGTACTCATGAAGTATTGATTGGTAAAGATACTCGCAGCAGTGGTTATATGTTGGAATCGGCTATGGAAGCGGGTTTTTCAGCGGCTGGGGTGAATGTGGCATTAATTGGTCCTATGCCTACGCCTGCAGTGGCGTATTTAGCGTCGACGTTTCGCGCCAATGCTGGGGTGGTGATCAGTGCATCACATAATCCATTTTATGATAATGGAATTAAGTTTTTCTCCAATTCCGGCTCTAAGCTTAACGATGAGCAAGAGCTCGAAATTGAAGCCTTATTAGACCAAGCACTCAATCATAATGCGATGGAGTGCGTGGCGTCTGAACATTTGGGTAAAGTACGCCGGATCAATGATGCTGCGGGCCGTTACATTGAATTTTGCAAAGGCATATTTGCCAACGATTTAACATTAGCGGGCCTGAAGATTGTGGTCGATAGTGCTAATGGTGCGGCTTATCATATTGCGCCCAATGTGTATCGTGAATTAGGTGCTGAGGTGATTAGCATTAATGACAAACCCAATGGGTTGAATATTAATGACCATTGTGGTGCCACGCATTTAGACAGTTTACAAGCCGCTGTGTTATTGCATAAGGCGGATTTAGGCATTGCACTGGATGGTGATGCCGATCGGGTGATGTTTGTTGATCACGATGGTCAGATTGTCGATGGCGATCAAATTTTATATATCCTGGCTAAAACGGCCAAACAACAAGGCACATTACGTGGCGGCGTTGTTGGCACATTAATGTCAAACCTTGGCCTTGAGTTGGCATTAAAAGAAATGGATATTCCGTTTAAACGCGCCAAAGTCGGCGACCGTTATGTGGTTGAACAATTAAAAGCAACCGGATGGCGCATTGGCGGCGAAGGTTCTGGGCATATTTTGCACCTTGACCATGCCTCAACTGGTGATGGTGTAGTGGCATCGTTATTAGTGCTGCAAGCGGTATTACAGTCTACCCAGTCATTGGCTGAACTGGTATCGGGTATGAATAAACTGCCACAAGAGTTGTTGAACGTGCGCTTAGTTAACAATAACGCCGACGAGATCTTGGCATCTGAAGTCGTTAAGCAAGCTGTGATTAAAGCCCAAAACGCACTGGCCGAAAACGGCCGAGTATTATTACGCAAATCCGGCACCGAACCGCTTATCCGCGTCATGGTAGAGTCTAATGATGTAGCCATGTCACAAAAGCAAGCGGAAGATATAGCTGAAGCGGTACGCGCGTAGAGCATGAAAGAGCGGACTACGTCCTGCTAGAGTCGCTGCGCTGCTAGGACGCTACGCTGCTAGAGCGGCCTACGGCCTGCTATAAAAGCAAGTGCCTAGGACGCTGCGCTGCTAGGTCGCTACGCTGCTAGTACGACCTGCGGTCTTCGAGGACGCTACGCTGCTAGTACGACTTGCGGTCTTCGAGGACGCTACGCTGCTAGGTCGCTATCTGACAACATTTGGCGCTTGCTATTTGTACTGCAAAATCATACGATGTAATTACATTTGTAAATACAGAGTCAGATTATGGGAACCATTAATATTCGTGTCGATGATGAGCTAAAAACACGCTCTTATGCGGCCTTGGAAAAACTTGGTGTGACGCCATCAGAGTTACTACGCCAAACATTAGAATATGTAGCGCAACGAGGGGTACTGCCATTTAAGCCTGTACTGTTAACCGATGAGGACCAAGCCCTTATAGAGTTAGCAAAGGCTCGCTTGGCCGATCCACAACCTGGCGTGAAGGTTACTTTGGATGACCTATGAATTAGAGTATGATCCCCGAGCTTTGAAGGAATGGCACAAGTTGGGTGATACCGTTCGCCAGCAGTTTAAAAAGATATCCATAGTTTGTCATCTTTAAGCTGATGGGAATAGAGCGCCTGCGGCGAAGACGGTGGCAGGCGATAACAAGAGATGACAAGCGAACGCTTCGCTTACGGAAAAAGCGAAAGCTATAAAAGCAAGAGCCTAGCAGCGAAGCGATCTAGGCTTTTGCTAAGATTGTATAGCCTCTAGCCGCGTAGCGTCCTAGCAGCGAAGCGATCTAGGCTTTTTGCTTGTATAGTGCCTAGCAGCGATCCTACTTATTGAATGCTATTCCATTTTTCTGTCATATGCTTATCGATTGTAAGCAGTAATTGATTTGGTATGCCAAGGTTTTTCGCTTCTTGGGTAAAACCTCTGGTTTCCTCATATATATCTTCAAGCATCTCTCGTAATGGCTTATCGCTTGAATAACCAGCTTGTCCAGCAAGTATGCTTAATGCTTGCAATGGTGAGCTTCCGTTGCCATTAAATGATGTCATATGCTCTTTGTATGGCGAGGGGCTGTAAACAATGTCGTAAAATGGGGATAGCCGCCATTTATCATCATCGTCAGCCAAAAAGGCAACGTTTTTAGAATGATCATCTTGGTTAACCGTAATGAAATTGAACAATGCTCGTTTGACTAGCTTTCTCGCTTCTCCCACACCACATAGCAGTCGAGTTGCCTTTACCAGATCGACATAATCTAATGATGGCTCCCTAAATGGTGCATCTAAAAGTCCGCAAGCCGAGATCATGTGGCGCTTCCCTTGGGGTGTACAATCAAACCGGGTTTGCTGTAACCACATTCGCCCCGTTCCTGCTTCAATCAGTTCAAATTTGGGCGTTTCAATACCTAAATTACTGGCCATCTGCATATAGCTGTATTCAACTAAACTTTCAGCATGTTTTAAGTCGAATTTTTCAGAAGTTAGTTTAACAATCAGTTTTTCACCGATGGCATTCGCATGGGTCGAAAACTGACCGTCGCTGGTTTTGGTCACATTCAGTTTAGGGCGAGCTCCGCCTGAACCTGCAGCATTCATAAGCTGTTCGATTAGGCTAGATTCAGTCCCTTCAAACTCCTTAACCGCTTCTTGTCCCAAGCTGATAAGTTCAATATCTCTTGAGCCGGACCCAAGCAGTTTAATTTCTGGCTCATACGACAATGCTCCAAGGCATTGATCACCAATATAAGCCAGCCTTTCTAGCGCTGTGATCAGTTGCGGATTGTGACCGTTCTGCCTAAATACCCTATCCATAAGATGCAATCCCCAACCATCTGGAAGACTGTCGCCAAAAACACCATGAATACCATCATGTGGCTGTTTTGGGGCTTTTTGAAGTGTTAAATCGGCTTTGATATTAAAGGGTGCAATTGAAGTGGGGTGCTTATATAGATAGTTTTCATCGTACTGAAAATAGGTGCCGCTTTTATTCTCCGCCAGCGTGCCTACCAGCTCTTTGGTACCATCTGAGAATGTTCTGTTTACTTTTAAGGGGGTATCAAGCATTTTTTAGCACCTGTTCAATACTGCTTGGTTCGATACTCTCTGGCTTGGTCAAAGCATGGACTTTTTTTAAATCAGCCACCACTTCATATAACATCAAAAACTGCCTGAGGGAGATGTTACCCGTACTTTCAAATTTTCTTATGGTGCCATAAGGTACACCTGAACGTGTCGAAAGCTCTTCAACTGAACACTTTTTTAATTTTCTAGATTGGCTTATGAACTCTGTCAATTCCATTTGTACATCAAAAGCGGTATATAGATTAAGCATGTTGCCCACCTGCTATTCATTGCTATCATAGTAACAATTAAGGCTGTAAAAGCCACTTATATGTCACTATAGTAGCAAATGTACCCATGGTTTGTCATCTTTAAGCTGATAGAAATAGAGCGCCTGCGGCTGCTAGTGTCGCTTCGCTGCTAGGGCGCTTCGCGGCTAGAGCGGACTTCGTCCTGCTATAAAAGCAAGAGCCTAGGGCGCTTCGCTTCTAGTTCGCTTCGCGGCTAGAACTATTGTGGCTTAATGAATCTGTACACCGATTGAGGTAAACTTCACTTAAGATAAAACGGTGTAAAAAGTAATGAAAACTCAACCAACTTACTCAACAGAATTTAAAATAGATACGGCTAACCTTGTG